>Ga0335069_10003578_pt1 | contig 23348 bp, 14 predicted proteins | sample Lox_Sample_11_FD_206714 | JGI IMG/M metagenome (GOLD analysis project Ga0335069, IMG submission 206714) | Soil microbial communities from Loxahatchee National Wildlife Refuge, Florida, United States - Lox_Sample_1.1 | ecosystem: Environmental > Terrestrial > Soil > Wetlands | place: USA... | reverse complement strand
TTCACGCCATAGACGGATTTGAGATCGAAGCGGTCGATAATCCGGTCTTCTACTGTTTCGCTGCGAAGGATGCCGATGAAGAGTGCGCCCGAGGTCTTTACTCCGAGCAAGTCGCCTGCGAACGCGCTGAGGCTGCTTCCAGACCTGCCCGACAAGGCGATCAGAGAAGCCAATCCGGAGTTATCGCTATCCGGGGGCATCAGTTGCGTGCGCGATTCGTAGCGGACCGGAATGATGAACGCGAGCAGTGCCGTGAAGGCGAGTCCGCATGCGGTGAACTTAAGCAGAACGAAACGCCGATCGAGCAACAGGCGAAGACGATCGAAGGCTGTGCTCTGTTCTTGCGCTTCGTAGGTGGCCAGGCGCGACCGTTCAGCGAAGACGGTCGAGGCAACGATCTCCTGCTCGGGCGTTACGCGAATTGGGGAGCCAGGCATGGATTTTTAGTGGGTTCGCACGTGCGGCCAGAAACTGAATTGAAACGAGGCGGTGATGTTCGACTGCGGGCCAGGAGAAAGCAACGGTATAAACCAGCGCTCGTATTGCAGCGTGCTCGTGAACCTGAATCCCGACCCTGCAAGCAGATCGGCGTTGACTGCAACATCCGTTTGCGAGCCTCCGTGCGGCAGAAATTTCTGATCGATCTTTCTATGCCGCATGGCGATTCCGACTTTCTTGGTTGCGCTGAACCAGTAATTCGCAGACGTTTCCTCGCCTTGTGCGGCTCGCCCTATGCCGCTCGCGATCAGTTGGCTATTGTTCGTGTATCCGTTCACGTATTGAAAGTTGTGGTAATAGCAACCGTTGCAGGTAGAGAAATCGACCGGTGCGGTGAAGCCTCCCTCCACTCGCAGGTCGAGGCGCGGAATCCGGGGCACACGCGCAAAGTACAGTCCTCCTTGCCATGCGGATTTCGCAGCGGTATTGAGAGGAATCACCTCGTCTTCACTGAAGCCCTCGCCATAAAGCGTCAGCCCGTTACGCAGCCGAGGAATGCGATACGAAAAATCCACGACGCTACGCCCATCTCCGAGAGGCTCGTTGTCTTTTGTGTGCAAGTCCAATGTGCTTTTGAAAAACGTTTTCGGGGTTAGGGGATTGCCGAGACCGCCGTAGAGAGTAGTCTTGGAAAAATTGAATTCGAGATTCGGGCTGAGCTTGAAGCTGATCTTGCCTCCACTGAGAAATGGCTGAGGATGAAGATTGACGCCGTACTGGCCTTCGGGGATGCCGCCAAGCCCGTTATTGTTGATGAATTCCTGGCCCGAGAGCTGCCCGATAAAGAGATCGAGGCGAACGTCGCCGAGTTCCTGGAGTATCCAAGGGAAACGAAATGGGCTTACGCGGTTGAGGCGGAACATATTGTTCAGCGGTTCAACGTTGTTGGAGTAGAGCATGGAACTGCTATCGGCCGTGCCCCACCACAAACTCTGCCTGCCGAAAGAAAGTTGCCAATTACCGAGGTTGATGCCGATATAGGCTTCGAGTGGCTGAAAGCGGCTGATGCTGGCAACTGGAAGTGAAGGCGCATTCGGAGGAAGTCCGTCAGCATCGCTAATGAAATTGAGCACCGCTTGAGACGGCGCAGGATGGGACGGTGAGTGTTGATATTCTCCGCGAACGTAAACTACGAAGGGACCAGCAGTGGCCCATGCCGACGCGCCATCGACTGTGTTGAAGCCCTGCTGATACGGTCTGCCGTAATCATTCTCAATCGTCTGCCCGAAATGGAGTCCGTCGGTCAGCGGAGTGCCTGCAATTCCTACCGTGCGCTGATAGATCGATTCAACGTGTGCGTGAACATTTTGCTCGCCGCTCATGAGTTCTGATTCGGCGGCAAATTCGCGGGAAAGGGAGTGGAAAAGATCTTGCACTTCAGTAGAGCCGTCGACATTTGGAGCAAGCTCGGCCGCTTCACCCAGCAGGCGAGCGCATTCGGTGCGCGTCCACGGGCGTATGCCCATGCTCGCCGTCTTCACGTATCCCAACGCGGCCAAACGCTCCATGGCTGGATAGATCCAGCTATCCAACGGTACATAAGGCGACCCCATGTACGCGGGGGTCTTCATCACTGGCTCGCTCACAAATTCGTGAGGAGTTTCCCATGGTCCGCCGCCTGTCTCGACATCGTGCCGGCGCCGGAAGACGCTTTGTGCAACCAGATAGCCCAGGGCACTGCCGATTACAACATCGGAGGGAAAGTGCTCGCGTCCTCGCACGCGCGAGTAACTGACGGCCGAGGCCATTCCGTAGGCTAGCAACTTCGGGAGAGTGCCCGGATATTCATGTGCAATCACACCTGCCACCGACCAAGCGAGAGCGGCATGTTCCGACGGAAACGATGTTCCGCCACTGAAGAAGTGCCCATCGCCGGCGCCCTGAAATGGCCGTTCGCGCCGAAATGAGTATTTGAGCGCTTCCACCGTGACCAGAGTGTTGAGTGCGGCCTCGCCGGCCAGAAATCCGGTTTCCCGCCAATGCTCGTTGTGCATCGGATAGCTAACCAGGTAAAGACCGGCGGCTGCACTCACCAGACCGGCGGTTCCAAAGTTCGAAGCAGTGCGGTAGTGACGTATTGTCGCTGGGTTCTGTGGGAGCGAGGCACTGTACTGGCGGTCGGTTGCGAACAGTGCGGCGGAAATTCCTGCGACGGGCACAATCCACGTTAAATCTGCAAAGTGGAGGCGCGAGGGGCTGCTCCAGATTACACGCTGATCCTGAACGAACTCGCCGAAGTGACCAAACAGCTCGCGATGGTTCGCGTACTTACGGGACGCTGCAAGAACTGCTAATCGCACGTTGCCAGTTTCGTATTCGCAAGGGGAAATGTTTGGCATGTTCGATGAATCTGCCGCGCTCGCGCGCCGAGACTCCGCATTCTGCGGATGAGCGTAATGATTCAGTCCCGGGATCATGAGCACCATCAAGAACAAAGACCGGGTCGCCAGCATCACTGCAGTCCTCGACTACGGATGAATGTAGGCGATCGTGAGCGCGACGGAGGAGGCAACCTGAGCTGCCTGCAAGAGCGGCGCAATGTTCCGGGCCGCAAGCTTCGGCGCTCTCTCCGGTACGACGATGGAATCGCCCGGTTTGAGCACTGCGTTCAGCGGATCGCCCAGCCACAGACCAGAGTTGTTCTTTGCCGAAAGCACAGAGCCGTCAGCGCGGATCACAAAGACGGCGTTCTTGTCCGCAATCTGAGTCAGACCCCCGGACTGTCCCAGATACCACTTCGCGCTCCTGCCGGGCTGATAACTCACCGCCGTGGGATTGAATACCTGACCACTGACGACTACGTAATTCGTCTTCTTCGGAATGAGCAATTCGTCGCCGTCCCGCAACGGAACATCGTCCGCGCTCTTCGCGAGTTTGCGCATGTCAGCGGGGATGTGGATGACCAAACGCCCGGCTGGAGCGGTCGCTTCTAGTTGCTGCAGGGCGGTTTCAGTCTGGGTAATGACCGCCAGCTTTGCGGTCTTCTGATCGACATCACCCTCGGGCAGAGTCTTCAGATAAGTCTGCTCCGCTTTAAGGCGGTTCACGAGTTCGAGGTGAGATCGCATCTCCACTTCGCGAACCTCCCTGCGGATCAGCACCGCGCCATAGGGATAGGCTTCGGGGGTAAAGCCGTTGCAGCGTGCCAGCAGCGAACTCAAGCGCTCTCCCGGCTGAATGCCGTAGGTTGCGGGATGTTGCACTTCTCCCCTGACCGTGACTGACGAGCCGAGATCGTTCCACTGCGGCAACTGACGGATAGCCAGGACATCACCGTTGTGAAGTGAGATATCTTCATTTGCATCCCCGGACAAGGCCGCAGCGAGCTTGATGTCGAGATGCTGTGCTGCGGAGTTGCCTGCCGCGAAGCGCGTGAGATCGGCGTCGTCGGCAAAGGCGCTCCGCTTGAGGCCGCCGGCAACGCGGATGAGATCGACGATGCGCATGTTGCCGGTCAGCGGGTAGCGTCCCGGTTTCGCAACTTCGCCAGTGATGTTCACGGTGGGCGCGTCAACTCGCTCGAACTTTTTATGCACGAGCAGCCGGTCCCGCGGTTGCATCACAATGTTGTCGATGGGATTGCCGGCGAGGGCCTGGCTCAAATCAACACTAAGAATTCTCAGTGAACCGTCTGCCTGAGTACGGAATAGCTGCGCAGAGTCGAGGGCTGCGTCCTGAGTAAGTCCGCCCGCTAAGTAAACTGCATCCCGCAAGTGCGCCTCGCCTGAGGTGCGATAATTGCCGGGCGCGCGAACCTCACCGGCGACGGCGACGTCGGGCGGGCGCTCAAAATCATAGCGGCTAAAAATACGCACCGTGTCCAGGCGATTCAGCACGGGAGCAGAAGCCGGATTCGCGAGCGCAGCAGAGACATCGAAGCTTTCGACGCTGGGACGAAAATCGGGAGCGTTGAGGCGAATGATTTCCGCATAGTGAGGCGCCGGCTCGGGAAGCAGGTCGGAGTAGGAGGTGATCAGGTCCGTCACTCTCATTCCGGCCTTGTAGGAGTAACGGCCCGGCCGGAGGACGTGTCCTTGCAGGTAAATTGCATCTTCGTTGTAAGCAGCGATTGGGAAGATGTGAATCTGATCCCCGTCTTGCACCTGGAAAGTTTCGAGTTGCTTATCGACCTGTTCGTGCTCGCTGCCCGAGGCAAGATCGAGCGTCAGCATCGTGCGTTTCTCGTGAGCTTCGACGCGCTGAACCTCCACGTGTCTCAGCGCGGCTGTCGGGAGAATTCCTCCCGCCAGGGCGAGCACGTCTGACAGCGACTTCTCATCGAGCAGTTCGTAGACTCCAGGCCTTCGCACCATCCCCTCAACTGTTACCTGCGGTCCGAGTGGAGGGACGAGAAGAGTATCGCCGCCCTCCAAGCGCCTGAGGTCCGAGCGCACGCCGTGCAGTAAGAGGTCGTACGCGTCAACTTGCTCCAAAAGCTGCTTACCGCGAGAGTGCCGAAGACTGCGCAATGATCCGCGTGCCGTTACTCCTCCAGCGGCGAAGAGCGCGTTAAGGGGCGTCGAAAGCGCGCTGATGTCATAGGCGCCAGGTTCCGCTACGTCTCCAACGACGTAGACACGCACCGTGCGGACCCGTGACAGCGAGACATCCGCGGAGACGTCGCGAAACGCCGCTCGGAGCGCATGCTGGATGTCTTGCTGAATGTCCGCGAGATTTTTTCCGCTGACGAAGAGCGGCCCAATTTCTGGCAGAGAGATTCGCCCTTCGCGATCAACCAGGCGTACGAATCGCTGCGAAACGCTGCCCCATAGATCAATCGAGAGACTATCCCCAGTCCCAACGACATAGTCAGGTCCGACTGGCAGATCCGTGGGAATGACGTTGGCATCACTTTCCGTATTCCGAAACACGTCCAAGCCAAAGCGTTGCGCCGGACGCTGGAGGGCCGATGCCTGCACGTACATGTCATAGAGCGAAGGAACGTCGGCATAAGGATTGGCAGGACGTACCATTCTCACCGGTGCCAGGTCGTCTTCGAATTGGCGCGAATTCGGATCCTTTCTGTCCGGGCGCGAGCGTGTGGAAACAGGGTCGCCGCGCGGGACATCGGTGGACATCAAGACGTGCGCACCTGCCGGCTCCGGGTAGGGGAGACTTTTGCTTGCGCTGGCTGCGCCGTCCGCAGGGAAGGTGTCGGGAACCTGGAATGCGAAGGAAGAGTCAGTGGCGGACTTCGACGTCAATTCAAATTCCGCGGAGAGCGCTTGAGCTCGATGCTCCGTTTGCTCATCGCTACTCGTCCGCAGCGTCCGAGACGGAGGGACCGGCGGCAGTGCGTCGGGCATTGGCCTTGTGGAATTGTCGAACGAATCATCCAAGGATGAAGATCGAGCGTGCGACGTCCGGGCGCCTGTTCCAGCGCAGCTCTGATCCAGCCGTGCATCGCAGGTGCCGGTGCGCTCGACAGGGGAGCCTTCCTGATCACGTTTGTCCGATCGAAGCGACTCGGCATCCTCCTGCGCTTCGACGGCAACAAGCCTTCGTGCGCGCTCTTTTAGTACGAACTCCTGTTCCTTTGCGAAATCCGAATCGGGGTTCGGAGCCGGGAGCAGATATCCATAGCGCTGCAGCAGACGCGTGGCAACCGCGCGAAATGTCGTATCCCGATCGAGCCGGTCGAAGATAGCCTGGTCCGTCAGCTTCGATTCCTGGACAACCTGTCCATTGTCGGTGGCTTCCTTCGCAACCCAACGTTTCAACTCGACTAGTAGGCCCGCGTCTTTCGCGAGTACAGTCCGAACCTGGACAGCCGATGCTGCCACATGGTCGAGATTTTCCTGAGCCAGATCGGACACTGGTTGATCGTTCGCGGGGGATGAGTTCCGTCTCGAACGCGGTGTTCCATCCCACTGCGCGCACACCAACGGACAAAGAGCTAAAACGACCGTGAGATGCCGGGTTCCGGTGAGCAAGGATCTAATGGAATTCAGATTCACTGACATGTCCATCCCCACAATGGTTTGAAGTTAGCCGATGAACTCGAGATCATCCGCGTCCACTTCAACAGCGACCGAGCGCATGATCAAATGAATGGACAACACTACGCGACACCGATCTTTGGTGCGCACAATTATTCCTTCCAGTCCCTGCAGTGGTCCGCTAGCAACCCGGACCCGCTGTCCGGCACTTAAATAGGCATGCGGTTCGACCATTCTCGCCTTCGACACATGCATCCTCACGGTTTCAATCTCATGGTCGGGTAATACCGCGGGTCGTCCATTGAACGACACGAGCCGCACTGCACCAGGTACCTGCAATACGAGTAGCCTGCTCTCCATCGCCATTTGCACGAATACGTACCCAGGGAACAACACCATCGACAGTTGCTTGCGGCGGTCTTTCCAGCGACGAACCGATCTGTAGAGAGGCAGGAAGCAATCGATGCCCTGCCGGCTGATCTGATTTGCGACTAACTTTTCGTGGCGTGGTGCGGTGTAGAGCGCATACCAGTTCGCCGCTGGTGCGGGATGGGTTGCGCCCGTGCCCGTGAGTACATTTGCAAGTGCGCTCATGGTTATTTGAGCTCCCGCCGCGCGATACAGCTTCGCCCCCTCACTTACAGGGGCAATGTGAGCTGAACCCTTATTTGTTGAGGCTGCGCGGAAAGAATTAAAACTCCGCCCCAGCGCAGAATTGTCTGGGAAATGTAAATAAAGTGTCATAAATCGGGATTCGAAAAACTCAGTCGAAACGTTACATGAAGTTGACAAAAACGTGACAAGATTCCGGCGACATTTGATGAACATTGTTTGCTTCGAAGAGAGGTCTCGGTTCAGCGTTTCATAAGGCGGAATAGCGGCACATTATTCAATATGCATAGCAACGATTTCTTTCGTACCGATGCCCGCACCACTCTCTGTGAACACTTCATCGCGGCGGGGACCGTTTGCAGTCTCTCGACCAATAGCGAATCGCTCTTGCAGGCCGCTCGGGAGACATTCGTTGCTGTTGCCTCACCAGAAGATCCAACTGAAATTTCAATACGGCTTTGGGTTGAGGATGCTGACTCGCCGGGGCAGCCATGGCCGAAGCCATACGTGCGCGGCTTGGGGCACCTCGTGTTTGCGGGATTCGATGCGCGCAGTTCACTGCTTGCCAATCTTCACACTCTTCGCGTCATTGGGCGCTTCTCTTCTGCGATGGCTGCCAACAAGACATATTGGCGAACGGTCATTTTTCCGGTGTTGATGTCGATCGTCTGCGGCTCGGTTGGAGTGATTGAGCTGCATGCATCGTGCGTGGCCAAGAATGGCCTCGGGCTCATCCTCGCGGGGCCATCACGCTCAGGGAAATCGACGCTCGCACTGGCGCTAGCTCAACAGGGGTTTCAGCTGCTTTCCGACGACCGTACATTTTGTTCGCTCAGGCGCGGAGAATTGTGGGCTTGGGGATTGCCTCGGCCGCTCAAACTCAGGCGTGAGGCGGCTAGTTGGTTTGATGAGTTGCGCGCCCAAGAACCGAATGCCATTCAGAACGGAGAACGCGTCTTCCATCACGAACTGAAAGGCCGGAGTGTGACGCACTGTCGGCCGCGGATGTTTGTGTTTCTCGAACGGTGCGATGAGCACGGCATTTCCATAGCCGAGTTAGAGAAGGGCGCTTCGAAATGTCGCATTGAGAAGGAACTGCTGCCTGAAACTTCCGCAGCAATGCAAAGACAGGGGAGTATCGTCGAAGAACTTCTTTCTTTGTCGCCCTACCTGCTCCGTTATGGAGGAACACCAAAAGAAATTGCCTCACAACTCGCCGAGTCGTTCGCGAACTGGCAACACTGTCAGGTGACAGGAGGCCAATGGCGAGCCTCGTGAAGGTCGAAATTGATGATCGGCAGCAGGCGGGGCCACCGGGAGGGACGCAATCCTCGCCGATCGGATGCGACGGCGCTGCCGAGCGTTTGGATCTCTTGCGTCGTTTCACCCCGACACCCCACGCAACGAACTTGCAGTTCATGCAAAGGACAATATGTCTGGAGACCAATTGTGCGCCTGTCCTCGCGCTCACTAAAGAATTTTTCAAACGTCATCAACAAACAACGCCTGGACGGTCTGAATTCACCTGGCGAATCGTCTGCGAGCACGATCCCCTCGTTCTGTCCACGGATGTACCGTACGCAGCTTTTTCCGACCTCGGACTACGATACGTCAATATTGGACAGAGAGGCTTCCTTGCAATTGATCTGGAGAATCGTGAAGCTGTGGCCTTTCTTTCCGACCGATTTCTGGACGATGAGACGCGGTTCAGGCATCGGCCGCCGATCGACATATTGCTTTGCATGACCACGGCCAGCTTGGGATTGACCGTCCTCTCTGGCGCCTGTGTTGGAAACGAGGATCGCGGCGTCGCCATTTTCGGACCTCCCAATTCCGGCAAGACGACTGCGTCCTACCTGGCTGCAAAGTCCGGATTGGAATTTCACGCGGATCAGGTCGTGTTCCTCGACCGGAGTAGCGGCGGCATTCGAGTGTGGGGAGACCTCTTCCCAGCAATATTTAGGCCTGAATCCGTTCAGTTTCTTCCGGAACTCACCCGAAATTCTCGCCAGTCTACATACCGCGAGTTGTCATTTCTCTGCTTTGACAAAGGGACGATGCAATCTGCTCGCGCACACCCAGTAAAGCCAGTCGGCAGTATTTTTCTTGACCGGGGCGCCATGCGGGACAAGGAGCTACGCCAACTCTCATCGCATGAAGGTCTCAAGCGGCTGCACGAGTGTCTGCTTTTCAAGGAGGACCCGCGATTTGACGAACAGATGAACGCGGCTCTTAGTACTCTTGCGGAGAATCCGATTTACGAACTGCACTATGGCAACGACCCGCGGGCCGCGGCACGGGTGATCGAAGGAATCTTGCGATGAGACGAGTGCTCTTGAAGACGGTGAGCTGGTCTCTCGCGTATTTAGGACTCTCTGTGGCGTGTCTCATTCAATGGAATTCACCGCACCCGTGGTCGCGAATTGATTGGTTCACAGGAACGTACTTTGCTTTGCGCTTTCTGGGTTCGTCGCATTCTGTCATCTCCAGCCTCGGCGCGTTCCGCTCCAAAGCCTTGCGCCATGAATGGTGGGCAATGGACTCGGACCCTCAAGGACCGCGGTGGGTCATGGTCTTGATGGCGCTCGATCTGCTCGTGTTCTTTGACTACGGTCACTGGCGACTGGCCTTGCCACTGTCGCGGCCTGCTCCGCAGACTGCGGGAGTCGGTCTTTATCTCGGCGTCACCTTTTGGCAGATCTGGACCGATTCCTACCTGGCACGATATTTCAGTCACAACGGCCAGTCGCTCACGCCGATGAACTACGGACCCTACCGGTACGTGCGCCATCCACGATATGCCGCCGCCATCATTGGAAAAGTGGCCATGGCGCTCACTTTTGCCAGCATTTTCGGGTGGTTGCTCGCGCTCGCGTGGGGAATGCTCTTGATTAACAAGATCTCAATTGAAGAAAAGCACCTGCGCAAGATTTTCGGGAGCGAGTACGAGTCATACGCCCGCATCACGGCCAAAGTGCTGCCGGGAATTTACTAAGCAGCACGGACTAGTAATGTTGCGCACACCATCATTGTTCTCCTCTCGAAGATCGGCCGCCATTGACATCCCGGCTGAGGTTTCTGTTGAACAGGCGCTTACGCCAACGAATATCGCGGCATCAGAAACATCACGAACCAGGGTGCGGGCGCACGCGTCGGGAGAGCGGGTTCTTCTTCTCCTACTCGTCGTAATTTTTGTGGTGAAGGGTCTAATCCCTGCGTGGCGTCACCTCAATTCAGATTTTCCAAATTATTATCTCGTCGCGCGCCTGTATCGAGCGGGCTATCCGCTGGAGCGAGTCTACGATTGGACTTGGCTCCAGCGACAGAAGGATTACGCCGGAATAGATCAAGGATTGGTCAGTTTTATTCCTTCAACACTGCCGTCGGCGCTAGCCGTGGCGCCGTGGAGTTCGCTCCCGCCGCTTGAGGCGAAACATCGATGGCTTATCGCGAACCTGATCTTCCTGCTGCTGACGGAGCTGTTGCTCGTTCGACTGACAAAGCTTCCCTGGGAGCGCGCCGCCGTGATGATTTTTCTGGCCTTTGTTCCGCTGCGCAACAACTTTCTGTTTGGGCAAATGCACCTTCTTGTCCTGCTGCTACTCGCGCTGGCGGCTTGGTTGTTTTTCGGAAACTTGCGGTTTCTATCCGGCATCAGCCTGGCAATTGCGGCCGCATTGAAGATTTATCCAGCACTATTTCTGTTCTACTTTGCGTGGAAAAAACAGTGGCGTGCCGCCGCCGGACTTCTGGCTGGCCTAGTGGTTGTAGCATTGGGCTCACTTTATCTCTTTGGGCATGACGCCTGCCTGCTCTATGTCCGGCGGGTGCTGCCTGCGGGCCTGCGCGGTGAAACTCTTGACCCGTACAATTCGGCGTGGAACTCATGGACTGCACTACTCCGTCGTCTATTTATCGCTGAGCCAGAACTTAATCCGCTGCCAGTCGCACATCTGCCGTGGCTTTACGCATGTCTTCATCCACTGATTCATGGGTCGATTTTCGTTGCGTTCATGTGGGCGATCGGCTCGAGAAAACGCGATGCAGAAAGAACGAAGATTGAATGGGCCGCGTTTGTATTTCTCTTGCTGTTCCTTTCTTCACAGCCGGGCTCTTATCATTTTGTCGCGTTGATCTTGACAGCCACGCTGGTTATCGACTATTTGGTCGCTCAAAAGCGTTCGATTGCTTCGGTCTTGGTGGTCGTCACTTACGCATTGATTTGCGCTCCGATCATTCGGTTGCCTTGGGCGACGCCCACAGGCTGGCAAAACTTGCTGTTCTTCTCACGACTCGCGTTCATGACGGTTTTGGGGGTTATGGTGTTGTGGGTGCTTGTCTCGAGCTCTGGACAATCGCACGCAACACACAGCCCGCGCAATACTGCCGTCGCGATTGTCGCCCTGGTCGTGCTGTGGACAGCGGGCTTTCTCTTAGCTCAACGGCATCTCAATAGACAATTTGACAACTATCGCAGTAGGGTCGCCACCGCAGCGGGGAACCTGCTGGCCTTAGATCCCGCATTTGTTTCTGATGCTCTCCTATTCACCAGCATGAAGACCGGCAGATATTCGATTCAGCGCTTTTCAACTGCAAATTCTGCGGAGTTCTTGGGAGAGGAGGGCGATTGGCTCCACCCGACTTATTCAGGCACTGTGAATTCTTTATGGGTTGAACAACCAGGCGCTAAGAGTTCACGGATCGTCCAATTCACCCTCGACCCTTCGGGACGAACGTTTGAGACGAAGACTGAAATTGAAAACGCCCAGCAACCTGTGGTTTCGCGCGACGGGCACATGCTTGCGTTCCTGCGGGCCGCGCAAGGCAGAAACAGCTTGTGGACCACAAAAGGTCTCGTAGTTCGGCGAGAAGGCTCAGCCCCGGAAAAGGAAATCGCAGGTGCGGAATACGACGTCTGGGAAGCCGTACTTTTTCCTGATGGCCAGGTCGTCTTCAGTTCCAAGCGGAGCGGCGGCTTTGCGCTGTATCGTGCCACGCAGACGGGAGACCTCGAAAAACTGACCAAGCCTAGTTGCGCGGCCCGCTATCCCGCTGTTTCTCCCGATGGCAAACGCTTGGCATTTGCCTGCGAACAAGGCACCGGGACACAGATTCACGTCGCGGATCTTGATGGAAGTAAAGACATGCAGCTAACCGCCGGTGATTGCAACTCGACAAGTCCTGCTTGGGCGGCTGACTCGAGGAGTCTCGTTTATGTCACGGACTGCGGCCGCGGTCTCGGCCTGACTGCATTGGTCCGAGTGAACGTGTCCCCATAATACGAGGCTCTCGATGAATCTCAATGCGCTTAGATTCCGTGCATACTTCGCTGCGAAGGAACTGGGCATTCCGGTGATTCTAAGACGAGCACCGGCTATAGCCAGGAAGATCAATCGCTTAGGCAGTCTTGTGTTGCCGCGTGCGCCCGTGTGGGTGCGAGTGAGGTCAGGCCTATCGCAGGGCATGTGGATGCGGTTGCATCTTCCCAATGAGGCCCGCCTCTGGCGTGGACAGCATGAGTCCGCAGTCCAACGGGCTATTCCTGCGGCGGTGCGCATGGGAGATGTCGTATATGACGTTGGCGCGCATGCCGGAAGCATCGCGCTGGGACTGACGAGGGCTCTCGGGCCTGCAGGACGGGTAGTGGCCTTTGAGGCTGACCCCGGTAACGTGAAGAGTCTGCGGGAAAATGTTTCGCGTAATCAGCTGATGGCAAATCTTCAGGTTGTCCATGCGGCAGTGTGGTCCGAGGGTGGGGGAGATCTCGCCTTCCGACGTGGCGGCGCAAGCAGATCGCACGGCGGAGTGGAGACTGCCTCGCAACATCCAGTGCTTGGCTCGGGAGGAATAATCAGCGTGCCAGCCATCACACTCGACGAATTTGTAGCGAAAGGCGGGCCAATGCCGCGGCTGGTTAAAGTGGATGTTGAAGGCGGCGAATATGAAGTTCTCACCGGTGGGAAGACGCTTTTTAGAAATCATCGACCACTGCTGGCTGTGGAAGTCCACCACCAGGATGCCGCCGAGCAAATTCGAGGCTGGCTGATCAAGTACGATTATGAAGGTCGGTGGCTCGTCCCGACTGAGCAGTTTCCGTGCTGCCTTTTCGCGTGGCCAAAGGGATATGACGGAGTGGACTGGATGCAGAGAAGCGCGATTTTGCTGTGTGGTGACGGGAGGACATGAGAATCCTGCGTTCTCATCGGAGGGAGTAGTTCTCGAGCTGATTGTCACGCTTATCTTGACAGGTGTAGAAGGAATTCCGGGGAGTCGGGAAGGTTGCAATCGAAGTTCGCCGGCTTGAAGTTGGAGTCAAATTTCAGGATCGTTTTATCAGTGCGGCTTGCAACATAAAAGTCGCCCGAGTTGGAAAATGCCATACCCGAAGCATTTTTGACTTTGATTCCCTTGATGGGCGAGAGATTGAAGTTGCCCGGTGGCGTTGGAAGATTGCCAGTCAAGACCTGGTTGTCTGCACTTACGTACATCTTGCCCTTCCAGACTACGATGTGCACGGGGGACTCGACTCCGTTGCTTTGTCCAAGGAGGTTGCCGTTCTTATCGTAGACCTTGACGCGGCACGCAGGTTGATCCGCGACATAAAGAGCGTTGTCGGCCCAAACAACGCCGCGAACTGAATGTTTTTTTTGACCATCGCCGGAATACTCTAGCCCGGCAGGCGATGGAACGCCGGTGGTTGCCGTGCCGAGACTGCCGACGCTGGATGCGACGAATGTTCCCGCATAGAAGTGGCCTGTCGCAGGCAAAGCTGGGGCGATGGGCGCGGGAGTGGCTGTTTTTCCGTCCGGCGACACCCGCATCCGGGTGACAACGTTGGTGTCCTGGCTGGAGATGTAACACTGGCCCGTCCCATCAAAGCTCAAATCAAAAGGATGCGAAATCGCTTTGCATGCGTTTTTTGAGATGAACTTGCTGACGAAGTTGAATTTCGTACCCGAGCCTTCATAGCAGAGAACGCTGTTTTGGTCCTTGTTCGCGTTGACGACATACAGGTACTTGCCAAAAATGTAGATTCCGCGAAGCTCGTCCAAAACAGCGTCTCCGGCGTTCCCTAGTGCTTTCGGCGTAAGCAGTGCCCCGTCCTTATCGAAAATATGCACGTTGTTCTTGTGCGGATTTGATTCCGGGTTGCCGCCATGAAGGGTAACGAAGAGCATCGATAATTCCTGGTCTTGCAAGCGTCAGTCCGCCAACCGTATCCCTTCCGTTCTGGCGGCTGTCTTTATATAGTGCGGGTCATCCTCTGAAACGTTTCAGCCGGATTTGTCACAATCAACACAGAAGATGCCGAGCGCCTAACCCCGCCGCCCGGCGATACGCGTACACGGCAAGACGCGGCCATTAAGTTCAGATTGGCATGGTCCCCGACAGAAAGCCGAACATGGCCTTGTACCCGTAAAGGAGTGAGTCGTGAGCCCCAGATTAAAGTTATCTCCTGCTGCTCTTTCAAAAGCGGTGTTCGCCTGCACTGTTGTCATCCACTCGGCAATCTGGCTAGGTCTGGTTGCATGTGTCTTCGGTCGTGATGCCCGTGCGCAGGCCGCAAGCGGCGATGACAGCGACAAGGTGAGGAAGGTCTTCTATTCGGCGAAAGACAGACTTAATGCGATGCACTCAGCCTCGCTCTTTCAACCGAAGGCCGTGTCTGAAGCCGACATCATGGCAGGACCGAAGCAGGAGAAGAAGCAGTTTCAACTTCACTACAACGACAAGGTCATTTGCGACTTTGCGACTCCCGGCACCAAGATGGGCGGCAAAACCCCGAAATTTGCGTGCAAGATCACGCGCGTGGAAAGCACTGATGGCTCGATACAGAACTTGAGCGCGGAAATGGACGAAGAGCCCGTGAAGGTGAAGTTTGGCGCAGATGATAACGAAGTCTATGCAGAGATCGTGGCGACGAGGCTGATGTGGGCGCTTGGCTACTACTCCGACTCATGGTTCCCGGTGCGAGTGGAATGTCATAACTGTCCAGAAAATCCCATCTCAGGTTCGGGTGCAGCGGGCACACGCACATTCGATCCGGCGACTATTGTGCGGAAATATCCGGGTCACAAGATGTACGAAGACGGGAAAGAAGAAGAGGGGTGGAGCTGGAAAGAGCTGGATACCGCGAATGGACGCCCGGCGTATGAGCGCGACGGCTTGAAGTTGCTCGCTGCTTTTATGCAACACAGCGACAACAAACCGCCTCAACAGCGACTGATTTGCGACAAGGTGCACGTCGATGATAAGACGCAGCCGTTCACGACTACCTGCAAGAACTCGATCATGCTGGTGCAGGACGTCGGCGCCACGTTTGGCGGTGGTGGCTGGTTCACCAGCAACCGTTCGGCCAAGATGAACCTGCAGATATGGTCCGGCAAAAAACTATGGAGCAAAGCGGGAACGGATGGCGGGCCAAGAAAGTGCCAGGCAGCGCTACGTAAGAGCCTGACTGCTCACGACGGCTTGAGCAATCCCGAAATCAGCGAGGATGGGCGACGTTTTGACGCGGGATTGATGTGTCAACTCACAGACCGGCAGATCGAAGATCTTTTCCGGGCGTCGCGAGCGGCCTCAATGCCCGAGTATCACAACCACGATGGCAGTTTCAAAGCGGGCATCGATGAGAACTCTGTCATCCAGAAATGGGTACAGGCTCTCAAGCAGAAGCGCGAGGAACTCGCTAAGGCGAGGTGCGAATGGAAGGAAAAACCTGCCGACCTGACCGCGATCGACAACCCGGCGGGACTGACGACGGTTCCGAACTACTGCTCAGCGAAGCCGTTCTAGTCGGCGGACTCATGTCCCGGAGTCCCACGATCCTTCCCCGGAAAGCGCCACCGTCATGAAGAAGACGAAATCCAATTCTGTTAGCGAAGTGCTTGGGGAGGAGTTCAGGCAGGTTGACGCGGCACGCGGCCTGCGGATTGGTGCCGATCCCGCGAGACCGGCTGCGGCCAGCAGTCTAATCGGGTTGGCGTTTTCCGGTGGTGGAATCCGAAGCGCAACCTTCAACCTCGGGATTCTGCAAGCCTTGGCGCGAGCGCACCTGCTTCGAGCCTTCGACTACGTTTCGACTGTATCGGGCGGTGGATACATCGGCGGCTGGTTGATGGCTTGGATGCATCACCAGAAAATCGGAATTCACGAGGTCGAGGATCGACTCTCGGCCCCGCCGCACGCTCCCGGCCGCTCGGCCGATCCGCCCGAGGTCCATTTTCTCCGTGAGTACAGCAACTATCTCACGCCGAAAAAGGGCATGCTGAGCACCGACTTCTGGGCATTTGTTGCCAGCTATCTGCGCAACACGATTCTTAACTTAATCATTCTCGTGCTTGCGCTGATCTCGGTGCTGTTCGTGCCGCGGGCCTTCGTCTCTCTGCTGAACATCCTTGAACAAACTGAAGAAATACTCGTTCCAAGACTTCCGGCTTTGTGGCAGCCGCTTGTCAGATCCCAGTATCTCGCGGTTGAGTTAGGTCTGATTCTCACAGTTCTGGCGATTGTTTTTATCGATCTCAATCTGGCCTCGATTCCTTGTCTGCAACAAGGGGTATCGAAGCCTCTGCGATGTGGGGAGAACGAGGATCAATATTGCTGGTTCACTTGCGAACGCTGGGTTGAACTCATGGTGGCCGCACCCGCTGTCCTTGCCGCCGCCCTGTTCACGTACAGCTTCGGAGATATCTCGAGGACGCTTGGCTTTCTCGCCTCTGATTCGCTTTATTGGGCGCCGCTGGTAGGTGCATCCTGCTACACCTTATTGTGGTCGGCGGCATTTGCCTTCTGCCGGATCATCCGGCGCGCGGAGCATTTGCGCGGGAGTGGTCTGAATCCGTGGTTGACATTGCTGACCGCCGCTCTCGCCGGCGGCATTACCGGATACCTCCTCATTCCATATACGAAGATTCTGGTTCCCGGCGGCGTGCCGTTGGGCAAGTGGCCTGCGATGACGATCGGAACGCCGGCGATGATTGGCGTAATGTTGATGACCGGCGTCCTGCACATTGGGCTGATGGGGAGATGGATGAGCGATGCTCATCGCGAGTGGTGGGGAAGGCTGGGCGGATGGTTGATGATCTATGGCCTTTGCTGGCTCGCGTTGTTTGGCACGGCTATCTACTTTCCGGCCGGTTTGGGAGAAGTACTTAAGATCCACGGCCGTCCTATCACTGCTTCAGGCGTGCTGTTGTGGGTTATCTCGACAGCCTACGGCGTTGTTTTTGGCAAGAGCAGCGCACCGCTGAAGCCAATTACGGAAGGGCCATACCACGAAAGAATCCTGCACCTGCTGGCGCGAATCACGCCTTACATCTTTGTCGCGGGACTGTTAATGCTGCTTTCGCTGTTGGCGGCCGCTATCTCGAACTGGATCACGGGACGAGCGTGGCAATCGTTGAGCCCGCCCACGGACTTCGACTGCGATCCAACCTTGATTCTTGCATGTGTATTGTTCATGGCGGCAGCCATGGCACTGTCGTGGCGCGTGGACATCAACGAATTCTCAATTCACTATCTCTACCGGAATCGTTTGATCCGGTGCTACCTCGGCGCTTCCGTGCCGCACCGCAAGGCGCATCCGTTTACGGGATTTTCCGAGTGCGACAATTTTGCCCTGGCCAGTCTTCGGATTCCTCTCGCGCCCAAGGGACCGGAGGATGCGCGGCCGCTGCCAATTCTCAACACAAGCCTGAACGCGGAGCGCGGGAGCGATCTGGCAGTGCAAACGCGCAAGGCGCGTTCATTCGCCTTCACTCCTCTATATGGCGGATTTACGCGGCACATGCAGGGCGATGCAAAGTGGGAGTCATTCTTCGGTCCGACCAACGAATCGGGGCGCGAACGGCCCGGCTATGAGGATGGGATCACTCTGGGAACGTGCATCGCAGTCTCTGGCGCTGCGGCAAGTCCCAATATGGGATCATATTCGGCGCCGGCGCTCGCTTTTCTCATGACGCTGTTTGATGTGCGCCTGGGTTGGTGGATCGGGAATCCTGCGCGGATCGAAGTCCCTTCCGGGTTTCGCAAGTACTGGCAGCGCGGTAGTCCGACTTTTGGATTTTTCCGATTGCTCTGCGAACTGCTAGGTGCGGCGAATGACGACAGCAAATATGTGTATCTTTCCGATGGCGGACATTTTGAGAACCTCGGCATATATGAACTAGTGCGTCGCGGTTGCAAACTGATTGTCGCGTGTGACGCTTCGTGCGATGAAGGGTACAGTTTCGCTGACTTGCACAATGCCATAGAGAAGTGTCGCGTCGATTTCGGGGCAGTCATAACCATCGATAACGAGGCGGCTATGGTGCCGTCGGGTCAGGAGGGAGACCGGCGCGCCAAAGCCCATTTCTTAACAGGTACGATCAAGTATCCCGATTCGCCAAAGGCCGACGGGACAATCATCTACATTAAACCCACATTGTTGGGCGGAGATCCGCAAGACGTCCTCGCATACGGCCAGGTCAATAAGCACTTTCCGCACGACTCGACCGCCAATCAGTGGTTCGACGAATCGCATTTCGAAAACTACCGAGCGCTGGGAGAGGCGGCGGGGAAGTCGGCAGTCGCGGCCATTGGGGAGGAAGTTCGACTGAGAGTTGGATATGATCCTTATTCCTAGGGGACTGGCCATCGATTTGGGCGACTCTCTTAGTGCGGTTGATCGCTTTTAGGGTGTTGGGCTGGGCACCGGGAAGTTCCTTCCTTTCGTGCTACTCCGAAAAGAAAGCAATTGACATGAGTTCAAGGGACAGGTAGGATCGGGAGAGATAAAACCGACCGGTCGGTATGTATGATTTGCAACTCATGATAAATAAGGAGATTACAGTGGCCACCGTATTTTACCAGGATTCGGTCAACGCCTCTGCATTGAAAGGAAAGACCATTGCTGTCTTTGGCTACGGTTCGCAAGGGCATGCCCAGGCGCAGAATCTGCGCGACAGCGGATATAACGTGATCGTCGGGCTTGATCCTAGCCGAGGTTCGGCGCGGCAGGCACGCGCGGATGGGATGGCCGTGTTCGCTCCAGCAGAGGCAGCGGAGCGCGCCGACTGGTTCCAGATTTTGACTCCTGACGAGACCCAGGCCGACTTTTACCAGTCCGCGATCAAGCCACATCTGCACCGCGGGAAGATCCTCGGCTTCTCGCACGGCTTCGCGATCCATTTCCAGACGATTGAACCGCCGAAAGACGTCGACGTCGTGATGATTGCGCCAAAGAGTCCCGGACACTTGCTGCGGAGAGTCTATGCCCAGGATGGCGGCGTGCCATCCTTGCTGGCAATTCATCAAAATGCGAGTGGGCGAGCACACGAGTATGCCTTGTGCTATGCGCACGGCATTGGTTCAACTCGCGCCGGGGTTTTGCAGACAACGTTCAAGGAAGAAACTGAGAGCGACCTCTTTGGTGAGCAGGCTGTACTGTGCGGCGGGTTAACCGCGCTTATGCAAAAAGGCTTTGAAACCCTGGTAGCGGCGGGCTATGCCCCCGAGATTGCTTACTTCGAGTGCGTGCACGAAATGAAGTTAATTGTCGACCTGATTTACGAGGGTGGATTGAGCCGGATGCGCTACTCGATCTCGAACACAGCAGAATATGGCGACCTGACGCGAGGCGAGAAAGTTGTAGGGGATGAAACTCGCGTTGCGATGAAAGAAGTTCTGGAGCGAATTCAGGATGGAACTTTCGCACGCGAGTGGCTTGAGGAGAACAAGACCGGTGGCAGGAACTTTGGCCGGCTCCGGCAAAAGGCTCAACAGCACCCGATCGAGAAGGTAGGTGAACAGTTACGGGCGATGATGTCGTGGCTGCCCGCGAACAACAAGAAAGCGATCGAGCCAGCCCGGCCGGCGGAGCGGGAAGCCGTGAATGCGTAAAGGCGCCCAAATCGTCCTCGATTGCCTGCGGGCTGAAGGAGTGGAACTTGCCTTTGGATATCCGGGCGGAGCCATCATGCCCTTGTACGACGCGCTGGAGGGGAGCGGCATTTGCCACATCCTGACGCGCCACGAGCAAGGCGCGGTTTTTGCCGCGGAAGGGTACGCGCGAGCGACTGGAAAACCGGGCGTGGCGATTGCCACGAGTGGTCCCGGAGCAATCAACCTGGTTACGGGTATCGCCGACGCCAAGATGGATTCCGTCCCTCTGGTCTGCATTACCGGCCAGGTGCGATCGCATCTGATCGGCACGGACGCTTTTCAGGAGACCGATTTTTTTGCCGTCACGCTTTCCCTCACGAAGTGGAGTCGGCTGGTGAGGTCGATCGAAGAGCTGCCGGCGGTGATTGCGGAAGGCTTCCACTGGGCGCGCAGCGGCAGGCCAGGCCCGGTGGTCATCGATATTCCTGCCGACATTTTGCGCGCGACCACCGAGTTTCGGGGTCCGGTCTCGTTTACGCCTCCACGAACGCACGAGAACGTCGGTGCGGCATCCACATTTTCGGCAACGCTCGCCGCATTATTGCAACAGGCGAAGAAACCCGTCGCTCTCGTTGGCGCCGGTGCGCGGCTTTCCGGAGCGGTCGACGATCTGCAACAACTGCTGGACCTCATTAATATCCCCACATTCGCGACCGTCCATGGTCTTGGCGCAGTCAAACAGGATTCATCCTATTACCTAGGCATGGTCGGGATGCATGGCACGCGAGCCGCCAACATGGCACTCGACGAGACCGATCTGCTTTTCGTGTTTGGCGCGCGCCTCGATGATCGTGTCACTGGAGAGCCGAGCAGATTTGCCCCGCAGGCCAAGATCGTGCACTTCGAAATCGATCCGGCACAATTGAATCGCGTTCGTCCGTGTGACCTGCCGGTAATCGGTAATTTGGCGGAAACAATTCCGGCACTATATCGTGAATTGCAGCGCACGCATGTACCCGATTTCAGTGCGTGGCGCGCGGTCGCTTGTGGGCCCGGTCGCGCCGAGCCTCGCAATCCCGGACTCGCTCACCCCACTAAAAGCTTCCTCCAGGAACTGTTTTCACGCATGCCCGATAACGGCACGATTCTTGCCGACGTTGGCCAACACCAGATGTGGTCGGCGCAGTGCTATCGAGCTTCTTCGCCGCGTGGTTTTATTACTTCGGGTGGCTTGGGCACGATGGGTTTTGCTTTGCCGGCTGCGATTGGAGTTCAGCTAGCAAAGCCCGGAACTACGGTCCTATCGGTTTCAGGAGACGGCGGGTTCCAGATGAACATCCAGGAACTGGCGACCGTACACCGTCTCGGATTGCCGATCAAGATGGTAATCATCGACAACAAATACCTGGGAATGGTCCGGCAGTGGCAAGAGCTTTTCTATCAGCGGAATTATGCGGAGACCGACCTGAGTGACAATCCGGATTTTGTCGAAATCGCCCGGGCATACAAGATCTCCGCCTCGTTAATGACGGAAGAAGAACTCATGGATCCCGAGCATGGGCATGATGTCCGCGAGCGGCTGGATCGCTTCTTCGCGTCGTCCGAGCCGGAGTTGTTGGTCTTTGAGTGCCATCCTGAGGCCAATGTTTACCCCATGGTGCCAGCGGGCGCCGCGCTTTCAGAAATGGTCTTTGAGGTTACCGAAAAGGAGTAGGGACATGCATGTTTTCCACGTTCGCTATCGCAATACGCAAGGAACATTGATGCGCATTCTGACTGCGGTGGTGCGCCGGACGATCGATCTGGCATACGTGCAAGCCGAGCCCTGCGAGCATGCGCACAAAGTGACGCTGCTTATTGACGTCAATGCGAAGCAGGTCGGACAACTTTGTCGAGACTGGCGGGCGATTGTGGATGTCATCGACGTGCGGCCTGGAGTTCCCATCAAAGAGCTGTGGGATCATGTGCCTCTGCTGCCACATCCTCCACAATCCGTAGGCGTCATCGATGAGGCCCGCGGAGCGACCGCGTAGCGAAGCTCTTATCTCGAAGCTTCAACGCGAAGAACTCGGCGGGTCCGCGTTGTTCTCGTCTCGCTGGCATCATCCCCTCATGCCAAGGGTCGTAGAATGTCGGCGACAGGTTCTTACTAAGACCTGACAACTGAGACCTGACAACTGAGAACTGTCCCTATGGACCTCAAACATCGCAGCCGCAATATTACGGACGGACGCGACCGCGCCCCATCTCGCGCTATGTACAAGGCCATCGGCTTCACCGATGCCGATCTGGCGAAACCTTTGATTGCTGTCGCCAATACCTGGATCGAGACCATGCCGTGCAATTTCCATCTGCGGCGCCTTTCGGAAAGGGTAAAGGAAGGGATCCGTGCGGCGGGCGGCACCCCCATGGAATTCAACACCATCGCCATCTCCGATGGCGAAACGATGGGCACCGAGGGCATGCGAGCCTCGCTCGTAAGTCGCGAGGTCATCGCGGACTCGATTGAACTGGTTTGCCGCGGGCAATTGTTCGACGCTGCGGTCTGTCTCGTAGGGTGCGACAAAACGATTCCTGCTGCAGCGATGGCACTTGCGCGAATGAACCTGCCCGGGCTCATTTTGTATGGCGGAACGATCTCCCCAGGCAGGTTTCGCGGAAAGGACGTGACGATTCAAGACGTGTTCGAGGCGGTCGGCGCGAACGCTGCGGGCAAAATCACTGACGCGGAGTTGCTTGCGATCGAGAATGTGGCATGTCCGGGTGCCGGCGCCTGTGGCGGTCAATACACCGCGAACACAATGAGCACGGTCATGGAACTCATCGGGTTATCGCCGATGGGGTTCAACGGAATTCCCGCCATGGACGCACGCAAGGACGAAGTCGCTTTTCGATGCGGCGAGGTGGTGATGAACCTCTTGAAGAAAGGAATCCATCCAAGCGATATCTTGACTCTAGCGGCATTCGAAAATGCGATTGCATCAGTTGCCGTGACAGGCGGATCTACGAATGCTGTACTTCACCTGCTGGCAATTGCGCGCGAAATGGGAGTGCCGCTCCACATCGACGATTTCCAGAGAGTCAGCGAGCGCACTCCTTTATTAGCCGACTTGAAACCGGCGGGAAAGTACGTCGCAGCCGATGTGGACGCGGCTGGAGGCATTCCGGTGATCGCCAAGCGGCTCATCGACGGTGGCTTCGCCCAAGGAGCGGCGATGACTGTCACTGGAAAAGCTCTTGTTGAAGAAGCCAAGCTGGCTAAGGAAACACCGGCACAGGAAGTGATTGCACCGTTGAGCCGGCCGCTGAAAGCTACCGGCGGGTTGGTCATCCTCAAAGGCAATCTCGCTCCAGATGGCGGAGTCGTGAAGATGAGCGGGCACGAGCGGCAATCGCAAACCGGACCGGCGCGCGTTTTCGACTCCGAGGAGTCCG
>Ga0335069_10003577_pt1 | contig 23353 bp, 21 predicted proteins | sample Lox_Sample_11_FD_206714 | JGI IMG/M metagenome (GOLD analysis project Ga0335069, IMG submission 206714) | Soil microbial communities from Loxahatchee National Wildlife Refuge, Florida, United States - Lox_Sample_1.1 | ecosystem: Environmental > Terrestrial > Soil > Wetlands | place: USA... | reverse complement strand
GATTCTGTGCGAATCTGCTGCGATATAACCGCCCGGGGCAGGTGAATGGGCTGTTCCGGATGGGTCCTCTTGCCGCATCCTGATCAGGATTCTTCGACTATGTGAAAGTAACGGTTTCGCAGGTGATTGACGCCGTTTGCCGGAATTGTTAGATTCCGTCGGAAAGCGTCTCGTATCGCGAGACGGTCACACCGGCGTGACCGCTCGGGCCTGAGTAACGCGGGGCTGGCGGGCACGCGCGAGCGGGAAGGGACCGCACATGCGCATTCCCTGGTCTGAAGGGGGATCAACCACGAGACCCGGGCGGGCGTCACCGCCCGCAGGGGGACGGAAGTGGCGGCTGCTGCTGGTGCCCGCGCTGGGCGTCGCAGTCATCTGCCAGCTGAGCCTGACCGGCTCGGCCGGGGCGTCCACCGCCGCGGCCACGGCGAAGACAGGGACCTCGGTGGCCACGGGCGCCGTCGCGCCCAACGGCGCCAATGAACTCGACTGCAACGGCTGGAGCCAGAAGTACCGGGCGGTGGCGCCGGAGGCCGGCGCCCTGTGCACCGACCCGATCAAGGTCCTCAACGGCAAGGCGACCCGCTTCGTCGACAACGGCTGGTACGTAGGCCACGACGAGCCGAGCGTGAAGTTCATCTCCAGCACGCCGGGCTCGGGCAACACGATGACCTACGTGATGAAGCTGTCCAAGGACCCCAGGCGGCTCCCCACCGCCAACGGCAGCGTCGTCGACTACGCGCAGCTGTCCCCGGCGCCCTGGTTCGGCCTGCCGATCTGCGACCCGAAGTCCTACCCGCAGAACCCCTGCACCCCGGACAGCGACAGCAACTCGGGCCTGATCAGCGACCCGGGCGCGGCGGGCGCGGCATTCATGGAGCTGCAGTTCTACCCGCCGGGCTTCACCCCGGCCTGGACCGACAACATCAGCTGTAACGCGACCAAGTGGTGCGCGGCCATCACCATCGACAGCCTGGCGTGCACCTTCGGCTTCGCCACCTGCAACAACAACTGCATCGAGCCGGTCAACTTCGCCTACATGCAGACCAACGGCGTCCCGACCGGCCCGCCGAGCCCGCAGCTCGCCAACGTGAACACGTTCACCCCGAACCGCAACACGCTGATGCTCAACCCCGGTGACGTGGTCGTGACCTCGATCTACGACCCGCCGCAGGGGCTCACCGCGGTGGTCCGAGATCTCACCACCCATCAGACCGGGTTCATGACCGCCAGCGCGCGCAATGGCTTCATGAACACCAACATCGCCGACTGCTCCGGCACCCCGTTCAGCTTCCACGCGGAGTACAGCAGCGCCAGGCAGCAGAACCAGGTGCCGTGGGCAGCGCTCGAGGGCGGCGTGCTGATGGAGCAGGAGATCGGCCACGGCGAGGTCTGCAACGCGGTGAAGTACCAGGACCCGGCCGTCAACCCCTCGGGAGCCACCGGCTACACCGACCCGCAGGCCTACCAGACCTGCGTCGGCGGCTCGGAAGGCAAGAAGGCCGTCGGTGAGGGCCCGTGTACCTCGTCCGGCTGCCAGAACGCGACCACCCAGGGCCCGAACGGCCCGGTCGCCTGCCCGACCAACAACCCGGCCAGCGGCGCGCTCTGCGAGTTCAGCGACGGTTACTGCTTCCCGAAGGGAGTCCGGACCGCGTTCATCAACGGGAAGCCGGTCGCGGAGGTATCACGGGTCGCCGAGTGCAACCAGGAACGAACCCAGAACGGTGACCTGGACTACGACGGCCAGTCGTACCTGCCGGACTGGCCGAACGGCAGCCGGAACTTCCCGACATCGATCCAGTACGTCGGGCCGTTCCAGGCCAACGGGAAGCCGTACCCGCAGATCCAGTTCGAGACCGACACGGCCGGCTCGGAGAACCTGTGCAACGTGGCCACGGGCGTAGGCTGCACCGCCCCGCCGATCAGCGCGAAGTTCTACCCGTTCTGGTCGCTCAGCCCGCAGTTCAACGCGCTCGGCACGCGCACGACCCAGTGCATCTGGAACTTCGGGAACGACCAGCCGAACACCATCAAGGACTTCGGGAAGACCGCCCAGTACGGCACGCCTAACCTGGCCCGCTACGGCGGCACGCTCATCAGTGCCGTCCAGCCCAACCCGCAGTTCTCCGGCGGCTGCAGGCTCTAGCCGCTAGCCGCCCAGCAAGGTCAGTACCGGGGTGCCCTGCGAGGGGCACCCCGGTCGCGTCTTAGCGGCGCAGTACCGCCGGGCGCCTGCGGCGCGGTATCGCCCGGGCGCCCGCGGCGCAGGCCGCCGGACACCGCCTCCGCGACCGCCCGCACCTCCGGGTGCCCGGGCAGGTCCTCCAGCAGTACCGCCTGTCCGTCGGCCCCGGTGAGCGGGATCCGCCAGTTGGGGTACTCATCCACCGTGCCCGGCATGTTCTGCGGGCGCCGCTCGCCCGCGGCGTCGGCCAGCGAGACGCCGATCAGGACGGCCGGAGTCCGGGTCAGATAGGCATACAGCGCCACCGTGAACTCCTCCGGTGACGGACGATCCCGCCGGGGGAGAAGGTCCTCGTCGGCCAGCATCGCCAGCCATCCGGTTATCTCCGCGTGAGCGGTGGCTCGCTCCTCCGCCTCCGGCTGGGTCAGCAGGCCGAGCTTGGCCCGGATGGTGACCTGCTCGCCGGTGAGGAACGCCGCGGCCGGCGGCATGTCATGCGTGCCGACCGTGGCCAGGCAGCCGCGGCGCCACCCGCCCGGCCTGCGCGGGGTGCCGTCCGCCCGGCGCTCGAACCACAGCATCGACGTGCCGAGCACCCGGCGCTCGGCCAGGAACTTCCGCAGCCAGGGCTCCACCGTGCCGAGATCCTCGCCGATCGCCAGCGCGCCCGCGCGCGCCACCTCGGCGGCCAGCACGCCGCCCATGAGCTCATGGTCATACCGCACGTAGGTGCCCTGGTCCGGGGACATCCCGGCTGGTATCCACCACAGCCGGGCCAGCCCCATGACGTGGTCCACGCGCAGGCCGCCCGCGCAGCGCACGTTGGCCGCGATCAGCTCCGCCAGCGGTCGGCCCTGCTGGGCGGCGAGCCAGCCCGGATGCCACGGCGGCAGCGTCCAGTTCTGGCCGCGCTGGTTGAACTCGTCCGGCGGAGCGCCCACGCTGATGCCGGGGACGATGACGTCCTGGCGGGCCCACGCGTCGGCGCCGCCGGGATGCGCGCCGACCGCGAGGTCCGTGATGACGCCGATGGTCATGCCGGCCTGCCTGGCGGCCCGCTGCGCCGCGGCGAACTGCCCGGCCGTCAGCCATTGCAGCCATGCGTGGAACTCGATGCGGCCGGCCAGCGTCCGCCTGAGCCTCGTGACCTCCGCCGAGCCCGGGTCGGCGAGCGCCGCGGGCCAGGACCGCCAGTCAGGACCGTGCACCTCGGCGATGGCGCACCACGCCGCCCAGTCGCCGATGGCGCGGCGGTCACGGGCGAGGAAGGCATCGAGCTCGGCGCGGCGGCTCGCGGTCAGCCGGACCGCGTGGATCAGCTCGAGCGCGGCGAGCTTGGCCGCCCAGACCGCGTCCCGGTCGATGAGCGCCGCGGTACCGCTCGCGGCGCGCAGCGGGGCGGCCAGGGCCTCGACCCGGGTCAGGTCACCGGCGCTCAGCTCCTGGTATTCGGGGATGTCCTCGATGCGCAGGTAGAGCGGGCTGATCATGCGGCGGCTCATCGGCAGGTAGGGGGAGGGGCTGACCGGCGGCTGCGGCTCAGCCGCGTGCAGCGGGTTGACCAGCACGAAGTCCGCGCCGAGGCCGCCGCCGCTCCAGGCGGCGAGGTCCGCCAGGTCGCGCAGGTCACCATGGCCCCAGGAGGCACGCGAGCGCACCGAGTAGAGCTGCACGGCGAAGCCCCACGAGCGGCCGGCCGGGAACGGCGCCCTGGCGTGGGCCAGCGCACCGGGCAGCGCGGCCGGCGGCTCATCGTCCCCGAGCGCCCCGCCACCACCCAGCGCCCGGTCATCACCGAGCGCCCGGTCATCACCGAGCGACCTGAGCACCGCGGCCAGCGTCTCGTCCGGCACCTGGACGAGATGGCCCCGCCAGTTCTGGTAGGAGACCGCCACCCCGTGAGCCCGGGCCCGGCGCGTGATTTCTGCCCGTCCTGTCATCGCACCAGTGTGCCCGAACGACCCGCGGCCCAGCACGGGAACCCGGACCCTTGACCCTTCTGATCAGGTTCTAACCAAAGACCGGTCATCTCAGTCTCAAGGGGCAGAAGGAAACGCAAACAGCGGATCCCAGGCCACTACAGGACGACCAGAAATGAAGCACCTCTCCACCATCCCGAAGACCGCCCGGCGGGTCGCCGCGGTCATCGCTGCCACCTCCGCCGCCGGGCTGCTCGCCGCCTCCGCCGCCTTCGCGGCCAGTTCGCCGGGCACCGTGCTGACCTCCGACACCGTGCGTGCCTCGGCCCCGGTGCCCGCCTGCACGGCGAGCGACCTCGGTGCCTGGGTCGCGGTCACCCAGGGAAACGGCGCCGCGGGGAGCATCTACTACCCGCTGCAGTTCACCAACCTGAGCCACCATGCCTGCGCGATGCGCGGGTTCCCCGGGGTCTCGGCCATCGACCGTAACGGCCACCAGCTGGGCAGCCCGGCGCGCTGGGGTCACGCGGTCCCGGGCCGGACCGTGGTGCTGGCGGCGGGGGCGACGGCACACAGCATCCTGCAGTGGAGCGACGCCGAGGTGACCACCGCGCCCGGCTGCCATCCGACCTTCAGCGCGTCCGAGCTGCGCGTCTACCCGCCGAATCAGTACAGCGCGACCTACGCCGCCTTCAGCCTGGAGGTCTGCTCGCGCCCCGGACCCGTCTACATGAGCGTCGGGCCGGTGCTGCCCGGCGTGGGCACGATCTACGGCTAGTCCGGACGACGACACCGCCCCGCGGGCCGCCGGCCCGCGGGGCGGCTGTTTTCCGGCTTAGGAGGTCACGGGCTCCAGCACGAACACCGGGATCTCCCGGGTGGTCCTCTCCTGGTACTCCGCGTAAGGCGGGTACGCGGCCACCGCCCGCTTCCACCACTCGGCGCGCTCGTCCCCGCTGACCTCACGGGCGACCATGTCCTGCTTGCGCGGGCCGTCCTGCACTTCCACCCGCGGGTGCGCGCGGACGTTGTAGTACCACTGCGGATGCGCCGGGGCGCCGCCCTTGGACGCCACCATGGCGTACCGGCCGTCGTGCTCCACCCGCATCACTGGCGTCTTGCGCACCTTGCCGCTGCTGACGCCGAGGTTGGTCACGATCACCACCGGCAGTCCGGTGTCCCGCAGCGTCGTGCCCTGCGTCCCGCCCGAACTCTCGTACAGCTCCACTTGATCGCGCACCCAGGCCGCTGCGCTCGGCTCGTATTCTCCTTGAACAGGCATACCGGCAGTCAACACCAGAACCCTCGGGTCGTACGCATCGGCCCGGCTACTCAGTCCTTCTCATGCGGCATCCGGCGCCATGAGCCCGGCAGCGTTGCCCACGATGTACTGGGTATAACACAACCTCAGTTCCCGCATGACGCCGCGGCATGACCTGGATGCCGCCACCGCCGTGGTCAGGTCGGTATCTGACCACTTGCTTGCCTGCGATGTTTCTGGGGCCATGTCGGCACCGTAACGCCGGGCACCGACATTCTGCCCGGCAGTAAACCCTCATTTGTCGGGACGAGGAGATTTGAACTCCTGTTCTCCTGACCCCCAGTCAGGCGCCTTAACCAAGCTGGGCCACGTCCCGCCGCGCCGGGAGTTCGCTTCCCGTGGCGCGTCCGCCAGACCTCGGCGGCATGGGCCAGCTTAGCGCAACCGCGACGCCGCTCGAAACGAACCCGGCCCGAACCACCCCACCGAGGACGCCGCGCCGCCGCAGGCCCATGCGTGATTCGCGGCGGACCGGAAAGTTACCATGTGCCGGGCATGGTGCCGGTGCCGTGCTCGTTGGTATTAGCGAAAGCCATGCCGCCGCCTCACGCCGAAGGAGCTGCCCCGTTGCGAGCACTCGGGACCGGAAGCCCTGCCTCCCGCGACGGCGGCTTCGCTGACCAGGGCCCGACACGGCCCCTCCCGGTCAGGCGGCGGTCCAGAAGGTCCAGGATCGCATTCAGGGCCGCGAAAGTCCTCCTCGCCCTCGTCGTGGTCTTCGCGGCGGCGGTCGGGCTGCTCTTCGTGCTGACCCCCTCCGCGGGCCAGGCCACCGCGCTGGCGCGGGCCCAGGCGCGGCAGCACCACATCGCCTACCCCGGGCCGCCGGTCCCGCCGTACTTCGCCCGGGCCCTGATCGCGACCGAAGACCACAGGTTCAACACCGACCCCGGAGTGGACCCGCTGGCCATGGCCCGGGTGGTGGTCTCCTGGATCACCGGGCAGGAGGACCAGGGCGGCAGCACCATCGACCAGCAACTGGCGAAGAACCTGTACACCGGCGGCCGCAGCGGCTTCACGGAGGACCTGGAGCAGGTGGCCCTGGCCGTCAAGCTCAGCCAGACGTACAGCAGGGCGGAGATCCTGCGGCTGTACGCGGAGATCGCCTACTACGGGCACGGCTACTACGGCCTGAACGCCGCCAGCTGCGGGTATTTCGGCCGCCTGCCGGACGAGCTGACCCTGGTGCAGGCGGCTATGCTGGCCGGCGTGGTGAACGCGCCCACCTACGACGATCCCCTGGTCTACCCGCGGCAGGCCAGGTCCCGGCTGGTGCACGTGATCGGCCGGATGGCGGCGGTTGGCTACCTGACGAAGGCGCAGGAAACCGCGGCGCTCAACGCGCCCCTGGGCTTGTCCGCCGTCCGCGGCTGCCCGTGATCAGCGGCCGGAGGTCTCCGGCTCCAGTTGCTCCGTCATCGGCGCGTCGCCGTCCGCGTACAGGAACACCCAGCGGCGGTAGCAGTACAGCCGGAAGAGCGTGGCCACGCCGACGCCGACGATGTTGGCCACGTTGTAGGACAGCTTGCTGTCCTTCCCGAGCCCGTAGTGCACTCCCGCGACGAAGGCGAGCTGGATGAGCAGCCCGATGCCGTTGAACACGAAGAACAGGACGGATTCGCGCCCCCAGTGGCTGCCTTTGCGGTGCCGGAACGCCCACAGTTTGTTGCCCAGGAAGGCGAACACGGTGGCCACGACGGTGGCGATCGTCACCGAGGTGAGCGGGCCCAGCCCCACCCCGTAGTGCAGCACGTTGGCGCCGCCGATGGTGATGAAGAAGGCCAGGACGCCGACCACGCCGAACTTGGCTACCTCGTGTATCAGCACCCTGAACCGGGTGTAAACCTCATGGAGGAGTTGCACTCGCTATCGGTCCCTGTAGTCAGTCCATCCCGTACCCGTGTACACCCGACCCTACCGTGTCTCCTGGTGAGACCAGGTACCTGACGGTAAACCGTTCGAGGAATGTCATACCTCCCGGGTAACGTGAACCGGGTGCCCCACAGTGAAGTGCTCGTCCGCGCACGCGGCCTGACCAAGCGGTTCGGGGATTTCACGGCGGTGGACGGGATCGATTTCGAGCTGTACCGCGGCGAGGCGTTCGGCTTCCTCGGGCCGAACGGCGCGGGCAAATCCTCCACGATGCGGATGATCGGCTGCGTCTCGCCGCCGACCGGCGGGCAGCTGACCATTCTCGGCGCGGACCCGGTCCGGGACGGGTCCGCGATCAGGGCCCGGCTCGGCGTGGTGCCGCAGGAGGACACCCTCGACGTCGAGCTGACCGTGGTGGAGAACCTGCTGGTCTACGGCAGGTACTTCGGCCTGCCCCGCCGCGTCATCAGGGAGCGGACGGCGGCGCTGCTCGAGTTCGTGCAGCTCGCCGACCGGGCCAGGGACAAGGTGGACCCGCTGTCCGGCGGCCTGAAGCGCCGCCTGACGATCGCCCGCTCGCTCATCAACGACCCGGAGATCCTGATCCTCGACGAGCCCACCACCGGCCTGGACCCGCAGGCCAGGCACGTCGTGTGGGACCGGCTGTTCCGCCTCAAGCAGCGCGGCGTCACGCTGATCCTGACCACGCACTACATGGACGAGGCGGAGCAACTGTGCGACCGGCTGGTGGTCATGGACCACGGCAGGTTCGCCGCCGAAGGCTCGCCCCGCGACCTGATCGCGCGTTACTGCTCGCCGGAGGTCCTGGAGCTGCGCTTCGGCCCCGAACTGCACGAGCTGGCCGCGGACAAGCTCAAAGACTTTCCTTCCGAACGGACCGAGGTGCTTGCCGACCGCATACTCCTCTACGTCACCGACGGAGACGCCGCCCTGGCCGCAGTCCACGCCAGCGGCCTCGAGCCGCTCACCTCGCTGGTCCGCCGCGGCACGCTCGAGGACGTCTTCCTGCGGCTGACCGGCCGGCGCCTGGAGGACTGATGGCAGTGCTAGCCCCCGGGGGCCGACCCCCCGGGGACCCCCCGCACGGGGGGGCTGCCCGCCCCCCCGTAACCCCCCTGGCGGTACACGCCTTCCAGTGCTGGCTGACGGTGTACCGGCGGATCTGGCGGTCCAGCATCTGGTCCAGCGTGCTCGGCCCGCTGTTCTACCTGGGCGCGCTGGGGCTCGGCCTCGGCACGCTGGTGGACAGGAACGGGACCGCGAGCCTGGGCGGGGTGAGCTACCTGGCCTTCGTCGCACCCGCCATCCTGGCCTCCGGCGCGATGAACACCGCCATGGGCGAGTCGAGCTACCCGGTGTTCGGCTCCGTCAAGTGGAACAAGATCTATGTCGCGGCGCAGGCCTCGCCGCTGCGGCCGGGCGACATCTTCCGCGGGCACCTGATGTTCATGACGATGCGGATCGCGATGAACGCCGCCCTGGTCACGGTGTATATGTGGGCGCTCGGCGCCGCCAGGTCCGGGTTGGCGGTGCTGGCCTGGCCGGCCGCGACGCTCACCGGGCTCGCCTTCGCCGCCCCGATCGCGGCCTGGGCGGTCACGGTGCGGAGCGAGAACAACTTCGCCTACATGTTCAGGTTCGGGATGATGCCGCTGATGCTGTTCTCCGGCACGTTCTTCCCGCTGTCCCAGCTCCCCGGCTGGCTCCGGCTCCTCGCTTATGCCACCCCGCTGTGGCACGGCGTCAACCTGTGCCGCATGCTCAGCCTGGGCGACGTCGACATGCCCGTGGCCCTCGTCAACGTCGCCTACCTGACCGTCCTGGCGGCCATCGGGATCTGGGCCGGGGCCCGCACCTACCGCAGGCGCCTCTATGTCTGAGGAGACGCGGCATGTCTAGCGCGACCCTGCGGATGCTGCCCCCCACCGGGCGGCTGGTCCGGTTGCGCCGGGCCGGCGGCGACGCGGGCAGCCTGCGCCTGATCGAGCGGCACGCCCGGGTCTACCGGCACGCCTGGCTGGTGTTCGCGTCCGGCGTCTTCGAGCCGCTGTTCTACCTGCTGTCCGTGGGCCTCGGCCTGGGCGTGCTGGTCGGCAAGGTGCCGGGACCCGGCGGGCACCTCATCCCGTACCGGGATTTCGTCGCGCCGGGCCTGCTCGCCGTGTCCTCGATGAACGGCGCGATGTACGACTCGACGTTCAACATCTTCTTCCGGCTGAAGTACGCCAAGCTGTACGACGCGATCCTGGCCACGCCGATGAGCCCGGCGCAGGTGGCGCTGGGCGAGATCGGCTGGGCCCTGCTCCGCGGCACCATCTACGCCGCGGCGTTCACGCTGGTCATGCTGGCCATGGGCCTGGTCCACTCGCCATGGGCGGTGCTGGACGTGCCGGTCGCGGTGCTGATCGGCTTCGCTTTCGCCGCCCTCGGCATGACCGGCACGACGTACATGAAGAGCTGGCAGGACTTCGACTACGTGATCCTGGCCAGCATGCCGCTGTTCCTGTTCTCCGCGACGTTCTATCCGCTCAGCGTCTACTCGCGGCCGGTCCAGCTGATAATCGAGTGCACGCCGCTGTACCAGGGCGTCGTGCTGCTGCGCGACCTGACCCTGGGGGTGGTCGGCCCCGACCTGCTGTGGCGGGCCGCCTACCTGGCCGTACTCGGCCTGATCGGCCTCTGGGCATCCGGCCGCCGCCTGGCGAAGCTCCTGCTCGTCTGAGCTATCCCGGGCCTCGTCCGAGGTATTTCCGGTGCCTCGCATCACCCGCGTCCTGCCATCCGGAGAACGGTCTCATATCACCCCATTTTCGCGATCCGGGGAAGGTAAGCTGCGCCTGGATACTGGAGGAGCGGCAGATGTCGCCTGGTGCCGAACCGGTTCAGCACGGGACCGACGCCCTCACTGCATCACTGGAGCCCGCGGTACCTCAGAGTGAATCCCCGGTATCTCAGAGTCTGCCGCCGAACACGCCAGATCCCCCGCCTCTCACCTCTCAGCCCGCACTCCCTTCGCTCCCCGCCCGCGGGTTCTGCGGCGCCTACCGGGATCCGTTCGTCTGGGCGACCTCGCTCGCCGTCCTCTGCGCCTATCTCGCTATACCGCTGTCCCGGCTGCTGCAGCTGAACCCGTCCTCGTGGGATCTCGCCATCTACACCGAGTACGTGAAGCAGTGCGCCAGCTTCCGCGCCCCGGTCGCGGACGTCAGGACGGCGGGCTTCAACCTGCTCGGCGATCACTTCCAGCCGGTCGTCATGGTGATCGCCCCGTTCTTCCGCGTCTTCCCCTCGGCGGCGACGCTGGTAGCCGCGCAGGCACTGCTGGCGGCGCTGTCCGTTTACCCGGTCGCCCAGGCCGCGCGCGAGAAGCTCGGCACCGGCCCGAGCCGGGCGATCGCGGTCGCGTACGGGTTCTGCTGGGGCCTGCAGCAGATGGCCAACTTCGACTTCCACGAGATCGCCTTCGCCGTCCCGCTGCTGGCCTTCTCGCTGTCCGCGCTGGTCCGCGGCCACCTCAAGGCCACGGTCCTGTGGGCGCTCCCGCTGGTCTTCGTCAAGGAGGACCAGGGCTTCACGGTGGCCGCGATCGGCCTCTACCTGGCCATCGCCGGAATGCGCGCCGCCCGCGAGCCCTCCCACGCCGATCCCCTCGATCCTGACGGCAGCCGGCGCATCAAGGCGGGCCAGTTCCTCCTGATCTGGGGTTTTGCCTGGTCGTTCCTGGCCATCGGGGTGATCATCCCGCACTTCAACCCGGCTCACCAGTACGACTACTGGAGCGACGGCGGGATCCTCGCCCCCGGCGGGCATCCCACGGTGACCGGCCTGACCGGGCAGCTCTTCCACGCGTGGCCCGACAAGCTGCAAACGATCGTGGCCCTGCTCCTGCCGGCCGCGTTCATCGCGCTCCGCTCACCGCTGATCCTGATCGCCGGGCCCAGCCTGCTGCTGCGTTTCCTGTCCACGAACTCGAGCTTCTGGGGAACGTACTGGCACTACAACGCCACCGTGATGCCGATCATCTTCATCGCCGCCATCGACGCCATGGCCAGGATCGGCACCGCCATGGACGCGGACGACCCGGTCACGCTGGCGAGCTGGGCCAGCGGAAGCCACGGCCCGCGCCGTGCGGCCCTGGCCGGAGCGCGCCGGTACGGCGCCGCGATGATGCTGGCCATCGCCGTCCCGCTGGCCTTCCAGTTCCCGCTCAGCACCCTGTGGAACGCGCAGACCTACCGGATCAGCAGCCACGTGAAGTCCGCCGACGCGGCCATGGCCAAGGTGCCCGACGGCGCCACCGTGCAGGCCACACTGGATCTCCTCGCGCCGCTCGCCGCCCGCACCGACACCTTCTGGATCGGCAACAGCGGCAATCCCAGGACCCAGTACATCGTGTTCGACGGCCAGGACAGCGGCTACACCCCGGCGATCGGCAGCGTCCCCGCCTTCATCGCCCAGATCTACCCGGGCCACGCGTACACCGAGATCTTCCAGTCCGGTGACGTCTACGTCTTCCGCCGCGCCACCTGACGGGCTGAACTGGGGGGAGCCGCAGCGGACAGGCGTACTGGTGGGTAGGTAGGCTGGACGCTATCCCGCAAACCTGTGGAAGCGGCCATCGGAAGGTTGTGCTCCATGGACTTCGGCTACGACGCCAGGACGCTCGATCTGCGCAAGCAACTGCTCACCTTCATGGAGGAGCGGGTCTACCCGGCCGAGGCGGTGTTCGACGAGCAGGTCGAGGCCGCCGCCGCCAGGGGCCAGATATGGGAGCGGGTGCCGGTCACCGCGGACCTCAAGGCGCAGGCGCGCAGCCGCGGCCTGTGGAACCTGTTCCTGACCGGCAAGGCCGCCAAGGCGGTCAGCGCCCTGGACAAGTCCCTCCTGCCGGATCCGCCGCTGGCTAACCTGCAGTACGCGCCGCTGGCCGAGATCACCGGGTGGAGCCCCTCACTGGCGCCCGAGGCGCTGAACTGCGCGGCCCCGGACACCGGCAACATGGAGGTACTGGCCGAGTTCGGCTCGCCGGAACAGCAGGAGCGCTGGCTGCGCCCGCTGCTCGAGGGCACGATCAGGTCCGCCTTCTGCATGACCGAACCCGACGTGGCCTCCAGCGACGCCACCAACATCGCCACCACGATCACGCCGGACGGTGACGGCTACGTGGTCAACGGCCGCAAGTGGTGGTCCAGCGGCGCGATGAGCTCGGAGTGCCAGATCCTCATCGTGATGGGAGTGAGCGGCGAGGCCACGAGCGGCGAAAGGGGGCACGGCCGGCACTCGATGATCCTCGTGCCGCGCGATACGCCGGGCATCACGGTCAAGCGCGGCGTGATGGTCTTCGGCTACACCGACGGGACGCACGGCGGCCATGCGGAGGTCATCTTCGACAACGTCCGGGTGCCGAGGGAGAACATGATCGCCGGCGAGGGCGACGGGTTCGCGATCGCGCAGGCCCGGCTCGGTCCCGGCCGCATCCACCACTGCATGCGGCAGATCGGCGCGGCCGAGCGTGCCCTTGAGCTGATGTGCAGAAGGGCCGTCAGCCGCACCGCCTTCGGCAAGACCCTGGCCGAGCAGGGTGTCGTCCAGGACTGGATCGCCGAGTCCAGGGTCCGGATCGAGCAGGCGCGGCTGCTGGTGCTCAAGACGGCATGGCTGATGGACACCGTGGGCAACAAGGGAGCGCACACCGAGATCCAGGCGATCAAGATCGTCACCCCGGCGATGGCCGAGTGGGTGATCGACCGGGCCATCCAGGCGCACGGCGGCGGCGGCGTCAGCCAGGACTTCCCGCTGGCCCACCTGTGGGCCAGCGCGCGCTCGCTCCGGTTCGCCGACGGCCCGGATGAGGTGCACAAGAGGTCCATGGCCCGCCGCGAGCTGCGGAAGGCCACCAGCTAGGGACCCAGGATTGACCGGGCGGGACCAAATTCCCTAGTCGGTGAAAAAACGCCGCCGTACCAAGGTTTCAGGGACTGAAACAAAGCCGTGAGCTCAAGAAGCCTGACCCAGCCCGAGCACCATGGCCTGTCCCCGGAGGCAAGGAGAGATCCAGTGACTGAGAGAATCGCGATCGTGACCGGCTCGGCCCGCGGCATCGGTGCCGCGACCGCGCGCAGGCTGGCCGAGGATGGGATGGCCGTGGCGGTCCTTGACCTGGACGAGGCCGCGTGCGCCGGCACGGTGAAGGAGATCATCGACGACGGCGGGCACGCGCTGGCAGTGCACGCCGACGTGAGCAACCTCGCCCAGGTCGAGGCCGCGGTCGAGCAGGTGGCCGCGAAACTGGGCGAGCCGACCGTTCTGGTCAACAACGCCGGCGTGATCCGCGACAACATGCTGTACAAGATGACCGACGAGGACTGGGACACGGTCATGAACGTGCACCTGCGCGGCGCGTTCCATATGACCAGGGCCGTGCAGAAGTACATGGTCCAGCAGCAATACGGGCGCATCGTCAACCTGTCCTCCTCGTCCGCGCTCGGCAACCGCGGCCAGCTCAACTACTCCACGGCCAAAGCCGGCCTGCAGGGCTTCACCAAGACCGTGGCCATCGAGCTCGGCCCGTTCGGGATCACCGCGAACGCGGTCGCGCCCGGCTTCATCGCCACCGACATGACCGCGGCCACCGCGGACCGCATGGGCATCTCGTTCGAGGTCTTCCAGAATGCGGCCGCGGAGCGCATACCCGTGCGCCGGGTCGGGCATCCCAGTGATGTGGCGCATACCATCTCGTTCCTGGTCAGCGAGGGCGCGGGCTTCGTCTCCGGCCAGGTCATCTATGTAGCAGGCGGTCCCCTCTGCTAGGAGGAGCACGGTTGACTGAAGCAGAAGCAACACCGGAGGCCATCCGCGAGCGGGTCCGCGCCTTCCTGGCCGAACACGACCCGGCCGAGATGCCCAAGCAGGACTTCAACGACGCCAGGTTCGACGCGGGCCTGGCCTGGGTGCACTACCCGGAAGGGCTCGGCGGCCTGGGCGTCTCGCGAACCCTGCAGGGCGTCGTGGACGCCGAGTTCGCCGCCGCCGGCGCTCCCGGCCACAACGCCGAGCTCAACGCCATCGGCCTCGGCATGGCGGCGCCGACCATCCTCGCCTACGGCAACGACGAGCAGCAGAAACGCTGGCTGCGTCGGCTCTGGACGGGCGAGGAGATCTGGTGCCAGCTGTTCAGCGAGCCCGGCGCGGGCAGCGACCTGGCCTCGCTGGCCACCCGGGCGGTCAAGGACGGGGACAGCTGGATCGCCAGCGGGCAGAAGGTGTGGACCTCGCTGGCGCAGCACGCCCGGCGCGGGCTGCTGCTCGCCCGGACCGACCCCGATGTCCCCAAGCACCGGGGCTTGAGCTACTTCGCCGTGGACATGACCGGCCCCGGCGTCGAGGTCAGGCCGCTGCGCCAGCTCACCGGCGAGGCCGAGTTCAACGAGATCTTCCTGACCGATGTGCGGATCCCCGACGCCGACCGGATCGGCCAGGTCGGCGAGGGCTGGAAGGTGGCCAACGCCACGCTGATGAGCGAGCGGGTCAGCATCGGGGCCTCGCGCGCGGCGCCGCGGGAAAGCGGCATGATCGAGTCGGCCGCCCGGACCTGGCGTACCCGACCCGAGCTGCGCACGCCGGGCCTGCACGACCGGATGCTGCGGCTGTGGACCGACGCCGAGGTGGCCCGGCTGGCGGGGGAGCGGCTGCGCCAGCAGCTGGCCGCGGGCAAGCCCGGGCCGGAAGGCTCCGCGGCCAAGCTGGTCTTCGCCCGGCTCAACCAGGAGATCTCCGGGTTCGAGGTGGAGCTCGCCGGGGGTGACGGCCTGCGCTACGACGACTGGTCCATGCGCCGCCCGGAGCACACGAACTTCTACGGCCGCGGCCCCGGCTACCGCTACCTGCGCGCCAAGGGCAACTCCATCGAGGGCGGTACCTCGGAGATCCTGCGCAACATCGTCGCCGAGCGGGTGCTCGGCCTCCCCGCCGAACCCCGCGTCGACAAGGACGTGCCATGGAAGGACCTGCCAAGGTGAGTGCAAGGCCGGGCGCCGCAAGCGACGAACTCCCCGATCTCCTCTATTCAGATGCCGAACGGGCTTTGTCAGATGCCCTGGCTTCCCTGCTTGCCGACCGCGGTGGCGTGGACAAGGCGCACGCGCGGATCGAGTCGGCTCAGACCTACGACGACAAGCTGTGGCAGGCCGTCGCGACCGACCTGGGCTGCGCCGGGCTGCTGATCCCCGAGCGGGACGGCGGCGCCGGCGCCTCCTACCGGGAGGCCGCGGCCGCCGCCGAGGTACTGGGCAGCTTCGCCGCCCCGGTGCCCTTCCTGGGCAGCGCGGTCGTCGCCACCGCGGCCCTGCTGAGCATCGCTCCGGCACCCCCTTCACGCCGGCCAAGGCCGCGGCCGACCTGCTCAAGCGGATGGCGGACGGCGGCGTGACCACGGCGCCGGCGGTCCCGTTCGCCACTGCGCCAGGATCCGCCTGGCCGACATCGGTCCGGGTCGCCGGGCTGCGGCCCGGTGACGCCACAGCCGGGGTGGCCCGGCTGCGCGGGATGGTCACCGGGGTGGCCGACGCGCTGCCCGCCGGGATGCTGCTCGTCCCGGCCGACGGCGTGCCGCACGCGCTCTACCTGGTCGACATGGCCGCCGAGGGCGTGGCCAAGGCCCCGGTGACCTCGCTCGACATGACCAGGCAGCTGTGCGACCTGTCGTTCGACGACGCGCCGGGCACGCTGATCGCGTCCGGCCCGGCCGCCTCGCAGGCGCTGGACGCGGCGCTGGCGGCGGGCGCCGGCGTGCTGGCCGCCGAACAGCTCGGGCTGGCGCAGCGCTGCCTGGACATGACCGTCGCGTACGTGAAGGAGCGCAAGCAGTTCGCCCGCCCGGTCGGGTCGTTCCAGGGGCTCAAGCACCGGCTGGCCGACCTCTGGGTGTCGGTCACCCAGGCCCGCGCGGCGTCCCGGTACGCGGCGGCATGCCTGGCGTCCGGCTCGCCTGACGCCAGGGTCGCGGTGGCGCTGGCCAAGGCCTGCTGCTCGGAGGTCGCGGTGCACGCCGCGCAGGAGTGCGTGCAGATGCACGGCGGCATCGGCTTCACCTGGGAGCACACGGCGCACCTGTACCTGAAGCGCGCCAAGGCGGACTCCATCGGCTTCGGCACGGCAGACGCCCACCGGGCCGCGCTGGCATCCCTGGTCGACCTGCCCGCCTCATGATCGAGGGGGCGGACCTGCGGAGCCGGGTCGCCCGGCTCTCGCTCGAGCAGAAGGTACGCCTGCTGACCGGCGCGGACTTCTGGGCGCTGTACCCGGAGCCGGCCGCCGGGCTGCGCCGGATCGTGCTCTCCGACGGCCCGGCCGGGGTCCGCGGCGAGACCTGGGACGAGCGTGACACCTCGGCGAACATCCCGTCGCCGACGGCGCTGGCCGCCACCTGGGACTGCGAGCGCGTCGAGGCCATCGGCAGGCTGCTGGCCCACGAGGCGCGGCGCAAGGGCGTGGACGTGCTCCTCGCCCCCACGGTGAACCTGCACCGGACCCCGTTCGGCGGCAGGCACTTCGAGTGCTTCTCCGAGGACCCGCTGCTCACCGCGCGGATCGGCGTCGCCTACGTGCGGGGCCTGCAGAATTCGGGCGTCGGGGCCACGGTCAAGCACTTCGTGGCCAACGACTCCGAGACCGAGCGGATGACCGTGGACGTCCGCGTCGATGAGCGGACGCTGCGCGAGCTCTACCTGGCGCCGTTCGAGGCGATCGTCCGCGAGGCGGGCGCCTGGTCGGTGATGGCCGCGTACAACGCGGTCAACGGTCCGACGATGACCGAGAGCCCGCTGCTCCGCGACATCCTGCACGACGAGTGGGGGTACGACGGCCTGGTCATGTCGGACTGGACCGCCACCCGGTCCGCCGTGCCCGCCGCCCGGGCCGCCCTCGACCTGGCCATGCCGGGTCCGGCGGAGCGGTTCGGCCCGTGGGGCGACGCGCTCGTCGACGCGGTGCGGGCCGGCCAGGTCGACGAGGCGCTCATCGACGACAAGGTGCTCCGCATCCTCCGCCTGGCCGCCCGGGTCGGCGGCCTCGACGGCACTGCATCCTCTTCCGGCCCGGCTTCCCCGCCCGAGGTCGACATCCCGGCGGAGTTGCGCGCCACGGCGGCGGCATCGTTCGTGCTGGCCCGCAACGACGGCCTTCTTCCGCTCGACCGCTCCTCGCTCGGACACGTCGCCGTCATCGGCCCGAATGCCGAGGTCGCGCGGACCCTCGGCGGCGGCAGCGCCACCGTCTTCCCGCCCTACACGATTTCCCCGCTCGACGGCCTGCGCGCCGCCGGGCTCGACGTGGCGTTCGCGCCCGGGGTGCTCGGGCACCTGAGGACCTCGGCGGCCCGCGCGCCCTGGCTGCTGCGGCCAGACGGTCCCGTAGACCCCGTAGGATCGGGTCCCGGCTCCGAGGTCCGGTTCTTCGCGCCCTCCGGCGAGCTGGTCGGCTCGGAGCAGCGCGACGGCGCGGTGTTCCGGTGGATGAGCGGGTTCGGGCCGGTGGGCGCCGCGGAGGAGATCGCCCGGCTGGAGATCAGCTGCGTGATCCGCGCCACCGAGGCCGGCGTTTACCAGCTCGGCGTGTCCGGGCTCGGCCGGTTCCGCCTGCTGGCGGACGGGGCCGAGTTGTTCGACGAGACGCTGTCCCTGCGGCCGGGCGCGGACATCGCCGAGATCCTGATGACCCCGCCGCAGCGGCTGGCCCCGGTCAGCCTGGCCGCCGGGCAGTCGGTGACGGTACGGCTGGAGCACGACGTGCATTCCTCGCCGATGGCGGCCTTCGGTACGTTCTTGCAGCTCAACCTGGAGGCGCCGCACGGCACCGACGACGAGGAGATCGCCGCCGCGGTCGCCCTGGCGGCCGGCAGCGACGTCGCCGTGGTGGTGGTCGGCACCACCGCCGAGGTGGAGAGCGAGGGCTTCGACCGCCCGTCGCTGGCGCTGCCCGGGCGCCAGGACGAACTGGTCCGCCGGGTGGCGGCGGCCAACCCGCGGACCGTGGTCGTGGTCAACTCCGGCGCCCCGGTCCTGCTGCCCTGGGCCGATGACGTGGCGGCGGTGCTGCTGACCTGGTTCGGCGGCCAGGAGTTCGGTCACGCGCTGGCCGACGTGCTGCTCGGGGAGGCCGAACCCGGCGGGCGGCTGCCCACCACCTGGCCCGCGTCCGGGGAAGGCCTGCCCTCCACCCGGCCGGCCGGCGGCGTGCTCGCCTACACCGAGGGCCTGTTCATCGGCTACCGCGGCTACGACCGCGACGGCCGCGAGCCGCTACTCCCGTTCGGCTCCGGCCGCGGCTATACCACGTGGTCGTACGACTCGATCACCGTGGACTGCGACGTGCCTCAGCCGGCTGGTGCCTCCGGCGTCGCGGTCTGCGTCGAGGTCCGGAACACCGGCTCGCGGCCCGGCCGGGAGGTCGTCCAGGTCTACGCGTCCCGCCCCGACTCGGCGGTCGAGCGCCCGGTCAAATGGCTGGCCGGCTTCGCCGCCGTCGACGCGGACCCGGGGGAGACGGTGAACGTCGGGATCCTGATCCCCGGGCGCTCCTTCCAGCACTGGTCCGACGGCGGCTGGTCCCTGGAGGCGGGCACGTTCGCCCTCTCGGCCGGATCCTCCTCCGCGTCCCTCCCGCTCACCGCCAGCGTCACCGTCAAGTAGCCCTCCGCCCCCGATGTGACTTTGTGCCCTGGCCGGCCGGGTCGCCCGGGCCTTGGCTGGAACCATGACGAAGGCAGCCATCCGGCCGACGCCCGCCCGGCCGGCGCCGCCACTGGCCGGGCTGGCCCCGGCCGGGCAGGGACCGATCGACCGGGCGACCCCGGCTGATCGCGCCTTCCTGGCCATGGACTCGGGCGAGGTGCCGGAGCAGTTCGGTGTGATCTTGCTGTTCGGCCAGCCCGGCGGACTGGACCTCGCACGCGTCCGCCGGCTGATCGCCGGGCGTGTCCCGGCGGTCCCGCGGCTACGCCAGCGGCTGATCCGGGTGCCGTTCGGCTGCGGCGGCCCGATCTGGGTCGATGACCCGCGATTCGATATCCGGCGCCACGTCCGCGAGGTGCCGTGCGGTGCGCCGGGGGACGAGCCGGCGCTTCTGGATACCGCGCTGTCAGTGATCGCGGCCCCGCTGCCGCGGACCGCGCCGCTGTGGTCCGCGGCGCTGGTCACCGGCCTGGCAGATGGCCGGGTCGCCCTTGTCCTCGCCCTGCACCATGTGCTCGCCGACGGGCTCGGCGGGCTCGCGGTCCTGGCGAACCTGGTCGACTCGCACGCTCACCCGCCCGGTGCCCGCTTCCCCCGGCCCGCGCCCGCCGCGGCCAGGCTCGCGCGTGATGCCTTCCTGAGCAGGTGGCGAGGGCTGCGGCACAGCAGGCGGTCGTGGCATCTGCTGCGCGCGTCCATGAGCGCCGGGGGAGGCCTGCGGCCGCCGCGCGCCGCGCCCTGTTCGCTGATCGGGCGGACCGGATCGCGCCGGCACCTGGTCGTGGTCCGCACGCAGGTCGCGGCGCTGCGGACGGCCGCGCACCAGCACGGCGCGACGACCAACGACGCCGTCCTGGCCGCGGTGGCGGGCGCGCTGCGCCGGGTCCTGACGTCCCGGGGAGAGTCCCTCGGCAGCCTGGTGATGACCGTGCCGGTCTCCGGCCGTCGTCCCGGCGGCGGGCCTGCCCTGGGCAACATGGTCAGCCCGATGCTGGTGCCCGTCCCCGCCGCCGGCGACGTGGCCCGCCGGCTCGAGCGGACCGCCGTCCAGGTCCGGGTGCGCAAGGCCGCGGCGGCGGGCCCGCCTCCCATCGCCGTGCTCGGCTGGCTGTTCCGGCCCCTGGCCGCGCTCGGCGGCTTCCGCTGGTACATGAACCACCAGCACCGGTTCCACACCCTGGTGAGCTACGTTCGCGGTCCCGCGGAACCGGTCAGCTTCGGCGGCTCCCCGGTCGTCTCGGCCATCCCGGTGGCCGTGGCCGACGGCGGCAACGTGACGGTCTACTTCAACGTGCTTTCCTACGCGGGCACGATCACCCTGACCGCGATCACCGACCCAGACCACTTCCCCGACCCCGGCACCCTCGCCGATTCCCTGCGCGCCGAACTAGACCAGATCATCCGCCTCGCGGCCCCGTCACCGTTATCCCACCGGAGAGAGCAGCCGCTGCAGGGCGGCCAGGGACTGGGCGGTGTCGCGGCGCATCTTGGCCGCGAACATCCGCAGCAGCGGCCCGGCCCCGCCCTCGACCTCGGCCCGCTTGACCACCCGGACCTGCCCTCCGGCGAGCGGTTCGAGCACGTGGTCGAAGATGACCCTGCCCAGCGGCACCGGGCATTCGGTGACCCAGCGCCGCCCGGTGTCGACCGCGGTGATGGTGAACGGGCCGCCAAGGTTGCCGCGCTGCTTGGCCCAGCCCTGCACGCCCGGTTCGAACGGGCCGTCAAGCTGCGCGATCTCCTTGCTGACATCCCACTCGGGCCAGCGGGTCACGTCGGTCCACAGCTTCCAGACCGCGTCCGGCTCTGCCTCGAACGTCGCCTCGCACTCGAACAGGTACATGACTGTCCTTGCCGCAGCCGACTGGTCGGCTTTAGGTCCAGGTAACCCGTGTCCGCATACTACTGCGGGCCAGCCCGCAAACCGGTGCAAATGCCTCAGGTGCTCGCGATATATCGGGCTGGCCCGGCGTTTCAGCGCCGCGTCAGGGCGGTTCCAGCCCCGGCGGTCATCCTCGAGGCGGCGGGAACGCACCTTCTATTTCGACAACCCCATCGTGTGGGGCGGCAACTGACCGCGAGGACAGATCAGCTGAACCGGTCCCGCCGCGATCGCCGGTCTGCGCGCCGGTCCGAGCGCCGGTCCCGGCGCGGCGGCTGAGACGGCCCGCTGCGGCGGATCCGGACCCCGCCGACCAGCGAGAAGGCGCGGATATGGACCGTCGGCGCGCCGGGGCCCGGCTCCGGCCCGCCCTGGACCCTGGTGCCGCCGACCAGGCTGAAGCCCGAGGTCACGACCCGGATCCCCGGGGGGACCGTGATCCGGGTCCCCCCGACCAGCGACACCTTGGTCAACGTGACCTCCGGGGCGGCCAGCTGGGCCTGGCTGAGGTCCAGCCGGGTGCCGCCGACGATGCTGACCGCGATGACGTGGCGCTCCATCCGCCACGGTCCGTAGGCCCTCAGGCCGCCGACCGGCGAGACGTGCCAGGAGGGCGCGTCGGGAGCGCGCTCGGCCACCGCGGTCCCGGCCGCCGCGGTAGCAGCCGGGGCGGCGTCCGCGGGAAGATCGGCGACCAGCTGGCTGAGTTCGGCCCGGGTCCGCGCCGCGGCGGCGCGCTCCATCCGCTGGCTGAACTCCTCCAGGGTCAGCCGTCCCTCCCCGGTGGCCGCGCTGAGCCGCTCGACGGTCGCATCCCGTTCGGCGTCCGAGGCCCGGATGCCCGAGGCCATCTCGTCGTCGCCCGTGGTACCGCTCATGGCTGCCTCCGCCCTGCCGAGCCGCGCCCGCCCGCGACCACCCTAGCCGCCCGGCGGCTTACCGGTCCTGGTGGCGGTGAACCTCAGGCGGTCGCCCGCCACCTCCACGCGGGCGCAGGCGAATCCCGCCGCGTGGATATGACTACTCGAGATCACGCGGCAAGGTTGCTATCAGCAGTCGAGCCGATCCGGAATGTCAGCGGCCCGCCGACCTTAATCGTTGCGTTGCTCATCTGGCCGCCTTGTCGATCCGGAGAACGGTCGCTTCGAAGGTGGTTGTACGCCATCGCCCGTGTCAGCACGGTGTCGGCGGCTGACACCGTGCCGGCACCGGCGACCTCGCGTCGTTGCCGCCCGCCGGGCCGCGGGCGAGACTGGGTGGTGATGAGCACCCATGTGTCGCATGTAATCCAGGTGATGACTGGGGTAATGCTGGTAAGCGCGGTTCTGGCCGGGTGCTCCGGCCAGCCCGCGGTTCCGCGGGGTTCGGTGACCTCGTGTACCCAGTTGGGCATCAGGGCGATCCGGCGTCACGTTACGGTGACCACGGTGCCGGCCGCCTGCCAGGGGCTGAGCCAGGTGGAGCTGAACGTGGCGGTCGGCCGGGCGCTGCGGACCGCGGCGGCCGGCGTGCGCGGGAAGGTCCGCCAGCGCGAGCTCATCGCCCGCGACAGCCCGTACCTGGCCGCCTTGGTGTAGAAGCTGACAGCCTCACCGATGTCGTTGACGTTCAGCGCGAGCTGCACCCGGGACATAGCGGCCTCCTCGGGAGATATCGATATTTATCTATGTCCGATCTGCGGGCCAGCTTGCCATAGACATCGACTTCTGTCAATATAGATGTATGTCTAATCCGCTGGCCGTGATCAGCCCTTCGGAGACGGCCGCCTGCTGCGCCCCGCTCACCGCCGAGCCGCTGACCATGGACCAGGCCAAGCAGGTCGCGCCTCTGCTGAAGGCTCTGGCAGATCCGGTGCGGCTGCGGCTGATGTCCTTGGTCGCCTCCCATGAGGGGGGCGAGGCCTGCATCTGTGATCTGAATGACGCGTTCGACTTGTCCCAGCCGACCATCAGCCACCACATGAAGGTGCTCTACGAGGCGGGGCTGGTGGACCGGGACAAGCGCGGCGTGTGGGTCTACTACCGGATCCGCCCGCAGGCCCTGACCGCGCTCGGTGCCCTGATCGGCTACCCGTCGCGGTAAGCTGCCCGCGCCGGGGCTTCCCCCGGGGGAGACGGTGCTGGACCTGGGCTCGGGCGGCGGCATCGACGTGCTGCTGCCGGCCCGCCGGGTCGGCCCGGCCGGCAAAGCCTACGGGCTGGACATGACCCAGGAGATGCTGGATCACCCCGACCCATCAGGTCGCCGGCGGCGTGCACGCAGCGGTCATCCGCGCGGCCAGGCCGTAACCCATGCCAGCGCCGGGTGCGGGCGTGCGGATCGAGGCGATGACCAGCGCGCACGCCGCGGCGCTGGTTGCCATCTACCAGGCCGGGATCGAGGAGGGCAACGCCACCTTCGAGACCCGGGCGCCCCCATGGC
>Ga0335069_10003576_pt1 | contig 23356 bp, 15 predicted proteins | sample Lox_Sample_11_FD_206714 | JGI IMG/M metagenome (GOLD analysis project Ga0335069, IMG submission 206714) | Soil microbial communities from Loxahatchee National Wildlife Refuge, Florida, United States - Lox_Sample_1.1 | ecosystem: Environmental > Terrestrial > Soil > Wetlands | place: USA... | reverse complement strand
TCATAGCCTTGGTCCTTCAGCCCTCCATGGACGTGACCCCATGAAGCTCGGCTGATTCTCTTTCAGTGGCCGGAAGTTCCCCTCCTCGCAGCACGCCACGAAGGTCTCAGTGACCGATTTCAGCTCCTCCCAGCGCGCTCGGATTTGCTCCGACTCCTTGGCTGTGATCTGGTTGTCGGCGGCGGCAGCGGCGACGACGGCCAGCAAATCGGCGAACTCCTGCACGATCTCGTTCGTTGCGGGGATCAGATACGAAGGGTGAGGGCGGTTGGTTTTGGGGTTGAGGATGAAGAAGCCGCCCGCACGCTGGCAAATCCACTGGACTAAGCGACGGTCGCTGGTGCAGCTCAGCAGGGCGTCAATGCGGTCGAGCGGATTCGTGCTGCCGCTGCCGGCGGTTTCATCGGCCGGCTCGGCCCACTTGTAGATCATGGATAACGAGAGGCCCAGCTTGGCCGCAACCTGCTTGGGGCTGCACTTTTGAAACACTTCCCGCAAGAGCTCGTGCGATTGCATAGCCTAAGCTTCAGCAGGCATGATGCCTTTTGCAAGACGGAATGCCACCCCGGGAGCCCGCCGTCCCGCTTGCACAAGCCCCAAATCCAATTCCGAAGGGCTCGGGCTCCGGCTCAGACGATCTGCAGCGGCGCGAACTTGCGCCCGAGGATCGGCTCGCTCTTCGTCTTGAGCCAACTCTCCAGCACCGCGGCATATACGGAGCGGAAGTCCACGCTGAACTTCAGGTCCCCCTGAAACAAATCGGACGGCGCCAGGCTGGGATACTGGCCCAGCAAGCCCGACTTTACCTTCTCGCCAATAACGAACATCGGTGCGGCTGCCCCGTGGTCTGTGCCGCCGTTGGCGTTCTCGGCCACGCGCCGACCGAACTCGCTAAAGGTCATCAACAGCACGCGGGGCAGGTTGCCTTGTGCCCGCATATCCTCGACGAAGGCGCTCACCGAATCGCCCAGGTCCTTGAGCAAGCGCTCCTGGGTGTTGATCTGGTTGGTGTGCGTATCGTAGCCGCCCTGAGACACGTAAAAGATGCGCGTCGGCAGGCTGCCCCCGATGAGCTTGGCCACCAGCTTCAGCGAATTGCCCAGTTGCGATCCGGGATGAGTCGCCGCATTCTGCACGCTGCCGGCGATGCTGCGGATCTTGTCCGAGCTGACCTGCGCGTCGAGCGCCGTGCGTTCCAGGAAGTCTAACGCCGACCCGGTATGCCGAACCGGGCCGCTCAGCGCGCCAATTGTCGCTCCGGAGTTGGCGTCCTCCTCCGGTTGGTTCAGCTTGCGGAAGGACTCCTCCATATTGCCTGACTGGCCCGGCCTCGAAGACCCGCCGGCCATGAATCGGTAGTTCTGCGGGTTGTCCAGGCTGACCCCGGTAGGCTGCCTGGCCGTGAAGGCCTGCGGCATCTGGTGGCCAATGCACACGCCGACGGTCGGGTCGGAGCCCGAGCAGGCATTGTCGAAATAGCGCCCCAGCCACCCGTATCGCTCGAAACGGGTCGAATCGCTGGCCGTCTGCCAGATCTCCGTCGAGCGGAAGTGCGACCGGTTTGGGTTCGGGTAACCCGCACCCTGCACGATGGCCAGCCGGCCCGAGTCATACAGTTCCTTGAAGCCCGTCAGAGCCGGGTGGAGCCCGACCTCCCCATTGAGCTTCAGCACCTTCGCCTCCGCCAACCCGATCCGCGGTCTCGCGCGGTGGTAGTGATCGTCCGCATAGGGCACGACCGTATTGATTCCGTCATTGCCGCCCGCCATCTGCAGTACGACAAGGATGGTGCCATCGCGCCCGGTGGTGGTTTGCGTCGCCTGGTCCGCCGCCTCGGCTTGCAACGCCGAGAACGTGTTCGCCAGGAATGTCGGCACGGTCCAGGAAAGGGCCCCGCCCAAAACCGTGTGGCGCAGAAACTCGCGCCGCGTCTGCAAGGTTATCTCGTCTCGCATAGAATCTCCTCTCAGTTCGACCAGCCTCTCACGTCAATTGGTACTCCGGCGTGCTCATCGCCAGCCGGATGGCATTGAGAATAGCGCTATCAGTGAGCTCAGGCTGCCCGCCCAGGTAATCGCGCAACACTTTCTCCTGCTCGGGCTTGAACTGGGCCTGGAGCAGGCGACGTTCGAGCGCCGGCAGCAGCGCATCCACACTCTCGCGCTGCTTCTCGGTGAAAAGCTTCCCGGCGTCCACGGCCCCGATGCGCAGTTGAGCCATGCGCCGCACGAACTGCCTGTTCGCGTTCGGCCGGTTGGCCAAAGCCCCTCCGGCCACGGGCGCCACGTCCCCTTGCAGCAACGTCGCCGCCTCGTTGTAGCGCGCCAGCAGGGTATTTGTCGTAATCCAGCTCAGGCCGCCGTCCCACCCCTTGACGTTGGGCGGCGCGAACAGGTCCTGGCCCAGGTTGCGGGTCAACCCGGTGCAGACCAGCGGCGGCGGCAAAGGCCTCTCCAGCATCCGCACACTGCCAACCAGCCACTGAACGGGGCTTTTCACCTGGTTGCGGATAATCGAAGGGGCATAGAACTCCTGGCTCAGGAACATCGTCCGGAGCAGGGTCTTGAACTGATTGCCCGCCTCGCGGAAGGTCGCGGCCAGCGCATCCGTCAGCTCGGGGGAAGGCGGCGTACCGGCGAAGAAGTTCCACAGTTTGGCTGAGATGAATCGCGCCGCCTGCGGCCTGGCCACCAGCAATTCCAAAAAGTCCTGCCCGTCGAAGTAGCCTGTTTGACCAAAGATGGTCTTCTCGCCTCGATCGTGCCACATGGGCCGCTCCGTGAAATCTTCGTCCAGGCGGTCGTAGGACCAGCCGGTGAGCGCGCGCGCGGCTTCCGTGACGTCCTTCTCCGTGTAATGCCCCTCGCCCAGCGTGAACAGCTCCATGACCTCGCGCGCAAAGTTCTCGTTCGGGTGCTCCTTCCGGCTCTGCGCCTGGTCCAGCCAGATCAGCATGGCGGGATCCTTGGCGACGGCGACCAGCAGCTCGAGCCAGTTGCCCGTCCCCAGGCGCCGGAACAGGTCATTCTGCCGCCACATCAGGTAGGCGTCGCGAACCTTCTCGGCGCTGGTGGCGAAATGCCCGTGCCAGAAGAGCGTCATCTTCTCCTGCAGCGGTCGCGGCCCGCACGCCATGCGCTGCAGCCACCAGGCTCGCAGCTCCACGATCTGCTCCCGCTGGTTCTTCTGCATCTCCTGCACCAGCTTGCGCCGCTCCTCCGGGCTCGCGTTGCGGGCCGCTCGCAGCCGCTCGGCGCGCTCCGGGTCGGGCTGCGCCCATGCGGGGTTCGTTGTGTTGTCGGGAATCCGCTCGTAATCCACCAGCCACGACACCGCCTGCGCCGGGCTCATCACCGCCAGCCGCCCGATCTCCATCGGCACGCCCCCAAACCCCGCCCGGTTCAGCAGGTGCGCCGCCGTGGTGAAGTCCCACCTGTCCGCCGGCATTCTGCTAAGCATACGTTATGATAGACGTAAGTTAACGTGACACGGTTTCAGCTAAAATAAAGCCGCCGCGTGCCCGGGCGGCGCGTCCACTGCGGGACCTGGCACCGGCAGGGCTTACCTCCACGGGACCGGGCGGATTCAAGCCTCCTCCCCATGAACCCTTGGCCCGATACCCGCCCCCTCACCCTTTCCCTCTACCCCTCGGAGGGGGAGAGGATTGCCGCAGGCCGGGTGTGGGGTTCAGCGGTGCAAAGCGCGAGCCCTGGGGCTGGGGGAATTCTCTCCCCATCCTCTCCGTATCCACGCCGTCCCCACGCCGTAGCATCAGCGGATGCTACGGCGTGGGGACCGCGTGCCTACGGGGAGATTACGGGGTTCGGCGATGCATTCGGAGAACCATCCCGAGGCTCCCGGCCCAGTCAACGAGACCTTTACAATTAGGCCCCCGGGCCGCAGATTATGGCGCGTGGATGCAGTTTCGTTCCGAGATCGTGGGCTGGACGAGCCACCCCGTCAGCAACACTTCGGGTTCCGCCCACAGGCCGAGCTGGAGACCGCCATTGCGCGGTCGCAATCCTATTTGTTAAGCCAGCAGAAGCCGGAAGGTTACTGGATCGGCGAGCTGATGGTGGATGCCACGCTGGTGGCGGATATGATCGTGTTCCGGCATTGGGACGGCAAGGTGGACCCGCAGTGGCAGCGCAAGGCAGTCAATCATATCTTCTCGATGCAGTTGCCGGACGGGGGATGGAACATCTACTACGGTGGTCCGGCCGAAGTCAACGCGACCATCAAATGTTACCTGGCTTTGAAGCTCGCGGGTGTGCCGGCGACGGATCGGCGCATGCTGCGCGCGCGCGAGGTGGCCAGGGGGTTGGGCGGGGTGCCGCGCCTGAACACCTTCTCCAAGCTGTTCCTGGCACTGCTCGGCCTGTTCCCCTGGGAATACGTGCCCACCATTCCTTGCGACGTCATCCTGCTGGGCAAGTGGTTCTACGTGAACATCAACGAGATGAGTTCGTGGAGCCGCTCCATGCTCGTCCCGCTTTCGATCATCAACCATTTCAAGCCCACGCGGTCGCCGAAACGCAGCGTCAATCTCAACGAGCTTTATCCGCAGGGCATGTACGAGCGCGACCTCGCCCTGGCGCCGGACCCTGAGCGCCTTACCTGGAGGAACTTCTTCCTCTGGGTGGACCGCGTAAATAAGTTTGCGGAGTGGTTCGCCGAACACGGCGTGCATCCCTTCCGCAAGCGGGCGCTCAAAAGATCAGAGGAATGGATGCTGGAGCGGTTCGAGGGCTCAGACGGATTGGCGGCCATCTTCCCAGGCATTCTCAACTCGCTCATCGCCCTGAAGGCGCTGGGCTACCCGGACGACCACTTCCAGGTGCGCCGAATCGAGCAGCAGCTCCAAAAGCACGCGCACGAAACGGAACACTCCTGGCACATCGAGCCCTGCCTCTCCCCGGTTTGGGACACCGCGATCGTGGCCGTCTGCCTGGCGGAATCCGGCCTGCCTGCCGACCACCCGGCGCTCAAGTCGGCGGCGGAATGGCTCATGTCCAAGGAAATCCGCTTCCGCGGCGACTGGCAGTACAAGAACCCGGCGAAGGTCGAGCCCAGCGGTTGGGTCTTCGAGTTCGAAAACAAATGGAACCCAGACGTTGACGACACGGCGATGGTGCTGCTGGCCTTGCGCAAAGTGCCGACCGATGACCGGCAGCGGCGCGACGAGTGCTTCCAGCGTGGCCTGGCGTGGATGATGACCTTCCAATGCAAGGACGGCGGCTGGGCGGCATTCGACAAGGACTGCACCAAAGGCGTGCTGGAGAAGGTTCCCTTTGCCGACCATAACGCAATGCTGGACCCGGAATGCGCGGATATCACCGCGCGCATCCTCGAATTGCTGGGCCATGAGGGCTGGAGCCTGGAGCATCCTCAGGTGCAAAAGGCGCTGCGATTTTTGCGCGAGCACCAGGAGGAAGACGGGTCCTGGTATGGCCGCTGGGGAGTCAACTATGTGTACGGCACCTGGCAGGTCGTGCGCGGCCTGCGGGCAATCGGCGTGGAAATGACCCAGGAATGGCTTATCAAGGCGCGGGACTGGCTGGAGAGCGTGCAGCACGAAGACGGGGGCTGGGGTGAACGCTGCAACACCTATGATGACCCGGTATTCAAAGGGCAGGGGCCCAGCACGGCGTCGCAGACTGCCTGGGCGGTCATGGGCTTGTGCGCCTTCGAAGATCCCGACCGGCCCAGCCTCTTGCGGGGAGTCGAGTACCTCATTCGCGCACAGAATCCCGACGGCTCCTGGTCCGAGGATGAGACGACCGGCACCGGCTTTCCCAGGGTGTTCTATCTCAAATACGACATGTACCGGAACAGTTGGCCGCTGCTGGCGTTGGCGACGTACCGCCAGGTCCTCACCCGGGCTGCCTCCGGCCGCGAGACAGAAGCAGCCGTACCCATGGGCATTCCGCGAGCCTGATGCCCGACGCGCCGGCGCAAGCGGTCCCTCGCGCGAAGTTATGGCGGCGCGTGGCTCTCTACGTGGGGCTGATCCTGCTTTGCCTGGCGGTCGTCGTGCTTGCCCTGCGGCCTCACAAGGAGGCCGACGTCTTCAAGGGCAAGCCCATGCGGCAATGGGCGGCTCAACTGCTGGCACCCGGGTCCGACACACGTGCACAAGCCTCTGCCGTGTTCAGGGAAATGGGCAGTTCGGCGGTGCCCGGGCTGATCAGTCTGCTGGAGTCCCGGGACCCCATTTGGCGCCGGGTGTTGTGGGGATGGACGCTGCGGCTCCCGCCCCGCTTGAGGCCGGGCCTGGTTCGTCATTCGCCAGTGCCCCAGGAGTCGGCCGCACACCAGGCCGCGGCGATGGCGCTGAGCTTGCTCGGCACCAACGCTGCCCCCGCAGTCCCGGCGCTCGGTCACGCATTGGTGAGCGGCGAGCGAGAAAACCGCTGGTATGCTGCCGATGCCCTCGGCGCCATAGGCAAGGAGGCACTCCCAGCGCTGACCAATGCACTGACGAATAGCGAGCCCGAGGTACGCGCGGCGGCCCTCCTTGGCCTGAGCAAGCTCGGCCCGGCGGCTGAATCCGCTGTCCCGCAGTTGATCGAGCGGCTGGGGGACAACAAACCGGAGGTCCGCGACAGAGCCGTGCAGGCTTTGGCATCCATCGGCCCACCGGCAGTCCCTGCGCTGGTCCGGGCCATCGAGCAGGAGCGCGGCGGCGTCCGGCAAGGCGCAGCACGCGCGGCGGGCTCAATGTTCGCCAGGCGGCGCGTCCTTGAACCGGCGCTGCTCGAGATGCTGCAGGACGATGACCCCGCTTCGAGGCAGCAGGCCATCATGTCCCTGGCCGCCCTGCGCGGTTCCGAGGAGCCGGTTATCCTGGGGTTGGCCGCCGCGCTCAAGGACCCTGCGCCCGAGGTGCGCGTCGCCGCCGCTAAAGGGTTGGGCGAAATGTCCTGGAAGGCCCAGCCCGCAGTGCCGGCGCTAACCGAGGCCTTGAAGGATGAGTCTCCCGCCGTCCGCTCGAATGTGGCGGTGACGCTCGGTAGAATCCGGGAATCCGAAGCCCGACGCCCGAAGGCCGGAACTGCTCCTAACGCCCTAATCCCCTAGGCTTCGCAACTCTCTGCGTTTGACAACCTACCCGGGTGTCCTGAAACTATGAGCTACGATTTGAGCACGATCTAATGAAATCTTACGTCCTCCTGGCTGCCGCGACCGCTTCCCTCATCCTCACCCCTTCCTCCTCTCCGGCGGCAGAACCCAAAGGCGGTTCCCTCATTTATGAAACCCCACGCGAGTTCTTCGGCAGCGCAGACTTTGACGGCGACGGCCGGGCCGACCTGGTGATCGTGGATAAGGCGAGCGGCAAGTTTCGCCTGGGCTACCAGACGGAGGGCGGGTTGTTCTCGTGGGTGGACTGCCGCCCGAGCGGATTGAAGGGCATTGGAGGGTTTACCATTGGCAAGGTGCTCGCTGCGAATGCTGCTGGCCTGGCCTTCGCTGCGCCGGACGCGAACCAGATTACGCTCGTGGACGTTTCCAGTCCCACTGCGCCGAGCCGGCCCAAGACGGTGGATTTCAGCGCGGCCCTGGGGCCGAACACGATCGTGGCTCTGCCCATCGGCGGCAACGGCAAGACGCCGCTGGACGATCTATACGTCGCGAGCATCTACAACTCGCCCGACCCGAACCAGGCCACCCTCCTGCGCAACGACGGCGCCGAGCTTCCCAAAATCACAGACCTGCCCTTGACCGGGGCCAGCGCGCGCGGAAATCGCCTGGCTCTGAAAGCCGGCGCGTCCGAGATGCTCTGTGTGCTCGTCCGCGACCAGGGCGCCGATACACTGCGCGTGCAGGATTTGGCCAGCGGCAAATCGGTCGAGGTCGCCACCGTCCCGGGCCTGCCTTCCGGGTCGGATTACGCCGTAGGGAACTTCCGCGGCCTGCCGCTGCCCGAGTTCCTCTTCTACAAGCCGGGCGCCAATAGCCTCAACGTGCGGCCTGTCGAGGAATCCACGCCCGGCAAGTTCGAGATTGGGAAAGGCGACAGCTTTGACTTAGGCCAGCCGATTCTCCGTGCCGTGACGCTCGACCAACCCGCCGGGCAAAGCCTGTTTGTCATCTTCGGAGAAGGCAAGACCGCGGCGCTGTACAGCTTCGACGGCGTCAGAGCACCCGTCCAAACCCAGGCGTTCACGGCCACAAACTCCCTGTTTACCTTTGCCGCCAGCCTGCCGGGCGGTTTCGTAGCGTTCTCCCAGCCTGCGGACGGCAAGTTCTCCACCCGCTACCAGGTTTACAAAGCTGCCGGCAACACCTACACAGCCGGGACATTCGGCAGCCTTCCTTCACTCGCCGACAATGACAACATCACTATCCCGGACATCCACGCCCGCATCGTGGCCAATACCAAGGTGAAAGAGGAGAGCGAGATGAAGCCCTACACCAACACCATCCCCGGCACGCAGGTCGCCTACTCCATGGTCCCGATTCCGGGCGGCGACTTCGTCATGGGCAGCCCCGATTCCGAAAAGGGCCGCAAGCCCGACGAAGGCCCGCAGCACAAGGTGAAAATCGAGCCTTTCTGGATGGGACAATATGAGATCACGTGGAACGAGTATGAGCTCTTCATGTATCCGGACGAGGAGCACCGCATGCGGGGGACCTTGCCGACCGATGCCGCCGGCGACAAGCTGGCCGATGTCGTGACCCACCCCTCCAAGCCTTACGTCGAAATGAGCTTCGGCATGGGGAAGGACGGCTACCCCGCCATCGCCATGACCCAGCACGCCGCGAACAAGTATTGCCAATGGCTCAGCGCCAAAACCGGCCAGTTCTATCGCCTGCCCACCGAGGCCGAGTGGGAATACGCCGCTCGTGCCGGCACAACGACCACTTACTTCTTCGGCGACGACGCCTCCAAGCTCCCCGAATACGCCTGGTTCGAGCAGAATAGCGACTTCAAGTACCAGAAGGTCGGCAAGAAGAAGCCCAACCCCTGGGGCCTTTACGACATCTACGGCAACGTCGTCGAATGGTGCCTGGACCAATATGACCCCGATTACTACAAGTCCTGCTCCGCCTCCAGCGAAGTGACCGAGCCCTGGAACAAAGCCACCAAGCCTTACCCGCACTCGGTCCGCGGCGGCTCATGGGACGACGAGGCCACGATGTGCCGCAGCGCCGCCCGCCGCGGCTCCGATCGCTCCTGGAAACAGCAGGACCCGCAGTTGCCCAAGAGCATCTGGTATTTCTCCGACGCCCAATGGATCGGCTTCCGCATCATCCGGCCGCTCAAAGTGCCCCCGCCGGAAATGATGCAGAAGTATTGGACCAGCGGCGTGGAAAAAGACTGAGTCACAAACCACAACAATAGAAAGGCCCTATGCAAGACGCTTCGAACCAAAGTCCGTCCTCGGCGATCACCCGCCGTCAATTCCTCAAGAACTCAACCATAGCCGCTTCCGCCGCGGGGACCGGCCTGCTCGCCGGCTGTGCCCGGCACAAGCAAACCACAGCGGCCACGGCTGCGGCGGTGGCGGCCCCCGCCATCGCTCACGCCCAGGCCAAGCAAAGCATGAATGCCGTCGTCATCGGCGTCGGCGGTCGCGGCAGTGGGGCTGGAAGCAACTTTAATGAGGCCGTCAAAGCCGCCGGAGTGGACGGCAAGATCGTCGCCGTCGCGGACCTCTTCCCGGAAGCTGCCCGCAAGGGAGCAGAGACCTTCGGCCTGCCCGAGGACAAGGCCTTCAGCGGCTTTGACGCCTACCAAAAGGTCCTCGCCCTGCCCGACGTGAATTACGTCATTCTCGCCACCCCGCCTGGCTTCCGCGCCTCCCATTTCAAAGCGGCCATTGATGCGGGCAAGAATGTCTTCATGGAAAAGCCCGTCGCGGTGGATGGGCCCGGCTGCCGCATCATTTACGAGGCCGGGGACCTGGCTAAGCAGAAAGGGCTCAAGGTAGCCGCCGGCACCCAGCGGCGTCACCAGGCCGCATATATCGAGACCATCAAGCACATCCAGGGCGGCGACATCGGCGACGTGGTTGCCTTGCGCGCCTACTGGGTCAACGGCGGCCCCATCTGGCACCGCGGCGACCAGGGCGACACCGAGTTGGAGCGCCAGATCCGCAACTGGTATCACTACATCTGGCTCTGCGGCGACCACATCTGCGAGCAGCACGTCCACAATCTCGACGTCTGCAATTGGATCATGAACGACCACCCCGTGAAAGCCTGGGGCATGGGTTCCCGGCAGCAGTTGGACGGCAAGTCGGGCGAGATATGGGACAACTTTGCCATCGAATACGAATACGCGAACGGCGTGCGCATGTATGGCTACTGCGGCCAAATCAAGCGGGAATGGTCCTCGGTCAGCGAAGGCGTCATGGGCACCAAGGGCACCGCCGACCCCAGCAACCGCGTCCAGCCCAAAGGCGGCCAACTCTGGCGCTACCGCAAACAAGAGGGCGACCAAAACCCATACGTCCAGGAACACATTGACCTGATTAATGCCATCGTCAAAGGAACCGACCTGAACGAAGCCAAACAAGTCGCCGACAGCACGCTGACCGCCATCATGGGCCGCGAAGCCGCCTACAGCGGCGCCGGAGTCGAATGGGACGTCGTGTTGAACTCCAAGTTCTCCTACGGCCCCGAGCAGCTTTACAAAGACTGCGCCTCCATGCAGTGGGGCGCATTCCGCACGCTGCAGCCACCCATGCCCAGCGAGCACAACATCTTCAAAGACCCGCCCGTGCTCCCCGTGGCGAAAGCCTGAGCCGTTCCGGACCTTCAGTAGTAGAGCGAGCCTCCGGCTTGCTCCCGTCCTGCCAACCTTCCAGGTTGGCGCCGCGGGGCATTTCCCCGCGGCAAGCGAGGACGTTTACCGGGCCGGCCTTTTCATTTAGGGGCCAAGCCGGCATGATAATGCCGGTATGTTTGGCGCTCAGAATCAAGCTCGGCCCCTCCGCGACCCCGTCGGCAATAGCCAATTGCCAATAGCCGATAGCCAATCCGCACACTTCAATTGCCTATTGGCTATTGTCTATCGGCTATTCCCCATCCCCAATCGCCAATCGCCAATCGCCAATACCCAATCCACCCGCTTCCATCGGCTATTGGCTATTGTCTATCGGCTCTTGCCCGTCCCCAATCGCCAATCGCCAATCGCCGAGCGCCAATCCGCACTCTTTAATCGGCTATTGGCTATTGCCTATCGGCTATTGCCCATCTCCTTCCGCGCTCGCCCGTCGTCCCTCCTCCCTCTCCCCTCCAAATCCGCCGCACTCCTCTCCTTGGCTGCCACGCTAGCCTTGGCCTCCTGCCGCTCTCCTTCCCCCACTCCCGCTCTCCACCGCTTCGAATTCCAGCACCCTGCCATGGGCACGCTATTCACCATCACCCTCTATGCCCCGGATGCCTCCCGCGCCCAAGCCGCCGCCCAGGCCGCCTTCAAACGCGTGGACGCCCTCGAAGACATCATGAGCGATTACCAGGCGGACAGCGAACTCATGCGCCTCTGCGACCAGCCCTGGGGTAAGCCTGTGCCTGCCAGCCCCGACCTCTTCAACGTCCTGCGCCAGTCCCTCATGATTGCCCAGCGCTCCGACGGCGCGTTCGACATAACCATCGGCCCGTGCGTGCGGCTCTGGCGCTTTTCCCGCAAACGCAAATCCCTGCCCACACAAGCCGAATTAGCCGCCGCCCGGGCCGCCGTCGGCTGGCGGAACGTCCGGCTCGATGCTCGCGCCCGCACCGTCACCTTGCTCGCGCCGAACATGCGCCTCGACCTGGGCGGCATCGGCAAAGGCTATGCCGCCGACCAGGCCATGCTTGTCTTGCAGGGCAGGGGAATCACTCGCGCGGTCGTCGCCGCCAGCGGGGACATCGCCGTCGGAGATTCCCCGCCCGGCCAGCCCGGCTGGAAAATCGGCATCGCCACCCTCGGCACCCGCACAAATCAAATCGCCCGCACCGTCCTCCTCCACAACGCCGGCATCTCCACCTCCGGCGACAGCGAGCAATTCATCGAAATCGGCGGCGTCCGCTACTCCCACATCCTTGATCCCGCCACCGGCCTCGGCCTCACCAACCGCATCCAAGCCACCATCATCGGCCCCAATGCCACCACCACCGACAGCCTCGACACCACCGTCAGCATCCTCGGCGTAAAGCGCGGCCTCGCGCTGGCGGATTCCTTCCCAGGCACCGCCGCAATTATAACGATAAAGGAGGATGGCCACACGCAGACCTTCACTTCCCGCCGCTTCGAACGCCTTGGCAAAGAGGCGGATTAGATTAAGTGACTGTCCTAGAAGCGCTTACGCCTCCATCACCGAGTTACACCCGTCACCACCCCATGACCACTCCGGATCCTCGCCGTCACCTCACCGTAGTACCTCTGATAAGCTATCAGAGGTACTACGGTGAGGTCACGGCGAGGATACGGAGTGGGGACGGAGTGGTCAGCGACGGATGCCTGGGCTGCACGATGGCACGCCTTTGGCGTTCTACGTCGGGATGAATGAGCAGGGTTCGTGAGTGGTGGGATGTCCGGATAGAGGGGGGTGGATTTCCAGAGCCGTAGATCGCCGACTTTAGGCCTTTACATGCGGACGTGAAAGGCGTATGAGGCAATTCATGAATGGGAACCGGGCACCCGTGGAGGCGAGGCGTTTGTATGTAAACCTAAAACGGGGTTAGCCGCCACGCTCCACGCAGGAATCAAATGTTCAAAATCCAATACAAGCGCACCGGTCAGTTTGACATCCTGTCGCAGGCTCAGTTTGATTCATTCAATCCGTCGGTTCTTGACGTGGGAGATCTGGCGCGCGATGGGATCATTTCTCAATGTGTCGCCGCGATCTTTGATCTAGAAGGTTTTACGGACTTCTGTAACCAGATTGATCCGCACCTTGTAGTTCCAGAGTATCTGCGCGACTTCCTCGGTTGGCTATTTAGCTCCGTCGCAAAGGAGTTAACTCACTCGCGAGAAGGCGGCAGTATCCGCCTCTGGTGCCAACTTCCCTTCTTCGCGAAGTTTCTCGGGGATGGTGTGCTATTCCTTTGGGACAGCTCATCCGTTCCAAAGGGCGATTTAGGCAGCTTAGTGGTTTCTCTCTATGAAGTTTGCCGCAAATACAAGACCGACTACCTTCCGAAGTCGTCTATGATGTTTGCGAAAATCCCTGGAAGGCTCCGATGCGGGATTGCTCGGGGCCAGGTAATCGCGATAGGCGACGGTCGAGACTATGTTGGTGCTTGCATCAACGCGGCTGCAAGACTTCAGAAGTTGTCGAGTCTATCATTTGCATTCTCCAGGAGGGGCTTTGATCTGAAGTCTCAGTTCAACCACGACTGGTGGGAAGAGTTCGTACTGATAGAAGCAGGCATTCGAGGAATTGGCTCGAAGGAATTGGTCTACGTCGTGAACGACGAATATGCCACCCTCTCTCCGGAAGAGAAGAAAAGGCTGCTGGATGGATAGATCGCCGACTCAAGGATGTTGCTGATTTCCAACTATTTGGGTGCAGGCGACGCCCTGTTGCGCTCTCATTTTGCTCCCTGACCAGCGACCCGGCGCTTCTGCCCCAGCAGATTCATCGGCTGATCCCCCGCTTCGCCGACCCGGGTTTGCCACCGCATGACTTGATCTCCTCGCCCTACGCCGCCGTGGGCGCATCCTGGAAGTGATTTTTTCGAGGGTCGGTGGCGGCGATGACGACGCTGACGGACTTTTGGTTGAAGCCTTTGAAGCCGCCGTGGCGCTGGAGGTTCTCGAGATGGCTGCCGATGGCGCCTTCCCGGGTGAATTGGCTGAGTTGGTGGGGGGTGATGAGGCCGGCAGCGGAAAGGCGTTGGAGGCGTTCGGGACTGACGGGCCAGCGTTCGCCTTCGGTGAAGGCCTGGCGCAGGAAGGCGAAATCGGAGAAGGGGGGCATGGTGTTGACGCCGGAAGCCTGCAACTGGTCGCGGAGGAGGTCGAAATCGAAGCGGGCTTCGAGGTGGTGCATGCCGGCCTGGAGGAAGCTTTCGCCGTGGAGGGCGACCCAAAGGCCGACAGTGCCCAGGCGCGGGGCGGGGGTGAGTTTGTGGGTGGAGAAATCCACCTGGGTTTCTTCGGGGAGGAGGTCCACGTCGGCGAAGACGACAATGCCGGTGGCGGATTGCTCGGAGACTTGGGCGCCCCAGCCGGCCTCAGCGCCGGCGTAGTAGCGCTCTCGTTTGGTAAAGCCGAGGCGAAGGAGGAACTGGACGAGGTCCACGAAGTGTTCGCGGGAGCAGCGGAAGGTGTGGTGGTCGTGATTGCCCCAGCCGAGGCCGAGGCGGTCCTGGCGGAATTTCTGAATTCGGCCGGCGCGATTGCGGCTTTCCCAATAGGCGCGCTCAGTTTCGAAGAAGAATTGGCAGGCGAGGTCGGGGGAGACCAGGCCGAGGACGCGGTCGAGGATTTGATTGGCGGCGCGGAAGCCTGCGGCGTCGTCGGGGAAGTGGCGTGGGCGGGTGCGAAGGAGTTCGCGGGCTTTGACGATGCGGCTTAGCTCGCCGGGTTGGAGCGGGGCGGGAACGAAGCCGCGATAGGCGCGGCGCTCGACGGCTTCGAGGCGCGTGCCGTCGTCTTCGGCGACGAGGATGCGGCGGTAGCGGGAGCAGGGTTCGCCTTCGGGTTCGCCGGGGAGGTTATGGGCGGCGATGAAGTCGGCGATGAATTCGGGGCGGAGGGCGAGGAGGCCGGGGCTGTGCTTTTGGCCGCGGGCCAGGAGGACGCGGGGGAGGGTGGTGCGGGGATGTTCATAGACGGTCTCGCCGTCGGGGGTTTCGGCCTGGGCATCGCGCTGGAAGCCGAGGTCCTGGAGGGTCTTTTCCTGGGCCGGGGAAAGGACGAGGTGATCGGTCCATTCGAAGAAGTCGGTGGCGGTTTCGGCGGCCAGGCGATCCGCAAGGCGGCGGGCGGCAGGGTGCTGTTGGAGGAAGGCTTCGATTTGGCGGCGGAGGAAGGCTTCGGCGTCGTTGGCCAGGGGCCAGTCGAACGTTTTGGTAGGTTCGTCCATATAATAGGTTGAATTTTAACGCAAAGACGCAAAGACGCAAAGGGGGGTGAAGGGGGCGCGGAGCGTTGGAGCGTTAAAATGCCGGAGCACAAGGGCTTATTCGGAAGTGCGAAGTGCAGAGGGGTCGGCAGACTTTTAACGCAGAGGCGCAGAGAGCCGCAGAGGAACCCAGAGAAAGAGAACTGCTTCTTTCCTCTTTCTACGAGCTAGCGCTTGTGTAACGGCGGACGGAGGCGCGCCAGCCCCATTCGGAGATGAGGAAGCATATGACGCCCATGCCAAGGAGCAGGAGAAGGGGCTTGGGGGAGGTGAGCTTGTCCGCGAGGACGCGGGTGGGGACGTTGGAAACTAAGAGCATGGGGAGGGCGAAGGTGAACAGGGCTTTGAAAAGGCCGCGGAAGGCTTCGTCGGGCATGCGGGCGATGTTGAAGAGGTTGTAGTAGCCCCAAACGATGCCCTGGGCGCGCACGGTCCAGAAGCTGATGCTGGCCAGGAGGAACATGAGCGAGTAGTGGATCGCGATGCCGACGGCGCAAAGCACGAGGAAGCCGATGACCTGGATGGGAGTGGGCACGAGGTGCAGTTGCGCGGCGGCGTAGCCCATCACGACCAGGGCGGAAGCGGCGTTGACGAAGGCGCCGAGGTCCACCTGGCGCAGGGAAACGACGAAGCGCGTGTTGACGGGCAGCAGGAGGAGGAAGTCGAGCTTGCCGGTGCGCACGAGCTCCGAGAGGTTCGTGCAGTTGACCAGGAAGAACGCCTGGAAGATTTGCTGGATGAAATGGCTGGCGCCGATGAGCAGCACGACCTGCCATTTGGTCCAGGTGCCGATGTGGTCGGTGTGCAGGTAAAGGACGGTGATGAAGCTGAGTTGCAGGCCGAACCAGAGCAGCTCCACCACGATCCAGAGCAGGAAATTGCTCTTGAAGGACATTTCCCGGCTGACGGAGTTGCGCCACAGGGCGGAATAGACGGAGAGATAACGGGAGACGTGTTGCGCGATCCGTGTCGGCGTGGAACGCGGGGCCGGCGCGGCCTGGGCGGCGGGCGAGTCAGAATTCATGCCTTCAGCCTCCAACCGCCGAGTAGTATTTGATGCCGCGCCGCCAGGCGAAGCGGGCGAGCAGATAGGCGGCAACCACCCAGGCCGCCTGGATGGCCATGCCGCGAGCGAGATCGGCGCCGGAGGTTTTGCCCATGTAGATGCTCACCGGGAAGTAGAGCTGGTAAGGAAAGGGCGTGAGATAGAGGGCCTGCTCGAGGCCGTGTGGGAGGATGTCCAGGGGGAAGAGGTGGCCGCTGGCGAGGTATTCGAAGGCGAAGAGGATGAAGATGAAGGTGGAGACTTCGAGCACCCAAAAGGCCAGCATGGCCATGGCGTAGGAGGTGAAGAATTGCAGCAGCGCCGTCAGCACCATGGAGACCAGGAAGCAGGCGAAGGCCGTCCAGTTCGCCGGCAGCACGAAATAGGCGTGCAGGTAACCGATGAACAGGCCGAGCGGGATTGCCGCGACGGCGATATAGGTAATACGGCCGGACAGGAACAGGCACAGGCGGTACCAGAGGTAATCAATCGGCTTGAGGAGGAATTGGCTGATGTTGCCGTCTTTGATGTCCGCCGCGATTTGCCAGTCGTCTTCGTTCACCGCCGTCAGGGCATCCACGAGGGTGATGAGCAAATAGTACGAGACCATCTGGGAGAGTGAATAGGTGCCGACCGTGCCGTTGCCGCCGTTGCCGGCGTAAATGGTCTTCCAAACGTAGAGGATGGCAACCAGCGGAATGAGGCCGAAAAGGGTGCGCGCGAGGAAATTGAACCGGTAGGTCAGGTTGTTTTGAATCCCGACGTTAACGACGTGCAAGTATTTTCTCATCAGCGGCGCGAGTCCCGATGGCAGAGTAGTGCGTGAGCGGGGATTTGGGAAGCGCGCCATTCAAACCGCAGACGGACACAGGTATGAACGGGCGGCATCACCTTTTTGAGGCGCGGCGGTTACTTCACCGGGCACTGGTCTGGGCCGGACGGCGGCAGGCCACGGTCTAGTGCATCTGTGTCCATGTGTGTTCATCTGTGCATCGCCACGGCTTCAGCCTTGAACGGGCCGAAGCGGCACGGAGAATCTGGTTGCCGGGGCTGGGCTGCGCCGGTACGGTTTCAGGTCAATCGGCTCGCAAAACCGAAGTTATGAGCGAGCCTATTTGCCAATTATGACCAGAAAGCCGCTATCAAGCGACGAACTACGGGAACTGACGGTTGGGCTGAACAAGCTGGCCCGCAATCTTTGGTGGACCTGGAACCAGGGCGCGCAGGAAATCTTTGCGGCCCTGTCTCCCCGCGGCTGGCAGAATTTATACCACAACGCCGTGGCGGTGCTGCACGAGGTCTCGGAATACGAGCTGCGCATGCGCCTGCAGGACCCTTACCTGGCGGAGCGGGTGCGGGCGGTGCTGCGGGATTTCGAGAGCTACATGGGCAAACAGCAGACGTGGGGCGCGCAACATGCGCCCTCGTTGCGCGCGCGTCCCGTGGCGTATTTCTCCGCCGAGTTCGGGTTCCACGAGACGCTGCCGATCGCCGCCGGGGGCCTTGGCATGCTGGCGGGAGATCATGCCAAATCTGCGAGCGACCTGGGGCTCGGCCTCGTCGGCATCAGCTTGTTTTACCGGGAAGGGTATTTTCAGCAGTCCATAGACTCGAACAACTGGCAGGCCGAATACTACACGCTGCTGAATCCGAAGAACCTGCCAATCGAGGCCGTCCTCGACGAGAGGGGCGAGCCGTTGGTCTGCCATGTGGATATAGGCATGAACCAGGTGGCTTTCCAGGCTTGGCGAGCCAATGTGGGCCGCGTGCCGGTCTATTTGCTCGATGCCAACCGCCCGGAGAACGAGCAGCACTTCCGCGACCTGACGCTGCGGGTGTACGGCGGCGACAGCACCACGCGCATCATGCAGGAGGTGCTGCTGGGGATCGGCGGCGTCCGGCTTTTGCGCGAGCTGCAGTTGATGCCCTCGGTCTTCCACATGAATGAGGGGCATGCCGCCTTTCTCACGCTGGAGCTGGTGCGCGAGAAGATGGCAGCAGGCCGGAGTTTTGCAGAGGCCCTCGCGCAGACCAAGGGCGAGTGTATTTTCACGACGCACACGCCGGTGGCGGCGGGCCACGACCGATTCAGCCCGGACCTGATGGACTACGCGCTGCACCGTTTTCGGGCTCAGACGCCGGTCCCGTTTGAGGAGATCATGAAGCTGGGGCGCGTGAACCCCAAGGACCAGCAGGAGCCATTCTGTATGACTGTCCTCGCGCTGAAGCTTTCCCGCGCCGCCAATGCGGTGAGCGAATTGCACGGCCGCGTCAGCCGCCGGATGTGGCATAGCCTTTACCCGGATCGGCCCGTCGAGCAGGTCCCTATCGGCCACATCACCAATGGCATTCACCTCCTGGGCTGGATGAAGGGCACGGTCCGCCGCGCGTGGCAACGCCGGCTGACGGACCCCTCATTCCCGTCCGCGGGCATCCCGGGCAAGACCTGGGAGGAGCAGCTCGACACGCCGGAATTCTGGCAGCGGGTGGCCGACCCTGCCTTCATCACGGACGAAGAGATCTGGGCAATGCGCTTCCGCCTGCGCCGGGAGTTGGTGGAGTTTTGCCGGCGCCGTCTGCTCATCCAACAGCAGCGCCTGACGCAGGGAGACTTCATCGCTTTCGATCAGTTGCTGGGCGTGGATCCGCTCACGATCGGCTTCGGCCGCCGGTTCGCCACTTACAAGCGGGCGCCGCTCATCTTTCAGCAACTGGAGAACGTTATCCGCCTTGCCAAAGACCAGGCCCAGCCGGTGCAGTTCGTCTTTGCCGGCAAGGCCCACCCCCGCGACGACGACGGCAAGCGCTACATCCAGCACATCATTCACCTGAGCAAATACAGCGAGCTGAAGGGGCATCTGGTCTTTATCGAGAACTACGACATGCACGTCGCCCGCCAGATGGTTTCCGGCTGCGACGTTTGGCTGAACACGCCGCGCCGCCCGTTGGAGGCCTCGGGCACCAGCGGGATGAAGGCGGGCTGCCACGGCTGCCTCAACCTCAGCATCCTGGACGGCTGGTGGAGAGAGGGCTACGACGGCACAAATGGCTTCGCCATCGGCGAGGATTCCCATGCCGAATCGGTGGAGCAGCAGGACCGCGTGGACAGCGCGAATCTCTACAAGGTGCTCACGCAGGAGGTCATCCCGCTCTTTTATCTCCGTGACGCCCAAGGCATCCCGCGGCAATGGATTCAGAGAATCCGCCGCGCCATGGTAACGCTTGTGCCGCAGTTCACGACGGATCGCATGGTGCGTGAATACACGGAGAAGTATTACCTGCCCAGATAGCGAGTGCTGCCGGACGTCAAATCCAAAACCGCCGAGGAACTCCAAGCGCAATTCAAGGCCTGGAACGAGCCAGCCTACCGCGCCAGGCAACTCCTGCAATGGCTCTATGTGCACCGCGCTACCGCCTGGGATGAGATGTCCAACTTGCCGGCGTCACTTCGGGAGCGCCTCCGCGCGCATTGCGCCCTGGGCGGCCTCGAACTGGTCCGCCTCCAGGGGGCGCGGGACACCACCCAGAAGTTCCTCTGGCGCCTGCAAGACCACTCACTGATCGAGAGCGTGCTGATCCCGGCGAACCCGGCGCTATACGGCGACCCCAGCGACCGTCACACCCTCTGTGTTTCCAGCCAGGTGGGCTGCGCCTACGGGTGCAAGTTCTGCGCGAGCGGCCTGTCGGGGTTCAAACGCAACTTGCGTCCCGAGGAGATCGTGGAGCAGGTCCTTGCGGTTGAAAGATGGGATGCCGCCCAACCGGGAGGCTCATGCGCCTCGGCAGAGGAGGCCCCGACCGAGCAGCGACTCATCAGCAACCTGGTGATCATGGGGATGGGCGAGCCGCTCGCCAACTACGACAACCTGCTCAGAGCCTTGAAGATCCTGAATGCGCCCTGGGGCGGGGGCATTGGGGCGCGCAAGATCACTATTTCCACCAGCGGCCTCGCGCCGCAAATCCGCAGGCTGGCCGAGGAGCCGCTCCAGTTTCGACTGGCCATTTCTCTGCACGGGGCCACCGATACCACGCGCAACAAGATCATGCCCGTGAATCGCAAGCACCCCCTGGCCGAACTTACGGCGGCCTGTGAATACTACCAACGGCAGAAGGGCAGGAAGATCACCTTCGAATACATCCTCATTGCGGGGGTGAACGACGACATGGACCAAATCAAGCCGTTGGCCGCCCTGGCGCGCCGCTTGAACGCCAAGATCAACCTGATCCCCTACAACCGGGTGGAGGGCCTGCCGTGGAAAAGGCCCGGCGAACCGCACCAGGAAGCGTTCCTCCGGGCCTTGGAGCACGAAAAGGTCGCCGCCACCTTGCGGCGTGAAAAGGGCCATGACATAGACGCCGCCTGCGGGCAGTTGCGGCTGAAGACGGAGCGCGAGTTGGCCGGAGTAAACGGCGGGGCCTGACGGTCAGTGGCCTGTCAGTGTTGCTCCGCCTGCAGAGCGCTGCGGTTTATCACTTTGATTGAGTAGCGCGCCGGGGCGGTGACCTGGTAAACGCGCTTGCCTCCCTCTTTGCGCCAACGCAGTTGGATTGGGCCGTCCGGTGTTGGCATCCGCCCTTCGCACCAATCCAACTGGGAATCCGTAAAACGGACCTGCACGCTCTTGTTCACAGTGTCCACATCTTTCAGCCCCAGCACGTCGCGGAACAGCAGATGCACTCCGCCATGCGAGGCGAAGCCATGGTCGCAGCTTGCGTAGGCGCCGTCGTTCTCCCAAAGAGTGCCTGTGCGGTCCGCCATATAGAGCTGGTAGGCAAGAGATTCGTCCAGAAGCTGCTGGCAGACGCCGTATCGGGAGAGCAGTTCGAGCCGGAGCACATTTCCGATGAAGGCGTTAGCTGGGTGCACGTCAGGATAGGCCTTGGTCTGCTTGCGCTGGGGTCCGAAATCCTTGAGCAGCCGCTGCCATAGCTCGGAATGCGTTTCGGGGCCGGCCACGTCGAAATAGAAAGCGAAGTACTGGCACACCTCGGTGCGGTTCGTGGTCGGCTGCAGCTTGCCATTGACCCGCACGGCGTTGTCTATGAAGAAGCTGCCGTCATAAGCCTGGTAACGAATGGTGTCGCGCAGCTTCTCGGCCTGGCGAACCAGCTCAGGCATGTCGTACAGCTTGCCGGCAGCCTCGAGCGCGCGGGCATAGAGCATGTTGCTGGGATAGTTGACATCCTGCACGAACCGGTTTGAGTCGGACCATTCCACGAACACCCACCCGTCCAGCTTTTCGAGAAGGCCGTCCTCATTGCGGAACTTCTTGAAGTAATCGAGCAGCCGCAGGACGCGCGGGCGGAGGGCGTCCACCGTGGCCCGATCGCCGCTGCGGGCCAGGTATTCGTCCAGTTGGAGAACGAACCACAAAGCCCAATTGGGTATGAAGACGCCGTCGTTGTGGTCGGCGGGGTAGCACATGGGCAACATGCCATCGGGCAGATGGGCAAAGCGTTCAGGCAGGAGGAAGTTCTCGAACACGATGTGCTCGATCCGCGTGTCGCCGCACAGGTCCTTCGCCACCCGAGCGGTGAAGTAGCTGTCGCACAGCCAGCCGGCCCGCTCTCGCGACGGGCAGTCCATGAAGATGTCCAGGGCGTTCTGACGGAACGTTTCGCGCCCAGCGGCAAAGAGGCGGTTGAGGCGTTCGTCGCTCGCGGCGAAATGGGCCTGGTCAACGCCGGCCCCCGCAAACTCCCGAAGGTAAGGGGAACGGATGTCGCAATCGCCCGCCAGCACCAGGAGTTTCAAATACCGCATAGTGTAGGGCTCAAACGACTCCAGTTCGTAGGTCCCCGGCTGGAGGTCGAAGGCCACGATGTTCACGCATCCAAGGCGCTTGAAGTCTACATCGCCGCCCGAGAGCACTTCATCAAAGGTAAGGAACAGGCGCGTTGGGCTGTGGCAGGTGACCGTTGCGCCAGGGAAGCCGGTGAGGTTGCACCCAAGGTCGAGGATGGCCCACGAGTTAGATTGGAAGCTGAGCGGGCCTCCCGCCCAGGATTGGTTGAGCGGCAGGTTCGTCGAGTTGGCAACCCCTTGCAGTTCCAGGGAAGGAATAGTCTCCAGCTCTGCTTCCGGGTAACCGCCCAATTTCGGGCCAATCGCGGTGAGCGAGCGGTCCTTCCACGGATGCTCGACTTTGATGCCCGCCTTCACTTCGCCTCTGGCTACGACCCACGCGGGCTGGCGTCTCACGTATTCGGGATAAGCAACGCCACGCGGGAGAAGCTTACGGTCCGGCAATACGTCGAGCTTTAAGGCAGCGATCTTCGCGGAAGGGTCTTTGCGCCAGGCGTCGCAGTCGGGCGTCAGGCGATAGACTTCCGAGAAAGGGCGCTGAAAACTATAGCGCTGAACCTTCTGCACGCGTTGGCTCAGGAGCGTCGCGGCAAAGGGCGCCCCTTTGCCTCCGGTGGAAGCAACGACCCGCCCGTCTCCGCCTACCACTTCGGCCTCGAGGAACGAGGGTTGGTCGAGGAGCGCGTAGCTGTTGACGTTGTAGCCGGCAACTTCGAAGGCTATGACGTTCTCGCCGGGCCGAAGCCGATCGGTAATGTCCCACTCATCCACCCGGAAGTAGCCGTGCGGTCCGCGCGCAGGCCCGTGCCCGAGAAACTCCCCGTTCACGAAAGCGCGGTAGTCGGTTGCCCCCGTCGCGCGCAACGTAAACCGGCCCGGCACATTCGTCTTGAACACCGCCCGGAAGCCGACGAACAGGTTCTTCTCCGTCTCCCGGCCTTTGGGCCACACGGGTTTGGCCGAGGCGAACTGCGGCGCCGAACCAGCCCACGCCGTCGCCATTACGGCGCACGCCAGGGCCGCCAGGCAGCGCATGAGCAGCGGGCTAAAGCTTCTCGTAAGAATGCTCCTCGGCGCTCATGGGGTGCCGGATCAGGCCTGCCCTCGCGCCGCCAGCAATTGGTTCACCCTGGCCATGACGGCAAACGCGTCGGCCACGTAGAGGACGTCGGCCTTGCCACGGGCCCAACCGCAGTTCGGGTCCAGGTTGATGGCGCGCCGCTCGCTGATGAAGCGCCAGCCCACCGTGTGCGGCTCCTCGCCATGGCAGCAAGTGGCCAGGCCCTTCGGATGGCGCGGCGTTGAGCCCGTCTGGCCTACCTGGTTCAGGTGCGTCAGGAAAGAAAGCACAGCCTGGCCCTCACCGCCCAGGTCCACCAGCGACTTACTGCTGCCGAGCGAAGCGCGGGCGAGCTTGAGGCAGTTGAGGATCAAATGCTCGGC
>Ga0335069_10003575_pt1 | contig 23377 bp, 27 predicted proteins | sample Lox_Sample_11_FD_206714 | JGI IMG/M metagenome (GOLD analysis project Ga0335069, IMG submission 206714) | Soil microbial communities from Loxahatchee National Wildlife Refuge, Florida, United States - Lox_Sample_1.1 | ecosystem: Environmental > Terrestrial > Soil > Wetlands | place: USA... | reverse complement strand
CGAAGGTCGGCACACCGCCCGGTAGCGGCAGGTCGTTATCGATGGTCTTCGGCACGTGCGCCACGCGCAGGCCCCCTCCGGCCGCGCCGGCCAGGCGAGATGCCGAGAACGCGGTGTCGTCCCCGCCGATCGTCACCAGCGCGCCGATCCCCAGTTTCCGCAGCGACTCCAGGCAGGCGTGCAGCCTCCAGTCCGGGTCGGCGGCGCCCTGGTCGCGCACCGTCGGGTTGGCCCGCGAGGTCCGGATGACCGACCCGCCCTGGACGTGGATCCTCGACACGTCCGTGATGGACAGCGGCCGCGCCTCCTCGATCCGGCCCTCGATGAGGTGCTGGAAGCCGTCCATGATCCCCAGCACGTCCCACCCGGAGTTCCGGGCCTCGATCGTCGCCGCCGAAATGACCGAGTTCATCCCCGGGGCCGGGCCGCCGCCGCACAGAATTCCCATCCTCACCCCCCCATCGTTCCAGCAACGACGCGATGCCGACAGGCGGCCCCTCCCCGAGTCAGGTGAAGATGATCTGGCCGCCCGCCGCCATCGCGTAGAAGTCGCCCACCGTGATGATGCCCTGGACCTGCTCGATCAGGTCGTCCTTGCCGATGCCGAACAGGTCGCACGAGGCCTGGCAGCCGTACAGCCCGGCACCGCTGTCGGCGATCATCTCGATGAACTCCGGGATCGGCGGGATGTCGAGCTTGGCCATCTTGTGGCCCAGGTAGCTGGTCATCAGCCCGGGCATCCCGGGCAGGGCGCCGACGATGGTGGCCAGGTGCAGGCCGGGATTGCCCACGGTGGCCATCTTGACGTGCTCGTGCCGCTTCTTGGTGATGGCATCCAGGCCGAAGAAGGTGAAGAACAAGTTGGCCTCGATGCCCTCGGCCCGGGCCCCGTTGGCCATGATCAGGGCCGGGTAGATCCCCTCCAGGGAGCCCTTCGACACGATGATCGAGACCTTCTCGATGGCGGTGTCCATGACGATGTCCTCTCAGATGCAGCCGCGCGGCTTGGGTATGCCGGCGATCTTGGCGGCGGTCTTGGCGGGACCCTTGGGGAACAGCTGATAGAGCTCTTTGACCGTCACGCCGGAGGTCTTGCCGAGCACGCGGACGGTAGGGCCGGTGCCCTTGGCCTGGTACTGGGCGCGCATGAACCTGATGACCTGCCAGTGCCTCGGCGTCAGCTCGGCGATGCCCGCGGACCTGGCGATCTGGGGCGCCATCTCCTCGGTCCACTGGCCCGGGTCGGTGAGGAAACCCTCGTCGTTGACCGACACGTCGTGGCCGGCGTAGGTAGCGGTGGGCATGATAGTTACCTCCTGACGGGGATCACGGGCGGCTCTTGCCGCGCACCGGCATGGCCGGGCCGATGCCGGGAATGTCGCGGCCAGGCAGCAGGCCGTGCCAGTACAACGGCTGGAAGGCCAGCTTGCCGAGGTGGTTCAGCCGGGACGGCCGCAGCAGCGGCAGGCCGAACGGGCCGGGATAATGCCCGGTCAGCGGCTCGGTGTCGTAGTTGAAGTCGATCAGCAGGGCCCGGCCGCCGCCGATCTCGATGAAGCAGTTGGTATGCCCGTCGAAGGCGGCGGCCAGCGGCTCGCCGGTCAGGTACCGGCGCACGTTGCCGACCAGCACCTCGCCCTCGAAATGCGCGACCGATCCGGCCTTGGACGCGGGTACGTCGGTAGCGTCGCCGAGGGCGAACACGTTCGGCTTGACCTTCGCCTGCAGGGTGTGCGGGTCGACCGGGACGAAATCGAGCTCGTCGCCGAGGCCGGGCGAGCGGCCGACGTAGCCGGCCCCGCCGTGCAGCGGGACGATCACGGCCAGGTCGAAGGGCACCTCGCGCTCGTCGTACGAAACCAGCCGGCCTTCCGCGCCCGCCCCGCCGGACGCCTGCACGGTCCCGGTGCTGAACTCCGTCACCAGCTCGATGCCCTTGTCGGCCAGCAGCCCGCCGAGCTGGTGGCTGGCCACCGGCTTGGTGAACGCCCCGTCCAGCGGCGTGACGTAGCTGAGGTGCACCCGGTCCCTGATGCCGCGGCGGCGGAAGAAGTCGTCGGCGAGGAAGCAGAATTCCAGCGGCGCCACCGGGCACTTGATCGGCATATCCACCAGGCCGACGACCAGGCGGCCGCCGGTGAACCTGTCCAGCGCCCGGCGCAGCGCCTCGGCGCCCTCGGGGGTGTAGAAGGTGAAGACGTCCTTCTGCCAGCCCGGCCCGGTCAGCCCGTCGGTCTCCTCCGGTTGCAGCCGCGCGCCGGTGGCCACGATCAGGACGTCGTAGCCCAGCACGGTACCGTTCCCCAGGTACACCCGGTCGTTCTCGACGTCGACATGGTTGATCCTGGCCTGGCAGTAGCTGATGCCGGAGCGAAGCTGCGCCCAGCGCGGGCGGGTGATCCGGCGCACGTCGGCCCGCCCGAACGGCACGAACAGCAGCCCGGGCTGGTACACGTGGTCGCCGTCCCGGTCCACCACGATGATCTCCGCGGCCTCCGGCCGGTAGGCCCGCCGCAGCCGGTTCGCGACCAGGGTCCCGCCGGTGCCGCCACCGAGGATGACGATCCGTTTCATGCCGCCCTCCCGGGTCGTGACCGAGGTCGCCATCGCCATCACCCATTCACGTCGGCTGACACCCAGGCTGCCTGCTCCCCGGACGGCCTGGTAGGGGCCTAGGCCACGCTGACCTGGGACGTTCGGCTCTGGCTCGCCTCGATGCCCGCTACCTACGGTGACGCCAGGAGGTGAGTGAGATGGCCGGAAAGGAAAGCGCCGCCGTGGCCGGAACGGAAAACACCGCCGTGGCCGGAACGGAAAACACCGCCGTGGCCGGAACGGAAAACACCGCCGTGGCCGGGCGGACGCGCCCCGTGCCCGCCATCGTGACGCCGCTGACCAAAGTGAACCTGGCCCTCCCCTTCTCCAAGATCACCGTGGAGGAGCCGGGCCGGGACACCGCCGAGCTCGCGTCCGTCGTGGCGGCCCTGGCCGCCGTGATGGAGCGGAGCCTGGACGACCCGTTCCTGCCGGAGCTGCGCAAGCGTGCCGAGGCCCTCGCCGCCCGGCTGCGCTGAGCCGCCGGGAGGAATGATGGCGCCGGCATCGGCCGGGAGTGGCTGGACCACCGGCCGGATCATCGCGCTGGCAGCGGGCCCGGTCCTGCTGCTGATCTCGCTGGTCCTCATCGCCGGGGGCGCGATCCTGGTCTGGGCGGACACCGAACAGGCCCTCGCCGGCTACCTGACCACCACTACCGCCACATACTCCACCAGGGGATATGCCCTGGCCAGCGACGCCATCACCCGGCACAGCGCGGACCGGTTCGTCGACAAGGTCCGGATCCGGATCACCTCGTCCGACCCGTCCCGCCCGCTGTTCGCGGGGATCGCCGCCACGGCTGACGTCGAGCGCTACCTGAGCGGTATCGGCTACACGACGGTGGACGGGCACGATGTCGCCGACCATCCGGGCACCGGGGTCCCGGCGCCTCCGGCCGCCGCGCTGCCCTGGGCCGTCCGGGCCCAGGGGACCGGGACGCTGACCCTCACCTGGGACGTCCGGGACGGCGACTGGACGGTGGTGGTGATGAACGCCGACGCCAGCCCGGGCTTGTCCGTGCGCGCCGAAGCGGGGATATCGGCCATGGCGCTGCCATGGCTGGCCGGTGAGATGCTCGGGGTCGGCCTGCTGACCGGCGTGGCGGCGGTCGTCCTGATCGTGGTGCCGGTGCGCATGGCCTCGGCCCGGGGACCCGGCGCGACGTCACCCGCGGACGCCGCCGTTACCCGGTGATGACAGGCACATATCGTGGACCCAGCCAGTCTCGCCGCGCCGCCGGGCCTGCTGCCCCGCCTCGATCGTGCCGCCGCACTTGTGGCAGACTTCCCCCTCGGCATGCGCGTAGCGATCTTCGTAACCTTTTTCGCTCGCCGGTTTGCCGGGTTCGGGTTCGGGGATGAGGGCACGATCGAGCCACCGGGTCACGATAGAACCCCGCTTGCGCCGAAACTCCGCCATCACGGTCTCCATAGCCGGACTGGACGCCATATCGCGACATGGCGTGACCAACTCAGCATGACACAGGTCCGGCTCAGCTGACGTACAGCTGTCCGTTCGGTCCCTCGGCGATCCTGAGCTTTGTCAGCCCGGTCGGTGCCGGGCCGATCTCGACCGCGCCGGTGCTGGCGTTGAACTGCGAGCCATGGCACGGGCAGATGATCACCTTCGCCGAGGGGTCGTAGCCGACCGTGCAGCCGGCGTGCGGGCACACCGCGTCGAACGCCACGAACCTGCCGGCGCTCGGCCGGATCACGATGGACGGATCGCCGGTAGCCGGATCGGCGAAGGAGGCGGCCTGCCCGACGGGCACGTCGCGGGCCGGACCGACGGCGGTACCGGGCGGAGGCTGGCCCGGCTTGGCCGTCGCCCGCTGGCGCGGCCGGGCCGTGGCGGCCGGGGTCGGGCCGGCCGCCGCCGGGAGGCTCGGCCCTTCCGGCGTGCCCGCGGTGCCCCCGGCCAGCCGGCCAAGGCCAGCGACCAGGCCGCCGGCCACCAGGGTGACGGCCGCGACCGCTGCGGTCAGCGTGCCGCCGAGCACAATCTCGCGGCGGCTGGCCCCCGGTCCGGGGCCTGCCTCCTGGTCCGCCCAGTCCGCGATGGCCGCGTCCAGCGACAGGACCGGGCCGGCGCCCGCCAGCAGCAACGGCGTCCAGGCGAACGCGAACACGATGTCCGCCCCGGTGTAGTACGGCGCCGAATGGAAGCTGACCGTCAGGAACAGCATCAGGGACAGCGCGAGGCCCCCGGCCGCGGCCAGCCGCGCCCGGAACCCGAGTAGGGTGCCCACGCCCACCGCCAGCTCGCCGAACGCGATGAGGACGCCGAGCGGGACCGCGACATGGCCGAGCGGCGCGATCAGCGCGTGGATCGGGCTGCGATGGGCGGCGCCCGCCAGCTGGGACTGGATCGAGGCCGGGTCGGCGGCATCGAAGAACCTGGGGTTGGCCAGCTTCTGCAGGCCCGCGAAGCAGAACGTGAACCCGAGGAAGGCACGCAGCGGGAGCAGCGCCCGGCCCAGTGCGTACGGTGTCACCCGTTACCCTCCGGGCCGGACGGCCAGCCAGTGGCCCACGTGGCTGAGCAGGAGAAATCCGAACATCACGCCGACCACCAGGCTGGCCGCGATCAGCCACTGCCGCGGGGCGGCCCCGGTGACGTCCCGCCGCGTCCGCCGCAGCCAGTCCCTGGGGGCCAGCCGGAACACCTCGCCAAGATGGCCAAGCACGTGGATGGTCATGGCGCCGAACCACAGCACGAAGCTCGCCTTGTGCACCTTGAGCAGCAGCGGCAGCCACGACGGGCTGACCAGGAGCAACCCCACGCCGCTGGCCAGCAGCACGACGGTGAGGATCACCACGACCGGGCCGAGCAGGCGCAGCAGCAGCGGCGGCGGACCCTTGCGCCGGTAGGCCGGGGCGCCGCCGTAGAAGCGGGCGAACCGCCAGCCGGTGCTAGCCATCTTGACCAGCACCGGCGGGATGAGCACCACGCCGATGAACACATGCGGCGTGAGCAGCGCGCGGACCCGCAGGATCGTGACGCCCTCGGCCGCCAGCAGCACCAGCAGCAGGGCCGCGTTGGCCGCCGTCAGGCGGGCGTTCGCCGCCACGCCCGCATCGGCCCGGCGCTCCGCCCGTGGCGGTGCCCGTCGCTCGGCCTCGTCGGGCAGCAAGATTCCGTCGTGTCCCTCCGCGCTCACGGTGCGGAGGGTATGAGGAGAACGTGACGGCTACATGAAGGATCGTGCCCCGGGCGCCGACGCGGCGATGAGCTTACGCTGGAGGGGCGATCAGCGGGGCGGACAGTTCGTGCCGGAGGGCAGTGGCTAGGACGGGGGCGTCGGGCATGCGGGAGGGGTCGGACAGGACGGTGATGCGCAGCGTTCCGGCGTAGGACATGGCCGCGAACGTTACGGTGATGTTCCCGGTGGTGGACGGGATCGGGATGATCGCCCGCACGGCGGCTCCGCCGAACGTGAGCGGGTCTTCCGGGCCGGGCAGGTTGGTCACGAAGGTCTGGACGGCGCGCTGGTGGTTGGCGAACCAGCGCAGCAGGCCGACGCGGGCCAGCAGCAGGAACGCGGGCACGAACAGGGCGGCCGAGGCGCCGCGGGTCCTCGACTTGTGCCCGCGGGTGATCTCGGCCGTCCTGGTCACCCGGGTGCCGAGGTCGCCGGTGGCGGGCACGGTGACCGTCATGATCCCGATCTGGTTGCCGAGCTCGCCGCTGCTGGCCGCCCGCCGCGCGGCCACCGGGACCGTGATGGTGACTTCGCCGAGCCGCTCGCCGCGCGCGGCCAGCAGGGTTCGCAGGGCCCCGGCGACCGCGGCGAGCACCACGTCGTTGACGGTGCCGCCGTGCGCGTGCCCCGAGTCGCGAACGCCGGCCAGGTCGACGGCCACGACGTCGAGCCGCCGCCGCGGCCCGACCGGCCGGTTGAGCGATGTCGCCGGCCGCCGGCGCGGTGGCCGGGTACCCGCCAGTTCCGCTATCCCCTCGCGGATCCGGCGCAGCCCACGCGCCTGCCGCGGCGCGCCTGGTTCGCCCCGCGCCGCCCGGCGCAGGCGGCCTCGCCAGGCGTCGGCGGCGAGGTCCCGCGCTCGCGGTGCCGGTACCGGGAACCGGTCCGTTCGGGCCTGTGCCGTCCCGGTGACCTGGTCGACCAGCGTGCCGAGCACCGCCAGCCCCGCGACGCCGTCCGCCAGCACGTGGTCCATGATGACGAGCAGCCCGGTGCCGCCGTCGGCCAGGCCGGTGACGAACGTGGCCGACCAGAGCGGCCGGGACCGGGGCAGGGGCTCGCCGAGCTGAGCCGCGGCCAGATCGAGCAGCGCGCGCTCGTCCCCTGGTGGCGGGCAGCACACCTGCCGGACGTGCTCACTGAGATCGAACGCCGGATCGTCGGCCCAGTACGGCCGCCCGCATCCAGGCGGCGCCCGGTACAGCCGCTGCCGCAGCCTCGGCACCGCACGAATCCGCTCGCCGAGCACCCGCCGCGCCTCAGCCACGGTAAACCCCGGCGCGGCGCCGAGCACCAGGACGGCCCCGATGTGCCCGGCGGCTCGCCCGTCGCCCGTCGCGAACTGCATCAGGTCCGCGGCGGTAGCCCGGTCTGGAGAGGGCGGCACCGCCACCTCACCGCGCGGTGAGAGTGATGACCGGCCAGCCGTACTCACGGGTTGGCCTCGCCGGCCTATGCCGCCTGCTCGCGGGCCAGGTTCTCGGCGCGCTCCTTGATGCCGAGCAGCATCTTGCGCTCCATGATCAGGCTGCCGGGCTCCATGACCAGCATGCCGAACAGGCGGGCGGGCCACGCCTCCGGTGACGCGATCCGGTTCCGGCTGATCAGCCTGGTGTGCCCGTCCTCGGCGGACAGCGCGAAGATCCACACCCAGTTCCCGTCGGCGAACCGGAGCGTGAACGTCCGCTCCGGGTCGAGGACGGCGACCCGCATGGCCGGCCGGCCGGGACCCAGCGGAAACTCGTCGCCGGCCTTGACGTCCTGGTACTGCGGCAGGATCCTGCGGGTGCTGTGCATGTCCAGGCCGAACAGGTTCTCGATCCAGTCGTAGGTGTAGACACCGCCGCGCCCGCTGCCCATCTGCACCAGCCACGGCCAGATCGCGGCGGGCGGCGCGTCGATCGTGATCGCCCGCGTGGCCACGATGCCGGCGCCGGGGAGCAGTTCGTCGCCGGGCAGCTTCCTCGACACCTCGTCGGGCCGGGCGCCCCAGGTCAGGCATGGACGCCGGAGGAACAGGGGATAGGTCCCCAGCCCGGACAGCGCCGCCCCGATCCCGAAAATCCCGAGACCCAGAGCAGCGGATCTCGTGCGCTTGTTCATGGTCTGCCTCCTGCTACGGTTTCCACGTCGTCGCCCAGCGACAGGTATGCCTCGTCCTCTTGCACGGTGTGCAGCCGCAAGATCGCGTACAGGCCGTACAGCGTGCCGCGGAGATCGGCGACGTCCGTCTCCTCGGGGACCCGGTCGCCGATGTCCGTGATGAGCCGCCCGAGCCGGGCGATCTGGTAGGCGATCTCGGCGTGCGCCCTGCTCATCGTGGCGGTCGGGTCGACTCCGCCGATCAGCCGGTTCAGCGCCGGGTACAGGTCCGCCTCCTCGGCGTTCTCGTGCGGCCAGATCTCGTCGGTGAGCAGGGCGTGCACCTGGCGGACCCGGGCCATCGCGGCGGGCGCGGCGGCCGGGTCGGTGCTGAGCCCGTCGGCAGCGATCCGCAGCTGCTCGATGTCTGCCCGGATGACCTGGTGCTCGGCCCGGAACCGCCGGGTGAGCGCGGCGTCCGCGGGGGTCAGCGGCTCGGCGCCGTCGGCCGTTCGCAGCGCGCGCAGCGCGTTGAGGATGACGGCCACGTCGATGGCCTCCTGCAGCAGCGCGCCCCACACCGGGGGCAGGAACCCGGCGGCGGCCACGCCCATCGCGGCCAGCGACATGCCCATCCCGGCCAGCACGCTCTGCAGCGCGATCCGCCTGGTCCGGCGGGCCAGCACCGTCGCCTCACCGAGGCGGCCGAAGTGATCGACGGTCAGCACGGCGTCGGCGGCCTCCGACGAGGCGGTGGATCCCCGCGCCCCCATGGCCACCCCGACATCGGCCAGGGCCAGGGCGGGCGCGTCGTTGATGCCGTCGCCGGTCATGATGACGGCCGCGCGTTGCTGCTCCCGGCGCACCGCGTCCAGCTTGGCGGCCGGCGTCAGCTCCGCCAGTACCTCGTCGACCCCGGTCAGCGCGCCGACGGCGTTGGCCGCCTCGGCCCGGTCGCCGGTGGCGAGCACGATCCGGGTGATGCCGCCGCGGCGCAGCGCCCTGATCGTCTGCCGGGCGTCCGGCCGGATCTGGTCCTCGAGCAGGACCGCGCCTGCGGGAGTGCCGTCGACGGCAATGAACACGGTGAGCGCGCCGTCCAGCCAGGCCCGCCTGCGGACGGCCCTGACCCACGGCGGAGTGCCCTGGACCCCGGCCCACTCGGCGCGCCCGAGCCTGACCAGCTGGCCCGCGACCGTTCCCTCGATGCCCTGACCGGCCCGCTCGGTCACGTCCGCGGGCTGGACGAGCGAGCAGCCGCGCTCAACCGCCGCACGGATGACCGCGGTCGCCAGGACGTGCCCGGAGGCTTGGTCCAGCGAGGCCGCCAGGCTCAGGATCTCCTCCGGAGCCAGTGTCCTTCCGGCCGGGGTTCCCGCAGGCACGACGGCCGTCACCACAGGCTGGCCGGCGGTGAGCGTCCCGGTCTTGTCCAGCAGCACGGTCGTGCACCGGGCCAGGCGCTCGAGCACCCCGCCGTTCTTCACCACGATCCCGCGGCGCGCCGCCGCCGACAGCCCGGAGACCAGGGCGACCGGCGCGGCCAGGATGAGCGGGCATGGTGTGGCGACGACCAGGACGGCGACCGCCCGGGTCGGGCCGCCCAGCGCCCAGGCCGCCGCGGCCACGGCCAGGCTCAGCGGCAGGAACCACATGGCGTACCGGTCGGCGAGCCTGACGAACGGCGCCTGCGAGTTCTCCGCCTCGCTGACTAGGCGGACGATGCCCGCGTAGGTACTATCGGCGGCGCTGGTCGTGGCCCGCAAGTCGAACGGCCCGGCCGCGTTGACCGTGCCGCTGCGCAGCGTGTCACCCCGGGCGTGCTGGACCGGCAGGGCCTCCCCGGTGAGCGCCGATTCGTCGAGCACCGCCGCACCCGCGGCCAGCGTGCCGTCCACCGGGACGACATCGCCCGCCGCGACGAGCAGCAGGTCACCGGCCACGACCTGATCCAGCGGCACGGTCTGGACGGATCCGTTCTGGTACCGCCGCGCGGTCCGCGGCGCCCGGGCCAGCAGCGCGCTCAGGTCGTGCCGTGCGCGGTAGGCAGCCCAGTCTTCCAGCGCTCGCCCGCTGGCCAGCATGACGCTGATCACCGCCGCGGCGAGCAGTTCGTCCACCGCGATCGCCCCGGCCAGCGCGAGCAGGGCGATCACGTCCACGCTGAGCCGGCCACGGGCGATGGCGGCAATCGCGACCCAGCCGGCGTAGGCCAGCCCGCAGATCGCCACGCCGAGCCACAGCACGTCGGCGGTCCGGCCGGCGCCCGCCAGCCAGGCCACGCCGCCCGCGACCGTCCCCGCCGCCGTCACGACCAGCAGCAGCAGCGCCGCCCGCCGAGCCAGCCATGCCCGCGCGCCGCGAGCCACGTTTTCCCTCATGCTCCGAGCCTCGCCGCCCTTGCCTGCGACTTCAGCAGCCGAAGGGCTCCGGATCATGGGCCCTTCGACCATTTCTTCTGGCATCTGGCCGTGGCACGCTGCCCGGATGAACACGCACACCGATGCCACGGTTCCCCGGCCGACCATCGCGGGGCCGGAGATGGAGGCGCTCCGCCGCTTCTACCCCGACGTCACCTGGAAGGGCGTCATCCGCGCGGGCGGCATGGGCCCGGGCTCGCCCGCGATGACCGGAGTCGGGCGCGGTACCAGCCGGGTCATCCAGGACGGGCGCTGGATCGTCTCGGACTCCGAGCAGGATCAGTTCCTCGAAGACGGCACGTTCGTGCTGAAGTGGCAGCTGCACTGGGTCTCCGGCTGGGATCCCTGGCACGGTGAGTACCGGGCCGTGATGGCCGACAACTACGGCCACACCGGCGTGTACCAGGGTCGCATCGAGGATGATCGCCTCGTCTTCGAGTCGATGCCGGACACCGCGCCGCGCCTGCGCTTCACCTGGGACGCCTCGGACCCGGGCGTCATCGGCTGGCGGAACGAGATGGCGGCGCCCGACGGGTCATGGTTCCTCATCGAGGAATACTCCATGGTGCCCGTGCCACCCCTGGATACCGGGGACGGCCAGCTCACCTGACGATCAGGACCGGGCGGTCGGCGAGGTGGATCACCTTGTGCGTCGTGCTGCCCAGGATCAGGCCCGCCAGGTCGCCGCGGCCGCGTGAGCCCATCACGATGACGTCGACGTCGTGCTCCTTCGCGTCATCGACGATGCTCCGCGCGGCGTAACCGAACAGCGTGGTCCCCACGTCGCCGTGCGCCTTGATGCCCACCGCGGTCAGCTTGTCCACCGCGGCCGCGACCGCGGCGCTGGCCTCGTCCATCGATTCATCGCTCAGGCCTACCCCGGTCTTGACCGCCACCTCGCGCTCGCGCAGGTGCAGGACCCACACCTCGCCCTCGGACAGCAAGGCCAGGTCACGGGCCGCATCCAGGGCCCGATCGGATGCCTCGGAATGGTCCACCGCCACCAGGATCTTGTCATACATCGCCCTAGCCTTCAGCCTGAATTAGATCGTTGTTTTCCCAGCTCAAGTGTCCGATGGCGACGGATATGGCGGCCAGGGACGAAGGAATGCCGGGAAGGGGACCTTCGTCATCGGCCATGGTCTCTTCCCGGCAGGACGCCACGTCCCGCCAACGCCTAGCCCGCGGCGACGGGGGCCTGCGCGCGCCGGTCGCGATCGTCGTGGAACCAGGCCGACGGGTCGGCGAAGTTCCCGGCCAGTTCGTGCACGCTGGCGTGGGCGGCCGAAAGGGCGGCCCGCGAGGCGCGGTAGTGATGGCCGCACATCAGCAGCTCGGTCTCGTGCGGCCGGCCGGCCGTGGGCGGCATGATGACCCGGACCACCGCCCGGGCCACGCAGCAGCAGGCCTGGTCGGTCAGGCTCGCCGCCGGCCCGCGCGGACCGGTGGTGTCGGCTAGCCCGGCCGCGCCTTCGGCCCGGCCGGCTGATGACTGGCGGAAGATCGCGTTCATGGCTGCACTATCGGCCGGTGCCGGAGCGGCCCGGAAGAGACCTAGCTCACTTTCCCGGGTGGCCAAGGTCCCTGCGGCCGGCCCGCATAAACTGTGCCGGTGACCCCGCCGAGCAGGCCGTCGGCCGGCGGCCGGGTGGTGGTGATCGGCGTCGGCAACGAGTTCCGCCGCGACGACGGGGCCGGTCCCGCGGTGGTCACCAGCCTGCGCGGCCGGGTGCCGCCCGGAGTGGAGCTCGTGCTCACCGACGGCGAGCCGACCCGGCTGATCGAGGCCTGGACCGGGGCGGCGCTCGCCGTCGTCGTCGACGCCGTCCGCGCTGATCCCCCCCGTCCGGGCCGGGTGCATCGCTTCGTGCTGGACCAGCCCTTGGGCGGCCCGGCCCGGACGGCGAGCTCGCACGGGTTCGGCCTGGCCGACGCGGTCCGGCTGGCGCTCGCCCTGGACCGCATGCCCGGCCGGCTCGTCGTGCACGCGATCGAGGCGGCCGACCTGTCCCAGGGCCCCGGCCTGACACCGCTCGTCGCCGCCGCCGTCGGCGACGTGGCCCGCGCCGTGCTCAGCGACGTACGCGACGTCAGCCCGTAGCGCCGATCCGGGCCAGCCAGGCGGCCAGCTGGCGAGCCTCGGCGGTTCCGCTGCGGAAGCCGACGTGGCCGTCGGGGCGGACCGCGACCAGGCCGCGGCCGGGCACGCTGGTCAGCCGGTAGACCTGGACGAACCGGCCCAGTACCAGGTCCGCGGGCCAGCCCGCGTCACGGTCGAGCAGGATGTGCACGCCGGGCCGGGCCAGCAGGTCGTGCAGCCGGATCTCCCGCCCGCCCGCGCGGACGAGCCGGTCGGGCAGCCGGTCCCCGGCCCGGGGCCGGCCGCGCCGGTGCGGCGTTCCCTCCACCGACAACGGGCTGCCGCGGTAGCTCACGCCCAGCTGCGACACCAGCCGGATCCCCGCGGCGACCAGGCGGGGCTGGCTGGCCAGCGCGGGCACGAGCGGGGCGGCGAGCGGCGCGAGCCAGGCGCGGAACGCGAACGGGACCGGCCCGGTGCCGGCCTCGGCCCAGAACGCCAGGTTCGTCAAGGCCAGCAGCTGGCGCGCCACCGGTCGGCGCTCGAGGTCGTAGGAGTCAAGCAGCGGACCGTCCCCGCACTGCCGGGCCGCCGCGAACGCGAGCTTCCAGCCGAGGTTGGCGGCGTCCTGGATGGCGGCGTTCATCCCCTGGCCGGTGGCGGGGGAGTAGGCGTGCGCGGCCTCGCCGGCCAGGAACAGCCGGCCCCGCCGGAACCGGTCGGCCACCCGCCGCTGCACCCTGACCCGTGCGGACCAGGCCAGGTCGGTGATCTGCGCGTCCAGGCTCGCCGCGTCGATCAGGGCCTGCAGGTCGGCGACGGAAACAGCGGGGCCGAACGATCCGGGCAGCACGCGCTCCGACGTCGCGAAGCGGGTCCCGAGCAGCCGCCAGGTCGCCCGCTCGCCGAGGCGGAAGGCGAACACCAGCCCGCCCCGGCCGGCCACGACCTGGGCCGCGTCGTCGGCCAGATCGCCGTCGAGCTCGGCGTCGGCCAGCACGATCTCCACCGGGTAGAGCCGGCCGGTCCAGCCCAGGCCGGCCTGGGCTCGCACGGTGCTGGCCGGGCCGTCACAACCGACCGCGAAGCCGAACCGGGCTTCCTCCGCTCCGGCCGGCGAGCGCAGCACCGCCCGGACACCCCCGGGTTCGTCGCGCACCCTGGCCAGCTCGGTCCCGCGCTCCACCGTCACCCCACGGTCGGCCAGCGCCTGCGCCAGTACCCGCTCCACGTCCATCTGCCGGATCAGCGACAGGTGCGGGAACGCGGTATCCGGCAGCGCGAGATCGCCGAACGTGACCCGGACGACGCGGGAGCCGAGCCGCAGGTCGGCCGCTGGCGCGATGTCGGCCCGGGCCAGCAGCGCCTGCGTCACTCCGAGCGGGCGCAGCACCTCCAGCGTGCGGGCGTGCAGGATGAGCGCGCGGGACGGCCGGACCGCCTCCGGCCGTCGGTCGACGATCCGGACGACCGCGCCGTGGGCGTGCGCCTGCAGGGCCAGGGCCAGCCCGGCCGGGCCCGCGCCCGCCACCAGGATGGGCTGGTTCACGTGACCTCGACCAGCCGCCACCACGCGTCGTCCCCGCCCAGCAGTTGCGGCTGTTCCAGCACCGCGTCGCGGCGCAGCCCGGGCAGCACCACATAGTGGATCGAGCCGGGCACGGACACTAGCGCGAGCACCCGCCACAGGGCCCGCGCGTAGTCCTCGGCCAGGCCCGGGTCGTCCCACTCGTACAGGCCCCGGTAGCGGCCGCGTTCGTCGTCGGCCAGCCACAGCTTGGACACGAACCCGGGGAAGCCGGCGAACAGCGGGGTGTTGAGCAGGCTCTCCCGGCGGAAGGCGGCGTGCCCCCGGCCGCGCACGGCCCGCAGCCGGAACTCCACCACGAGCACGCACGGATCCAGCGTGGCGCCCCGGTCAGCGACCGTCTCGCGGTACACCCGCGCCGAGGTGCCGTCGGCGAAGTGCAGCTGCGCTCCTACCCGCCGGGCGGGCAGCCGCAGCCGGTGCCGCCGGAGCAGCCGTGCCGTGCTGGCGCAGCAGCCGGCCAGGGCCCGCAGCGCCGCCAGGTACGGCAGCGGGGGGCGCTCGTAGACGATGTCCATCTCTGATCCCTCCCTCTCCACCTTCGGGCGGCAGAGAGGGCTGGGGTCACGGGCCTTGGTTGCCGGCCGGGAGGTCTTTCGTCCTGTCCTGGTAGGCCTGCACGGCCGTGGGCAGGGTCGGGAACAGCAGCTCCGGCCCGATCTTGCCGGCCAGGCCGAACGCCTCCAGCCGGGCCAGCAGGTCCTGCTTGACCCGGGCCAGCGCGAAGGTGGCGCCGCGGTCGGTGATGTCGTCCCGCAGGGTCGCCATGGCCTCCAGCGCGGTGAAGTCCACCTCGACGTTGGCTTCGACGTTGAGCACGAACCAGCGCAGCGGGCCCGGCGGCCGGTCCGCGGCGGCCAGCGCGCGCCGCCGGAAGTCCTCCGCGTTGGCGAAGCACAGCGGCGCGTCGTAGCGGTACACCACCAGGCCGGGGATGGTCTGCGCCTCGGGGTAGTCGTCCACGTCGTGCATGCCCGCCAGGCCGGGGACGATCCCCTCGATCGCGTCGTGCGGCCGGGCCACCCGGACCAGCAGGTCGGCCACTGACAGCGCGATCGCGACCAGCACGCCGTACAGGATGTCGAAGGCGAGGACGCCGAGGCCCGCCGCCACGGCGATCCCCAGCTCGGCCCGGCGGAAGGCGAGTAGCCGCCGGAAGGCCTCCACGTCGATCAAGTTGAGCGCGGCGAAGATGACGATCCCGGCGAGCGCCGCCGTCGGGAAGCGGGACAGGACCGGGCGCGCGACCAGCAGGACGACCACGACGGAGCCCGCCGTGGCCAGCGAGTACGCCTGGCTCTTGCGGCCCGCGGCGATCGCGAGCGCCGTCCTGGTCCCGCTGCTGCTGACCGGGAACCCGTGGACCAGCGACGCGCCGGCGTTGGCGACGCCGAGCGCGAGCAGTTCCCGGTTCGCCACGATCTCCTCGTCGCGGCTCGCGAACGAGCGGGCCGTCACCACGTCGTCGCTGAAGCCCACGACCAGCACGGTGAACGCGGGCAGCAGCAGTTCGCGCAGCACGCCGGGATCCAGGCTGGGCAGCCCGACGGCCGGCAGCCGCGCCGGGACCGGGCCGACGACGCTGACTCCGCCCGGGTGCAGCGCCGCCACCACGGCGGTGGCCAGCAGCGCCGCCAGCAGCGGCCCCGGCAGGCGGGGCCAGCGCCACCGCAGCAGCAAGAGGAACGCCACGATGGACAGGGAGAGGGCGAGGACGGCGGGCTTCACCTGGCCCAACCCGCGGGCGAACGAGCCGACCTGGGCGAAGAACACCTGGCCGCGGACCGGGACGCCGGTCGCGTGCTGGAGCTGATCGCCGATCATGATCAGGGCCACCCCGGCGAGGTAGCCGACCAGGACGGGCCGCGACAGCAGGTCCGCGAAGAAGCCCAGCCGCAGCAGCCAGGCTGCTAGCGCCATCAGGCCGGTGAGCAGGGCCAGCGTGCTGGCCAGTCTGGCGTACTGGACCGGGTGTCCAGCCGCCAGCGGCTTGATGGCCACCAGCGTCATCAACGCCGTGGTCGCCTCCGGGCCCATGGACAGCGACCGGGACGAGCCGAGCAGCGCGTAGACGATCAGCGCCGGGAACGCGGCCCACAGCCCGGTGACCGGGGGCAGGCCCGCGATTGTCGCGTACGCCATCACCTGCGGCACCAGGTAGGCCGCGACGGTAACCCCGGCCACCACGTCCCCGGCCAGCCAGGCGCGGCGATATCCGCGCAGCACCGCCCATCCCGGAATCACGCTCCCGTATTTACCCATGATTCACCTGCTGTTTACCGACGTCGCGGCCCGGCGAAGATTGACGGGGCGGGACCTTCGCCACTAACCCCTCGTGGGGTGCCGTTCCTACTGTCAGGATCGTGCGTAACGTGCCCTGGTGGGGTCTGGTCTCATCGGCGGCCGCCCCGGTGCTGCTGGTCGCCGGGTGGACCACGGCCGCCCGGCTGCAGCCGTGGCCGGTCGACCCGATGGCCGATACAGTCAGCGCGCTCGCGGCCGTGGGTGCGGCCGAGCGCTGGGTGATGACGCTGACCTTCGCAATTGTCGGCATCTGTTACATCGTCACCGGGATTGCGTTGCGTCCGGCCGGCCCGACTGGACGGCTGATTCTGGTCGCGGGGTCGGCGGCGGGCATGCTGGTCACAGTGAACCCGCAGCCGACTCACGGCGGATCGTTCTCTCACGCGGTCTGGGCGTTGGCCGGCTTCGTCGCGCTGACCGTCTGGACGGCCGGGGCATGGCGGCAGGGTTCGGCGGTGCCGTGGGGCCTGCGGCCGGCCGTGTGCGCCGCCGCCGTGGGGGTGCTCGTCGTCCTGTTGGCCTGGTTCTGCGCCGAGGTCGTCACCGGGGCCGGGCATGCGGGCCTGGCCGAGCGGGTCCTTGGCCTGGCCCAGGCGGCATGGCCGCTGGCGGTGGTGCTGTCCTGCCGCCACCCCGCCGGAGCGCCGGCCGGCCGTGCCCCGGCCGCGGCCTGAACCTAGGTCCCCGCGCGGCCTGCCGAATTCAGCTACAACCGTGACCAAGGCCCCTGGCGGCGCGGCGGGCCGCGGGTTAACGCTGAACTCGTGACTGAGGAGGTTGTCATGACTACTACCATGCATGACCCTCCATCGCCGGGCCGGCTCGCGGAGGCGTCGCCGACCGGCTCCTGGTACCCGCGTTCTGGGGTGCGGTGAGCATCATCGCGATGTGGCTTGCGGTCCTGTTCGACGGCATTTACGGCAACGACATGGTTTTCAATGGCAATACGGGGGTGGCCCGACCATCATCCCGTCGGCGGTGGCCGTGGCGCTGTTCGCCTTCATCGGGACGATCTCCGTCGCCAGGCACGCCTTCGGCCGCCGGGACCGTGACTGATCAGCCGACGCCGGTGTGGGCGGCGGGCAGCGAGCCCATGACCGACTCGGTCGCCGACGGGATGGCCAGCCCGGCCCCGACGCCGAGCATGATCAGGCCGGGCAGGACGCCGGTGTAGCTGGTCGCGGCCGAGGTCGTCGACCCGCCCGGCGGCCAGGGCCGAAAGGCCGGGCCATGGTCCCTTCCTGACTCCTGGTCGCCGCCGGTCCGGCCGGGACTCAGGTCCCGGCGGAGCCGGCTTTTCGGCCCTAGCCCGCGCCGCCCGCGGATCGCGACATTGAGTCCAGCGATGCGTGCTGTCGGCCGCGTCGCACGTGATCAGCCCGGGGAATCCCGTCCCGGGCGGAACAGGAAGGCTCGGACGATGAAGCACATCACCGGAACGGCGCTGCGGGTCGCCGCGTGCGCCGTCCTGCTGGTCGCCGCCGTGGCGCTGCTGGCGGGCAAGGACGACATCCGCAGGTTCCGCCGCATGCGCAGGATGTGACATGAAACTGATCACCGCCGTAATCAGGGCCGAGAAGCTGAACGAGGTGATCGAAGCCCTGATGAACCACCAGGTGCACGGACTGACCGTGACCGAGGTCCGGGGTTTCGGCCGCCAGTTCGGTCAGCCCGCGCCCGGCGCCGACCTCGACCTCGGCCTGCCCAGGAGCGTGGCGCTGCTGCCCAAGGTCCGGCTCGACCTCGTGGTCCCGGACGACCACGCGGAGGCCGTGGTCGAGGTCGTGGCCAAGTACGCCAGGACCGGCATGATCGGCGACGGCAAGATCTGGGTGTCCGAGGTGGGCAGCGTGCTGCGCGTCCGGACCGGCGACCGGGACCACGCCGCGCTGTGATCTCAGCGCACGATCAGTACCGGGCACCGCGCGTGATAGACGCAGTGCTGGCTCACCGAGCCGAGTAGCGCCCCAGCGAAGCCGCCGTGGCCGCGGCTGCCCACCACGAGCAGGTCCGCGCGGTCTGCGACGTCGAGCAGGACCTGCGCCGGATGGCCGTGCACGACCTGGGTAGTGACCAGATGGCTGTCGGCGGGCGCGACCTCCTCGCCGATCACCGCATCGATCCGCTTCCTGGCGTCATCGCCGAAGTCGGCCTTCTCTTCCCGGTAGATCGGCGCCCAGCCGTGGCTCATCAGCATCATCGGCAGCTGCCAGGCGATGACCGCCTCCACCGTCTCGCCGGTGAGCCTGGCCTGCCCGACGGCCCAGCGCAAGGCCGCCCGCGACGGCGCGGAACCGTCCACTCCCACCACGATCCTGCCTGCTGACACCGGTGCCTCCCGGGCCCAAGCGACGGTCTCTAGGCGTGCGGGCCGACCTTGCCGCGCATGATGACGACGGGGCACGGCGCGTGGCGCACGCAGTACTGGCCGACCGAACCGAGCAGGGCCTCCGCCAGACCGCCGTGTCCCCGGTTGCCCACGACGAGCAGGTCCGCGCCCTCGGCCGCCTCGACCAGCACCGGTCCCGCCCGTCCCTCCACCACGCGCGGGTGGACCTCGACATCGGCGTCGATCGTGCACGTCCCGGCGATCGCCTCGATGAGGACGATCCGGGCGTCGTCCTGGTAGTCGGGCATGTCGGTGACCGAGACCAGCCCGGAACTCGGCGGGACGTGCCAGGCCGTCACCGCCTCCACCACGGCCCCGGTCAGCTTGGCCTGGTGGATCGCCCAGCGTAGCGCCGCTGTGGACGACTCGAAACCGTCCACGCCGACCACGATGCGGCCAGCCGTGTTCATGAGAACCTCCTAGTGGTCGCGGCCGCGGGGCCGCCTTGGTTCCTGCTGCTGTCGATCGCTTCCCGGGCCGCATGCGGATCGAGGTACTGACCGCCCAGGACGTCCGGGCGCATGTCCGGCCCGAGTTCGTAGACCAGCGGGATGCCGGTGGGAATGTCCAGCTCGGCGATCTGGTCGTCCGGGATGGACTCCAGGTGCTTGACCAGGGCCCGCAGCGTGTTGCCGTGCGAGACGACGAGCACGCAGCCGCCGGCCCGCAGGTCCGGCACGATCGCGTCGTACCAGTAGGGCAGCAGCCGTGCCGAGACGTCCCGCAGCGACTCGGCGCGCGGCCTGGCCTCGGGCGGGAGCGTCGCGTAGCGCGGATCGTCCAGCTGGAGGTCCCCCGCCGGCGGCGGCGTGGCGTCGTAGGAGCGGCGCCAGAGCCGGACCTGCCGCTCGCCGTACTCCCCGAGCACCTCGGCCTTGTACCGGCCCTGCAGCGCTCCGTAGTGCCGGCCGTTGAGCCGCCAGGACCGGCGAACCGGTATCCAGTCGCGGTCGGCGGCCGCGAGGGCGAGGTCGGCCGTGCGGATCGTCCGCCGCTGCAGCGACGTGTGCACGAGGGCCGGGAGCACGCCGTACTCGGCCAGCAGCGCTCCGGCCCGGGCCGCTTCGAGCTCGCCGTGGGCGGTCAGGTGGGCGTTCTCCCAGCCGGTGAAGATGCCGGCCGCGTTCCATTCGCTCTGCCCGTGCCGCAGCAGGACCAGGCGGACCGGTCCGCTGCTCACGACGCCTCCAGCACGGCCAGGCCGGGTAGCGTCTTGCCCTCGATGAACTCCAGGCTGGCGCCGCCACCGGTGGAGACGTGGCCGAATGCCTCCTCGGCGAGGCCGAGCGCGCGGATGGCCGCGCCGGTGTCCCCGCCGCCGACCACCGTGAACGCGGTGCCGTCGATCATGGCCCCGGCGACGGCCCTGGTACCCGCCGCGTAGGGGGCGAGCTCGAACACGCCCATCGGACCGTTCCAGAACACCGTCGCGGCCTCGCCGAGGGCGGCCGCGAACCCGGCGGCCGTCTGCGGGCCGATGTCCAGGCCCATCTGGCCGGCCGGGATCGCGTTGGCCGCCACCACCTGGTGCGGCGCGGCCGCGGCCATCTCGGCCGCCACCACGAGATCGGACGGCAGCTCGATCTGCCCCGGTGCCGCCTTGTCCAGGCAGGCCGCGGCCGCGTCGACCTGATCGGCCGCCAGCAGGGAGGTGCCGGTCGGGTGGCCCTGCGCGGCCAGGAAGGGGAAGGCCATGGCCCCGCCGACGAGGATCCGGTCGGCCGCGCCGAGCAGGCTGCCGAACGCGCCGAACTTATCCGTCACCTTGGCGCCGCCGAGCACGACCAGGTACGGCCGCCGGATGCCAGCGGTCAGCCGGTCCAGCGCGGCCACCTCGGCCTGAACCAGGTAGCCGGCCGCGTGCGGCAGGCGCAGCGCGATGTCGTAGACGCTGGCGTGCTTGCGGTGCACGGCGCCGAAGCCGTCCGACACGTACAGGTCGGCCAGCCCGGCGAGCTGGTCGGCGAACCGGCCGCGCTGGGCGTCGTCCTTGCTGGTCTCCGCGGCGTCGAAGCGCAGGTTCTCCAGCACGACCACGCCGCCCGGGCGCAGCGCCGCGACCGCGGCGCGGGCGGCGGGTCCGGTGGTGTCGGCGGCGAACTCGACCCTGTCGCCGAGCAGGCCGGCCAGCCGGGCCGCGACCGGTGCCAGCGAGTACCGGGGATCCGGCTTACCGCCGGGACGGCCGAGATGAGCGCAGACGATAATCCTGGCGCCCCGGGCCTTCAGCGCGGTCAGGGTCGGCAGGCTGGCCAGGATGCGCCCGTCGTCCGCGACGCGACCGCCGTCGAGCGGCACGTTGAGATCGGCGCGCACCAGCACGCGCAGGCCCTCGACCGCGAAGTCATCGATCGTCTTCATCATCGCGACATCTCCTCGACCCGGCGCCCGGCAGGCTGATTCGCCGGGGCTTGCAGAACCAATCTGAACCCGGCTCGTGCCCGCTGGTCAGGGTCGTTCGCCGGGCGGGCAGAGGACCTTCGCCCCGCGTGTCACCCCGGGATCACCCGGGTCAGTCTCCCGAAGGGACGACGGCAACCGGGCCGTGGGCGTGGTCGAGGACCGCGTGCTGGATCGAGCCGATGCCGGGACCCGGACGCGCGGGATGGCCGTGCCTGCCGAGCACCACCAGGTCGGCCCGCGCGGAATAGCTGGCGAGCACGCGGCCGGGGTGGCCGCGGATGACGTCCTGGCGAACCCGCACGTCCGGGTACTTGCCCTGCCATTCCTCGAGCGCGGCGGCCAGATGCCGGGCCGTCTCGGCGGAGAACCTCTCGGGGTCAGCCGGCCTCAGCGCACCAGCCTCGCCCGGTGCGGGAGACAGCATGTACCAGGTGTGGACCACGACCAGGTCCGCGCCGCGCAGCGCCGCTTCATCGAACGCGAACGCCAGCGCTCCGGTGGCGTCCTCCGGATCGCGGACGCCCACCGTGATCTCGCGGTGCACGGCCGTGGTCTCCTCCCGGACCACGACGACCGGGCACGGAGCCCAGGTGGCGACGTACCGGCTCACCGAGCCGAGCATCATCGTCGCGAACCCGCCCGCCCCGCGCGCCCCCACGACCAGCACGGAGGCATCGGCACCGCTGTCCGCCACGGCCACGGCCGGCGGCCCGGACAGCAGCCGGGTGTCCACCGGCAGGCCCGGGGCCACTTCCTCGGACCGCGTGATGGCCGCGGCGAGTGCCCGGGCGGAAATCCCGCGCAGCGCGGCCGCTATCTCGGCTGCGGACGCATGGTAGGCGTGCATCCGCGGCATGACGTCCGGGGCCGACACGATCCGCAGCGGCGAGGCATGCCGCTTCGCCTCCAGCGCCGCCCACTCCACGGCCAGCAGCGACTCTTCCGATCCGTCGACGCCCACGATGACTGGTTTGGTTGCCATGACCCGGCCTCCTCTCAGGACGCGCCCGCCGGCAGGCTGGACGTGGTGATCAGCCGGACCCGTGTCGCCTGCAGCCGCTTCGCGACCACGCGCGCCAGCCGCCGGGTGAGCTCGTAGCCGAGGGCCGGATCGGACTCGCAGCGGGCCCGTACCACCCGCCCGTCGAACTCGAAGGCCTCGACCGGGCTCGCGGCCACGGCGCCGAAGGCCCACCGGTACGGCGGGAACAGCCAGGACCAGCCGAGCACCTCGCCCATGCCGATGGTGTCGATCTTCATCCGGCCCTGCCCGGGCACGTGCAGGTCGAGCGCCACGTGGCCGGACTGGATCAGCCAGAACCGGTTGGCGCCGCCGCCGTCCTCGAAGAGCCGGTGCCGCGCCGGGAAGGTGACGTCCGAGGCGGCCTCCGCGAGCACGGCCAGGTGATCGCGGGACATTCCGTGCAGGAACGGGTGGGTGGCCAGGGCATCCGCAGTTACTTCGATCATGAGGATCACCGCCTAGCTCTCCGGCATATAAGTCCAGTAAGGCCAGCTTGCTCCCGCCGCCGGGCCAGAGCCAGGGCCGGAAGTCCCTGACCGCCCGGACCATGGCCCGGCCTGGCCGCGGTGGACGAACGTCCCGCCCGGACATGGCGGAGGACACTCCCCGCCCGGCTTCGCCCTGCTGAGGGTGGGTGATGTGAGGGCGAATGCCCGCCTGAACGCTGAAACAGCGGAGGAGGTGAAGCGGTGCCCCCAGGGCACCGCGATCCCGATGACCGTTAACGCCATATCCCGCCCGGGACCCGGGCACGAAGACCACGGCTGGCCGTCACCCGCCGATCCAGGCGACCTGAGCAGGCGGATCGCGCAGCGGCGCACCGAACTGCACCTGAGCCAGGCGCAGCTGGCGGCGCGCGCCGGGCTGAGCCTGCGCTACCTGGAGTACCTGGAGCGGTACCCGGCCCGGCCCAGCGCGGCCACGCTCAGGCAGCTCGCCGCCGCGCTGCGGACCACGCCGGCCATGCTGCTCGGCGGGGGCGCGAACGTGCCGCCCGGGCGGTGCCGCCCGGTCGGCCTGCGCTGCGTCAGCAGGCTCATGCCGTCCGAGTGCCGTCGGCTGATCGCGCCCGGCGGTGTGGGGCGGATCGCGTTCGGTACGTTCTCCGGCCCGGTGGTAGTACCGGTCAACTTCGCCGTGCTGGCCGACACCTTGGTGATCAGGACGGCCGAGGGCACGGTGATCGACGGGCATGCCGACGAGCAGGTCGCGCTCGAGGTCGATCACATCGACGAGGCACTCTGCCAGGGCTGGAGCGTGCTGGTGCGGGGGCTGGCCCACCGGGTC
>Ga0335069_10003574_pt1 | contig 23377 bp, 22 predicted proteins | sample Lox_Sample_11_FD_206714 | JGI IMG/M metagenome (GOLD analysis project Ga0335069, IMG submission 206714) | Soil microbial communities from Loxahatchee National Wildlife Refuge, Florida, United States - Lox_Sample_1.1 | ecosystem: Environmental > Terrestrial > Soil > Wetlands | place: USA... | reverse complement strand
GAAGGCCTAGCAAGCCGCGGGGCGGGCGGGGGCGAGGCAGTGGCCCCCGAGGAGGAACAGATGGCCGCCGCAGGGGGCCAGCTGCCTCGCCCCCAGCCATACCATGGGCACCATGCCGGACCCGAGCGCGCCTACCAACACCGTCGCGGTTCGTGCCCCGATGCAGGGCACGGTCGTGAGCCTCGATTTGTGCGAGGGCGACAGGGTCGCCGCAGGTGCCGAGATCGCGGTGATCGAGGCGATGAAGATGGAGCATCCCGTGATCGCGCAGACCGGCGGCATCGTGCGCCGGGTCGGGGTCGCGGTCGGGGAGCTCCTCGCCGAGGGTCAGCCCGTCGTCTTTCTCGAGCCGATCGCCGCGGAGTCCGCCGAAGCCGTCCGCAGCGAGCCGGTCGATCTCGACACGATCCGCCCGGACCTCGCCGAAGTCGTCGCTCGTCACGAGCTCGGGCTCGACGCCGCGCGGCCCGACGCCGTCGCGCGCCGCCGCAAGACAGGACAGCGCACCACGCGCGAGAACGTCGACGATCTGGTCGATCCCGGCAGCTTCATCGAGTACGGCGCCCTCGCTCTCGCGGCACAGCGCCGCCGGCGGTCGCCCGAGGAGCTCTTGCGCATGAGTCCGGCGGACGGCCTCGTCGCCGGGATCGGCTCCGTGAACGGTGCGCTCTTCGGCGACGAGAAGTCGCGTTGCATGGTGATCGCGTACGACTACACGGTGTTCGCGGGCACGCAGGGGATGATGAATCACAAGAAGAAGGACCGGATGCTCCAGCTCGCGGAGGAGTGGCGGCTTCCAGTGGTCCTCTTCGCCGAAGGTGGCGGCGGGCGTCCCGGCGACACCGACTCCATGGGCGTGGCCGGTCTCGACATCCCCACGTTCGCGACGTTCGCGCGGCTCTCGGGACTGGTGCCGCTGGTCGGAATCGTGTCGGGCCGCTGCTTCGCGGGAAACGCCGCGCTGCTCGGCTGCTGCGACGTCATCATCGCCACGCGAAACGCGAACATCGGGATGGGCGGTCCGGCGATGATCGAAGGCGGCGGTCTCGGCGTGTTCGCTCCCGAAGAAGTCGGGCCGATCGACGTGCAGGCACCGAACGGCGTGGTCGACCTCGTCGTCGACGACGAAGCCGAGGCCGTTCTCGAGGCGAAGCGGTACCTCGCATACTTCCAGGGCCCGCTCGCGGACTGGCGCGCGGCGGACCAGCGGCTGCTTCGCACCCTCGTTCCCGAGAACCGGCTGCGAGCGTACGACGTGCGCGCGGTGATCGAGGCGCTGTGCGACGAGGACAGCGTGCTCGAGCTGCGCCGCGACTTCGGCGTCGGGATCGTCACCGCGCTCGTGCGGATCGAGGGGCGGCCCATCGGCCTGCTCGCCAACAACCCGCACCACCTCGGAGGCGCGATCGACGCGCCCGCGGCGGACAAGGCGGCGCGCTTCCTTCAGCTCTGCGAGGCGTACGGCCTGCCGATCGTCTCGCTCTGCGACACGCCGGGATTCATGGTAGGGCCCGAGGTCGAGAAGCTCGCGCAGGTGCGGCACGTCTCTCGCATGTTCGTGACCGCGGCGAGTCTCACGGTGCCCTACTTCACCGTCGTCTTGCGCAAAGGCTACGGCCTCGGCGCGCAGGGAATGACCGGCGCGAGCTTCCACGCGCCGTTCTTCATCGTGTCGTGGCCGACGGGCGAGTTCGGCGGGATGGGGCTCGAAGGCGCCGTGCGCCTCGCCTACCGCCGGGAGCTCGAGGCCGTGGACGATCCCGTCGAGCGCGACGCGCTCTACAAGAGGCTCGTCGCGCAGCTCTACCAGGCCGGCAAGGCGATCAACATGGCGGCGTTCCTCGAGATCGACGACGTGATCGATCCCGCCGATACGCGTCGCTGGATCTTGCGCGGCCTGCGCTCCGTGCCGGAGCCGGCCCCACCGATCGGCAAGCGCCGCCCGTTCGTCGACACCTGGTAGAGCCCGGCTCGCCAGCGAGACAGCGGGCCGCCTGCGGCGGCCATCTGTTCCTCCTCGGCGACCCGCTGCCTCGCCGGCGACTAACGCTTCCGGCTCCCGTAGTCCCCGAACGGGTCGTCGCGCTCGCGGACCGCGTCGCGGAAGCCGACCTGCTCGGCGCGGCGCACGAAGGCGAGGCCCTCGTCGGTGTGGCGCGCGATGCCGTCGAAGAGCGTGCCGAGCGTGCGCGACGACGCCATCCCCATGTTCTCGACGGTCTGATTGCAGAGCAGCTTCAGCATCACGAGCTGGGTCGTCGGGAGCTGCGCCATGCGCTCGGCGAGCGCGCGCGCGCGCGACAACAGATCGGTGTCGGGCACCACCTCGAGGATCAGCCCGATGCGCGCGGCCTCGGCCGCGTGGATCGCGTCGCCCGTCAGCAGGTAGCGCTTCGCCTTCTCGAGGCCCATGCGGTAGACCCACATCGCGGTCGTCGGCGTGCCCCACACGCGCGCGGGCGGATAGCCGAAGGTGGCCCCCTCGCCGGCCACGATGCAGTCGGCACACAGGACCATGTCGGTGCCGCCGCCGATGCACCAGCCCTGCACCGCGGCGATCGTCGGCTTCCGCGCGTACCAGAGCTTCATGTAGGTGTCGACGAAGGAGCCGATCATGCGCAGGTCGGCGACGGAGTCCCAGCTCCGAACTTCGCTCGCCTGCGGCTCGCTGCGCGCGGCTCCGCCGCTTGCGCTGTCCTTCGGCGCCCACGGCCGCGGGCCGTCGCTCGCGCGCGCATCGTTCGACCGCGACCCGCGCTCCTGCGCCTGCGCGCGCGTGGACCAGTCGAGCCCGTAGCCCGCGCAGAAGGCCGGCCCTTCCGCGCGCAGCAGGATCACGCGCACGGCGCGGTCGGCGTCGGCCGCGTCGATCGCGGCGGCGAGCTCGTCGCGGAGCTGCGGCGTGATCGTGTTGTAGGCCTCGGGCCGGCACAGCACGATGTGCCGCACGCCGGCGACGGTCTCGGTCCGCAGGGTCTGCATTTCGAACTCTCCGGCGCCGCGCGGCGCGGCGTTAGCATACTCGTGGCGCGCGGCGTGTTCCGAGAGCGGAAGGGGTCAGCCGCGCGCGCGGGCCGGCCGAAGAGGAATGCATGTCGCACCGCAGGAGCTCCGGCTCCCGAATCGCGCTCGTCGCGCTCGCTCTCTGCTGCGCCTGCGCCTCGACCTCGAAGCCGAAGGGACCGGAGCAGATCGCGGTCGCCTACCTCGACGCGCAGCGCTACCCGGACGCGCTGCGCGAGAGCGAGAAGCTGGTGCGGATCGACCCCCGCAACGTCGACTACCGCCTGCTGGCGGCGCGCGCGAACGAGGGCGCCGGCGATCCGGAGCGTGCGCTCCGACACCTCGAGATGGCGGAGGAGATCGCGCCGGAGAATGCCGAACCCGTCATCCTGATCGGAGAGCTCGAGCAGCGGCGCGACCGGCCCGACGATGCCTACGTCGCGTTCCGCCGTGCGACGTCGCTCGCGCCGGATGAGCTGCGCGCATGGCGCGGCCTCGCGCTGACCGCCGAGGCGCTCGGATTCGACGCGGAGGCCGAGCGCGCCTACGCGCGCTGGGCACAGCTCGAGAAGGCCCGAGGCGAGGCACCGTAGCCATCTTTGCCGGACCTTCGCGCGAGCGATTCGCTCGCGCTCGGGCGACCGGCCTACGCTCGGCTTCGCCTCGCTGCGCGTCGGCCGACTTGAGTCGGCCTCCTTGCATCTGCTACTCCCCGACCGTCATGCCGGGCACCGCCGCACGCATCCTCGCGTTGATGCTGGTGCTGGCGTCCGGCGGTGGCCTCTCCGCGTGTCGCGGCTCCGCACCCGAGGAGGCGCCGACACAGACCGCGCTCGCCGCGGTGATCGCCGCGCAGGGGCCGCCGGTCGAGTTCGCTCGCGACGTGAAGCCGGTGCTCGACTCGCGCTGCGTGGTCTGCCACGCCTGCTACGACGCGCCCTGCCAGCTCGTGCTCTCGGCGTTCGAGGGAGCCGAGCGCGGCGCCAGCCAGGAGCCCGTCTACGACTCGACCCGCCTGGTGACGGCGTCGCCGACGCGACTCTTCGTCGACGCTCGCGACACGGCGCAGTGGCGGGAGAAGGGCTTCTTCGCCGTGCTGCCGCAGAACGACGAGCGCGCCGCCTCGCTCGTCCTCTCGATGCTCGCGCTCGGCCACGCCAACCCCTTCGCGCAGGGCGAGCCGCTGCCGGACGACTTCCCGCTCGACATCGACCGCCATCTCGAGTGCCCGACGCAGCCGGAGTTCGACGGCTACGCGAGCGACCATCCGCACGGCGGCATGCCCTACGGCATGCCGCCGCTCTCCGGTGAGGAGCTGCGCGTGCTGGCCGCCTTCGCGTCGCAGCCGACGGCAGCGCCCGCGCCGCGCGAGCTCGCGCCGGCAGTCCGCGCCGAGGTCGCGCGCTGGGAGACCTTCCTGAACGGCTCCTCGACGAAGGAGCGCATCACCGCCCGCTATCTCTACGAGCACTGGTTCCTCGCGCACCTGGCATTCGAGGATCTCCCGCGCGGGCCCTTCTTCCGCGTGCTGCGCTCGCACACGCCGCCCGGCCAGCCTCCCGACGAGATCGCGACCGTGCGGCCCTACGACGACCCGGGCGCCGAGGAGTTCTGGTACCGGCTCGTGCCCGTCGAGACGACGATCGTGCGCAAGACGCACATCGTGTATCCGCTTTCCGACAAGAAGCTCGCGCGCCTGCGCGAGCTCTTCCTCGAGAGCCCGTGGGAGCCGACGTCGCTGCCGGGCTACGAGACGGAGGACGCCTCGAATCCGTTCATCACGTTCGAGCAGATCCCGCCGCGCAGCCGCTACCAGTTCCTGCTCGACGACGCGCAGTACTTCGTCATGACCTTCATCCGCGGCCCGGTCTGTCGCGGGCAGGTCGCCGTCGACGTGATCGAGGATCAGTTCTGGATCTCGTTCGTGGATCCCGATCACGACATCTCCGTGATCGAGCCGGAGTTCTTGCGCAAAACGAAGGACCTGCTCTCGCTGCCGGCGGAGAACGTCGGCCGCTTCGTGCCCGGCGAGATGTGGCTCGAGTTCAACCGCGAGCAGCGGAAATACCTCGAGCTGCGCGAGCACTACTACGACCGCATCGATCCGAAGCGGCGCGGCCCGTCGCTCGACTGGATCTGGAACGGCGGCAAGCAGAACCCGAACGCGCTGCTGACCGTCTTCCGCAACTTCGACAACGCGGAGGTGGTGCAGCACTTCGTCGGCGACACGCCGAAGACCGCCTGGGTGATGGACTACGCGATCTTCGAGCGCATCTACTACAACCTCGTCGCCGGCTTCAACATCTACGGCAACGTCGTCCACCAGATCGCGACGCGGCTCTACATGGACCATCTGCGCATGCAATCCGAGAACGTCTTCCTTGCTCTGCTGCCGGCCGAAGCTCGCAAGCCGATGCGCGAATCCTGGTACGTCGGCGCGACGCGCGAGCTCGATTACGCCGTCGTGGATCGGCTGCGCTCGCTCAACCACGGCACGCAGATCCGCTTCGAGACGAAGGACGTGAAGGCCGAGCTGCTCGAGATGATCCGCCGCCAGGCGGGCGCGGCCGCCGGGCCGCCCGACCTGCTGAACCGCTGCGAGAAGCCGCCGTGCGACCGCCCGGGCGCCAGCGCCGTCGAGCGCTCGGTCGAGCGCGAGCTCCAGCGCGTCGCCTCGCGCCGCGGCGGCTTCGTGCGCCTGCTGCCCGAGGTGTCGCTGCTGCGCGTGCGCGTCGACGCGAGCGGCGAGCGCGACCTCGTCTACGCGCTGATCCACAACGTCGCCCACACGAACGTGGCTTTCATGTTCGGCGAGGACAAGCGGCTGGAGCCGGAGGACGACACGCTCACCATCGTGCGCGGACACTTCGGCAGCTACCCGAACTTCTTCTTCGAGGTCGACGCCAGCGCGATGCCCGGATTCGTCGAAGAGCTTGCGGCGATGCGGAGCGACGCCGACCTCACCGCCCTCGCCTCGCACTTCGGCGTCCGCCGCAGCAGCGCGCGCTTCTGGCCGACCAGCGACTGGCTGCGCGACGATCTCTCGCGGCGAGAGCCGACGCAGGCGGGGATCTACGATCTGGACCGCTACGAGAACCGGTAGCCGCGCGCGGAGGCTGTCATTCGCAGGGTCGCGTGTCACGACTGCGATCTCGTCCAGGCGCTGCCGCAGATCCCGGAAGGATCCTCGGCGAGCTGTATGCGCTGCGGCAGCCTGCTGCGAAAGCGCCCGCGCAACGGCCTCGAGCGCACGCTCGCGCTGTCCTTCGCCGCGGTGATCCTCTTCGTGGTCTCGAACAGCTTCCCCTTCCTCTCGTTCGAGATGAAGGGCCTCGTCACGCAGACGACCCTGATGACCGGGGTCTTGGACCTCTACCGCGAGGGCAAGGGCGAGATCGCCGCGCTCGTGCTGCTGACCACCGTGCTCGCCCCGGCGTTCCAGCTCGGCCTGCTGCTCTACATCCTCGTGCCGCTGCGAGCCGGCATCGTGCCATGGCACCTGCCGCAGGCCTTCCGGGTGCTCCGCCATTCACAGACCTGGAGCATGATCGAGGTCTTCATGATCGGGATCCTGGTCGCGATCACGAAGCTGATGGGAATGGCCGACATCGTGGCGGGGCTCGCGCTCTGGTCGTTCGCGCTGCTGATGCTGGTGCTCTCCGCCGCTCTCTCGAGCTTCGATCCGGAGTCGGTGTGGGAGCGCGTGGAGGCGCTGTCGTGAGCGAAGACGCCGCGCCCGGCACCGCGCTCGCCGCCTCCTGCGCGAGCTGCCACGAGTGCGGGATGCTCTGCCGGCTGCCGCACGCCGGCGCGCACGGCACCCGCTGCGCGCGCTGCGGCGCCCCGCTGCACACGCGCAAGCCACAGAGCCTGGAACGCAGCACGGCGCTCCTGCTCGCGGCCGCGATCTGCTACCTGCCAGCCAACCTGCTCCCGATCATGACGGTCACCTCGCTCGGCAAGGTGGAGTCCGACACCATCATGAGTGGAGTTCTCTTCTTCCTCCAGTCGGGCGACTACCCGCTGGCGATCGTCATCTTCACGGCCAGCATCTTCGTGCCCGTCGCGAAGATCCTGATCCTCAGCTTCCTGCTCGTGTCGGTTCATCGCGGCTCGCGCTGGCGGCCGGTCGAGCGGACGCGGCTCTATCGCCTCACCGAGGCGGTCGGCCGCTGGTCGATGGTCGACATCTACGTGGTCACGATCCTGGTCGCGCTCGTGCGGCTCGGGAACCTGGCCACCATCGAGGCGGGTCTCGGCGCGGTCTTCTTCGGGGCCGTCGTGGTCCTCACCATGCTGGCCGCCGAGAGCTTCGATCCGCGCCTGATCTGGGACCGCAGCGAAGCGAGGACCCCATGAGCGAGCGAGAGCCCGGTCGAGTCGAAGAGGACGACGTCGCGTCGGCGGTGGTCGAGGAGCGGCGCCGACCCTCGATCGTGTGGCTGATCCCGATCGTGGCGGCCGTGGTCGGCGGCTTCGTCGCCTGGCGCGCCTTCTCGGAGCGCGGCCCGGAGATCACGATCACGTTCAAGACCGCCGAGGGCCTCGAGGCCGGCAAGACGCACATCAAGTACAAGGACGTCGAGGTCGGCCTGGTGGATTCGGTGGTGCTCTCGCCCGACCTCTCGGGCGTGATCGTCAAGGCGCGCATGGCGGCGGGCGCCGAGGACTACCTGCGCGAGAAGACGCAGTTCTGGATCGTGAAGCCGCGCGTCAGCGGTGGCCAGGTCTCGGGACTCGGCACGCTCTTCTCGGGGGCCTACATCGGGATGGACCCCGTGCGCGAAGGGCGGACGCAGCGCGACTTCGAGGGCCTCGAAGAGCAGCCGATCGTCAGCATGCAGGAGCCGGGGCGCTTCTTCGTGCTGCGCTCGCGATCGAGCGGCGCGGTCGACGTCGGCTCGCCGGTGCTGTACCAGCGGATCCAGGTCGGCCAGGTGGTGTCGTCCGAGCTCGACCCGGAGGACGACTTCGTGACCACCCGCGTCTTCGTGCGCGAGCCCTACGACCGCCGGGTCCACCCGGAGACCCGCTTCTGGAACGCGAGCGGCATCGACGTGTCGGTCAGCGCCGACGGCGTGAAGATCGACACGCAGTCGCTGGTCTCGATCCTGATCGGCGGCATCGCCTTCGACGAGCCGCCGGACAGCACCCAGGAGCCCGCCTCCGCGGAGACGCTCTTCCCGCTCTACGCGAATCGCGAGGCCGCGGAGCAGCGACACTACACGCGGTCGGTGACCTGGATGCTGCGCTTCGATCAGTCCGTGCGCGGGCTCAAGATCGGCGCACCGGTCGAGTTTCGCGGCATCGAGGTCGGACGCGTGACCGACCTGCGACTCGAGTTCGACCAGGAGACGGCCCACTTCCGCATCCCGGTGCTGATCGAGATCGAGCCCGAGCGCTTCATGAATGTCCTGCCGGATGAGAAGCTGCGGCGCGAGATCGTCGATCGCGTCGTCGCGTCGGGCCTGCGTGCGCAGCTCCGGACCGGAAACCTGCTGACCGGCCAGCTGATCGTCGCGATGGACATCTACAAGGACGCAAAGCCGGCGCAGGTCGTGTGGACCGGCCCGGTACCCGAGATGCCGACGATCCCGACGCCGATCGAGGAGATCACGGGCAACCTGACGCGGCTGGTCGAGCGACTCGGCAACCTGCCCGTCGAGCAGATCGGCAAGGAGCTGCACGAGTCGCTCGAGTCGCTGAAGGTGACGCTCGCCCGCTCCGAGGACGTTGGGCCCGCGCTCGCCTCCACCCTGGCGCAGGCCCAGAAGACGCTCGCCTCGGCGAACACGCTGATCAGTCCGGATTCGAACGTCAACTCCGAGATGCGTCGCGCGCTGCTCGAGCTCTCGGACGCAGCGCGCGCGCTCGGCCTCGCCGCCGATCAGATCCAGACGCAGCCGAACTCCGTGATCTTCGGTAAAAAGGGGCACCCGTGACGACACTCCGCGCTTCGCGCGCGCTCGCGTGTCTGGCGGCCCTCTGGCTCGCCGGCTGCATCGGCGCCGCCGTGCCGCCGCACTACTACACCCTGCGCTCGAGCTCAGGCGAGGCCGCGGGGGAGCCGCTGGCCGCGCACCCGGATCTCGGCCTCGCGGTCGGACCGGTCGATCTGCCCCGCTACCTCGATCGCCCGGAGCTCGTCACGCAGGACGAGTCGAACCGGCTGATCGTCCTCGACGCGCACCGCTGGGGCGGGTCGCTCCGGACCGACATCCTGCGCGTGGTCGCCGACGACCTCGGGCGCCTGCTCGGCACCGCTCGCGTCGCCGTGTACCCGACCGAGCCGCGCTTCGACGCCCGCTATCGCGTGCTCCTCGACGTGCGCGACATCCAGGCCACGCCCGGCCAGAAGGTGGTGCTGCTCGTGCGCTGGACCGTCGCCGCGATGGATGACGGGCGCGCGGTCGCGGTGGAGGAGTCGCGCATCGAGCAGCCGATCGGGTCCGCCGGCTACGACGCGTTGGTCGCTGCCGACAGCGCGGCCTTCGGCTCGCTCTCGCGCAAGATCGCCGATCGCATCGCGTCGCTGACCGCGACCGCGCAGGCGGATCGCTAGCGGGCTGTCCGGGGGCGAGGCAGAGGTCCCCTGCGCCCCCCGGCGACCTAGCAAGCGTTCTTCCGCCACCCGCTAGCTGATGCGCGTCGGATCGCGCGACAGGTCCTTCGTCAGGTTCTTGTGGTGCGCCTCGAGCGTGCCGCCGCCGATCTCGAGCAGCTTCGCGTCGCGCCAGAGCCGCGCGGCCACGTACTCGCCCATGTACCCGTAGCCGCCGAAGACCTGGATCGCGGCGTCGGCGGCGCGCTTGGCGGCCTGCGAGGCGAAGAGCTTGGCGGCGTCGGCGTCGACCCGCTGCCCCGTGGCCCGGAGATCGAGACGCCGTGCGGTGTCGTAGACGTAGGTCCGCGCCGCGCGGTACTCGGCGAAGCTCTCGGCGATGTAGCGCTGGATCTGCCCGTGCTCGCGCAGCGGCACGCCGAAGCTGTGACGCTCGTTCGCGTAGCGGACCATCAGCTCGACCGAGCGGCGCGCGATCCCGCAGGACATGGCGGCCAGGGTCAGCCGCTCGATCTCGAGGTTGCGCATCATCGCGAGCGTGCCCTCGCCCTCCTGCCCCAGGCGATTCGAGAGCGGCACGCGCACGCCCTCGAAGACGAGCTCGGCCGTGAAGGAGGCGCGCATCCCGAGCTTGTCGGACCATTTCTGGCCGAGCCGGAAGCCCGGCATCCCCTTCTCGACCAGGAAGGCGGACAGGCTGCGCGGCCCGGTCGCCGCGTACACCACGAAGGCGTCGCCGAGGGTCTGCTCGTCCACGCCGCCGTTGGTGATGAAGGTCTTCACGCCGTCGAGCACGTAGGCGTCGCCGTCGCGCTGCGCGCGCGTCCGCATCGAGAGGACGTCGGTGCCGACCGCCGGCTCGGTCATGCACATGCCGCAGACCCATTCGCCGGAGGCGGCCTTCGGCAGCACGCGCTTGCAGAGCGTCTCGCTGGCGTTCACGGAGAGGTTCTGCGCGAAGAGGATCGCGTGGGCGAGCACCGCGAGGGCAAAGCCCGGGTCGGAGCTCGCGAGCGACTCGCACACCATCACCGCCGCGACCGCGTCGAGGCCGGCGCCGCCGAAGTCCTCGGGCAAGGTCACGCCGAGCAGCCCGAGTTCGCCCGCGCGCCGGAACAGCGCGAGGTTGAAGCGCTCCTCGCGGTCGTGCAGGGCGGCCTGCGGCTCGACCTCGCGCGCGACGAAGCTGGCGAGCGTGTCGGCGAGGAGCGCGTGCTCGGGCGTCGGGGCGAAGAGATCGAAGCTACGCCAGCCCGCGTCGGCCATGGGCCCGATCTTAACTCCGCTCGGCTATGCCTCGCTGCGCGCGGCGGCGTCGGGGGGTTGGACCAGCGGTCCGTCGCCGCCGCTTGCGGCGACCCGCGCGCCTTCGGCGCGCTACGCGGCCAAGGTGGCGGTGACGAAGCCCGCGATCGCCTCGCGCTGACGCGCGGGGATCGCGTGGAAGATCATGCCGACGTCGGGCACGAGCTGATAGGCGGTCTCGGCCTCGAGCGAGAGCGCGCCCGTGCGCGGCAGCGAGAAGGAGAGCTCGACGCGCGTGCCGAGCATCAGCGGCTCGGGCGAGCGCACCAGGCAGCCGTTCTCGGAGAGCGAGAGCACGCTGCAGCCCCACTCGCGACCGTCGCGGCGACAGCGCGCGTGCAGATGCGTCGGCACGCGCGGCGTCGAGCGCGGCGTCTCCTCGGTCACCTGCTGGATCAGCCGGAAGAGCTCGTGCATGCCGGCGGGTCGCCGCACCGCCCCCACGATGCGCGAGTCCGCCCCGGTCACGCCGTGACGGCCGGTGAGCACGATCAGCGGCAGCGCGACCGGATCCTCCGGCACCTCCGCGAGCTGTCGCTCGTCCACGATCCGCAGGATCGGCGTGCGGTCGCCGCGCGCCGCGCCGAGCGACTCGTACTCCTCCGGCAGCAGGATCGCGTAGCCGAGCTTCGCGAGGATCGCGCGCGTCATCGGCGCATAGGCGTCGGGAGCCGCGTGACTGACGATCAGATGGTGGGGACGCCCTTCCATGCAGCCCACATCGGCAGAGCGCGCGGCTCGATTGAGAGCATCGCCGCGCGGCGGCGCAGCCGGTAGATTTGGCTGCGTGTCGGGAGCGCCGGATCTCGCCGCCTTCCTGATCGCCCGTCGCGCCGCCATCGAGACGACGCTGGCGCAGCGCCTCGGTCCCGCGACCCCGAGCGCGGCCTCGGCCGAGGCGGAGGTCCTGCGACGCTTCCGCTCCTTCGCCGCGGCCGCGTTGATGCGCGGCAGCGCGGATCCGCCTTCGCTCGACGGCCTGCGCGGAAGCGAGCGGCGCGCGAGCGCGCTGCTCGATGCATGGGTCGCGGCGGCCGCGCAGCTCGCCGATCCGGAGAGCGTGCGGCTGCGCGAGGCGCTCGCTCCGCTGCTCGAGCAGTTCCAGGGCGCGCTGCGCCAGACCACCACCGGGCGCCGCGCGCGCGGCGCCCCGCGCGTCCGGCGCGCCGTGATGGCGGCGATCGACCGCGTGGCCGATGCCTTTCTCGCGCTCGACACCGAGGACGGCCGCATCGTGGACGCGAACCCCGCCGCCGGCTCGCTGCTCGGCGTCGCGCGCGACGCGCTGCTCGGCGTGGACGCCCTCTCCTTCGTGCCCGACGGCGCGCGCGACGGCTGGTGGGTCGAGCTCGACGCGGTCACCGAGGGCACCGAGCCGCGCCGCTTCGCCACCCGCGTGCGCGATGCCTCCGGCCGCGAGCTGCCGGTCGATTGCAGCGTGACCCGCTTCGCGACGCGCGAGCGCACCCTGGCGCTCGTCGTCGCGAGACCCTGCTAGCGCAGGCGCTCGCCGAAGAAGCGCAGCAGCCGGCCCCAGGCGTCGCGCGCGCTCTCGGGTCGGAAGGCAGCCGGGCGCGTGTCGTTCATGAAGGCGTGGCCCGCGCCGGGGTAGACGACGACCTCGAAGGGCTGGCCGCTCCGCGCGAGCTCGCGCTCGAGCTGCCGCACCTCGACGACGGGGATGAACTCGTCGTCGGCGCCAAAGAAGGCCAGCAGCGGGCAGCGGAGCGCGTGCGCCATCGCGAGCGGCTCGCGGGGCTTGCGCGCGGGATCGAGACCCTTCGGATCGTGGAGCAGTCCGCGCGAGTGCGAGAGCAGCCCGTAGAAGGGCGCCGCGGCGGCGAGGCCTCTCACCTGGCACGCGGCCATCAGCGTGTACATGCCACCCATGCAGAAGCCGGTGATGCCGACCGACGGGCCCACGTCCGGCCGCGCGCGCAGGAGGTCCACGGCGGACTGGAGGTCGGCGAGGATGCGCGGGTCGTCGAGCGCGCGCATCCAGGCGCCCGGATTCTCGATGCGGACGTCGCGCTCGCGGCGGTAGAGGTTCACCGCCAGCACGCAGTAGCCCTCGCCGGCGAGCCGGCGCGCCATGTCGCGCGTGTGATCCGTGACGCCCCAGACGTCGTGCACCATGACGACGCCCGGGTGTCGCCCCGGATCCGGCCGCGCCAGGAAGCCCGGCTCCAGCTCTTCCGTGTGCATGCTCACTTCGACGTGGTCTTCCGGATCTCGAAGTCGCGCGCGCCGAGCAAGGCCGGGATGCCGCGCGGGCCGAGCATGTGGCCCGCTCCGATCACCACGAGACGCACGCGGCCGTCGAGCGAGAGCTCCGCCAGCCGCTCGGCCATGCGCTCGTTGCGCTCGAAGAGCACGCGGTCGTAGAACGGCTGGAACTCCGGCGCGCGCTCGAGCGGAGCCAGCGCGATCTCCTCGAGCGCGGCGTCGTCGCCGCGCGCCCACGCCTCCATCAGCTGGCTGGCCTCGTCGGGCGACTCGCGCGCGCGCAGCAGAGTGTCGCGCAGCATCAGGTCCTGGAGCTCGCGCGAGAGATTCGCGAAGAGCGCGAACTGCTCCTCGGGCGTCTCGAGCTCGACGATCGGCACGTGCTCCTTCGCCGCGCGCTCGGTGAACATGCGATCGACGCCGAGCTCCTCGTGGAAACCGAGCTCGCGGTACTGGAGCACGGCGACGCTCGTCGCGACGAGCCACGGCGCGACCGAGTCGAAGGTGTCGGGCGGCAGATTGTGCTGCGCGAGGTATGTCTGCAGGAGCTGCCAGGTCTCCGGCTGGATCCGGTCCTGCAGGCGCTCCGGCGCCGCGATGCCGCCGAAGCGCTGCATCATCAGCTGAACCTCGGTGAGATCCACTTTCGTGACGTCGGCCTCGACGACGAGCTCGTCGGCGCTCTTCCACGCGCGCTCGACCGCACCGCCGAGCTCGCGCATGCGCGGATCGCCTACGTGGACGGAGCCGAGCAGATACAGCAGCGGGTGGGGCGCGTGTGGTGGCTGCGCGCTCCAGAGCGTCGGCGTCGCGCCGGGCTCGCGCTCGGGCGGCGCGTGCGGCCTGGGCGCAGGCGTCGCGCAGCCCGCGACGGCGAGCGCGAGCGCTGCGAACGCCGCACGCCGGCGCCTTTGCCTCTCGCCCATGGCGTCGTGATCCTTGCCGCTCAATCCGCGCGCACGCCGGGCCGATGGTATAGCGATCCCCACCGGAGGATTCCCATGGGCAAGGTGTTCGGCATCCTGCTCATCGTGATCGCGATCTGGCTCGGCCTCCAGTACTTCACGGCAGAGGCGCCGGCCCCGACCCGCGATCCCGAGCGCGCGGCGCAGAGCCCCGCGCAGCGAGTCGGCCAGCGCGTCAGCGATGCCCTGGCCAGCGGCGCCGCGCGCGAAGAGAAGCTGGCTCCGGAATAGCTCCCATTCGGTTGCGGACGGGGGGCAGGGGGTGCTAGGTCCCCGCCCTTCGAAACCCCCCACGCGCCTCCGGGCGCGGAGGCCGCATGGCCGAGCTCGACCTCTTCTCGATGCTCTTCGTCCTGATGCTGTCGACCTTCGTCGGCTTCCAGGTCATCCAGAACGTCTCGCGACTGCTGCACACGCCGCTGATGTCGCTCACCAACGCGATCTCCGCGATCGCGGTGGTCGGCTCGATCATCATCACCGGCGAGCAGAAGGACACGCTCAGTATCGCGCTCGGCGCGGTCGCCGTCTTCGCTTCCGTCACCAACATCGTGAGCGGCTTCCTGATCACGGATCGCATGCTCAAGATGTTCAAGGAGCGGGAGCCGAAGCGATGAACCACTCGCTCGGCGACGTCGTCACCCAGCTCTCGTATCTGCTGGCCGCGGCGCTCTTCATCTTCTCGCTGCGCTGGCTGAACCGACCGAACACCGCGCGGCGCGGCGTCATCGCGGGCGTCGCCGGCATGAGCGCGGCCATCCTCGGCACCTTGCTCCACCCGGAGATCGTCGCCTCCGGCTACCTCTGGATCGCGGGGGCCGCGCTCGTCGGCATCGCCGTCGGCATCCCGCTCTCGCGCGTGCCGCTGACCGCGGTGCCCCAGCGGACCGCGATCTCACACGCCTTCGGCGGCCTGGCCGCGGGCCTCGTCGGTACCGCCAAGTACATGCTCTGGCTCCACGACGGCTCGCTGACCGCATTCCGTGTCGGCGTGATCGCGATCGAGGTGATCCTCGGATACCTGACCTTCACCGGCAGCCTGATGGCCGCGGGCAAGCTCCAGGAGGTGATCCCGACCCGTCCGATCACCTACCCCGGCCAGAACTACATCAACCTCGGCCTGCTCGGGATCGCGCTCGTCGCCGGCATCGGGCTGATGCTCGACCCGACGCGCTCGTTCCTCTTCCCGGTGATCGTCGGCCTCTCGCTGCTGTTCGGCGTGCTGCTGATCATCCCGATCGGCGGCGCCGACATGCCGACCGTGATCTCGCTGCTGAACTCGTACGCGGGCCTCTCGGCGGTGGCGATGGGGTTCGTGCTCGAGAACAAGCTGCTGATCACCGCGGGCGCGCTCGACGGCGCCTCGGGCTTCATCCTCTCCGTGATCATGTGCCGCGCCATGAACCGCTCCTTCACCAACGTGCTCTTCGGCGCGTTCGGCCAGGTCCAGGTCGCGGCCGCGGTGGGCGAGGCGAAGCCGGTCAAGAGCGCGAGCGCGCAGGACGCCGCCGACTACCTCGGGAACGCGTCGCGGGTCGTGATCGTGCCGGGCTACGGCATGGCGGTCGCCCAGGCGCAGCACCGCGTGAAGGAGATCTACGAGGAGCTGACCAAGCGCGGCGTCGACGTGAAGTTCGCGATCCACCCGGTCGCCGGCCGCATGCCGGGCCACATGAACGTGTTGCTCGCGGAGGCCGAGATCCCGTACGGAGCGCTCGTCGAGATGGACGAGATCAACCCCGAGATGCCCCAGACCGACGTGACGCTCGTGGTCGGCGCGAACGACGTGGTCAACCCGGCCGCGCGCAGCGACAAGGGCTCGCCCATCTACGGCATGCCGATCATCGACGCCGACAAATCGCGCATGGTGCTCGCGAACAAGCGCAGCATGAACCCGGGCTTCGCGGGCATCGACAACGCGCTCTACACGGCCGACAACACTCTGATGGTCTTCGGCGACGCGAAGGCCGTCCTCGGCGACATCGCGAACGCCCTTCGACACGAGAGCAAGGCGGCGGCCTAGCGGGCGAAAGCCAGTCGGACGCGTCACCCTCCAGACTCGTCGCCGTCGGGCCGATAGGATGACGAGGGGGTTCCCATGCCGCGTGACTGGCTCGCCCGCAAACCGGTCTCGAGCTTCACCTCGGAGCAGAACGGGGGCACCGGCCACTCGCTGAAGCGCACGCTCGGCCCGATCGACCTCACCTTGCTCGGCATCGGCGCGATCATCGGGACGGGCATCTTCGTCCTGACCGGCGTCGCCGCGGTCGAGCACTCCGGACCGGCGGTGGTCGCGTCGTTCGCGATCGCCGGCGTGGTCTGCGGCTTCGCGGGCCTTTGTTATGCCGAATTCGCGACCATGATGCCGATCTCGGGCAGCGCCTACAGCTACGCCTACGCGACGCTCGGCGAGCTGGTCGCGTGGGTGATCGGCTGGGACCTGATCCTCGAGTACGCCTTCGCGTCGTCGACGGTGGCGGTCGGCTGGTCGGGTTACTTCGGCCGCATCGTGTCGATGCTCGGGATCACGATCCCGTCCTGGCTCGCTCACTCGCCATGGGAGGAGGTCGGCGCGATCGCGAACCTCCCGGCCGCCGGCATCCTCGTGCTGGTGACCTGGCTGCTGGTCGTCGGCATCCGCGAGAGCGCGTCGACCAACGCGGTGATCGTCGCGCTGAAGGTGCTGGTGGTGCTCTTCGTGATCTTCGCCGGCGCCCGCCACGTCGACACGGCGAACTGGCATCCCTTCGCGCCCTTCGGCTGGCCGGGCGTGATGGCCGGCGCCGCGACCGTCTTCTTCGCGTACATCGGCTTCGACGCCGTCACCACCGCCGCCGAGGAATCACGGCGTCCCGAACGCGACATGCCGATCGGGATCCTCGGCTCGCTCGCCGTCTGCACGCTCCTCTACCTGCTGGTCTCGGGCGTCGTGACCGGCATGACGCCGCTCGCCGAGATCGACACGCACGCGCCGATCGCCGCCGCCTTCGCCCGCATCGGGCTCGACTTCGCGGCCACCTTGATCTCGCTCGGCGCGATCGCGGGCCTGACCAGCGTGCTGCTCGTGCTGATGCTCGGACAATCGCGCGTGTTCTTCGCGATGTCGCGTGACGGCCTGCTGCCGCCGGTCTTCTCGCAGGTCCACCCGCGCTTCCGCACGCCGCACATCTCGACGATGCTGGTCGGCGCCGCGGTCGCGGTGATCGCGGCCTTCATGCCGCTGAAGGAGCTCGCCGAGCTCGTCAACATCGGCACCTTGTTCGCGTTCGTGATCGTGTCGGCGGCGGTGATCGTGCTGCGCCGCAGCGAGCCGGATCTGCACCGGCCGTTCCGCTGCCCGTGGGTGCCGGCCGTGCCGATCATCTCGATCGTCGGCTGCTTCTACCTGATGGCCAGCCTTCCCGGGGTGACCTGGATCCGCTTCGCGGTGTGGCTCGTGATCGGGCTCGGGATCTACGGCTTCTACGGAAATCGCCACAGCCGCGTCGGCGCGGCCCAGCGCGCGCACGGCTAGAAGCCGGAGTGCGGCGCGCGGGCCGCAGCGCCCCGCAAGGAGGCCGACGACAGTCGGCCGACGCGCAGCGAGGCGCAGCCGAGCGAAGGCCGGTAGCCCGAGCGCGAGCGATCAGCGAGCGCGGAAGGCCCGGCAGAGCTAGGCGCCCTGCACCAGCGCCTTCACCCGATCGTTCACGATCGCCCCCTCCGCCGTGAGGAGCGTGCCGCGCGTGATCTCGTCCTGGAGGTCGAGCGCGAGCTCGCCCTTCGGCGCGAGGTGCTTGAGCAAGGTCGATACGTTGCGCGCGTAGAGCTGGCTCGCGTGCGTCGCGACGTCGCTCGGCAGGTTGCGGGCGGGAACGATGCGCACGCCGTGCGCGACGACCTCGCGCTCCGGATCGCAGAGCGCGCAGTTGCCGCCCTGCTCCGCCGCGAGGTCCACGATCACCGAGCCGGCGCGCATGCCGCGCACGGCGGCCTCGTCGATCAGGACGGGCGCGCGCTGGCCGGGGACGAGCGCGGTCGTGATCACGATGTCGCTCTGCGCGACGCGCTTGCCGAGCTCGGCGCGCTGGCGCGCGTAAAACTCCTCGGTCTGCGCGCGCGCGTAGCCGCCCGCGTCCTGCGCGTCCTTCACCTCGAGATCGAGCTCGACGAAGCGCGCGCCGAGACTCTCGACCTGCTCGCGCACCGCGGGCCGCGTGTCGTACGCCTCGACGATCGCGCCGAGGCGCCGCGCGGTCGCGATCGCCTGGAGGCCCGCGACGCCCGCGCCGATCACGAAGGCGCGCGCCGGCTGGATCGTGCCGGCGGCCGTCACCATCATCGGGAAGATCTTCGGCAGCGCCGTCGCGGCCAGCAGCACCGCGCGGTAGCCGGCCAGGTTGCTCATCGAGGACAACGCGTCCATCGCCTGCGCGCGCGTGATGCGCGGGACGAGCTCCATCGCGAACGACGTGACGCCGTGGCGCGCGAGGCGCGCCGCGAGCGCGGGCTCGTCGAGCGGACGCAGGAAGCCGATCAGCACGCTGCCCGCGCGCAGCTCCTCGACCTCGTGGCCGCCGGGTCGCTCACGCGGGGGCTGCACCTTCACCACGATGTCGGCCGAGCAGGCGGCGGCGCGGTCGCCGACGCGCGCTCCGGCGGCGGTGTAGGCGGCGTCGTCGAATCCGGCGGCCCGACCGGCGCCGGCCTGCACCACGACCTGGAAACCGCCGGCGCAGAGCGCCTTCACCGCGTCGGGCACGAGCGCGACGCGGCGCTCGCCCGGTGCGGTCTCGGCGGGGACTCCAACGATCAAACGGCGCTCCTCGGGAAAGGCGGAGCAGGCTAGCCCGCGATGCGGGCGACCGCCTCCGGAAGCTTCCGGGCCACCCGCACGATCGGGATGCCGGTCTGCGTGTTGAGGTGGAGCTCGTGCACCGCGCGCGGGAGATCCTCGAGCGCGTAGATCTCGCGGTGCACGGTCGGCTTGAAGACGCGGCCGTAGAGCTCGGTGGCGGCGTTGCAGCCGTCGACCGTCTCGTAGTGCGTGTGGTCGAGCGTGATCTGACGCACGGAGAGGTTGGCCGAGTTGTAGCTGCACTTGGTGTCGAGCTGCCAACCGGCGCTGACGTTGACGCCGAGACGCGCCATGGCCTGCAGACCCGCCGCGTACACCGGACCGCGCAGCATGTCGCAGACGAGATGCGCGCCGACGCCGCCGGTCATCTTCTTCACCTGCGCGTTGAAGGCCTTCGCGTCCTCACCGCTCTTGAAGCGGTTGAACTGCTTCTGGTCGATCGTCTCGATGCCGAGGCCCGAGAGGTGCTCGCGGCGCTCGGGACTGCCCGAGCAGAAGATCGCGCGGTGGCCCTCGTGCCTCGCCAGCATCAGGAAGAGCTCGGAGACGCCGCCGCCGAAGCCGAGCACGTTCAGGCGCGCGACCTGCTCGCGCGGGACCTTCACGCGGAAGATCCCGATCGCGCGGCGCCACAGGTGATAGGCGGTCGGGGCGCGCAGCGGCAGCGCCGCGATCTCCCACAGCGAGAGTCCGCAGTCGAGCGGCGCCTTGATCGCCTGCCACTCGCCGACGACGGCCTCCTCGCCGTACCAGCCAACCGAGTCGGGCTGATCGTAGGCCCAGATGCGGAGCGGGTAGCCGTAGATGTCGGGCTCGCCGTTGCAGTGCGTGATCACGACGTCGCCGACCTTGAGCTTCCGCACCGCGGAGCCGGTCGCGATCACCTCGCCGACCGCGCTGTTGCCCGGGAAGATCTTGCCGCCGCGCACTTCGGCGATGTTCTGCGTGTCGGCGAGCGCCGCGTGGTCGACGTTGTGTTCGACCGACACCGCGAGGATGCGGAGCTTCACGTCCGAAGGACCGAGCTCTCGCAACTGCACCTCGTCGAGCTGCACCACGCGCGAGATGTCGAACTTCGACATGTCGCCGCCGACGCGCTCGCGCTCCTTGGCGATGCTCTCGCTGCTGATCGAGAACGCTCGCGGCATGTCCGCCTCCGTCCGCCGAAAGGTCAGCCCTTGTAGCATGCGCGGCGCGACGGACGCAATTTCCCCGGCCGTGGCGCTGCGCCCTGCCGAAATCGTCCGGCGCTTCGGGCCGCATGCCTGCGCGCAGGCCGGGCTCGATCCCTGCGCCGACGCGGCGGTCTGGCTGGCGCTGGCGCTGCTCCTCGCGTCCGGCGCCGACGAGATGCGCGCGCACTCCGCGCTGCGCGCGCTGCCGCCGCCGGACGACTCGGATCCTCGCGCGGAGGCGGCGGCCGTCGCGGCCGCGCTCACGCGCGAGCGCGTGCCGCACGCGGAGCGCCTCGCCGCGACGCTCGTGCGCGCGCGGCGCACCTTCGCCTCGCGCTGGGGCGGATCGATCGAGCGCCTCGCATCGGACGCCGATGACCTCGAGACGCTCGGCGCGCGCATCGCGGCGCTCGCGCCCGGCGTCGGGCGCGCGACGGTGCTGCGCTTCCTGCGCCCGCTGCGCGATCGCTTCGTCGCTGCGCGCGAGGTGCCGCTCTCGCCGGCCGCGCGCGCGGCCGCGCTCCACGCAGGTCTCCTCGCCGACGGCGAGGACGAGGAAGGCGAGCCCTCGGCGCTGCGCCATCGCCTCGCCCGCGACGCGGACCCGCCTCCCTTCGCCGACCTCGAGGCCGCGCTCGAGCGCCTCGGCGCTGCCGCTTGCCTGCGCGGCCGTGTGTCGCGCTGCCCGCTCGGCGCGGAGTGCCCGGTTTCCGGCCCGAAGGCCTTCGATTAAATTCGCGGCCCCCCATGCGAACCATCCGCCGCCAGACCGGCCACTTCCTCGAAGACTTCCGCCCCGGCCAGCTCTTTCGTCACAAGGGCGGCAAGACCGTCACCGAGGGCCTCTTCACCACCTTCACCGAGTTCGCGATGACCGCGAACCCGCTCGCGAAGAACGCCCGCTACGCGCGCGCCTACGGCTTCGAGGGCCTCGTGTGCCCGCCCGGCCTCGCGATGCTGATCTCCTTCAGTCAGACGGTCGAAGACGTCTCGGAGAACGCGCGCGCCAACCTCGAGTACATCGACATGCGCTTCGGCGCGCCGCTCTACGTGGGCGACACCGTCGAGGTCGAGACCAAGGTGCTGTCGGTGAAGCCGTCCACGAGCCGGCCCAACCTCGGCATCGTGCACGTGCAATCGACCGCGCGAAAGAACCTCGGCTCGCGCGATGAGGCGGTCGTGCTGACGTGGCAGCGCAAGGTGCAGGTCTACAAGCGCGACGACACGGCAGAGCTCCACCCCGGCGAGGCGGCGCCCGATCGCATCGAGTGCTCGCTCGTGCTGCCGCCCTACGATCGCGCGCGCGACTACAAGTCGCTCGCCCACCTCTCCGGCCCGGACAGCTACTTCGAGGACTTCGAGCCGAACACCCGCATCGAGCACTCGCGCGGCCGCACCATGACCAGCGAGCACATCCACCTGACCGCCGTGCTCGACAACACCAGCCAGGTACACTGCAACCAGTTCATGATCGACCAGGACCCGGCGCAGTACGTGGGCGGCCAGCTCATCATCTTCGGCGGCATTCCCTTCGTGCTCTGCCTCGGCCTCTCGTCGCCCGACGTCGGCGACAACGCGCTCGGCGACGTCGCCTACCCGACGGGCCGTCACACCGCGCCGCTCTTCGCCGGCGACACCGTCTTCGCCGCCACCGAGATCCTCGGCAGGCGCGACTATCCGGGCCGCGAGGATCTGGGAATCCTCGAGACGAAGCTCCTTGGACATAAATTCGTCCGCGCGGCCGAGGCGCCGGAGACTGGGGAGTCGCCCGCCGGCTGGAAGAAGACGCCGATCTTCGAGCTCGAGCGACACATCGCCGTCAAGCGCCGCAGCCACTACGCCTGATCCGGAGGACCCGTGCGCTTCTACGAGTACGAGTCGAAGGCGCTGTTCGCGAAGCGGCGCATGCCGCTGCCGAAGAGCCGCCTCGCGCACAGCGCCGCGGAGGCGCGCGCGGCGGCCGACGCGATCGGGCTGCCGGTCGTGCTGAAGAGCCAGGTGCTCTCGGGGGGGCGCATGAAGGCGGGCGCGGTGAAGTTCGCCGACACCGCCGCGGAGGCCGCGGCGCACTTCGAGGCGATCCTGCCGATCCGCGTGAACGGCCAGGAGGCGCGCGCGGTGCTCGTCGAGGAGAAGAGCCGTGTCGCGCAGGAGTACTTCGCGTCGGTGACCTGGGACGGCCGCCGCAAGCTCCCGGTGCTGCTCTTCTCCGACATGGGCGGCATCGACATCGAGGAGGTGGCGCAGCGCCACCCCGAGCATCTCTCGAAGACGCACTTCTCGACCTTGCTGCCGCTCACTCCGCGCATCGCCAAGGAGGCGATCTCGGCGACCGGCGTCGGCGGCGATGCGCTGAACCGACTAACGCCGATCGTCTTCGAGCTGATCCGGCTCTTCCTCGACTTCGACCTCACGCTCGCGGAGATCAACCCGCTCGCGCGGCTCGAGGACGGCCGCTTCGTCGTGCTCGACGGCCACGTCGACATGGAGGCCGAGGCGCGCTCGCGCCACGAGTTGCTTCTCACCGAGCTCGGCATCGGCGAGGACGAGACCCGCCAGGCGCGCCCGCCGACCGCCTTCGAGATCGCGGGCCGCAAGGTGAACGAGGCGGACCACCGCGGGGTCGCCGGCAACGTGGTCGAGTTCGACGGCGACCTCGGCCTCGTGATCGGCGCGGGCGGCGGCTCGCTGACCCTCTTCGACGCCGTGCGGAAGCACGGCGGGCGCCCCGCCAACTACTGCGAGATCGGCGGCAACCCGTCGGTCGGCAAGACCTGCGAGCTGACGAAGCTGATCCTCGCTAAGCCCGGCGTGAAGAAGATCGCCGTGATGATGAACGTCGTCTCCAACACGCGGGTGGACATCGTCGCGCGCGGCGTGATCAAGGGCTGCATCGAGTCGGGACGCAAGCCCTCCGACGCGATCGCCATCTTCCGCATCCCCGGCTCGTGGGAGGGTGAGGGCTTCAAGATCCTCGCGAAGTACGGCGTCGAGTACTGCGACCGCAAGGTCTCGATGTACGAGGCCGCGGGCCGCGCCGTCGCGAAGCTCGCGCGGGCGGGCGCCTAGCATGTCGATCCTGATCCGGCGCGACACCACCTTCATCGTGCAGGGCATCACCGGCCGCGAGGCCGTGAACCTCACGCGCGAGAACCTCGACTACGGCGCCCGAATCGTGGGCGGCGTGACGCCCGGCCGCGCCGGCCGCGACGTCTACGGCGTGCCGGTCTACGACTGCGTGCGCGACGTCGTCGCGAAGCACGGGAAGGTCGACGGCTCGGTCGTGTGCGTGCCGCCCGCTTTCACG
>Ga0335069_10003573_pt1 | contig 23378 bp, 19 predicted proteins | sample Lox_Sample_11_FD_206714 | JGI IMG/M metagenome (GOLD analysis project Ga0335069, IMG submission 206714) | Soil microbial communities from Loxahatchee National Wildlife Refuge, Florida, United States - Lox_Sample_1.1 | ecosystem: Environmental > Terrestrial > Soil > Wetlands | place: USA... | reverse complement strand
GCGCGCGGAGGCGGTGCTGCCGCCGAAGGAGCAGGTGCCGCGCGAGAACTATCGCCCGAACGACCGCGTGCGCGCCTACGTCCTCGAGGTGAACAAGAACGTCAAGGGCTCGCAGATCGTGCTCTCGCGCGCCTGCATCGAGATGCTGACGAAGCTCTTCGAGCAGGAGGTGCCGGAGATCTACGAGGGCATCGTCACGATCAAGTCCGCCGCGCGCGAGCCGGGCGGCCGCTCGAAGATCGCGGTCGCGTCGCGCGACGGCGACGTCGATCCGGTCGGCGCCTGCGTCGGCATGAAGGGCAGCCGCGTGCAGGCGGTGGTGCAGGAGCTGCGCGGCGAGCGCATCGACATCGTGCCGTGGAGCGCGGACCCCGCGCGCTACGTCTGCTCGGCGCTGTCCCCCGCGCAGGTCTCGCGCGTGATCATCGACGACGGGGACAAGTCGATGGACGTGATCGTGCCGGACGACCAGCTCTCGCTCGCGATCGGCCGCAAGGGTCAGAACGTGCGCCTCGCGGTGCAGCTCACGGGCTGGAAGATCGACATCAAGAGCGAGTCGAAGATGCGCGAGCTCGCGCGCTGGCTCGGCGAGGCGATGTCGGTGGCGCCCGGCTGCGGCGAGCCCGAGGGCGAGCTGCTGATGCAGCAGGGGATCACCTCGCTGGAGGACCTCGCGCGCAGCGACATCGAGATGCTGGTGCAGCTGCCGGGCGTGGACGAGAAGAGCGCGCGCGCGATCCAGCAGCGCGCGGGCGAGCTCGCGGTCGAGCGGCGGCGCAGCGAGGAGGCGCGCGCCGCGGCGGAGGCCGCCGGCGCCGAGGGCGCGGGCCCTCCGGCGCGCGGACCGAGGAACTAGCGCGCGGGCAGCCGCGCAGCACGGGAGCGCATGGCGACGATCAGGGCCTACAAGCTGGCGGAAGAGCTCGGCATCGACCGGGCCGAGTTCGTCGAGAAGGCGACTGCGCTCGGCTTCGTGTTGAAGAGCGCGATGGCGTCGCTCGACGACGCTGTCGCCAACGAGCTGCGCGAGAAGCTCGGCAGTCGCAAGGACCGCGGCGCCGTCACCGAGCGGCGAGTCGAGCAGACCACCGGTGGTGCGGCGGTGATCCGCCGACGCAAGAAGGTGGAGGAGCCGGCGCCCGCGCCGCCGTCGGTGGTGGAAGACGCGATTCCGGTCGCGCCGGAGCCGGTGGAGCTGGTCGAGCTGGAGGCCGAGCCGGAGGCCGAGCCGGAGGCGACGCACGAGGTCGAGCCGGAGCCGGTCTTCGCCGCGCAGGCCACGTCGACCGCGACGCAACCTTCTGCGGGCGCGGGTGCTGGCCCGGGTGCGCCGCGCCAGCGCGAGGCCGCGCAGGATCTCTCGGCGCTCTCGGACCGCGGCGCGGCGGGGCCGGCGCGCCCGGGGCGCAGCCAGCGAAAGCTCGTGCGTGAGGTGGTGAATCTGCGCGAGCAGGAGCGCCTCGCGCGCCAGGCGACCGGCCGCACCGTCGTCCGCCGCCCGACCGGCATCGATCCGCGCACCGCGACCTCGCCGCGCCGCCGGCGCCGCGACACCGCCGCGCGTGGCGCGGCGCCCGTGGCGTCCGCGCCGAAGGAGGCGTCGCGCCGCACGCTCCGCATCGAGGGCGCGATCGCCGTCGGCGAGCTTGCGCGCATGCTCGGCGCGAAGGCGCCCGACGTCCAGCGCACCTTGATGGCGCTCGGCACGATGGTCTCGATCAACCAGTCGATCGACGTCGAGACCGCGCGCAAGGTCGCGCTCCAGTACGACGCGGTGGTGCAGGACGTGGGCTTCAAGGAGGAGGCCTTCCTCGAGGCTGCGCCCGCCGACGAGGGCGCCGCCGAGTGGCCCCTGCGCCCGCCGGTCGTCACCGTGATGGGTCACGTCGACCACGGCAAGACGTCGCTCCTCGACGCGATCCGCCACGCGAACGTCGTCGAAGGCGAGGCGGGCGGCATCACGCAGCACATCGGCGCGTACCAGGCTCGCGTCGGCGACCACGTGATCACCTTCATCGACACGCCGGGCCACGCGGCCTTCACCGAGATGCGCGCGCGCGGCGCGAGCGTGACCGACATCGTGGTGCTCGTCGTGGCCGCGACGGAAGGCATCATGCCGCAGACGGTCGAGGCGATCGAGCACGCGAAGGCGGCCGAGGTGCCGATCGTCGTCGCGATCAACAAGATCGACCTGCCCGGCGCGAACTCCGCGCAGACGCGACAGCGCTTGATGGAGCACGGGCTCGTGCCCGAGGACTTCGGCGGCGACACGATCTGCGTCGACGTCTCGGCGACGAAGGGCACGAACATCCCGAAGCTGCTCGAGATGGTCCAGCTCCAGGCCGAGGTGCTCGAGCTGCGCGCGGATCCCGCGCGGCGGGCGTCGGGCGTGGTGCTCGAGGCGCAGCTCGACAAGGGCCGCGGTCCGGTCGCGACCTTGCTCGTGCAGCAGGGGACTCTGAACAACGGCGACGTGCTGGTCGCGGGCACCGCCTTCGGCCGCGTGCGCGCGATGGAGGACGAGCGCGGGCGGCGCCTCGACGAGGCCGGCCCGTCGGTACCCGTGCAGGTGACGGGCCTCTCGTCCGTGCCCGAGGCCGGCGAGCTCGCGCATGTCGTCGAGAGCGAGCGCGTGGCCAAGGACATCATCGCGCACCGCGAGTCGCAGCGGCGCGACAGCGGCGGCGAGGCGTCGCGGCCGAAGCGCAGCCTCGAGGAGATCTTCGCGGCCGCCGAGGGCGGCGGCGTGAAGGAGCTCGCGGTCGTGCTGAAGGCCGACACGCGCGGCTCGGTCGAGGCGCTGCGCGACGCGCTGCTGAAGCTCTCGCGCGACGAGGTGAAGGTCGACGTGCTGCTCGCGGGCGTCGGCGCCGTCACCGAGTCGGACGTGATGCTGGCCAAGGCCAGCGGCGCGATCGTCGTCGCTTTCCACGTGCGCCCGGAGCCCGCCGCGCGGCGCGAGGCCGAAGGGCAGGGCGTCGACGTGCGCGTGTACCAGATCATCTACGAGGTCACCGACGACATCAAGAAGGCGATGGAAGGCCTGCTACCGCCGACGATCAGCGAGACCTTCGGCGGACGCGCCGAGGTGCGCCAGACCTTCAGCGTGCCGCGCATCGGCACGATCGCCGGCTCGTACGTCACCGAGGGCACGATCCGACGCGGCAGCCAGTGTCGGTTGATCCGCGACGGTGTGCAGATCTACGAGGGTCGCGTCGGCTCGCTCAAGCGCTTCAAGGACGACGCGCGCGAGGTGAACTCCGGCTTCGAGTGCGGCATCGGCGTCGAGGGTTACAACGACGTCAAGGTCGGCGACGTGATCGAGACCTACGCGCTGAAGGAAGAGCGGCCCTCGCTCGAATGATCGTCGGAGCCTCGGTCGTCGAGCTCCACCTCGAGGGCTGCTCCTCGCTGAAGGCCAAGCGCGGCGTGGTGCGATCGATCGCGCAGCGCGTCCGCAACCGCTTCAACCTCGCGGTGTCGGAGGTCGGCGGACAGGACACCTGGCAGCGCGCGGTCCTCGGCCTCGCCGCCGCGGGCTCCGACGCCGTCACGGTGCGGCGCGTGCTCGACCGCGCGGCCGCATTCATCGAGGAGCTGCACCTCGCCGAGGTGCGCAACGTCGACGTCGAGGTGCTCGACCTGCCGCACGAGGAAGGTCTCTGGGATCCGGAGGACGCGGACCCGCTGGAGGATGCGTGACGCGCCGCACCGAGCGCGTCGGGTCGGAGCTGCGCGCGCTGCTCGCGCGCCTGTTGCGCGAGGAGGTCACCGATCCGCGCATCGGCCTCGTCACCTTGACGCGCGTCGATGTCGCTCCCGATCTCTCGCACGCGCTCGTCTTCTGGAGCGCGCTCGGAGAGCGCGGCGAGGAGGCGACCGCCGAGAGCCAGGAAGGGCTCGAGAGCGCCGCCGCGTTCCTGCGTCGGCGCGCCGCGCGCGAGCTGTCGCTGAAGCGCATGCCCGAGCTGCGCTTCCGCTACGATCCGTCGCTCCAGCGAGGCCAGGAAACCCTCGATCTGTTGCGCGAGCTCGAAGCGACGCGCGACGCGGACGGCGAGACCGGGCTCGATGACTAGACGCAATCGGAGAGAGCGGGAGGCGCCCGGGCCCCACGGCTTCCTGGTGGTGGACAAGCCGGGCGGCTGGACCTCGCACGACGTGGTGGACGCCGCGCGGCGCTGGCTCGGCACGCGGCGCGTCGGCCACCTCGGGACGCTCGATCCGCTCGCCACCGGCGTGCTGCCGCTCGCGGTGCGATCCGCGACGAAGCTCGTGCCCTTCGTCACGAGCCACGACAAGTCGTACTCCGGCGCGATCGCGCTCGGCGTCGAGACCGACACGCTCGACGCCGACGGGCGCGCGCTGCGCCGTCACGAGGGTATGTGGCCCGACGAGGCGGCCGTGCGCGCGGCGCTCGCGCGCTTCGTCGGCGAGATCGAGCAGATCCCGCCGATGTTCAGCGCGGTCAAGAAGGGCGGCGTGCCGCTGCACAAGCTCGCGCGCGAAGGACAGGAGGTCGAGCGCTCGCCGAAGCGCGTGCGGATCGATCGGCTCGAGCTCTTGAAGTACGACCCGCCGCGCGTCGAGATCGCCGTGGACTGCTCGGGTGGCACCTACGTGCGCGTGCTCGCGTCCGAGGTCGGCCGCGTGCTCGGCTGCGGCGCGCATCTCGCGGACCTGCGCCGCACGCGCAGCGGGCCGTTCCGGATGGAGCAGGCCGCGACGCCGGAGCCGCTCGCGCGCGCGGCCGCCGCCGGGACGCTCGCGCGCCGGCTGATCCCGGCGCTCGGCGTGCTCGGTCTCCCCGCGCTGCGCCTGTCCGACGCCGAGGTCCGCGAGGTCCGGGCGGGCATCGAGATCGAGGCCTCCGGTCCGCCGCAAGCTCCCGGCACCCGCATGGCCGCCCACGACGGCTCGGGCGAGGTGGTCGCGATCCTGGAGCTGCGGCCCGGACGACGCCTCAAGGCGCTCCGCGTGGTCGAGTGGTTTGCGGGCGCTCGCTAGCTCTGTCAGACTGCGGCCTCGCATTGCCCGCCACGGGTCCAGGATCCGCGGCGAGAACCTCCGCGATGCGCGTCTCGAGGGCCGATCGAACCGGCCTCACTGAAAGGAAGCCCGAACCCTTGTCGCAGACCGCTGCCCGCACCACCCAGGAATCCTTCCGACTCCACGAGACCGACACGGGCTCGCCGGAAGTGCAGGTGGCGCTGCTGACGGGCCGCATCAACGGGCTCTCCGAGCACTTCAAGGTCCACGAGAAGGACCATCACTCGCGGCGAGGGCTGCTCCGGCTGGTGAGCCAGCGGCGCCGGCTGCTCGAGTATCTGAGGAGAACAGCACCCAGTCGCTACCAGGCGCTGATCGAGCGCCTGGGGCTGCGCCGCTAGCCGGCGCCTGCGGGGCCGCTCGAGGGAGCGGCCCTTCGAACATCCGGAGGATCCTTCCTCCACCACCGAGCGGCGCGGGGCACGCCGTCGTGGGATGCGGAAGTCCGTCATGCGCGAAGCCCGACTGCGCGCATCACCGATTCCGCATTCCATCGCGTCCCCCTGGCCCCGGGTCGCTCCCACGGCTCCGCGCGCAGTGCGCGCCCGGAGCGGAGACAACGACGCGATGGCTTCTTATTGGTTCCAACCGGAGACGGTCGCCTTCGACCTCGGCGGCCGCGAGATGAAGATCGAGACGGGGCGGCTCGCCAAGCAGGCGGCCGGCTCCGCGCTCGTCACCTACGGCGAGACCGTGGTGCTCGTGACCGCGACGCGCGCCGAGCCGCGCCCCGGCATCGACTTCTTCCCGCTCACCGTCGACTTCGTCGAGAAGACGTCCGCCGCGGGCAAGATCCCGGGCGGTTTCTTCAAGCGCGAGGGACGGCTCTCGGACCGCGAGGTGCTGGTCTCGCGCTTCATCGACCGCTCGATTCGCCCGCTCTTCGAGGACGGCTACCGCGACGAGACGCAGATCATCGCGACGGTGCTCTCGGCCGACGCGGTGAACTCCCCGGACATCCCGGCCTTCATCGGCGCCTCGGCCGCCCTCGCGATGTCGGAGATCCCGTTCCTCGGCCCGATCGGCGCGGTGCGCGTCGGCCGCGTCGACGGCGCCTTCGTGATCAATCCGACGCCCGAGCAGCTCGCGGAGAGCCAGCTCGACCTCGTGGTCGCGGGCTCGCGCGGCGCGCTGGTGATGGTCGAGGGCGGCGCGAAGGAGCTGCCCGAGGCCGACCTGCTCGACGCGCTGAAGCTCGCGCACGCGGAGCTCGTGCGCGCGATCGACGCGCAGGAATCGCTGCGCGCGCGCGTCGGCGTGCCGAAGCTCGCCGTGCCGGCGCCGCCCGACCGCAAGGCGTTCGTCGCCGAGGTGAGGACCCTGGCGAAGCCGAAGCTCGAGTCGGCGCTCGGGATCCGCAGCAAGCACGAGCGCTACGCGGCGATCGCCGCCGCGGACAAGGAGGTGGTCGATCAATTCGTGAAGCCGTACCGCGACGCGAAGGTCCCGCTCGAGAGCCTCGCCGCGGTGCAGGAGCGCGAGAAGGGACTCCGTGAGCTCGGCGACACCGTCAAGCACGCGCTGCACGACCTGCGCTCCGAGCTGATGCGCGAGCGCATCCTCACGGCGGGCCAGCGCATCGACGGCCGCGGCACGACCGACATCCGGCCGATCGCGTGCGAGGTGCGCCCGGTCCCGCGACCGCACGGCGTGGCGCTCTTCACGCGCGGCGAGACGCAGGCGATGGTCTTCACGACGCTCGGCGGCGGCGCCGACGAGCAGACGATCGACGCGCTCACCTCGCGCACCAGCAAGCGCTTCTACCTGCACTACAACTTCCCGCCCTTCTCGGTCGGCGAGGCCCGCATGCAGCGCGGCCCGGGACGGCGGGAGGTCGGGCACGGCAACCTGGCCGAGCGCGCGCTCGCCGCGGTGCTGCCCGACGCCGAGGAGTTCCCGTACACGATCCGGGTCGTCTCCGAGACGCTCGAGTCGAACGGCTCGTCGTCGATGGCCTCGGTCTGCGGCGGGACGCTCTCGCTGATGGACGCGGGCGTGCCGCTGCGCGCGCCGGTGGCCGGCATCGCGATGGGGCTGATCCAGGAGGGCAGCCGCACGGCGGTCCTCTCCGACATCCTCGGCGACGAGGACCACCTCGGCGACATGGACTTCAAGGTGACCGGAACACACCGCGGAGTCACCGCGGTGCAGATGGACATCAAGATCCGCAGCGTCGACTGGCAGGTGATGGAGCGCGCGCTCGAGCAGGCGCGCCAGGGGCGCCTCCACATCCTCGACTGCATGGCCAAGGAGACCGCGGGCGACTTCGTCGACTTCAAGCCGCGCGCGGAGCTCTCGCGCTACGCGCCGCGCGTGAAGGTGATCCAGATCAAGCCCGATCGGATCCGCGACGTGATCGGGCCCGGCGGCAAGGTGATCCGCGGCATCCAGGAGGCGACCAACACGAAGGTCGACATCGAGGACACGGGCCTCGTCACGATCTTCTCGCCCGACACCGCGGCGCTCGAGCGCGCGGAGGCGATGGTGCGCGAGCTGACGCAGGAGGCCGAGCTCGACCGCGTCTACCTCGGCAAGGTGAAGCGCATCACCGACTTCGGAGCCTTCGTCGAGATCTTCCCGGGCACCGACGGCCTGATCCACATCTCGCACCTCGCCGAGGGGCGGGTGGAGAAGGTCACCGACGTAGTGAGCGAGGGCGACGAGGTGCTCGCGAAGTGCATCGACATCGATCCGTCCGGCAAGATCCGACTCTCGCGCAAGGAGGCGCTGGTGGACGCGGTCTCCGGCGGCGAATAGCCAGGATGAACACCGCTCGGCTTCGCTCGTCTTCACGGGGGCCCGCCTTCGCTCGCCTTCGGCTCGCTGCGCGCGCCTTCGGCGCTTGCGCGCGTCGGCCGACTCTCGAGTCGGCCTCCTAGCAAGCGCGCATGTCGGGCGATGCGAGCGTGCGCGTGCGCATCGCCCGTCTGCGCGGCGCCGAGGATCTTCCGCTACCGTCGCGAGCGACTTCCGGGTCCTCGGGGTTCGACCTGCATGCGGCAGTCGTCGCAGAGCTCCGCATCGAGCCGGGCGGGCGAGCGCTGGTGCCGACCGGCTTGCGCATCGCGCTGCCGCCCGGCTGCGAGGCGCAGGTGAGGCCGCGCAGCGGTCTCGCGTTGCGTCACGGTATCGTGTTGCCGAATGCGCCGGGCACGATCGACTCCGACTACCGCGGCGAGATCCAGGTGATCCTGCTGAACGCGGGGCAGGAGCCGTTCACGGTGCGACGCGGCGATCGAATCGCGCAGCTCGTGATCGCGCCGGTGCTGCGCGCGGAGTGGTCGGAGGTCGCGGAGCTCGACGACACCATGCGCGGAGCCGGCGGCTTCGGCCACAGCGGCCGCGGCGCGCGCGAGGGCGACGCGTGAGCGAGCCGGTGCGCGCCGGGCGCGATCCCGTGCACCCGCTGCCGCCGTCGCCGAGCGGAGCGCCGCCGAAGGGCCGAAGCGACCTGCCGGCTCGTCTGGTCTCGGCGTCGATCCTCGTGCCCGCGGTGCTCTTCGTGATCGCGCGCGGCGGGCTCTGGGTGCTCGGCACCGTCGTGATCCTGGTGGTGCTCGCGCAGCGCGAGCTCTACGGCCTGATCGAGGACAAGGGCGCGCGCCCGGTGGTCGGTTTCGGCCTCGCCGCAGGCGCGGCGCTGCCGGTCGTCGCGTACATCGGCAACGAGTACCACGCGACCGTGCTGCTGACCTTCGGCCTGATCGCGGTGATGATCGCGCAGCTCCGACGCCGTCAAGTGACGGAGGCGATGGCCAGCATCTCGGGCACGTTCTTCGGCATCTTCTACGTCGGCTGGCTGCTGTCGCACGCGATCCCGCTGCGCTTCTTCACGGAGCGGATCGTCTCTTCCGAAGGTCCAGCCGCCGCGGCGCGTCTCGGGCTCCTGCCGAAGAGCGGCGCCTTCCTGCTGGTCTACTGCCTCACCGTCGTGGTGTGGTGCGACGCGGGCGCCTACTTCGTGGGCCGGGCCTACGGGAAGCGCAAGCTCGCGCCGAGCATCAGTCCGTCCAAGTCGGTGGAGGGAGCGATCGGAGGGCTCGTGCTCGGTACCCTCGGCGGCGGCGTCATGAAGGGGATCTTCGACCTGCTGTGGCCCGGCCTCTCGACCGTGCTCGGCTGGCCGCTGGTTTTCGCCTTCGGTCCGCTGATCGCCATCGCGGGCATGATCGGCGACCTGGTCGAGTCGCTGCTGAAGCGCGACGCGAAGGTGAAGGATGCCGGCGCGCTGCTCCCCGGCATGGGCGGAATCCTCGACCGCATCGACGCGCCGCTGCTCGGCATCCCGGTGATGTACTACTTGATGCTCTTCTGGGTCTGGCTGCAAGTGGGGGCCTCCCCGTGATCGACCGCTACGCGCGGCCCGCGATGAAGGCAATCTGGACCGACGAGGGCCGGCTCTCGCGCTGGCTCGAGGTCGAGCTCGCGGTCTGCGAGGTGCAGGCGGAGCGCGGCCATATCCCTGCGGACGCGATGGCGCAGATCCGCGCGCGCGCGGCCTTCGACCCGGCGCGCGTCGCCGAGATCGAATCGAAGGTGCGCCATGACGTGATCGCCTTCCTCACCGAAGTTGCCGAGCGCGTCGGCCCCGCGTCGCGCTTCGTCCACTACGGCATGACGTCCTCCGACGTGATCGACACGGCGCTCGCGCTCCAGATCCGCGACTCCGGCCGGCTGCTGCTCGAAGGCGTCGAGCGCGTGCGCGCGGTGCTGCGCAGGCGCGCGCTCGAGTTCCGCCACACGCCCTGCATCGGGCGCACCCACGGTGTCCACGCCGAGCCGACCACCTTCGGGCTCAAGCTGCTCGTCTTCTGCGAGGAGATGCGGAGGCAACGCGTGCGCCTCGCGCGCGCGCTGGACGAGGCGGCCGTCGGGAAGATCTCGGGCGCCGTCGGCACCTTCGCGCACCTTCCGCCGGAGCTCGAGGAGCGCGTGTGCGCGCGCCTCGGCATCGGCTTCGAGCCGGCTGCGACGCAGGTCGTGCAGCGCGACCGCCACGCCGCCTTCGTCACGACGCTCGCGCTCGTGGCCTCGAGCCTCGACAAGATCGCCGTGGAGCTCCGGCACCTCGCGCGCACAGAGGTGCGCGAGGTGCAGGAGGAATTCGGCCGCGGGCAGAAGGGCTCGTCGGCGATGCCGCACAAGCGCAACCCGTGGCGACTCGAGAACGTGTCGGGTCTCGCGCGCGTGCTGCGCGGCTACGCCGGCGCGGCGCTCGAGAACCAGGCGCTCTGGCACGAGCGCGACATCAGCAACTCGTCGGTCGAACGCGTGGTCTTCCCCGACGCCTGCACGCTCCTCGACTTCATGCTCGACCGCATGGCGCACCTGATCGACACGCTGGTCGTCTTTCCGGAGCGCATGCGCGAGAACCTCGAGCTGACGCGCGGGCTCGCCTTCAGCGGCACCTTGCTGCTGCGACTGGCGGAGAAGGGCTCGTCGCGCGAGGACGCCTACGCGGTGGTGCAGCGTCACGCGCTCGAGGCGTGGGACGAGGGCGGAGACTTCCGCGAGCGCATCCTGGCGGAGCCGGTCGTCGGGGCGCTGCTCTCGAAGGAGGAGATCGAGCGGGCGTTCAGCCTCGAGGAGGCGCTGCGCCACGTCGACGCGATCTTCGCGCGCACGCTCGCCAGGGAGGGAGAGGACTCGTGAAGGCGCTGATCCACGTGACACTGAAGCCGGACGTGCTCGATCCGCAGGGCAAGGCGATCCGCAACGCCTGCGCCTCGCTCGGGTACGTTGGGATCGACGAGGTCCGTCAGGGCAAGCTGTTCGAGATCCGGCTGACGCCCCAGCCCGGCGCCGATCCGCGCGCGCTCGTCGCGGAGCTCTGCGACAAGCTGCTCGCGAATCCGGTGATCGAGGACTACCAGATCGTCAGGATCGAGTAACGGCCCTCTTCGGGGACCTGTTGCCCGGCACCCCTGCTAAGGTGCTTGCGCGGCCGAGGCGAGCGCCGCGTCGAGGCCCGCCTGACGCAGCAGCGAGTCGCGCTGCGCGCGCAGCTCGACGTCGCCCGGTGCGAGATCGATCGCGTCGCTGAGCGCCTCGAGCGCGTCGTACCAGAGGCCCTGCTCGGCGAAGGCGCGCGCGGAGGGCGGGCGTCCGGAGAGCTCGGCCGGGTCGACGCGCCGCAGATATTTCTGCGAGACCACGTCGTTCGTGTGGTCGTCGCCCGGCGGCTGCAGCGAGATCGACCATTCGTACTCGACGTCGCGATCGAGCGTGATGCCGAGGTCCGCGAGCCGCACGCGCTGGATCCCGGCGCTCGCGGGCAGCGGCAGCTGGCGCTCGACGATCGGGGTGACGGCACTGGCCTCGATCAGGGTGAAGACGATGCGCGCGGTCTCGGGCGGCGTGCCGTCGAGGTGCCAGAAGAGCGAAGGCGACGCCGAGATCGTCTCGGCCACGTGATCGGGCGCGAGCGCGAGCGGCTCGGGCAGCGCCGCGTTCGCGCTCCGCGAGCCGCCGGCCACGCGTCCGCGCGGTGAGCCGCGCCGCGGCGGCTTGTACACGACCGGCTGACCGGCCTCGTCGCGCGAGCGCTTCACGACCTCGGAGGTCGCCGCCGCGGCGCGCAGGCTGGCGTCCTTCGAGACCGCCTCCTCGCGTTGCGCGGCGGCCGGCGAGGCCAGGACGAGGAAGGCGAGCGCCGCGGCGATCCCGGCGCGTCGGGCTGAGGACTTCGAGGAGATGTGCACCATGACAGGAAGATCGGCAGCGGCCGCCGGGTCCGCTGTGAAGCGCTTCACACCCGGCTAATCGCGCGCCCCGAGCAGGCGGTGGGCCGCCACCGGCTCGGCGCGGCCCTCGAGCGCCACGTCGCCGACCCGCTCCGTGCGGAAGGCCCTGGCCACGAGCCGGCGCGTCGCCTCGGAGATCAGGATGCGGCAGGGCAGGGACTCGAAGTCGTGCGGGACGTCCCGCGTGCTCTCGAGGCGCTGCGCGGTGACGGCCACATCGCCGACCACCGTGTACTTCATGCGGTCCGCCTCGCCGACGCTTCCCGCGACCGCCGGACCGGTGTGCACACCGATCTTCACGCTGCACCGTGGCAGGCCGCGCCCCACGAGATCCGCGTTGAGCCGAGGCACCTCGTCCGCCATCGCGAGCGCGCAGGCCGCCGCGGCGCGCGCGTCCGCGGCGATCTCCTCGCCCGTCGCGCGCGGGATCGGGACGCCGAAGCAGGCCTTGATGCCGTCGCCGAAGTAGTCGTCGACGATGCCGCCGTGCGCGTCCACGCTGCGGGCCATGCGGTCCATGAACTCGTTGGACCAGGCCATCAGCCGCTCGGGCTCCATCTTTTCGGCCTGCGCGGTGTAGCCGCGCAGATCCACGAAGAGGACGGTCGCCGTGAGGCGCTGCGGGCGCGGGCGGCCCGCGGCGAAGAACTCGCCGCGGCGGCGCCAGATCTCGTCGGCGACGGCGGCGGAGACGTGTCGAGCGAAGAGGCGCATCACCTGCGTGCGCTCGCGCTGCTCGCGCCGCGCGACCCAGCTCGTGACGATCCCGACCGACCCGACCCAGGCGAGCAGCGGCCCGGCCATCGGCAGCCAGAGTCCGGCGCGGAACGCCAGCGCGCCCGCCAGCCAGAGCGCGCTGCTGCCCGCGGCCACCGTCGCGATCAGCGCGCCGGTGCCGAGCACCGGACGCCCCGGCACGCCGAGTCCGAGCGCGCAGCCCGCGAGGGCGACCGCGAGCACGAGCGCGGCCTCGACCGAGTCGGGCAGCAGGCCCAGCGGACGGGCGTCTCCCGACGCGAGACGCAGCAGCTGATCCACCGTGTGCGCGTGCAGCTCGAGCCCGGGCACGATCGCGCCGCCGGGCACGCGGAAGTTGTCGGGCAGGCTCTTCGCGTTCGAGCCGACCACGACGACGCGGCCGCGCAGTCTCGCGGGGTCGACCTCGCCGCGCAGCAACTCCCCGAGGCTCACGGACTCGAAGCTGCGCGGCGGCCGCGCGTGGTCGAGCAGGAGCTGGTAGCCCGAGTCGTCCACCGCGGCGTAGCCGCCGTCGCGCGCGCCGAACGGCCGCAAGGTCGCGGCGCCGAGGCGCAGCCACTCGGGCTGCTGCGGGTCGGGCGCGGGCTGCACGCCCTGCGCGGCGAGCGCGCGCAGCGCCAGCACCAGCGCGAACGACGGCTGCACGTCGCCCACCCCGTCGTCCTGATAGAGCAACGCGCGGCGCACGACGCCGTCGGGATCGAGCAGGAGATCGTTGAAGCCGATCCGATCCGGGCCGAGATCGGAAGGCCCGCCGATGCCTTCGGTGTCGAGCGCGCCGAACTTGTGCACCGCGACGACGCGCGGCTCCTCGCGCAGCAGCCGGTCGAACGCGGCCACGCCCGGCGCCACGGGGAGGTCGCGGTAGAGATCGAGGCCGATCGCCGCGACGTCCGCGTCGAGCAAGGTGCGCAGTGCGGTGGCGAGCGTGCGGTCGCTGATCGGCCAGTGCCCCTGCTCGCGGATGTCCTCCTCACGGATCTCGACGAGCAGCAGCGGCGACGCGACCGCCGGAGCCGATCCGAAGCGGCGCAGGTCCTGATCGTAGAGCGCGAGGTCGAGCGGCTGGAGCCAGCCGAGCGCGCGCAGCGCGAGCACGAGCGCGCAGACGATTCCGCCCGACACCGCGCCGGCACGCAGCGCGGCGCGCGGCTCGCGCGGCCGAGCCGCGCGAGGCTCCGCCACTACTCGAGCCCGAGGTGTCGGCGGATCCGGGGCAGGGGATCTTCGGTGTCGGGCTCGAAATCGCGGCCGGTGATCTGCTCGTACGCCTCGATGTAGCGGCGCGCGGCCTCGCAGCGCACGTCCACGGGGATCTCGGGGATCGGCCCCTCGCCCTTGTAGCCGCGCTCGCCGAGCCAGCGGCGCACGAACTCTTTGTCGAGCGCCTCGGGGTCGCGGCCCTCCGACATCGCGCGCAGATAGGCGTCGCGATACCAGTAGCGGGACGAATCGGGCGTGTGGATCTCGTCGATCACGACGAGGCGCCCCTGCGCGTCCTGCGCGAGCTCGTACTTCGTGTCGACCAGGATCAGGCCGCGCTGCTCGGCGTGGCGCGAGCCCTCCGCGAAGAGCGTCATCGCGAGGCGCTCGCACTCGTCGTAAAGCGCCTCGGGGACGACGCCGCGCGCGAGGATCTCCGCGCGCGAGGTCAGCTCGTCGTGCGCGCCGTGCTCCGCCTTCGTCGTCGGCGTGAGCAGCGGGTGCGGCAGCCGCTCGTGGCGGCGCAGGCCTTCCGGCAGCCGATGGCCGCAGTAGGTGCGCTCGCCTTTCGCGTAGGCCGTCCAGATCGAGGTCGAGGTCGAGCCGGTGAGGTAGCCGCGCACGACGAACTCGATCGGCAGCGGGCGGCACTCGCGCACCACCGACACGTTCGGGTCGGGCACCGCGACGAGATGGTTCTCCGCGATCGCCGCGGTCTTCTCGAACCAGAAGGCCGCGACCTGGTTCAGCACCTGGCCCTTGAAGGGCAAGGCGCCGACGACGCGGTCGAAGCAGCTCACGCGGTCGGTCACGATGATCGTGCGGCAATCGCCCGCGACGTAGTTGTCGCGCACCTTGCCCTCGATCTTCGTGCCGAGTGCCGGAAGGTCGGTTCGTTGGAGCGTGCGCTCGCACTGCTCGCGCAGCAGGCGCGGATCGGTACCCATGTGTCTCCTCGCAGCGCCATCCCGGCGCGTCGAACGCGGCCGGCCCGGGGGAGGTCTGATCGTAGACGACCGCCTGGCGCACGGCGTCGTTTTTCTGATCTTCGCTCGGCAATCTCGTCCGATCTTCGTTCGGCTGCGCCTCACTGCGCGCCGGACGGCTTGCCGCTCGCTGCGCGCTTCGCTTGCGCGTCGGTTGTTCCTGCGGAGTGCCGCCGGTATTCTCCGCCGGTCTCCGAACGCCGCTGCGCTGCGGCGCCCCCTCCCGCCTCGTCTCGTGCAGCTCCCGAGGTCCCCCGTGTTCTCGGTCATCCAGCTACCGGGATCGAACGACGATCGCGATCTGCGCTTCGCACTGAAGAGCGTGCTCGGCTGCCCGGCTGAGCTCGTGTGGCACGAGCGCAGGGAGCTCCCGTCCGACACGCGCGCGGTGCTCATCCCCGGCGGCTTCTCCTACGGCGACTACCTGCGCGCGGGCGCGATGGCGGCCTATGCACCGGTGATGGCCGCGGTGCGGCGCTTCGCCGACGCGGGCGGACCGGTGCTCGGCATCTGCAACGGCTTCCAGGTGCTGTGCGAGGCGGGGCTCCTGCCGGGCGCGCTCGTGCGCAACCAGGGCCTGCACTTCATCTGCGACTTCGTGCACGTGCGCGTCGAGCGCAGCGCCGCGCCCTTCACCTCGCGCGTGCCGGCGGGCAGCGTGCTGCGGCTGCCGATCAAGCACGGCGAGGGCGCCTACTTCGCCCATCCCGACGAGCTGGCGAGGCTCGAGCGCGACGGCCAGATCGGGCTCCGCTACTGCGACGCGCGCGGCGAGGTGACCGCCGCCGCGAATCCGAACGGCTCGCTCGCGAACGTGGCCGGCGTCCGCAACGCGCGCGGCAACGTCTTCGGGCTGATGCCGCACCCGGAGCACGCCGTCGAGGCCGAGTTCGGCGGCGAGGACGGGCGCGCGATCCTCGGCTCGCTCGTCGACGCGGTCGCCGGGTCCGCGCGATGAGCGCGCGCCGCGACCCGCCGGTCGACCTCGCGCTCGCACGCGAGCACGGGCTCTCGGACGCCGAGTACGCCGACATCCTCGCGATCCTCGGGCGCACGCCGTCCTTCCCCGAGCTCGGGATCTTCTCGGTGATGTGGTCCGAGCACTGCTCCTACAAGTCGAGCAAGCGTTACCTGAAGCGCCTTCCGACGCAGGGGCCCTGCGTGCTCCAGGGTCCTGGCGAGAACGCCGGCGCGGTCGACATCGGCGACGGCCTCGCCGTCGTCTTCAAGATCGAGAGCCACAACCACCCGTCGTTCATCGAGCCGGTGCAGGGCGCGGCGACCGGCGTGGGCGGCATCCTGCGCGACATCTTCACGATGGGCGCGCGCCCGGTCGCCTCGCTCGACTCGCTGCGCTTCGGACCGCTCGACGACGCGAAGCACCGCCACCTGCTGCGCGGCGTCGTGCAGGGCGTCGGCGGCTACGGCAACGCGGTCGGCGTCGCGACCGTCGGCGGCGAGACGACCTTCCACGAGTGCTACCGCGGCAACATCCTCGTCAACGCGTTCAACCTCGGCGTGGCCGAGCAGAACCGCATCTTCCGCGCGCGCGCTTCGGGCCTCGGCAACCCGGTCGTCTACGCGGGCTCGCGCACCGGCCGCGACGGCATCCACGGTGCAAGCCTGCTGGCCTCCGCGGAGTTCGACGACACCAGCGCGACCAAGCGGCCGACTGTGCAGGTCGGCGATCCCTTCACCGAGAAGTGTCTGATCGAGGCCTGCCTCGAGGTGATGTCGGGCGACGCCGTGGTCGGCATCCAGGACATGGGCGCGGCGGGGCTCACCTGCTCGTCGTTCGAGATGGCGAGCCACGCCGGCACCGGCATCGAGCTCGACCTCGACCGCGTGCCGCAGCGCGAGTCGGCGATGACACCCTACGAGCTGCTGCTCTCGGAGAGCCAGGAGCGCATGCTGCTCGTGGCGCAGGCCGGCCGCGAGGACGAGGTGATCCAGGTCTTCCGCCGCTGGGGACTCGAGGCGGTCGTGGTCGGGCGCGTCATCGCCGACGGACGCATGCGCGTGCGCTGGCACGGCGAGACGGTCGTCGACATCCCCGTCGATCCGGTCGCGCGTCTCTCGCCCGAGCTCGACCGGCCCGCGCGCCAGCCCGCGGACCTGCTCGAGCGGCAGAAGCTCGACCCCGCGGCGATCGCGCCCGAGAGCGACTGGAACGAGGCGCTCGCTCGTCTGCTCGACTCACCGAACCTCGGCTCGAAGGCGTGGCTCTACCGCCAGTACGACCAGCTCGTGCAGGGCGACACGCGGATCGGTCCGGGCGGCGACGCGGCGCTCGTGCGCGTCCGGCGCATGGACGGCACGCCGACCCGCAAGGCGGTCGCGCTCGCGGTCGACTGCAACCCGCGCTGGTGCTGGCTCGACCCGTACGCAGGCACGGTCGCGGCGGTGGCCGAGGCCGCGCGCAACGTCGCCTGCACGGGCGCGCGTCCGCTGGCGCTGACGAATTGCCTGAACTTCGGCAACCCCGAGCGGCCCGAGATCATGTGGGAGTTCGCGGAGGCGACGCGCGGGCTCGCCGACGCGGCGAGTGCCCTCGGCACGCCGGTCGTCTCGGGCAACGTCTCGTTCTACAACGAGACCAGCGGGCGCGCGATCCATCCGACGCCGACGATCGCGATGGTCGGGCTGCTCGACGACTCCGCGCGCTACGCCGTGTCGCACTTCCGTGCCGCCGGCCGCGCGGTCGTGCTGCTCGGAGAGAATCGCGAGGAGCTCGGCGGCAGCACGTGGCTGGCCGAGCGGCGCGGCCTCGAGGCGGGGCGCCCGCCGGGTGTCGACCTCGCGCACGAGCGCCGACTCGCGGCGCTGCTGGCCGACGGCGTCGCCGCGGGCTTCATCGAGACCGCGCACGACGTCTCCGACGGCGGGCTCGCCGTCGCGCTGGCGGAGTGCTGCTTCACGGGCGGCGCGCAGATCGGCGCCGAGATCGAGCTCGGCGACGCCATCCGCGCCGACGCGCTGCTCTTCGGCGAGTCGACCGGTCGCGTGCTCTGCGCGACGAGCGCACCCGAGCGCGTGCAGGAGCTCGCGGCCCGGCACGGCGTCCCGGCGCGGCGGATCGGCACGACCGGCGGCGACCGGCTCCGCATCGCGCGGGCGTCGGGCGGAGTCTGGATCGATGCGCCGGTCGCGGCGCTCTGCGAGTGTCACGCGCGCGCGATCCCGCGCCGACTGGAGGAGCCGTGATCCGAGACCACGAACGGGACGAGCTCGCTGCGGATCTCGTCGAGGCGCATCTCGCCGACCGCTTCCACGACGAGTGCGGGATCTTCGGCGTCCACGGGCACGCCGAGGCCGCGCACCTCACCTACCTCGGGCTCTACGCGCTCCAGCACCGCGGCCAGGAGAGCGCGGGCATCGCGTCGTCCGGCGCGCCGGGCGGCGACCCGTGCGTCTACCGCGGCATGGGGCTCGTGGCCGACGTCTTCAGCGAGTCGACGCTCGCGAAGCTGCCCGGCCGACACGCGATCGGACACGTGCGCTACTCGACCGCGGGCGGGAGCCTGCTCGCGAACGCGCAGCCCTTCTGCGCGACCACCGACGGCGGCCCGATCGCGATCGCGCACAACGGCAACCTGGTCAACGCGGTCGCGATCCGCCGCGAGCTCGAGGGCCGCGGCGCCATCTTCAGCACCACCGCCGACAGCGAGGTGATCGTGCAGCTGCTCGCGCGCTCGCGCGAGCACAGCCAGGAGGAGCGGCTGATCGACTCGCTCTCGCGGGTGAAGGGCGCCTTCAGCCTCGCGGTGCTCGCGGGCGACGCGCTGATCGCCGCGCGCGATCCGCACGGCTTCCGGCCGCTCTCGCTCGGCCGCCTCGACGGCGCCTGGGTCGCGGCCAGCGAGACCTGCGCGCTCGACCTGATCGGCGCGACCTTCGAGCGCGACGTCGAGCCGGGCGAGGTGGTGGTGATCCGGCGCGGGCGGCTGCGCAGCCTGCGGCCCTTCCGCCGCGAGCCGATGCGCTTCTGCATCTTCGAGCAGATCTACTTCGCGCGCCCCGACTCGCAGCTCCACGGGCACAACGTCTACGCCTTCCGCAAGGAGCTCGGTCGCGCGCTGGCGCGCGAGCATCCCGTCAGCGCCGACGTCGTGGTGCCGATCCTCGACTCGGGCAACACCGCGGCGCTCGGGTTCTCGGAGGAGGCGGGCATCCCCTACGAGCAGGCGCTGATCCGCAACCACTACGTGCGGCGCACCTTCATCGAGCCCGCGCAGTCGATCCGCCACTTCGGCGTGAAGGTGAAGCACAACGCCGTGCGCGGGACGCTCGCCGGGCGCCGCGTGGTGCTCGTCGACGACTCGATCGTGCGCGGCACCACGCTCACGAAGATCGTGACGATGATCCGCAACGCCGGCGCGCGCGAGGTGCACCTGCGCATCTCGTCGCCGCCGATCGTCGGGCCCTGCCACTACGGCATCGACACGCCGACGCGCGAGGAGCTGATCGCGTACCGCTACTCGGTCGACGAGATCCGCAAGCTGATGGGCGCGGACTCGCTCGCCTACCTCTCGCTCGACTCGCTGCGCCGCTGCGGCGACGCCCTGAAGCACGGCTACTGCGACGCCTGCTTCTCGGACCAGTACCCGGTGGCGGTCGAGGACGCGGCGACGTCGCCGCAGCTCTCGCTCTTCCGCAGCGTGGAAGACGACGATGCCTGAACGGCCAGCCGGGCTGCTCACGCCGGCGGAGCTCGCCCGCGAGGCGGAGGCGGGCCGCATCGAGACGGTGATCACGGCGATGCCGGATCTCTTCGGCCGGCTCGTCGGCAAGCGCATCACGGCGCGCTTCTACCAGGAGGAGGTCGCCGCGCACGGCATGCACGTGTGCGACTACCTGCTGGCCGTCGACATGGAGATGGACCCGACGCCCGGCTACCGCTTCGCGAGCTGGGACACGGGCTACGGCGATCTCCACCTCGTTCCGGACGTCTCGACCTTGCGGCGCGCGGCCTGGCTCGATCGCAGCGCGCTCGTGGTCTGTGACGCATTCCGCGGCGACGAGCCGGTGGCCGTCGCGCCGCGCCAGATGCTGAAGCGCCAGATCGAGCGCGCGGCCGCGCGCGGCTTCGAGGCGCGCATGGGCTCGGAGCTCGAGTTCTTCCTGCTGCGCGACGACTACGAGGTCGCGCAGCAGAAGGGCTTCCGCGGGCTCGCGCACTTCGGGCGCTACGTCGAGGACTACCACCTGCTCTCGGGCACCTTCGCGGAGCCGGTGATCGGGGCGATCCGCCGTGGTGTCGACGCGTCGGGCATTCCGGTCGAGTTCTCGAAGGGCGAGTGGGGACCGGGCCAGCACGAGATCAACCTGCGCTACGCGACGGCGCTCGAGATGGCGGACCGCCACGTGATCTACAAGCAGGCGGCGAAGGAGATCGCGGCGGCCGCCGGCACCTCGCTCACCTTCATGGCGAAGTTCGACGAGTCGCTCGCGGGCAGCTCGTGCCACATCCACCTCTCGCTCTGGAACGCGAAGAACGAGCCGGTGTTCGCCGGCAACGATGCGCTCCCGGGCTCGCCCGCTCGCGTGTCGCCGGTCTTCCGCGGCTTCCTCGGCGGCCTGCTCGCGCACGTGCGCGAGATCGCGCTCTTCCTCGCGCCGAACCCGAACTCCTACAAGCGCTACCGCCCGGGCACCTTCGCGCCGACCGGCATCGCCTGGAGCTACGACAACCGCACGGCCGGCTTCCGGATCGTCGGCGACGGCCCGTCCTTGCGGGTCGAGTGCCGCATCCCGGGCGCCGACGCGAACCCGTACCTCGCCTACGCCGCGCTGCTCGCCGCCGGTCTCGACGGCGTCGAGCGGAAGCTGGATCCGGGCCCCGGCTTCTCCGGCGACGCCTACGCGTCGAAGGGCCTGCCGCAGGTTCCGCACAGCCTCGGCGAGGCGGCCGCCGAGCTCGAGAAGAGCGAGTTCGCGCGCGCCGTGTTCGGCGCCGACGTGGTGGAGCACTACCTCCACTTCACGCGGACCGAGGAGCGCGCCGTCGCGATGCGCGTCTCCGACGTCGAGCGAGCGCGCTACTTCGAGCGGATCTAGCGACCTCCGGCGTCGTCGCGATTCGGGGTTTGTGCGCGACGTCCCTCAGATGCGTGAGGCCGTGTTCCGCAGAAGTGTATTCGCGACTGTCGGGGCTCGCGGAATTCGCGCGCTCCACCAGAAGATGCCACGGATTCTTCTCGCACTTTCTGCACCTCGGGTCCACTCTGCGGTCGGGAGGGTCCTGCCATGTCGCTTCGCCCCGCGTGTCTGCTGCTCGCAAGCGCTCTCGCTCTGGTGTGCGTGCCGGGATCGTCGAACGCGCAGTTCGCGCCTCCCGCGCTCGATCACTTCACGGTGTATGACGCCGTGGGCCATCTCACCCCCCCTGCGGTGCTGCTCCAGGACCAGCTCGGGCTGCAGCGGGGCGCTCTCGGCCAGACTCGCCTCTTCCTGGTGCCGGCTCAGAAGAACGCCGAGCCGCTGCTCGACCCGCAGAGCCACCTGACCTGCTACGACCTGGCCGGTCAGCCGCCGCAGGGCGTTCCGCAGGTCGTGGCGACCCACCAGTTCGGCACGCAGACCCTCAACCTCGGCACCGCGCTCTACGGCTGCATCCCGACCGAGAAGTACCCGCCGCAGCCGATCTCGATCGACCACTTCATCTGCTATGCGGCCAGCGGCACCGCGATTCCGGCGGGCGCGTTGTTCACGGATCAGTTCTACCCCGCCACGCACACGCTGCTCGATCCCTTCCTCTTCTGCGCCCCGGCGGAGAAGACGCTCCCGGCGACCGGTCAGCATTTCCTCGTCGAAGATCCGCTGAGCCACCTCGTCTGCTTCAACATCACGCCGCAGGGCCCGCCGCCGCAGGTACCGGGCGGCCTGGTCCCGATCCGGAACCAGTTCGGCTCCGACGAGATCACGCTCGGCGTTCGGCGCGCGGTGTGCCTGCCCGCGACCAAGAACGTTCCGCCGCCCGGGGCGCTCGATCACTTCGTCTACTACGACGCCGCGGGGCCCGACGGGCCGCCCGTCACCGTGGTGGATCAGTTCGGCTCGCAGCCGAGCGGCCTCGATCTCGGCCCCGTGGTCTCGTTCCTGGTGCCGGTCAACAAGAACAGCGAAGGCCTCGTCGACCCGGTCAGCCACCTGACCGGCTACGTGATGCCGGGAAACCCGCCGCCCGCGACCATGAACTTCGTCCGCGTGACGAACCAGTTCGGAGTACGCAATCTCAAACTGGGAGCGGCGCGACAGCTGCTCGTCCCGACGCAGAAGCTAATCGGCCAGCAGGGCGACGTGACGATCGATCACTTCGCCTGCTACGACGCGCAGGGCACGTCGATCCGACGCGGTGTCACGCTGCTGGATCAGTTCCACCCGGCGGCGATCACGCGCCAGGTGGCCGAGCCGTTCCTGTTCTGCAACCCGGCCGATAAGAACGGCGAGGGCATCATCAACGTCGACGACCACCTCGCCTGCTACCGCACGAACCCGACCGGCACTCCGATCGGGCAGGTCCCGATCCTCAACCAGTTCAGCCCGGCCGGCGGCGGGCAGACGCTGATCAACGTGGCCGCCGACGTGGCGCTGTGCGTGCCCTCCAAGAAGGAGATCAATCACATCGAGGTGCCGGGGCTCCCGGTCTGGGCGATCTCGCTCGGGTTCGCGCTCTTCGCCGGGACCGGGCTCATGCTGATCCGGCGTCGGCAGCCGGCGCGGATCGCGTGACGGGTCGCGTCGCGAACGCGGCCTAACGCTTCACGGCCATCTCGCGCACGGCGGACGCGGGCGCGAAGGTGAACTCGAGCGAGCCGAGGCGCAGCGTGTCGCCCGGCGCGAGCGGCGAGGGCGGTCCGGCGCCGCGGGTCAGCACGTTGCGCCCGTTGATGCTGGTGCCGTTCGACGAGCCGGCGTCGAGGACGAGGAAGCGCGTGCCCTCGCGCTTGATCAGCGCGTGGCGCCGCGAGACGCTGCGGTCGGGGATCACGACGTCGCACTCGTGGGAGCGCCCGAGCGTCACGACGTGGACCTCGGAGCGCAGCGGGTAGACCCAGGTCGAGAGCGCGCCGGTCTGCGCCTCCTCCTCGCCGAGCAGCGCGAGGTGGGTGGAGAACGAGTCCTTCGAGGCGTGCTGGGAGATCGCCGAGAGCAGCAGGAAGGCGTCGCCGTGGCGCGCCTCGAACTCCTGCGCGGACATGCTGCGCGCGTCGTCTCGCAGGGCCTCGAGCGGGATCCCCGATCCTGCGCTGGCCCGATCGGTCGCGACTGCCTTCATGGGACGACCCATGGGTGAAGGTCGGTGGACCCGTCAGGCGGCTTGAGTCCCCTCGGGGCCGCCCGCAAACCTCGAACTCCGTTCGGCCGATACGGCGCGAGGGGAGGGATCGGCGTGGCGGAGAAGCCTCGCGCCCGAGCGGAACGCGTCGCGAAAGTCGCTTTCCGCGACCTCGACACTTTCCAGCGTGAGTACACGAGCAATCTCGTGAACGGCGGCGTGTTCCTGCGCACGGACGAGGAGTTCACCCTACGCGAGATGGTGGAGGTGCAGCTCGACTTCCGCTGGATCAAGAAATCCCTGCGGCTGCCGGGCGAGGTCGTCCACATCGTGCCGGCGGAGATGGCCGGTGTGGGCGGC
>Ga0335069_10003569_pt1 | contig 23403 bp, 15 predicted proteins | sample Lox_Sample_11_FD_206714 | JGI IMG/M metagenome (GOLD analysis project Ga0335069, IMG submission 206714) | Soil microbial communities from Loxahatchee National Wildlife Refuge, Florida, United States - Lox_Sample_1.1 | ecosystem: Environmental > Terrestrial > Soil > Wetlands | place: USA... | reverse complement strand
ATCGTCTGCAATTCCATCGGCGTATTGCGATGCGCGAAGAGGCAGGCTACGGCGACCGCGCGGGCGAGGTCGCAACCGAACTCGCCCATCACTATAGCCTTGCCAACGTCAAGCATAAGGCGTTGCGCTATTTCCAACTGGCGGGCGAGCGCGCCATCGCGCGTGGTGCAATGTTCGAAGCCGAGGAACAGTATCGCTGTGCACTTAAGGTCCTCGATGAATTGCCCCAAGTCGAAGACCGTGATCGCTTGGAGTTATCGCTTCAGGTCGCGCTCGGAACGGTACTGTGGACATCCAAGAGCTGGTCGCATCCAGATACGCTCTCCGCCTACAAGCGTGCGGAGGAACTGGCGAAAGGGCTCGCAGCGGATTCTGAATTAATCCCGGTCTTGTTGGGCTTACACCTGTCGGCCAGCGGCGGCGGCCGCTTTATCCGCTCGCGAGCAATCGCCGAACGGATGTTGGCCGCTGCGGCGAGCGGCGGCAATCCCGCGCCGCTCGGCATGGCCCATACTTTTATGGGCGAGGCACTGCTGGAAGCTGCACAGTATGTCGCTGCACGCGAGCATCTGGAGTTGGGCGGACGCTATTGTCGTCAGAGCGATTTCACCGGACTTGCGGGTTGGGGACTCCTTGCGCCCCCACTAGATGCGATTGTTTTACTGACGCTCGGTTTTCCAGATCGTGCGCGCAAACTGGCTCGCGAGACTCTGCACATGGCGTCGTATCGAAGCGATCCCGTCAAAGTTGCTGCGATGCATTTGTGGCTCGGCATTCTTTCCACGATGCTGCGCGACTCCCGTGGTCTGATCGAGAGCTCCGAGTCAATGAGCCGGATCTCGGCCAACGAGCCGGTGTGGAGTGGGCTCGTCGATTTCTTTGCAGGTCAGGCACAAATCCTAGAAGGCAAGCGGAAGGAAGGCGCGAGTTGTCTACACCAGGCGCAGGTCTTTTGTGAGTCGGTGGGTTTGTTGGGAGTTCTGAGCTGGCTGAGGCTAAACCTAGTCGAGTCACTTGCCGATCAGGGAGAAATTGAGGCCGCTTTACTCTTGGCATCTGAAGCAATTATTGACGAGGAAATTCCTCATCTTAGACCTAGCGCCCTTCGGGTTCACGGGGATCTCCTGATTCAAGCCAACGCCGAGGCTTCGATGATAGAGAAGGCGTATCACGCGGCAGTCGATTGCGCCCGCACCCAAGGCGCCAAGTATTTCGAGTTAGAGGCTGCTACTCACTTCGCCAGATGGCTGAAGTCGCAGAGCCGCGCCGATGAGGCTCGAATTCTGCTCGCTGAAGTTTACGGCTGGTTCACCGAGGGTTTCGACACGGCGGCGCTCAGAGACGCAAACAAACTGCTGGACGAACTAAGTGATAAGCACGGCGCTACTCGCTCGTCTGGCTCCCGCTCGTAACTTACTGTCGGCTGGTGTTCTGATGTCATGTCTCCATCTCGACTTTTTGGAGCCACCCTTCATGATTTGGCGCGGTCAAAAATGATCAGGTTCCGGATCCGCGGCCGGAAAGCAGAGGCTCTGACCGTTGCGCTGCCGAGACGGACGACGACTTCTTCCATTTCTATCTGTTCTTTCAGATCGAGGCTTGCGAATGGTAGGCTGCGGTGCGGAAACTCCGAGCCCAGGAGCGAAGCAGATGGCCGAAATTGCCAGAAATCAATCTCACCGGTTATCGTCGCTGCTGGCTTCCGCGAGACTTCGGTTGTGCGAGGAAGCGCTCAACGTAGGTTCTATTGCAGGTTTCTTTCTAATCGGCTTCTTGCTGGTCTTATTAATTATCAACCTAAGCCTTGCCCAGTATTCGATAGAAGCAAGTGCTTTGCCCCGCGCTGTAGCGGGAGCGCTAATCGCGGCCAAGGTGGTGCTGGTGTTCGACCGGACTCCGCTGGCCCGCGCGCTGGCGACCTATCCTGCAGCAGTGCCGGTGCTGTTGCGCACCTTATTCTATGGCCTTGCTGTGGTGATTTTGAGGCTAGCCGAGCTCGTGATTCGTGACCGTGGCTCTCACGGCGGTCTGGCGGGAAGTGCAAGTTTCGTTGCGAGGCACAGCGATTTTCATAAGTTGTTGGCGCTCGCGTTGGGAGTTGCGCTGGTTTTCTGCGCGTATTTCACGCTTGCTGAGATTGGTAAATTCGTTGGACCAGGCGTCCTCAGCCGCTTATTCTTCATGCCGAGAATAACTGGCGGCACCCTCCGAGTGCCACCCAACGCTTCCTAGCGTGCTGTCCGGCCAGCCAGTCCCGTTGCTTAGCTTGCTTTCTGCTGGAATCCGGAAGAGGGGTATCGGCAGGATGGTCCAGAGAGCGCAGACGAAAACGGCATCGGCTGCAATGTCCGGCGCTAAAAAAGCAGTTCAGCAAAGACTCCGGCAAGCAATCTTTGCGATGGTAGCGGCATACACAAGGTTAGCTTATCGCACGACGATCATCGCCTGCGTGGTAGGGAGTTCGATCACCGCCTCGCGTTTTGAGCTCAGGTATTCTGTAACGGCTTGAGCCACTCCGGGCAGGGTCGAATAGTCATGCAAGAGGATAATGCCGGTCGATACCATACGCGGGTAAAAATACTCGAGACCCGCCAACGTGCTGCTGTAGAGATCGGCGTCCAGATGCACCATACTAAATTGGACATCACCCATTCCGACGGTGGACTCCGGAAACAGGCCCGGACGAAGACGAACACTTCGGTACGCACACAGCCGATCTTCGACGGCCGCAAAACTCGCGCTATATTGCCCCTGCTTCAGCCAGCGTGTTTCATCGGGGCCAGGCTTCGGGAGTCCTGCAAAGGTGTCAAAGAGATAGAGCGGCGAGTCGCCTTTGGCTTCACATATAATCTGCGCCGAACTGCCTTCATAGACGCCCAACTCCGCCATCGCCGCGCCCAGACTTTCTTGCGACTGGGTGAGTGAATGCAGAATGAAGGCTTCACTACCCGTCATCAAGGACTCCGCATGACGGCGGCAACGCCGGATTCTACTCAAGGTCGAGTGTTTCTTGTGACCTCGCAGAATCAACAATTCGAGCCGCGAGAAGAGACCGATTGTCAAACGGCGCAGAATTTTGCTACGACCGACAATGCGCTGCGCTCGCTCATACTTCATCCAGGCACGCGCATCATTTGACGGCGTAGCAGAACGCGCCGGAAGTGAGATCGGATCGGCTGCGCTTAACCGCGAATTTAGCGCCACGGAGCCATCTTGACACGAACTGTAGTTGTCATCATTTCCCATCACGGATGGTAGCGTTCCGAGATTATACGCGCAACGAGTGAAGGGGGAGATGGAGCGGTCTCCCGAGTTGGAGGCGTCGGCGAAAGTGAAGGAAATGGCGAACTCAAAAGAAATTTCCCTAAGTGCAGCACCTCAGGCTATTTCGCTTCCAGTAAATGGCCTATCGGACAAGGAGGGTAAGGGAACAGCGGAAACACAAAGCACCACCACACTGACAGCTCTTCCTAAGCCGAGCGACTCTAGAAGGACTGCCCAAACGAGCCGAAGGAAAAGCCAGTTCAAGGAGAAACGGATCAAAGTAAAGGCGACACTTGGCATCCTAACCAAAGAACAGCGTCACGAGGCGGGTAAAGTACTGCGCGAAAACTGCCCGCGTCAATCACACGGTGATGTCGTCCTTGGGCAGGGCGAGCGTGACATCGTCAAGCTGATCGAGGTTTCGAACAAGGACCGCCTCGAGAATCTGATCCCGGTCCGCCATGGGCGGATGGTACAGTCGGCGTTCGCGTATTTTCGCGGCACGGCTATGGTACAAGCGCACGACCTAAAGGGTACGCCGAGCAGCGGGATAGTCGTTCATTCGTGCGGCGACTGTCATCTGATGAATTTCGGCGGCTTCGCTACGCCCGAGCGAAACATCGTCTTCGATATCAACGATTTCGATGAGACCTTGCCCGCCCCCTTCGAATGGGATTTGAAGCGGCTTGCCGCGAGCTTTGCCGTGGCGGCGCGTTGGCGCGGGTTTTCGGACGATCAGGCGAGAGAAATGGCGGTTGAGACCGCTGCCTCATATCGCAAGTCGATGAAAAAACGAGCCGATACCGGCGTCCTTGAAGCGTGGTACTCACGGATTAGCGTGGCCGACCTGCAGGCCTTGATCGGCGGCGACATCGACTTGAGCGGACGCGTCAACAAGAAGATCGCAGAAGCCCGTAAGTCATCTCACGAACACGTCTTCCACAAGCTGACGGCTCCATCTAAAGGCCTGCCCCGTATTGTCGACCAGCCACCCCTGATCTATCACGACACCAAACTATTAAACGAACGTGCAGTCATGGCGGTCTTTAAGCAATATCGCGAAACGCTCCCCGAGGAGCGCCGCATACTCTTCGATCGGTTTAAACTAGTCGACTTGGCGTTCAAAGTCGTCGGCGTAGGGAGCGTAGGCACAAGATGCATCGTGGCTCTCCTGCTCGCGGCACCGGACGATCCGCTGTTCCTGCAGATCAAGGAGGCGCGCCCGTCGGTGCTGGAACGCTACACCGGGCATGCCCGAGTAGCACACAACGGCCAACGTGTCGTGGTGGGACAACGCCTGATGCAGTCTGCGAGCGACATCTTTCTCGGCTGGTGCAGAGGTCCCAAGGGTCGCGATGCCTACTTCCGCCAGCTACGCGATATGAAGATTTCGGCCGATGTCGAGACTCAACCGCCGGATATCATGCGCGCGTATGCCAAGCTGTGCGGCCTGACGCTGGCACGAGCTCACGACAAAGCCGGTGACGCTGCTATGATCGCCGGGTACCTGGGCAGTAGCGATCAGTTCGACGAGGCGATTGGCGACTATGCGATCGGCTATGCCGATGAAATAGAGCGTGATTACAGAACCTTCGTCAGGGCCGTACGCAGCGGTCGACTCAAGACGGACGTAAGCCCGAGCCATCTGGAGACCGCGCTGCGATGAGTTCGGAGTTATCCAGCGCCAATCGGGATTCTCCACAGATGAAGCACCCGGGGGCAACGCTGACGCCAGAATGAGCGGCGGCCGTCATAGAGCGGTCGCTTTTGAAGCCCTTAGCTAGTACGCGTCGCTGGTTCGCCGAGCTCAAACCCGGGAAGGTCAGATCTCTTGTGGTGGCCGCTGCGAAGGGTTCTCTGTCCGCACCTGTGCCGCTTGATCCGCTTGGGTTCCCCGCGCCTGAAATTGTTGAGGCCATCGTCGCTGGCTGGCTGCGGACCACACACTTACCGCAGAACCACTCAGGCGACGCATCGAACTGCCTCTCTCATGGGGCACGCAAAGAACCGCTTTGAATGTAGAGTAAACGCGAGCACTCGAACCGTTTTCCCACATTTGAGATTGGCGAAGCCAGTCGCTCTCCCTAACAATATCGTCGCTTTAGCCTAGACGTGGGGTTCGCGGACGATCGGCATCGGCACCGAATTACTTGCCGCCGTAAAAGGAAATCGAATTGACGCGGTCTGACGGTCTGATTCACTATTTGAGCCTTCTCCAGTGCCGATGGGCCCTGGGATTTCGGCCACACGCTTAGTCACCACGTCGACCCTGAGCAAAGTCCGTCGCGCAACGCTAGGAAATTTTATCGCCCGGACCACGAAGGAGCTCATCAACTGGCATGAACCCGCTGTCTGCTCGTGGCTTGCCGCGTCGGCTTACTGTCACTGATATGGAACGACGATTTAACTTCTTCGGACCTCTTTTGGTTACTTCTCCGCTCTGTCTCGACTTGACGACCTCAAATAATGAAGCGGCCGAAGGCGGTGAGGCCCAATCGTCAGCGAAGCGCGGCTCTCTGATGTCAAAACCCTCGACCAGGCCGAGTGGGCCGCGGGGAAGTTTGGCGTGGTGGCTGGTGTGCCTTGCGACAACGACCCGATTTTTCATGGATCTCGTCGTTGGGTGTCCTCTTATGCGTGTCGTGTTCGGCGAAGACCTCAAGCTGTTGCGCTCCGAGATCAGCATTCATGTTGCCGGTAGTGTTGCGTTTTTTCTCGCTGGCTGCCGGCATGCCTGCGTCACACGAATTTATTATCTGCGAGTTTGCGGAGCTTCTTCAACAGCCAAACACCACTATTGTTTCCACTCACTGGTTCCCTATTCGGTGAGGAACTGAGATTGCGAAGGCGATTCAGCGCTGGTACGAGCGATACTGCTCCGAGTCGGCATTCGTGAGCTGTGGCCGCGGCGATTCGAATCAGGACGACCCCTTGTTGGCGCTGACTTCCGCGAACAATACCGCATCGAATGGACGCGTTCGCGCTCGCCTCGGACTAAAGTCCAATTATGATCAAAGGCATGGAAATGCTAACGTTCGCGTGTTTCTTCTCACTGAAACACATTTTAAAGGACGGGCGTGAAGATGCAGAAAATCCAGGGCAGCCGTCTATCAATCATCTCAGGAGTTACTTTACTTGCTCTCGGAATACTGTATTCAATTCCGGCGACGGCGCAGCAGACCACCGGCGTACCGGGGTCGCCCGACACCACCACCACGATCGACGGACGCTACCTGCCCCCGCCGCCGCAGCGCTTCCAGGGAGAGATCAATCTCAACGCTGCTCAATCGGAACCGGCCTGGCCGGCACGCGTCGTGCCGCCGAAAGGAGCGCCGAACATCCTGCTGATCATGACGGACGACGTCGGCTTTGGCGCGCCATCAACGTTCGGTGGCGTCATTCCTACGCCAGCGCTGGACCGAATCGCTGCAGACGGGCTGCGCTATACGAATTTTCACTCGACGTCGCTCTGCTCGCCAACGCGCGCAGCGCTCATCACTGGACGGAACCACCACTCGGTTGGGTTCGGCGTGATCTCCGAGATCGCAACAGGCTACCCCGGCTACAACAGCGTGATCGGCAAGGACAGCGCCACCATCGGCCGTATTCTTTTAGAAAACGGCTACCGCACCTCGTGGTTCGGCAAGAACCACAACACACCAGTCTATCAGACGAGCCAGGCCGGGCCGTTTGACCAGTGGCCGACCGGCATGGGGTTCGAGTACTTCTACGGGTTCATGGGCGGCGACACTGACCAGTGGACGCCGGGCTCCTTGTTTCGAAACACCACGCACATCGAGCCCTTCCAAGGAAATCCGAATTGGAACCTGACCACCGCCATGGCTGACGACGCCATCCAGTGGCTAAACGAGCTCAACGACATCAATCCTGCGACCCCGTTCCTTCTCTACTACGTGCCTGGTGGCACGCACTCGCCGCACCATCCGACTCCGGAATGGACCAAGAAGATCAGCGAAATGCATCTGTTCGACAAGGGCTGGAACGATTTGCGCGATCGGATCTTCGCCAATCAGAAGCGGCTCGGCGTGATTCCACGAGACGCCCAGCTGACGCCGTGGCCTAAGGACCTGCTGAAAGAGTGGGATCAGCTCAGCGAAGCCGAGAAGAAGCTGTTCGTCCGTCAGGCTGACGTCTATGCCGCCTACCTGGCCTACACGGATCACGAAATCGGCCGCGTGATCCAAGCCGTGGAAGACCTCGGTAAACTCGACAACACGATCATCATCTACATCAGCGGCGACAACGGCGCTTCGGCCGAAGGCTCGCCCACCGGCACGTTTAATGAAGTCCTTCCCTTCAACGGCATCGAGTTGACGGCCGACCAGCAGATGCCGTGGTACAATGTCTGGGGTTCTCCTCAGACCTATCCTCACTATTCGATCGGATGGGCTTGGGCGCTCGACACGCCTTACAAGTGGACGAAACAGATCCCGTCCTTCTTCGGCGGCACGCGCCAGGGCATGGCGATCTCGTGGCCGGCGAAGATTAAGGATAAAGGCGGCATCCGCTGGCAGTTCCACCACGTAATCGACATCGTGCCCACGCTACTAGAGGTAACCGGCATTCCGGCACCGGTCATGGTCGATGGCGTCGCGCAGAAGCCGATCGAAGGGGTAAGCATGGCCTACACCTTCGACAAGGCCAATGCTCCTGCACCGTCGCGCCACCACACCCAGTATTTTGAGATGCTGGGAGTACAGGGGCTGTACAATGACGGCTGGATGCTTAGCGCGGTTCCGATCCGCGCGCCTTGGCAACTGGCGGGAAAGGCGATCCTCGATCCCGCCAGCGCCTTCAAGTTCGAGTTGTACAACGTCAGCAAGGACTGGACACAATTCACCGATGTCGCCGCCGCCAATCCGCTCAGGGTCCAAGAGATGAAGGACATGATGTTCGGCGAATTCGCCAAGTATCACGTGCTGCCGCTGGACGCATCGGCGGCAACGCGATTCGTCACACCTCGTCCCAGTCAGGCGGCCGGCCGAACGGTTTTCACCTATTCCGGCTCTACCGTCAGTATTCCGAACGGCAACCAGCCCAGCCTCCTCAACACGTCCTACACCATCCGGGCCGACATCGACGTGCCGCAGAGCGGAGCTGATGGTGTGATCGTCGGCGAAGGGGGTCGCTTCGTCGGGTATGCGTTGTACTTGATGAAGGGCAAGCCGGTGTTCACCTACAACCTGTTAGATCTTAAGCGGACGCGTTGGCAAGGACCAGACGCGCTGACCCCCGGTGAGCACAAGATCGAGTTCGATTTCAAATATGATGGGTTAGGCCAGGCGACACTGGCGTACAACAATCTGAGCGGCGTCGGCCGTGGCGGCACCGGGACGCTGAAAGTGGATGGCCATGTAGTCTCGACCCAGAAGCTGGAGGGGACCACCCCCCTGACGTTGCCGCTCGACCAGACGTTCAACATTGGCAGCAGCGGCGCCACGCCCGTGGATGACAACGACTACCAGGTGCCGTTCAAATTCACAGGCAAGATCAACAAAGTGACCATCACGCTCGTCCCGCCTAAGGTGACACCGGAGGATGTGAAGAAACTGGAGGAGGCCTACCGCGCTGCGCAGGACGCGAACTAATAGAGAGACCACACGGGCGATGGCCGAGGAATATCCGACCCTCGGTGTGTCGTAGGACCTGCAGACAGGAAGGTAGCCGTATGACCCGTCCTCGTTTGGAGATTTCCTTGAACTTCGACCCGTCTAAGGTCGCAAAACTGCAGGATGCTTATCTCTGCGGCCGTACGTTCAACGGCCACGTCGGAAATGTCTCTTGCGGCTCCCGTCCATATTGAATTGGAGCTTGATTGTGACTGCAGGCTTCTTGAGCGGGCAAATGCCACGATTCCATATTGCGCGAACCCTTCAGGGGCGAATGTGAACGCTACTGCACCGAGATGGGTACTCGTGTCTGAGTCGACTATCTTATTGCGGACCCGTCAAAAGCTGAGAACTCCCGGAGGGAGGTTCTGCATGCCGATGCGGCGCAATCCCTGTCTGCCTCAAGGAACGCGAATGGCCGAATTAGCTTGGTAAGCTAACTCGCCCGCGGCTTCGTCCCACGGGTAGTGAACTAAAACTTGACGAACCCCGCGGTATCTAGCGGCGTAGGTCCACGGATTAGAGGCTGTCGTGGCAGAACCGCGGATGGACAACGTGGAGACTGGCTGAAATTCGCGCTGAGTATACGCAGCGTTAGGCTACTTTGATCACGGGTGGGTTTCGGCGTTCGCTCCGGGATGATTTGAGCGGAGCGTTCAGTCGGACGACGCAAGCAAAGGAAGAGTAGGGTCGATTCGAGATGTCGCGCTAGTTCTCTGAATTATCTGACAGAGCGGCGTGCATCAATATCCTCACCGACGCGAGCAGGTCGGAGAAGGAGGCGCTGCTCCTGAACTCGTTGTAGGCAGTGATCGATAAAGCGAGATGTTGAATTTCTGCGATGCCGTAGACGCATGCGACAATCTTGACAGTCCCGCCCTTGTCTCCGCTGAGAACGGCTGCGACGTAAACCGCGTCGGCTTCGCGATCAATAAGGCCTATGCTGATGATTCCTACCTTGGAGCCGTTTTTGGATATTTCTGAAGCTATATCTGCAAGATCGAATCTCTCCTCAGCCTCCGCCATCTCGTTCGCGAGATTTGACCGGTTGGTGTCTGCAGGAAGCCTATGGGGAGTACCGTTGTTTGTAGCTCCCACAGACCAAACGATGTATTTCTGCAGTCCAACCACCCTGCCACTCTTAAAAGCGATAAGGTCCTGACATGGAGCGCTGACGGCGATCACGTAGCGGCTCGGGTCGGTTCGTTCCAAAGGAGAGAAAAAATCGCGGTCAAGCTCGTTACAGAACCCTGTTAGGGCTCTAATCGCGATGATACTTTCTCCAACATTAACAGTCGTGATGCCACTTACTATCCGCCTCCTTGTGTACCATCGGTAGCCCAAGAGGCAGAAGCCTGTGATCATCAAAGCTATGCCGACAGTCTTCCAGTTCCGACTCCTTGGCACGCGTGTCATACCTTATCCGAAGGTTTTAGAATTTCCAGGCGACATTGAGCGCGATGAAATTGAGATAATTCGTCGAGAAATGCCCTTGCAGTGTGCTCGTTAGCGGAGGTTGTCCGCGGGTTTTGCTAAACGGCGCAGGACCCGCGTCCAAGAATTCCCACGCGACACCAACGGTCACATCGCGATTGATCTCATGCTGGATACCCGTGCCATAGCGCAGTTGACGATCGATAGGAAGGACGGGATTGCGGTTCGCCTGTGAAACCGGAGCGCTATCATAGGCGAAACCGGCCGACCACCACCATTTCTCAGCGATGCGGAACTGCTGGCCGATCGCGATCTGCCAAGTGTTCGAGAAATGCAGATTGGCATTGACCGTCTTCAGCGTGGTCGCTGTCGAGATTCCCACTGGGAACTCGCCGAACTCCGTCCAATTCTGCCAACCGACGTTACCCAGCAGACTCCATTTGGGCAGGACCTCGTAGACCGCGCTCGCCATCACCTGCTGCGGCTCCGTCAAGGGGGTGTTGATGTAAGCACCGCCGATGCGCCGGCGGACCGCGCTTAGCCCAGGGCCGAGATCGGTGAGATGCGGGTTAAAACCGAATTTGTAATATTCCGGTGACTGATAGGTGAGTCCAATACGAAGTCTCGGTATCGGCATTAGCAGGATACCCGCGTGACCACCGAACGCTTCGTCCCAGGACTCGAGGGAGAAGCCGCCATCCGGATAACGCGGCAGAAGATTGTTAACCTTCGACTGAAACGTCAAGCGCCCAATCCCAAAGCTGAAGCCCGCGCCAACGGACAGCCAGTCGGTTACTTGATAGGCAAGCGAGGGAGCAATCTTACCGGTAAAAAGTGCCGCCCTAGTGATGTAATAGCGTCCGACCCATTGTTTGCTGTAGTTTCCGGAGAGACCGTAATCGGAATAAAGCGCCACGCCCAACCAGAGTCGCTCAGAGAATTTGTGAGCATAGAAGAAGGCTCCGATGGGTGCGAAGACGCCAGCATTGCCCCCACCTGTACCTTTAGTGGTTGTCTCGGGGGCATTATCGAAGTTAACTGACGGCAGCAGCGCTCCGGACGCCCACATCAGTTGAGAACGATCGAGGAGCGTCATCCCGGCGGGATTGGCGGCCGCCGTCGACGCGTCAGCCGCCATCGCGGCGCGCCCGGCGCTGGCGGTGCCGAGATCCGGCGCGCCAGTCTCATACAGCTCAAGCGCCGCGCCGCGCGCGACGCCCTGAAAGATCGCTACCAGAATCGATGCATAGACTATGATCCGTTCACGCTTCAGAGAATGGTGCTGCCGCTGCTGGTGATCGGAAATGAAGGTCATACCCGGTATTCGGGCCCGACCAGACTTCACGTGGGCGGGTTGCGTCCGATTAGTAATCCGCGCGTGAGAGATTGAGTAGTGGTCCTTCATCCTGTTCTCCCCGGGCTGATTAGCTGTGCCGACCGATTCGAATCAGGACGACCTTTTGTCGGCACTGATTTCCGCGAACAGTACCACAACCGAACGGGACTCTACGCGATATTGCCGATGGGAGAAAGAAAGAGCGGCTTGCCAGGGTACGATATCTTCGGGAGTGGCACGCGACGTATCGATCCACCGGTGCCATTGCCGTCCTGCGCTGAGTGGTGGCAACTCGAAATCGAGTGGTTCCCAGTAGGCGTTAACTACCAAGTACACGTCCTGCCCTTCCTCAGGAAGTTCAGCATAAAGCGCAAGGCTGTGTGAATCATCGGACCAGTCCGGGTTTCCGAGCTTGACCCCGTGCCACGAATGCTTTGCCTGTTGGATCAGCTCATTGAGAGTAGTTCGCGCTCGCTCATGCTCCACGTCCCGCAGTACCCTTCGCGCATTAAGCAGACTTACGAATCTCAGCAAATCCGCGTGCTTTTCCACCAGCGTCCAGTCGAACCAGCTTGTCTCATCATCCAGGCAATAGGCGTTATTATTTCCGCACTGCGTCCGGCGAACTTCATCGCCCATCAGGAGCATCGGCACACCCAATGAAACCAGAGTGATGGTCAGGAAGTTTTTGATCTGCCGATTGCGGAGTGACTCCACGGCAATATTGTCGGTCGGCCCCTCGATGCCACAATTCCAGCTCCGATTGTCGTCGGCGCCGTCCCGGTTTTGTTCACCGTTCGTCTCATTGTGCTTCTGGTTGTAAGACACGAGATCGTTTAGGGTGAAACCATCATGGCAGGTGACGAAATTAACGCTCTGCTCAGCCTCGCGCTTTTCATACCCATAGATGTCCGGGCTGCCTACGAGTCGGTCCGCCAGTCGGCGCACCAAACCCGAGTCGCCACGGACGAAACCTCGCACATCATCGCGGAACCGTCCATTCCATTCTTTCCAGCTATCTCCGATGAAGCTGCCAACCTGATATAAACCCGCCGCATCCCAGGCCTCGGCTATGAGCTTGGAGCCAGCGAGCACAGGGTCCGACGCGATGTCCCACAGAACCGGCGGATTCGGAATCGCCTGCCCCGATTCGTCGCGCGCCAAGATTGATGCGAGATCGAAACGAAAGCCATCAATGTGCATCACCTCAACCCAGTAACGTAGGCTATCCACGATCATCCTCCGAACTACGGGGTGGTTGGCATTGAGAGTGTTTCCCGTGCCCGAATAGTTGGCGTAGCGTGAGCGGTCCCGCTCCAGGATGTAGCAAGCGCCGTTGTCGAACCCGCGGAAGCAGAGGGTCGGTCCGCGGTGATCGCCCTCCGCAGTGTGATTGAAAACGACATCGAGGATGACTTCGATATCCGCCCGATGGAGCGCTTTGACCATATCGCGGAACTCATCGAGCACTGCCAGTGGATCGCGACTTGAGCTGTACGCCTGATGCGGGGCGAAGAACGAAATCGGCGAGTATCCCCAATAATTGACCTTGCCGGGTGGACAGTCTTGAGGGTCGAACTGAAATATCGGGAGCAGCTCAACCGCCGTGACCCCAAGCTGCTTTAGATAGGAAATTTTTTCTACGAGACCTGCGTACGTCCCTCTCTTGTGTTGAGCTACGCCGGAGCTGGTGTGACGGGTGAAGCCGGCCAAGTGCATCTCATAAATGATTGTTCGCGCCGAAGGATGTCGGAGCGGAGCATCTCCCTCCCAGTCATACTTGGACGGATCCGTGACCACGCTCTTCATAGCCGTCGTGGTGCTTTCGCCAAACGACATTGCAGCCTTGCGATCATAAGTATCGGGAACCGCGACAGCCCGGCTGTATGGATCGAGGAGTACCTTTGTTCGATCAAACCGAAGACCGTTAGCGGGATCGAAAGCACCGTCAATGCGATAACCGTAAAGCTGGCCCGGCTGCACGCCCGGAACAAAGAGATGCCAATAATGGTAGGTGCGGTCACTGCCGGGATCGAAGTAGATCACTCGCGACGGCTTCGGATCGTCAGCACGGTCAAAGAAGAGCAACTCGACGGCTTTTGCTTGACGAGAGAAAACACTGAAATTGGCTCCGCCGTCGCGGACTGTAGCTCCCAAAGGGGAGGCGGAGGACGTGAAACCACCTGTCATTCGGAAAACCGATCCGTTGGAAACATCAGCCGCAAGCGCCTAAAGCAATAATGACGAAGGCGCATTACGCTTACAGGTCAGGAAGGTCGTTGAACCTGGTCCGAATTATCAGCTGTATTACCGAAATAACCATGGCGGTAGACACTCCGAACATGAGCATACCATTAGCAGCCTCTAGCGGTCCGAACAGCTTCCAAGACGGCGTCATGACCACATCACCGTAACCTAGCGTGGTGTAATTCGTCGCGGAGTGGTAAAAAGCGGGAGCGAGTCGACTGAACTCACCGCACAAAACGAACACAACTGCCCAAACGAACACTTCCGCGATGTGGGCGACACCCGCTAGCACGGTTGCGCCGGACACAATTGTCACGTCTCTCCAGAATCGAACGCCAGTACGCCGGAGTAGGTGCTCGCTGCGAACGAAATGGAAGATGCCTATCAGCGCGATTGCGTGAATCACGATCGTACCCAAGATCGTGACCAGGGAAATGATCAGCGGCAGGCCAATTGCGACATCGTTTGCTGGTGAAGAGTCCATTCAGTGACCGGTGTAGCTAAGATAGGTGTCCGATTTCCAGGAGGCGACTCATTACTAAAAACGTCCGGACGATGGATCACGCGATTGCACGCTTTTGTGCGGAAAGTACAGGAGTAGGTCCACCCCACTTCAGAATGCCTAGGTCCGCGACGAAAAGTGCGTACAGCACCGGAACCATAATCAGCTCAATGATCGTTGCCAAGCAGAGCCCGCCCATTTGGGCATAGCACAATGGCTGCCAGAGCGGACCGCCATGCACCGCGAGCGGAAACAGGGCCAGCACTGTGGCACCGACGGTTATTACGATAGGCCGCAGGCGCTCGATTCCGGCGTCAAGCAGTGCCTCGATTAGCGGGTCGCCCAGGCGCTCGCGTTCCTCGACAAACTCGAACAGGACGATCTCGTGGCTGACGATTACGCCGACCAAGCTGGCGACACCAAGAAACGACATAAAGCCGAATGGCAGACCCATGATATAGAGCGCGGCGAGCGCGCCGACTGTGCCGTATGGAACAGCGGCGAAAACCAGCAACGGCTTGATCAAGTTGTTGAACTGGATGACGAGCGCAACAAAAATCAACGCGACGGAGATGGTCAGTACTACCACCAGATTTCTGAAACCTTGAGTTTGCTTGCTGTATTCGCCCCCGATCGAAATCGAGTAACCGGGCGGCAGGTTCGCTTCGATTCGCTTCAACCCGGGCCACGCTTTCGCCAGGATCTGCGAGGGCAATACACCGCTTCGCGGAAAGCAGATCACGCTTATGGCGCGAAACTGATCGCGCCTTACGACCCGCTCTGTATTTAATGCGAAGGTGACCGGCGCGACCGACGATAGAGGTGCGCGCTGCGTCCCGCTGGACGAATAAACGTAGAGGCTCTTCATATCAGATAAGGCCGAGCGTTCGGTAAGACGCAGGCGGCCAATTATCGGAATCTGCAAGTCACCCTCGAGCAGTGTGCCGACCTGTGTTCCGCTGAGTGCCGCCGTCGTCGAGGCCGCCACGTCATTGTTGCTGAAGCCAGCTAAATTCGCTCGGTCCGGATTGATGGGAAGACGAATAACAGGGCTTTCGTCGAACCAATCGCCGCGAACGCGCCGCGCCCCAGGAGTCGCCCGCATCAGCCCTTCAACCTGCCCGGCGATGTGGCGCAACTCGTGGATATCGGCTTGCTCGTGGGTTGGATCGAAATCCACCCGGCCTGCGATATGAATTTCGATTGGATAGATTACCGGGTTGGTCTGTAACTCGCGCACATCAAGCCATGCACCAGGTACTCCTGCGCTGAGCGCCTCTTGGAGTGGCCCCGCAAATTCCGGCATGTCGTTCTTGTCATAGATCTCAATGACGATTTGAGCATAGTTGGCCTGCTGCGACTCGGGCGAAACAGAAAACCAGAAGCGCGGACCGCCACCACCGACGAAGCTGGTAATCGATTTCAGGATCGCGCGAGGCTTGCCGTCGCGGCCGGGATTGGTTCGACCGTACTTATCGGCGGCTTGGCGGATAATTGCTTCGGCCCGTTTGACCGAATCGTTGGTTTGGGCAATAGCGGCGCCGGGCGGTGACCACACATCGACGTAAGCCAGATACTGCACGTCGTCCGGGAAGAATGAGGTTGGAAGTTGCTTGCCGATCAGTACGCCTGCTGCAAGAAACACGAGCGAGCCGAGAAAGACCTTTTTGCGATGTTCCAGCGCCCAGGTCCCGACCCGAAAATAAAATCCGGTCACACCACGTCGCCGTCGTTCTTCAAGAGAGGGCGGAGGCGCTTTATCCGCACGCATCAGGTAATAGCCGAGATGCGGAATGAAGGTCATGGAAACGATTCGCGAGGCTATCAGCGCGCAGGTCATCACGATCGGCAGACTGTAAAGGAACCACCCGGTATCGCCGGTCAAGAGCAGAAAGGGCAAGTACGCAACCACGTTGGTTATGGTCGCAAACATAATCGCTCTAGCCAGCTTGGTCGGACCAAGCCATGCGGCGACAACCCGCGGTTGTCCCTGGGAGAGATCGTTTTTGATTGCGTCACCGGCGACGACGGGATCGTCGACCAGCAATCCCAGCGCGATGATCAGCGCCGCGATCGAGACCTGCTGGACGTCGATTCCGAGGACGTACAGCATGCCGTAGGTCATCGCGAGCGTCATCGGGATGGATAGCGCGATCAGCACCGCCGATCGCCACTCCCGAAAGCCGATCCACGCGATGATGACCACTAGAACAATTGCCTCGTAGAGCGCCTCCATGAAAAGGTCCACGTTTTCTTGGACTTGCCTTGGCTGATCGGAGGTTCGCTCAATGATCAGGTCTTCGGGCAAATAGGCGCGCACCGAATCTAGCCCGTTGTCGACTGACGCCCCGAAGCGACCGACTTGTTCGCCTTTGCGCATGAAGACACTCAGCGTGATGGCGCGACTGCGGTGCCATTTTCCGTCCGCTCCTCGCCAGGTATAAAAATTCAGCAATTGTGGTGGGCTTTGGTAATCACGCCTGATCGTTACCAAGTCCCGGAGATAAACCGGCGATCCCGATTGCGATCTCGCGATCATTACTCCGCCAATTTGCTGATCGCTGGTGAATTCGCCGCTCGGATGGACCATCACATCAACGCCGCCGGCATTGATCATACCGCCAGTTCGGGTGATGTTTCGTTTGGTGAGCTGATCAGAGATGTCTGACGGGCGCAGCCCATAAGAAGCCAGACGCTGGTCGGAGTATTCGAGCGTGACGGCTTCCGGCAATACGCCGGTGCGCGCTGTTTTTGAGACCTGCGGCATTCCGTTGAGTGTCCGCTGGATCAAATCGGTGAATCTCTCCAGCTGCGCGTAGCTGTACTTATCGCCGGCCACCATCATGAGCTCTGCCCTGGTATCGTGCGGATCGGTGATGGCAACGGGAGGCCATGCGTCGGGATGGAGACTTCCATAAGTTGACCGTCCGGGCTCGAGGTTCGTGAACTCAAAGGCTGCCGCACGCAATTGCGCCTCGCCGACAAGCATCTGCATGTCGAGGCCACGAAAATCAGATCCCATCAGTGGCCGGATATCGGCGGCGAGCTTGCGATTCAGTAAGTAGCGGGAAAGTTCATCGGCTATAGGCTCGACCATGTGCGGATCAAATGTCGGCGGAAACAGACTCACCAAGCTGATGCGAGGTTTGCTTTGATCGGCCGCCCGCCGGACCGACTCGATCGCCTGCTCGACGGCGCGAGCGCGCAACTCGATTTCGACGTTGCTCACCTTCGGGCTTGCGACGGTGAGCATTAACGTCGTCGTGTCGCCGTAATCGCTATAGAACTGGATAGGTCCGGCGCCGCTGGGCAGATTGTTGATCGCGTTCAGTTTCAGGTTAATGTCGCTGAACTGTTTCTCTGTATCGGAGATGCTTTCGGCAAGCTGGACGTATACGTAAGCGACGCCATCGAGGGTGACGGATCGAATGCCATAATCCGTGCCAGGACCGGGCGGATGGATCGAGTCGTTCCGCTCGATAGCCGCCTCCATCGTACGCGTAACCATCTGTTCGACTCTCGCCGCGCTCACGCCCGGCCAAGGGCAGACCGCGAACGCCAGCCGGACCGGAACGTCGGGGTCCTTGCGCTTGGGCATGTTGAAATAGCCGAAGATTCCCCATCCCGCGACAGCGATTAGCAGAATCCACGAGATAGCGCGATTTTCGACAAAGAAGCGCGCCGTGTTGTGAGTGCTTTTGATCAGTTCGTCGTCGCCGCTGTGAGGCATTTAAGGGACCTCCGCCCAGTTATTGCGGCACTATTCGGATCGGCTGCCCGTCGATGACGATTCCGACCCCACGAACGATCACGCGGTCGCCCGTTTTGAGGCCTTGGCTGACCTCGATTTGATTGCCGATGATGTCGCCCAACTCGACGACTCTGAGCCGCGCTACCAAACTCCGACCCTGTCCGTCCGCGACGTAAACCGCGTAGCCGTGATCCTGACCAGGAGGGCGCACGACGGAAGATATCGGCACAGTCAACTCGGATGCGGCTTGCGCGCCACCAAGCTTAAGGGAAGCGATCATCCCGGTACGCAGCAGCCCCCGATCATTGGGAATAGTCACCTCCACGTCGAATACATGCGTAGTTTGGTCCGCGTTCGGAGAAATCCGGGTGATAGTGCCGCCGAAACCGACCCCGGGCGCCGCCTCGGTAGTCAGCGCCAGAGGACTGCCCGTCTTCAGCTGCGAGACCAGTATGTCGGGCACCGCAAACACAGCTTTCATCGATCGCGTGTCGGCGACTTGGAAGGCGGTGACGTTTGGGCCGACGAGCGATCCGATTTCGATGTTCCGGCTAAGGATCACTCCGTCCATCGGCGAGCTCAGCTTGCAGTAGCCGAGATCGATCTGTGCGCGTTTAAGCGTGGCCTGCGCGGCTTGCACCTCTGACGAACTCGATGCATACGACTGGATCGACGAATCGTAGTCGGACTTTGGAATCACATGTTGTTGGTAGAGGACGGAGTAGCGATTGTAATTCTTTTTTTCCAGAACGTAAGTCGCCTGAGCCGCAGCGAGCTGCGATTGCGCACTATTCACCGCCTGTTGATACGTGTTCTCCTGCACCGTGGCCATGAGTTGGCCCGCCTTTACGACGTCGCCGCCTTGAATGTCGCGCGCGTTGCCGTCGGCTCCGCGCACCTGGCTTACGGTTTGCACGTAGCCGTTGACCTGAAACGCGAGGCTAACCTGGGTGTAGGGCTGGATGATTGCGGAATAGGCCGCACCCCCCACGACACGGCCGAGTGCCGTATCCTGGACTGTGACCGGCACGGCCTGGGATGCTCCCTGATTGGCATTGCGGCCACAGCCCGCCGGAATTCCTGCGGCCGCCGCACAAATCAACCCGACCCACAGCTTCGCTCTTATTCGTATTTGGATTAGCTGCGTCATTCTCATTGATCGCGCCACCGAAACAGTCTTAGTAGACGGTACTGGCGATTTCTCTCATTGATCGATCGGATTCTCATCGAAGTTTCATTAAAAATTAAGTTCGACAATCTTGACAAACATGACGAGTATGTCTAAAAATGACGTATATGTCAAATATGGTAAATACGTCATTTGGCGCACCGACAAAGATGACTCCGACTCGCAGAAGTGATGAGGCACCGCGGCCGATTCCAGGCCGGCGTGAGCGGCGCAAGCTTGCAACTCGTGACGCTTTGTTGGACGCAGCGCGGTCGCTACTCGTTTCACGCAGCATGGACGCGCTGGGCATCGACGAAATCGCCGAGCGTGCGGACGTGGCACGTGGAACCTTCTACAACTACTTCGCCGACAAGGACGCCCTGGAACGCGAACTCGCGTCGCGGTCACGCTCGCGGATCGAAAGTGAGATCGCACGTGTGAACAAGGGAGTCATGGATCCGGTAGAGCGAATCGCACGCGCCTTCGTGAGCGCGCTACACCTCGGCATCTGCGCACCGCAGCAGGCCACCGCGATGATGAGGCTCTTCCCGCGCGCGACCGATCCTGCGGCGCCCATCAACTCCGGGGTACGTCGCGATGTCGCAGAAGGCATGACTCAAGGGCGGATCGTCGCGACCTCCGAGGACGCGGTGGTCGCGTACGTAATGGGGGTTTTCACGGCCGGCGTGAACCGTGCGCTCGACCTACCGGCGGGCCACGTTCGCGAATTCGCACAAGGACTTGGCGCAATTCTGCTTCGCGGGCTTGGCCTCGAAAGTGTAGAGGCGGAGCGCATCATGCGTGACGCCATCGATACGATTCTCCCACGTCAGTAAGGAGTAACTCATGGGAATCAAGATTCAGGATGTTGCATACGTAAGATTCAGTGCGCCGGACCTGGACCAGATGGAAGCCTTCTTAACCGAGTTCGGGATGCTGCGTGCGGAGCGAGCGGGCGACGTGCTTTACATGCGCGGCCTCGACGGGGATGCGTTTCTTCACGTGAGCCATCGCGGCGAGCCGCGCTTTCTCGCCGCCGGTTTCGAAGCTGCATCGATTCAAGACCTCGAAGCGCTGGCTCGGGAAGAAAAAGCGTCGCTCGATCGTCTAAATGGTCCTGGTGGTGGCTCGGTACTAAGGCTTACCGATCCGAATGGTTTCCCGATCGAAGTAGTCGCCGGACGGACAGGGGTCACGCGAATCGAACCACCTGCACGAGATCCATTGAACGACTCATACGCAGCACCACGGCTCAACGCACCCAAGCGCCTCGCGAAAGGTCCCTCGCATGTGAAGCGCCTCGGCCATTGCGTCCTTAATGTGAAGGACTTCCGCGAGTCAGAGGCCTGGTACAAGTCGCGCTTAGGGCTGATCACTTCCGATGAAATCAATCTCGGTTCTCGCGAGCGGGCGCTGGGCGCATTCTTGCGCTGTGATCGCGGCCCGATACCAAGTGACCATCACACAATGTTTCTGCTGGGAACTGGCAAGCCTGGATTCAATCATGCTGCCTTTGAAGTAGCGGATTTCGACGATCTGATGTGCGGTCATGACTGGCTCAAACAGAAGGGACGCCGTCACGAATGGGGCGTCGGGCGCCATCTGCTTGGGAGCCAGATTTTCGACTATTGGCGTGACCCTTGGGAACACACACTGGAGCATTGGACCGATGGCGATCTCCTCGACGCGGCGTGGGGCTCGCGCATTTCCACCATTGAGGAAGCCCTTCGCACTCAGTGGGGACCACCGCCGCCAAGCACGATGGGTTCATAGGAGAAGTGCCATGAAACTGGTCAGATACCAAGACGGGTCGGGCGTTAAGATCGGCATCGTGAAAGGCGACGGCATAATCGACCTGACGAAGGCGATGCCTTCGATTTCTGATAACATGCATGACCTCATCGCCTGCTGGCCAGATCTTCGCGCCGACGCTGAGCTACTCGTCCGCGACGCCATAGCCGACGTTCGAGTGGTCGAGGTGCGCATGCTCCCGCCGGTTGCGCGTCCCGGAAAGGTGATGGCCATCGGCCTCAACTACGCCGACCACATCCGAGAGACGGGTCAAAAGATTCCGCCTCATCAAATTTGGTTCAGCAAGGCGGTCACCTCGATCAATGGTCCCTTTGATCCGATTGAACTGCCGCTAGCTTCACAGCAGGTCGATTACGAAGCTGAGCTGGTCGTGGTAATCGGCAAGCGTTGCAAGCATGTTCCGAAGGATCGAGCTGCCGATGTGATCTTCGGCTACTGTGCAGGTAATGACGTCTCGGTTCGTGACTGGCAGATGCAAACCCCGCAATGGGTGCTAGGCAAATCATTCGATACCCACGCACCGATTGGTCCATGGATTGTCACCGCCGATGAACTGGGGGATCCGCACACCTTGGGCATTCGGTGCTTTGTAAACGGCGGGCGGCGGCAGAACTCCAATTCCGAGAACCTCGTGTTCAACGTGTACGATCAGATCGCACACCTGAGCCGCGCCATGACGCTGGAACCCGGCGACCTAATCTTTACGGGAACTCCGGGAGGCGTCGGGCTTGCGATGCAGCCGCCGCAGTGGCTCAAGGCAGGTGACAAGGTGCGGGTTGAGATAGATCGCATCGGATTCATCGAGGCTGAGATGCGGCCGGAACGCGTCGGGTGAACCGCAGCATCGTGAAGGTAAAATTGTGACGCATAAACTTTAGAGAGCGCAAAACGGCTCACCCCGGAGCTGGTTTGCACCACGTCATGCATCACTGAGAAGGACCTACCATACCGCCGTTCCGAGGCTCGACCGTCAACTACGAGGAAAAAGGAGTTACAACTGTGAGTGCGGCACGTCCCGACACCAAGCTCCTGGAGCAATATGGATGCGGTCCAATAAAATTCACCGGAACTGACGAAGCCTTATATGAGCGGCATCTTCTCTTTGACAATGTTACGGACTTAAAGGTCGCTGATGCACGGGATCGCTTTGAAGCGATTGCGCGATCCGTTCGTGACGTACTTTCCCAGCGTTGGATCCGGACGGAGCAGACCTATGAGACTAGGAATCTCAAACGCGTCTATTATTTGTCGATAGAATTTCTTCTCGGTCGCTCGCTCGCCAGCAATGTTCAGAACCTTCTGCTCGACCCTTTGGCGGAGCAATTGATCGAGGAAAAAAATCTCGATCGGTTGAGTTTGCTGGAGCAAGAACCCGACGCCGGTCTCGGCAACGGAGGCCTCGGCCGTCTTGCGGCGTGCTTCCTCGATTCCATGGCAACGATGGAGTTGCCAGCAATGGGCTATGGGCTGCGCTACGAATACGGCATGTTCAAGCAATCAATCGACCACGGCTGGCAAGAGGAACGCCCTGACAACTGGCTGCGTCGCCCGGACCCGTGGGAGGTGGCTCGGCCGCATGAAAGCGTCGAACTGCCGCTCAACTGCTCCATTGAGATCCGCGGAGGAGGGCTACATCCGGTCAGCAATCGGCCTTCGACACTGATCGGGGTTCCCTTTGATCGTCCGGTGGTTGGCTACGGCGGCAAGATCGTCAACACGCTAAGACTGTGGGCCGCCGCCACTCCCGACGAGTTCAATTTTCCAGCCTTCAGCCACGGCGATTTTGTCGGCGCGGTGGCTGAGAGGCTCGGCGCTGAATCGCTCACCCGAGTCCTCTATCCCGACGACTCTACCAGTTTGGGCCAGGGCTTGCGTTTTGTGCAGGAGTACTTTCTGGTCGCCTGTGCACTCGCCGATATCGTGCGACGGTTTCGGCGCGACAATTCCGCTTGGAGCGCCCTTCCTGAGAAAGTAGCGATCCAGCTGAACGACACACATCCAGCGATGGCGGTGGCGGAGTTGATGCGGATTCTGCTCGACCAGGCGAAGCTTGGTTGGGACGAAGCTTGGGACCTGACACGAAGAACGCTTGCGTATACCAATCACACGCTCTTACCCGAGGCTCTCGAGAAATGGCCGGTTGAGTGGTTTCGAATACTAATACCGCGCAATCTGGCGATCATCTTCGAAATCAATCGGCGGTTGCTCGATGACGTGCGGACTCGCTTCCCGGGTGACGACGGCCGCGTCGCGCGTGTG
>Ga0335069_10003568_pt1 | contig 23403 bp, 18 predicted proteins | sample Lox_Sample_11_FD_206714 | JGI IMG/M metagenome (GOLD analysis project Ga0335069, IMG submission 206714) | Soil microbial communities from Loxahatchee National Wildlife Refuge, Florida, United States - Lox_Sample_1.1 | ecosystem: Environmental > Terrestrial > Soil > Wetlands | place: USA... | reverse complement strand
TCCAGAATGCCCAGCGCGCCAAAGATCGCGCGGGAATGTTTCTGGTAATGGGCGTCACAGCGGCGCTTGGTTTTCACGTTTTGGTAAATGTGGCCATGGTCATTGGGGCCATGCCGGTAACCGGCATTCCGTTACCCCTGATGTCCTACGGAGGGTCGGCCACGTTGTTTGTATTCCTGGCGATTGGCCTGGTAATGAATGTCCGGCTACGCCGATTCGTTAACTAGCTGCTCGCCAGCTCCGAGCGCGGCTTATTTCAGGGAGCCGGCGCCGGATCGCGGACTGATCAAAGTTCAATCCGCTTGTAGGAAAAAGGAATTTACGAGTGAGGATAGCATCGTCCGCCGTTACTCCGGGAACGTCCCGGCAACGGCCCAGCCTCGATAGCATGAGGTTTCAGCAATACGAAAGCCGCCTAGCGGCTTCCCCCTCCGGCTTCGAACGCAATGCCGCAACAGTACTGTTGTCGCCAGCGTGCCCCGGCAACGCCCAAGAAGGGCGTGACCGGGACGGCGCCTTGCCCTGGACCTGTACCCAAGAGAGTCCCGCGGCGGTGCATCCCGAGGAGTTTTCATGTCGAAAGAATTGGTTATCAGCGCGACATCCCATGAGCGGCGAGTCGCGATTCTGGAAGAAGGTCAGTTAGTTGAAATCTACATTGAGCGCGAGAAAGAGTTCGCGCTCGTCGGCAGCATCTACAAAGGAAAAGTGACGCGCGTTTTGCCGGGCATGCAGTCTGCATTTGTGGACATCGGCCTGGATGGGGACGCGTTTCTTTACGTGAGCGATGTCTTCGAGAACCTCGAGGATTACGATCACGGGCATGGTCACGGAGAGGCGCCGGCACCCGCGATTGCAGGAGGGAACGGCGGCCACATGATCGAGGTGCTGCCGGGAGAGGTTTTGTCCACACGCGCGGTGCATGAGGAGACGATTTCGCTCGACGAGCCACGCGGAGAGCACGCGCACGGCGAAGAGCATGCCGGAGCGGAGGAAGGTCACGGCGCGGAGGAAGAAGAGATCGGCAACGTTGCGGCTGCAGGGGAAAGCGCGGCGGAGATCAGCGAGTTGGAAGAGCGGCAGCCGGAATCGAACGCGTCGGCACCGCAGAATTTTGCGCCCAGCTACAACCCGACGCGGAACTATCCACCGCGGATGGGACACGACCGGGGTCAGGGCCATGACCGAGGCGGGGACCGTGGCGGAGACAGAGGCGGAGACCGCGGGCGCGGCGGAAGGCGGGGCCGTTGGGGCCGGCGCCGTAGTGGAGGCGACCGGGACCGGCGGCCTCACGGACAGGGCGGAGGAAGGAACCTGCCTCCTTCGAAATATGCTTCGCCGCAGGGTGAGCGGGAGCATCGCGGAGGTTACGACAACCGCCGAGGCGGAGATCGCGGAGACCGTGGCCCAAGCGGGCCGGTGGAATCACGCGAAGACGACATTGTTCTGCCGGGCGAATCGCTGGCCAAGTACCGGACGCGTCCGGCACCGGCGGCTCCCGTTGAGCCACTCGGCGATCACGAAACGGAAGAACGGCAACCCAATTTTGATCAGGTTGCAGCGCGGCCGGCGATCGGGACCCAACCGGGAACCGGTTCGCCGAGACGGTTTACGGGAAGCCTGCCGCACTGGGTGCTGGCGGACAACGAGCCGCAAGCAACTGCCGGCGAAGCTGGCGAGGAGCATGAGGCGGAAGCGGCGGAAAGTTCCGCTGTGGAGCATCATGACGAGGAAGCCGCCGAGAGCACGCAGCGGAATGGAACAGCCGGACTGAGCGACGATGAAGCGGTTTCGCTCTCTGCGCGACTGGTGGAAGCGAAGCACGAAGAGACGCAGGCGCGGGCGGAAGCGGACACTCTGGTGGGCGGCGCCGAGTTCGACGAGGACGAGGCGGAAGCGCTGCACGAAGCGCATCAGATCGCCGAGCACGAAGAGCACCGCCACCACCACGAAGAGGTAGAAGAGGAACACGGCGAGCGCGAAGATCACGAAGAAGAGGAAGCGCACGAAGAGCAGTTCGCCGAGGAGTCGCACATCTCCGAACATGCGGAGGAAGAGAGCGAAGAGGCTCACGAAGAGGAGCACGCGGAACTAGCACACGAAGCGGCGCTCGAGCACGTGGAGCGCGAGGCTCTTGCGGCGGCGGCCGGCGAGGGCGTTGCGGGGGTGGTGGAAGACGAAGCTGCCCTGCTGCCGGGCGAGACGCGCGGTCCCCGAGAACCGGGAGCGCCGCGGGAGGATTTTGCGCGCTTCGGGACGAATCCCCGTTCGCGATTCCAGAGGCCGCAGCGCGGTGGACGGGACCGCGGCGGATTCCGCGGCCGCGATCGCGGAGGACGTCCGGATGGACGCCGAGACCGGGGAGGAGACCGGGGCGGCGACCGGGGGCGCGGACGATTTGAACGCCGCGGCGGGCATGGCCATGGTCACGGGCCGCATCGCGGACATCACGGCGGCCCTGCGCCACAGCGGCGGCCGCAGCTGATTTCGGAGATGTTGAAGGCCGGTCAGGACGTGGTGGTACAAATTGCGAAGGAACCGCTGGGCAAGAAGGGCGCACGGATCACGAGCCACGTGGCGTTGCCGGGGCGTTTCCTTGTTTATATGCCCACGATTGATCACATCGGCGTTTCGCGGAAGATTGCGAGCGCGGAAAACCGTTCGCGGCTGCGGCGGCTGGTGGGCGAGGCGCGCGGCAGCTATCCGGGCGGGTTCATCGTGCGGACAGCGGCAGGCGGCGCAACCGACGACGAAATCCGGACGGATATCGAGTTCCTGGGAAAAACCTGGAACGAGATCAAGCAGAAGAACGACGATCGGAAGGCTCCCGCGCTGCTGCACCGGGATTTGAACCTGGTGGAGCGAATTCTGCGCGACTACGTGAGCGACGATTTCACCGGCATCTGGATCGACAGCGAAGAGGAATACGGCAAGGTGGTGGAGTTCGTCAGCCGGTTCCAGCCGAAGCTGGTGAGCAAGGTAAAGCTCTACACCAAGGAGCAGCCGATCTTTGAAGAGTTCGGGATTCAGCACGAACTCGACAAGGCGCTGCGCGCGAAGGTGTGGCTGAAGTCCGGCGGGTATATCGTCATCAACCACACGGAAGCGCTGGTGGCGATTGACGTGAACACCGGGAAGTTCGTCGGCAAGGGTTCGACGAGGCTTGAGGACACGATCGTCAAGACCAACCTTGAGGCCGTGAAGGAGATTGTGCGGCAAATCCGGCTGCGCGACCTGGGCGGCATCATCGTGGTGGACTTCATTGACATGGAAGAGCGGCGCAACCGGGAGAAGGTGCTGGCGGCGCTGCAACTGGCGCTGGAGCAGGACAAGGCTCCGTCGAAGGCGCTGTCATTCAACGAGTTCGGACTGGTGTGCATCACACGGAAGCGCACGAAGCAGGCGCTGGAACGCGTGCTGTGCCAGCCGTGCCCGTATTGCACTGGGTCGGGGATGGTGAAGTCGATTCCGACGCTGTGCTACGAAATCCAAGCCGAAGCGCGGAAAATGGCCGTGGCCGATCACGAAGGGCCGAACCTGACGCTGCGCGTACATCCGGAAATCGCGAAGGCGCTGAAGACCCGCGAGTCGATTCTGATCGATGAACTCGAGCAGAATGCGCACAAGCACATCATCATTCAGTCCGATGCAACCCTGCACTGGGAGCAGTACGACATCTACTAGGCAAAGTAATCGGTAATCAGCAACCAGTAATCAGATATCAGGAAGAACAAGCGCCCGGGATTTTTCCCGGGCGCTTGCGTTTTGAAGAGATTTTCCGTGGCCAGGAAGGGCGTGATTTTGCAAAGGATTTGGGCTATGCTCCCGGCACTTAGTTGCACGCCTTCCTCCGTTTGGAGTCCCCATGAATGACGCGCCTTCCACCGCTACGCTTACAGGTGAACGACTGGAACCCACTGAAGGTTCCGAAACGCAATGCTGCATTGTGGGCGGGGGACCGGGCGGGGCGATGCTGGGTTTGTTGCTGGCGCGGGCCGGGGTGCGGGTGACGCTGCTGGAAATGCACCGCGATTTCGACCGGGAATTCCGCGGAGATACGATTCACCCGTCAACTATGGAAATCCTGGATCAGATTGACCTGGCTGGAAAATTACACGAGATTCCGCATACCAAGGTTTCGGGGCCAACGCTGCAATTTGCCAATGGAACGATTACTCCATTCGACCTGAGACGGTTGAAGACAAAATTCCCCTACATTCTGCTGGTGCCGCAATCGCAATTCCTGGAATTCCTCACCGGTGAAGCGGCGAAATATCCCAATTTCCGGCTGGTGATGCATGGGAACGTCAACCAGTTGGTCGAGGAACAGGGCATGGTACGCGGAGTGCGGTATGCTACGGACGAGGGAGTGCACGAGGTTCGGGCGGCGCTGACGGTGGGAGCGGACGGGCGATTTTCGCAAGTGCGGAGGCTGGCGGGACTAGAGGCTATAAAGACTTCGCCGCCAATGGATGTGCTGTGGTTCCGGCTCCCAAAGCTTGCAGAAGAAGCGGAGGTCCGAGGCGGCGCGTTCGGAGGGATTGGACTGGGCAGAATTCTGGTGCTGCTGGAACGCACCGACTATTGGCAGGCGGGGCTGGTGTTTCCGAAGGGGGAGTACCAAGCGCTGCGTGCGAAGGGAGTGGCCGCAGTCCGGGAACAGATCCGCGAGATTGACCCGAGATTTGCAAAAAACGCGGAGGCACTGACGGACTGGAGCCAGTTGACACTGTTGTCGGTGGAGTCAAGCCGGTGCCCGGTGTGGCACAAACCGAGATTGCTGCTGATCGGAGATGCGGCGCATGTGATGTCGCCCGTGGGCGGCGTGGGGATTAACTATGCGATCCAGGACGCAGTGGTGGCGGTGAATGTGTTGGGCAAAGGATTAAAAGGGGGACAGATTTCCGATGCGGATCTGGCCGAAGTGCAGCGACGGCGGGAATGGCCCACGAAGGTCATTCAGAAATTTCAGGCGTTCATGCAGGAGAGGCTGATCGCCAGTGTATTGATGTCACAGCAAGTGGGGAACGTTCCCTGGCAATTGAAACTGTTGGTGAAGATCCCGGTGATTCGCGACCTGCCGCCCCGGATGATTGGATTTGGACCCAAGCGAGTAAGGCTCGAACAGGAGCGATCTCAATAACCGGATAATCTGGATTAATGCACTGAAGCCAGCTTAAGAAGATGGACGCCCGGGAGAAATCCCGGGCGTTTTCTTTTTGGGATGCTGATGTTGCAGGGGGCGAAGGCTGGAGGCGTGTGATACAAGAGTGGCAGAATGGGGGCCGAGATGAAGCGGGTGACACGGCGGGAGGCATTGCAGGCGGGAGCGAAGGCGGCGGTGACGGCGATGGTGGCACCGCTACTACCGGAAACGGGCGAAACGAGAGAGGAGACAGGGATGGAGAAGACGATGGGCGCGACGCAGGCGAGCGGTGAAGAGTTATGTTTTACGGACGCGAGTGCCCTTTCCGGGATGTTGCGGGCGAAGAGAGTTTCGGCGGTGGAAGTGATGAAGGCGCACCTCACGCAAATTCAGCGAGTGAACTCGAAAGTGAATGCGATTGTGACACTGGTGGATGAGGGGAAGTTGCTGGCGCAGGCGCAAGCCGCGGATGAGGCGCTGGCCAATGGAAACTGGATGGGGCCGCTGCACGGGATGCCGATCGCGGTAAAGGATTTGCATCTGACGAAGGGCATCCGGACAACGTTTGGCTCGCCATTGTTCAAGGATTTTATTCCAAGCGAGGATTGCCTGGTGGTGGAGCGGGAGAAGAAGGCCGGCGGGATTGTTTTGGGAAAGACGAATACGCCGGAGTTTGGGCTCGGTTCGCAGACGTTCAATAAAGTTTTTCGAGCGACCCGGAATCCATACGATCTGAGCAAGACCTGTGGAGGCAGCACTGGCGGAGGCTCCGTTGCAGTGGCGTGCGGAATGGCGCCGCTGGCCGATGGGAGCGATTACGCCGGCTCGCTGCGCAATCCGCCGAATTTTTGCAGGGTGGTGGGGCTGCGGCCCTCGCCGGGGCGTGTGCCGAATCCGCCAAGCACAATGGCTTGGCAGCCATTTTCGGTGAATGGGCCAGTGGCTAGGAACGTGCAGGACTGCGCGTTTTTTCTGAGCGTTCTGGCGGGACCGGATGCGCGGATACCGATTTCCATGGAGCAGCCGGGAAGTGTGTTTGCGGCCCCATTGGAAGGACGCAGCTTCAAAGGCGTGCAGGTGGCGATGTTTCGCGACATGGGCTTGCCATGGGAGCCCGAGGTGAAGGAAGGGATTCGCGCGCAGGGGAAAGTGTTCGAGTCGCTGGGATGCATTGTGGAGGAAGCGGAGCCGGATTTCAGCGATGCGAATGAGTGTTTCCTGGCGTGGCGGCACTGGTTGATTGAGGCGGAATTTGGGGACATCATCGCGACGAAAGGCGATCAGTTGAATGAGTATGTCCACTGGCACGTGGAGGAGGGGCGAAAGCTGACGGGACCTTATTTAGCGCGGGTGGAAAAGAAGCGAACGGGGCTTTATGAACAAGTTCAGAAATTCATGGAGAAGTATGAGTTTTTTGTGCTGCCTGTGAACCAGGTGCTGCCGTTTGACGTGAACCAGCACTACCCTACGGAAATCAACGGCGTGAAGATGGAAAACTATTTGGCGTGGATGAAATCGGCGTACTACATCACCGTCACTGGTCATCCCGCGGCTTCGGTGCCTTGTGCGTTCTCCAAAAGCGGGTTGCCGATCGGGATTCAGATTGTGGGACGGCATCACGACGACTGGGGCGTGTTGCAGATGGCGCATGCGTTTGAGCAGGCAAGAAATTTGCAGAAGCCGAAGCCGATGGCACTGAGCTGATTTTCCTCGCTGAACCACTCAAATTTCGATAGAAATCTAAAGCTCATCAGAAATTGTCGAACGAGGAAACCATCGTTTCCACAGAGGCTAAAGGTCTGGCCTTTGAGCGCGCTGTGCGGCACGGCTGAAGCCGCGCCCTCCCGACATTGATCGGGCAGTTTCTAGCGTGGGGAGATTAGCGCTTGGCGGATGGCTCACTCTCCGATGGAAACACGCTGTGCTGCGGCGGTGGCATGGGCATGTTGCCCATGCGGTCGTGCCAGAGGAATTTGTTGAGGACGACATTGTCGGCAGCGTCGGCGCGGGAGAAATCGAGATTGGCGCCTTCCTTCCATTCCTTGGTGTTCACTTCATAGAGCAGGCCGTTGTCGCGGTTGCGGTAGTCGACGGTGAAAGCGGGTTGCGTGCCGGGGCCGCTGAAGAGCGGAGCCATGACGGCGGCGCGGGAATCGTTGGCGTTCATCGGCGGAGCGCCGAGCAGGGATTCGATGGTGCGGATCATGTTGATGGTTGTGTAGAAGTGGTGATCCACAAAGGGAATGGACTTCCCTTCCCTGGATTGCGGCAGCGGTGCGTATTTGCTGATGACGAGGGCGATGCTGCGGTGGGAGTCGACGTGATCGGGGCCGTCCTGAGCGTCGTCTTCGAGGATCATTATGGCGGTGTCGTCCCAGTAGGCGCTGTGGGAGACGGCGTCGACGACGCGGCCGACGGCGAGGTCGTTGTCGGCGATGGAGGCCGTGGGTTTGGGCTGGCCCTTGGTGCCGCCGGCGGTGTGGTCATTGGGTAGACGGAGAAGGACGAACTGCGGCATGTCGTCCTTGCCGCCGGCTTTGCGTGTATTGACGAAGGTGTTGAATTCGTTCAGAAATTCGTCGGCGCGGAGTTGATCGGGATAGGCGACTTCGAAATCAGGAAAGCGAGGATCGAAGTGGCCGCGGAGTTCAACTTGTGAGGCGATGTTTTTGGCCAGGACAGGAATGTCCCACGGATAAGGGCTGGGGCCGCCGCGCGGGTCGCCGACGTTGGATTCGAGAGGTTCGCCTTTTTTGATGACGGCGCGTTTGCAGGTGACACCGGCGACCTTGGGCGGGCCGCTTTCGGGCTTTTGCGCGCCGGACTTGGCATTGCACCAGCGGGAGACGATGTATTCGCCGTAGTGACGGTAAGAGATACCGTGAGCGGCGAAGTTTTTCCAGAGGTAGCCGCCTGTGGGCTCACCGGCGTCAGGCAATTCATCTTCGAGAGAAATGCCGCCGAGAAGTTCGCCTTCGGAGTCGTAAGTGTGTTCGTGGCCGCGATAGGCGATGGGCCAGGTTTTTTCGATGTAATCGGAGACGGAGGCGGAGGTGGACCAGACGTGGCCGTCGCCGGAGACGTCACCGCTGTCGAAGAAATTGTCGAGGATGCCGAACTGCTGGGCGAGCTGGTGCTGGTTGGGAGTGATGTCCTCGCCGTACATGGTGATGGAGGGATCGCCGTCGCCGGCGCCGAGATCGCCGAAGAGCTGATCGTAGGTGCGGTTTTCCTTGAGGATGTAGATGACGTGCTTGATGAGATTCCGGCCGGAGGCGAAAGGAATTTTGTCGATGTTGCCCTGGGCGGCGTTGGTGGCGGAGGTTTGTGCGGTCCAGGCCGCGAGATTCGCGGAAATATCGGCGAGCGGGATGCGGGCGAGAGAACCGTTGGTCATCGCGGGGACGTAGGGATAGTCGGGCTCGCCGTTCGCGTCTGTTCCCTTGGGCTTGGGATTGGGGCCGGAGCCGCGGCCTTTGGCGGTGGCGATGAGGAGATCGCTGTAAGTGGCGGCGACCACGGTGGGATAGAACTCCGTGGGGATGAAGCCTGCGGGCCGGAGTTGAGCGCCGGGAGTTGCTTGGCTTAAGTCGAAGACGGCTATGGAATCGGAGATGGCGTCAGCGGAGACGAGCGTTTTTTCGTCGGGGGAGAGGGCGAGACTTTCGGGGTCGCTGCCGCCGAATTTTTGACCGGGGAGCTTTGTGGAAAGCGTGTTGAGGAGTTTGCCGCTGGTTGTATCGAGGACGTTGATCTCGTCACGATTGGTGAGGGCGACGAAGAGTTTGGTGTCGTCACGGGTGAGGAGGAGGGCCGTCGGATGCGAGCCACTGGTGAGGAGAGAGGCTGGCTTCTGCAAGGAAATGATGCGACGAACCGTGCCTTTCATCAGATCGAGTTCGGCGACGGAGGAGGCGTTCCAGAGGGAGACGAAGGCGCGGCGGCCGTCGCGGGTAATGACCGTGGTGTAAGGGAGCGAGCCGGGGATGCGTTGGAAGGTGGAGAGGTCGAAACGGTGGAGGATTTTGCCGTCGGCGACGTTGAGGAGAATGGCTTCGTCAGAACCCTGACAGGCGACGAGGATGTGGTCGGTGCCGTTGGGATTGGTAACACTGAGGCCGGCGGGATAGGTGACATCTCTGAACATTTCGCGGCGTAGTTTGCCAGGTGGAATGGCTTTTCGCGGAGCAATGGGAATGAAGCGTTCCGGAGAGACGATGCCATTCTCAAAGCTATAGACCGCGATGCCATTGCCGGTGCTTCCCTTTTCTTTGCCGAGAGGATCGGTGAGAGAAGCGACGGAGGAGTAGAGGTGACGGCCATCGGTGCTGAAGGCGAGGCCGAGGAAGTAAGTTTGCTTGGCGTCGCTGCCCAGGCGGTCGTCGGGGAAATCGCGGAGTTCGTTGGTGGCCAGGTTCAGCACAGTGAGGGATTGTTTTTCGCCGGAGGTGTAGGCGCCGTAGCCGCTGTTGAGAAAAGCGGCATGGCTGCCGCCGGGGGAGACTGCGGCAGCGGTGGGGAAATTGTTGGTTGGACGAGGCTGGCCGGGGACTTCACCGAGGAGTTTTCCGTTGGAGAGTTGGGTCTTTTGCGTGTCTGGAACGAGCTTCTGCGCGAGGAGCGTCTGGGGTGAAGCGAAGGTCAAAAGAAGAAAAAACGGTAGAGACTTTTTTCGAATTGGCATGCGTGCATTATATGCGGATATTTAATCTGATTTTGTAAAAGGGAGTTCAGTTTATTGCCTGGAGATATTGTGCCGCACCTCCGGCGCTTGGCCGCTCCGCTCAAGACTCCCAGCGCTTGCGCGCTGGGCTAGCTTGTTTCGCGCCTACGGCGCTGAGAGAAGAAGGCGGCATAAAGCCGCCCCTACACGGGAGCAATTTGAACTTCGGCCACTGCTCGGGCGGCCCAGCCCCTAATTGGCAGGAGGATGGGCGGGGCCCAGAAGGCGGCCGCTACGTGAACAGGGCGGCAACTTGTCAAGAATGGGGAATGGAATTAGAGTCCTGCGTGGTTGCAGCGAGTGGTGGCGGGTTGAGTTGGAGCGCCGCAAACTAAAGGGGATTCCATGTACAAGAAATTGATGCTGGCATTTTTGTTGTGTGCATTACCGGCAATGGGGCAGACGATTGCGATTCGCGCGGGAAACCTGATCGATCCGGCGAAGGGGACCGCGAGCAAGGACCAGATCATTTTGGTCAAGGATGGGAAGATTACCGCGGTTGGCGCGGGAGTGGCGATACCAAAGGATGCACAGGTGGTGGATTTGTCGAAGGAATGGGTAATGCCCGGACTGATGGACGCGCATACGCACGTGACGTTTCAGGAAATTCCGGGGAAGGCACCATTTGAGGCGATGTATCTGAAAGAGAGCACGGCGTACCGGGCATTGCAAGGAGTGCACATTGGGCAGATCCTGCTGGATGCGGGGATCACGACGATGCGGGACGTAGGCAATGAGGCGGACTACGCTTGCGAGGATTTGCGGAAGGCCATTCAGCAAGGATGGGTGGAAGGGCCGACACTGCAGTGCTCGGGAAAAATAATCGGGCCGTTCGGCGGACAATCCAAAGGTATGCCGGAGGAAGTGGGGGCATTCTGGCTGCACGAATACATTGACGCGGATACGGCGGATGAGATTCGCAAGGCCATCCACCAGAACATTTATTACGGTGCGGATTTGATCAAGCTGGCCACAGACAACAGCGATTACTATTACACTGAGGACGAGATTCGCGCGGCCGCGGATGAGACGCACAATGCCGGGCGGGCGCTGGCGGTGCATGTCTATGGAGGAAAGGCGGCGGACAACGTGATTCGCGGCGGAGCCGATTCGGTGGAGCACGGGTTCGCGTTGACCGTGGATCAACTGAAGCTGATGAAGGAAAGGGGAACGTACCTGGTGGGTACGGATTTTCCCGAAGCGCACCTGGCTGGACTGAATCCTTCGAACGATACGCTGGCGGATGCAAAAAAACTGGGCGACCAGATCATCGAGCGGCTGAGGAACGCGAACAAAGTCGGTGTGAAGATGGCGTTTGGGTCGGACACGGTGACGGTACTGCCCGGGAAAACGCGCGCGGACATGGTGTTCGACTATCTGGCGATCTGGAAGGCGGCGGGAGTATCGAACGCGGACATTCTGAAAGCCATGACGACAAACTGCGCGGATCTGCTGCGGATCAGCAAAGAGCGCGGGGCGATCGCAGAGGGGCAGTATGGCGACATCATCGCGATGCCGGGCGACCCGCTGCAGGAGATCGAATCGCTGCGGAAGGTGAATTTCGTGATGAAGAACGGGAAGATTGTCCGCGAAGCGAAGTAGGGTCCAACTGGCGATGGGGTGTGGGGTGTGCCGCGCCTCCGGCGCTCAGGTTTTATTGGTAGCGTGCCCAGCGGTTGCGCGCGCTGGGCTAACTTCTTTCGCGCCTACGGCGCTTGCGTCCAGAATGCCCGGGTTGGCCGCTGCATGGCAGGAGTGCCTGTGCCACTAGGAGCCGGAGTAGCGCTGCTCTTTCCAGGGGTCGCCGTAGGCGTGGTAGCCGTTACGTTCCCAGAAACCGAGGCGATCATGATCGAGAAGCATGAAGCCGCGCACCCACTTGACGCTTTTCCAGGCATAGAGATGAGGAACAATCAGGCGGAGAGGGCCGCCGTGGTCCGCGGTGAGCGCCTCGCCGTCGTGTTCGAAAGCGAAGAGGACATCAGGACGGAGTAGATCCGACAGAGGAACGTTTGAGGTGTAGCCCTCTTCGGCGAGCACGAGGACGTGAGTGGCTTCGGGCTTGGCTTTGGCGAGGGCGAGCACGTCGGTGAAGCGCACGCCCTTCCAGCGGTTGTCGAGGCGGCTCCAGCGCGTGACGCAGTGAAAATCGCTGGTGGATTCGATTTGCGGAAGAGCGCGGAATTCCTCCCAGGTGAGCCTCAGAGGAGTTTCGACGAGGCCGGTGACTTTGAAGTCCCATTTGGCAGAATCGAAGTCCGGAACGCGGCCGTAGTGGAGCACGGGCCACTTGATCGTGAGGGATTGACCGGGAGGCAGGCGGCCGTCGGCCCGGGCTTGCTTCTCTTTCTCGCGGCGCCCGCCATCATCACCAAAGATCGGCATTCGGATTCCTCCGTCCTATTAGAGTCGGCAGGGTGCAGATGGTTTCAAAACCGGGCCGCTCTATTCGGCGTAGTTAATCTTATGGTACTTTGGGTTTTCGGCTTCCACCCTGGTGTACCTGCCAAAGGAGCTTGTTCATGGCTTCCGCCTCGCCAGTGACTGCGTTGAATCAACGATTTGAAATTCCAGGGATTGTGAAAATTGTGGAGGAGCGCGCGGGCTTTCCTGCGGTGCGGATTCAGACGCCGGATGTTGCGGGCGAGGTGCAACTCTATGGCGCGCACGTGACTTCCTGGCGGCCCGCGGGAGAAGAAGAGGTGCTGTTTCTGAGCGCGAAGACGAAGTGGCAGGCGGGCACGGCGATCCGCGGCGGAGTTCCGGTGTGTTTTCCGTGGTTTGCGGACAGGACAGAGGGACCGAAGTCGCCGGCGCACGGGTTGGTGCGGACGGTTCCGTGGAAACTCGAGGCGATTACGCACGCAGACAGCAATGTGACCGTAGCGCTTTCGACTTCGTCGGACGAAACGACGCGGAAATCGTGGCTGGGTGATTTTCATCTGTTGTACTGCGTGACGTTCGGCGAGCAACTGCGGCTAGAGCTGATCGTGACCAATCGCGGGACGCTGCCGTTCCGGTTTGAAGAGGCGCTGCATTCGTACTATCGCGTGGGAAACGTGGAGAAGCTAAAGGTGCGCGGGCTGGGTGGGGCTTCGTACATTGACAAGGTAGATGCACGGAAGGAAAAACACCAACGCGGAGACGTGGTGCTGACTGGAGAGACAGACCGGGTGTATCGAGGGACGTCCTCAGCGGTGGAGATTGAGGATCCTGTGTTGCGGCGGCGGATCCTGGTGTCCAAGGAAGACTCGCGCGAGACGGTGGTGTGGAATCCGTGGTCGCAAAAGGCGGCCGGGATGGCCGATTTGGGCGCCGATGAGTGGCGGCAATTTGTGTGCGTGGAGACAGCGAATGTAGGAGACCACGCGGTGACGCTCAGCGAAGGGCAGGCGCATACGATTTCGGCGCTGATTTCATTGAATTCTTTCTAAAGCAGATTATTCTGTTTCTTCCCTGCCCGGTTGGGCGTATGCCAGCCCCTTTCTCGCGGCATGCTATGATTCCTGCATCTCACCAATCGAAAGCGAACCTGCGATGCCTGCACGCATTCTGGACGGCCTGAAAATCCGCGACGAAATCTTCGGGGAATTGAAAACAGAAATTGGACGATTGCACGCCCTTGGGATTCGGCCCGGGTTGGCCGCAGTGCTGGTGGGGGAAAATCCTGCTTCGCAACTTTATGTGAAGAACAAGATTGCCGCGTGCGAGCAGCTAGGGATGGCCAGCTGGCTGCACACGCCGCCGGCGAACGTCACAACGGAGTACATGCTGCAACTGGTGCGGGACCTGAACACGGACGACAACGTGGACGGGATTCTGATTCAGTTGCCGCTGCCGGGGCAGATTGATTCGAAGCGGGTGCTGGAAGCGGTGGATCCTGCAAAGGACGTGGACGGGTTTCATCCCGTGAGCATGGGGATGCTGGTGAGCAACCGGCCGGGACTGGTGGCATGCACACCGGCTGGGTGCATGGAGATTCTGCGGCGCAACCAGATTGCGATTGAAGGCGCGAATGCCGTGGTGCTGGGCCGGAGCGACATTGTGGGGAAACCGATGGCGCTATTGCTGCTGCACGCGAATGCGACGGTAACGGTCTGCCATTCGAAGACGCGGGATATCGCCGAAGTGATTCGCCGGGCGGACATTCTGGTGGCCGCGATTGGGAAAGCGGGCTACGTGCAGGCCGAATGGATCAAGCCCGGAGCAGCGGTGATTGACGTGGGCACGAACAAAGTGACAGATGCGGAGGAAGCGGCAGAGTTGCTGCGGAACTTCCCAAAGCGGCTGGAGAAATTCCACGCGAAAGGCAGTGCGTTGATTGGCGATGTGCATCCCGACGCGGTGCAGGTGGCAGGCGCGCTGTCTCCCGTGCCCGGCGGCGTTGGGCCGATGACCATCACGATGCTGATGAGCAATACGGTGAAGGCGGCACGGCTGAGGCGTGCGCCGAATGCCGCGGTGGCGCGTTCCTAAAATGCTGAAACTTGGGTTGACGGGTGGAATTGCGAGCGGGAAAAGCGCCGTGGCAGCGCTGCTGCGCGAAGTGGGATTCCCGGTGCTGGACGCGGATTCCGTGGCGCACAAGCTGATGGAGCCAGGACAGCCTGCGCACGATGAGATTTTGAAATTGTTTGGAGCGGATTTGGCAGATGCTTCGGGGAGGATTGACCGGGCGAAGCTGGCGGGGATTGTGTTTGCGGACCGAACGAAATTGGGGCAGCTCAATGCGATTCTGCATCCGCGGGTGGAACAGATAGTTTTTCAGCAATTTGAGGAGTGGAAGAAGAGTGGCGTGCGGGATGCGGGCTTTGTGGAAGCGGCGCTGCTGATTGAAGCAGGACTCTCGGACAAGCTGGACGGATTGGTGGTGGCGTGGTGCGAGCCGGAGCAGCAACTGGAACGGATGCGGGCCAGAGGAATGAGCGAAGTCGAGGCGCGACGGCGCATGGCAGCGCAGCTTCCGCTCGAGGAGAGGCTAAAGCGGGCGACAGAAACGATTAATTGCTCGGGGAGCCTGGAAGAGACGCGGGCGCAGGTGCAGGCATTGGCGGCGAAACTTCGGAAATCGAAATAGCTAATGTGGGCTATTGAAAGACGAAAGAAAAGAAAGAGGCTGGCTTGAAAGCCAGCGCTACACGGAAGACGGAAGAGAATAAGAAAAACCTGCACGCTCGAAATCAGAGGGTGCGGCCGCCCGTTCTCGCTGCGAAAAACCGATGATTTCCGTAGCGCCGGCGACTTCCCGAGCGGACGCAACGGAGTTAGACTACAGACTTGCAATTCCACAGGCGCAGCCCGACGCGCAAAGGATGGACTCGGATGCTTGCCACCCGCCTCGATCGCCGGAGTTTCCTGAAAATCACTAGCGCCGCTGGGGGTGGGTTGTTGTTCGGTTTGTATGCCGAGCCGCTGGAACGCGCGCTTGCGCAGACACCGCCCACGCCGAAGTGGGTTCCCACCGCGTTTGTGCACGTCAGCCCCGATAACATTTTTACGATTACGGCGAAAAATCCGGAGATTGGCCAGGGGGTGAAGACTTCCCTGCCGATGATTATCGCAGATGAGCTGGACGTGGATTGGAAGGACGTGCGGGTGGAGCAAGCGGACCTGGACGAGACTTTGTACGGCGTGCAAAGAGCGGGAGGAAGCACGGCGACGCCGGTGAACTGGGACCCATTGCGGCAGGTGGGGGCAGCGTGCCGGCAGATGTTTGTGACGGCCGCGGCGCAGAGCTGGTCGGTGACGGAAGCGGAGTGTGAGACCTCGTCGGGGCGAGTGCTACACAAGGCGAGCGGAAAGAGTGCGACGTACGGATCGCTGGCAGACAAAGTGGCGACGATGACGCCGCCGGACCTGAAATCCGTGAAGCTGAAGGATCCGAAGGACTACAAGATCATCGGGCACACAACGCAGGGCGTGGACAGCCGCACGATCGTGACGGGAAAGCCGCTCTATAGCATCGATTTCCGCGTGCCGGGGATGCTGTGGGCGGTGTATGAGAAGTGTCCCGTGTTTGGCGGAAAGTTTGTGAGCGGAAATTTGGAGGAAGTGAAGAAAGAGCCGGGCGTGCGCCAGGTTTTCGCCTTGCAGGGAACTTCGGACATTTGGGGGCTGATGCCGGGAGTGGCGGTGCTGGCAGACACGTGGTGGCAGGCGAAGACGGCGCGGGAGAAATTGAAGATTCAGTGGGACGAAGGAACGACGGCGCAACAGAGCAGCGAAGGATTTTTGCAGAAAGCCAAAGAGGTGTCGAAGCAGAATCCGACGCTGATTTTGCGGAAGGATGGGGACGCCGAGGGAGCGTTGAAGACGGCGGCCAAGGTGGTGGAAGCGGACTACGACTATCCGTTCATCGCGCATGCGCCGATGGAGCCGCAAAACTGCCTGGCGCATTATCATGACGGAAAGCTGGAGTTCTGGTCGCCTTCGCAGACGCCGGAGAGCGGACGCTTGCTGGTGGCGAAGACGCTGGATGTGCCGCACGACAACATCACCGTGCACATGATGCGCGTAGGCGGAGGATTCGGAAGGCGGCTGACGAACGACTATATGGTGGAAGCCGGGGCGATTGCGAAGCAGGTGGGAGTGCCGGTGAAGCTGCTTTGGACGCGGGAGGACGATTTTCACCACGACCATTACCGGCCGGCGGGCTATCACTTTTTGAAGGGCGGAGTGGATGCTTCGGGAAAGCTGGTGGCGTGGCGGAATCATTTTGTGAGCTTTGGAGAGGGAGATAAGTTCGCGCCGGCCGCGAATATCCGTGGAAGCGAATTTCCGGCGAGTCTGTTGCCGGATTATTACTTCGGGGCTTCGTTAATGCCGACGGGGATACCAACGTATGCGCTGCGGGCACCGGGAAGCAATGCGTTTTGCTGGGTGTTTCAGTCGTTTCTTGACGAACTGGCGCACGCGGGGGGAGTGGATCCGGTGCAGTTCCGGCTCCATGTTTTGAGGTTGCCGACGGTGGTGAATCCGGAAGCGAAGAACGACGGGCCGGAATTTGTGGCGTTGCGGGCGGCGGGGGTGGTGAAAGCGGTCGCGGAGATGTCCAGCTGGGGAAAGAACAAATTGCCGAAGGGATCGGGGATGGGAGTCGCGTTCCAGTTTTCACACCGTGGCTATTTCGCGGAAGTGGTGGAACTGGCCGTGGATGAGAAGAATCACGTGAAGGTGAAGAAGGTCTGGGTGGCGGGGGACATCGGCAGCCAGATCATCAATCCGGGCGCGGCGGTCAACGAGTGCCAGGGAGCGGTGATCGAAGGGCTTAGCTCGGTGATGAGTTACGAGATCACGATGAAGAATGGGCGGGCGGAGCAAAGCAATTTTGATGAGTACACGCCGGTGCGCATGAACGAGGCGCCGCCAGAGATTGAAGTGCACTTTTTGAAGACGGATAATCCGCCGACAGGATTGGGAGAACCGGCCGTTCCACCGGTGCTCCCGGCCGTTTGCAACGCGCTGTTCGCGGCGACGGGGAAGCGTATTCGGTCGCTGCCGCTGGCGAAGCACGGGTATTCGTGGGCGTGATTGCAGTCTACTCGCATTAAATCAACGGACATTGTTTGGGGATAAATTACACGCAGGCGACGGGAGATTTGTGTGAAGCGTGCGGACGTTGTGGTGGTGGGTTCGGGGTCGCTGGCCACGAAGACCGTGTATGCACTTTCGCAGGACCGGAAGTTTGGTTTGCGCGTGGTGATTATTGCGCGGTCGGGGAAGAAGGCCACGCAATTGGCACAGATTGCGAATGCACGGGCGGGCATCCTTTCGACGGCATCGAAGTTTGAAGCGCTGGAAATCGCGGAGTTTACAGCGGCGGGCTTTTCGCGAGCCTTCCGAGGATTGAAGCCGAAAGTGATTTTTCAGACGGCTTCGCTGCAATCGCCGTGGGAGGCGGCAGTAGGCCCGAACGGATGGACGAAGCTGGTGGCTGCGGCAGGATTCGGCATTACGCTGCCACTGCAAATGGCGCTGACGGCGGAGGTGAGCAGGGCAGCGGGTGACAGCAAGGCGGCAATTATCAACGGGTGTTATCCGGATTGCGTGAACGTAGCGCTGGAGCGGGCCGGACTGCGAGTGACCTGCGGGATTGGAAATGCGGGAATTGTGGAAGCGTTTTGCCGGCCGCACGAGAAGGTGAAGGGCGGCGAAGTGCGCGTGGTAGGCCACCATGGACAGCTTCGCGGGTGGCTGTTGGGCAATGGCGAGGCCGTCCAGCCGAGGATTTGGGTGAAAAAACGAGAAGTGAAGGCGATCCGGCTGAGCCCGAAGCTGGAGTCGATTTCAGAAGAGTTGAATGAAGTAACGGCGGCCACGGCGCTGGCGGTGATTCTGACGCTGGTGACGGGAGAAGAACTGCGGATGAGCATTCCCGGAGTGGCGGGACTGCCTGGCGGGTATCCGTATCTCGTAAAGAGAGGAAACTTCATATTGCGATTGCCGGCAGGAATCAGCCGCGAAGAAGCGATGGCGCATAACCGAATTGGAGAGCAGATGGACGGGTTGGAGTTAGGAGAGGGAGTGCGCTTCGGCAAAAAGGCGCGGGCGGCTCTTGCTGCCGCTGGTTTTCCTTATGCAGAGGGTTTTGCGTTTGAGGAATGGAGCGAAGCGCAGGCCGCTACGTTATCATTGCAAAATCAACTTCGTTTGCAGAAGTAGGGTGTGCCCCCGGGAATCCACGCCAATCAGATGTGAATCCAGTTGAAGAGAATGAGAGACAGGGTGCCGGCGCCGACGATGATCCAGAGGATCAGGCTCTGGATGAGAGGGCGGAAGCCGACGCGCTTGAGGGTTTCCTTGTTGAGACCCGTGCCGATGAGGAAGAGCGTGACGGTGAGGCCGATTTTGCCGAGGTGATTCAGGATGCCAAATGTGCCGCTGAGCGAAGGTAGCAGCGTATTCAACAGGGCGGCAACGCAGAAGAATAGGATGAACCAGGGCCATTGGACGCGGGCCTTGCTTTTCAGGGCGAAGGCAGTAACCAGAGAAAGAGGGACGATCCAGAGGGCGCGGGCTAGCTTGACGGTGGTGCCAATGGCGAGCGCGGTGGGGCCGTATTTGGCGGTGGCGCCAACGACGGAACTCGTGTCGTGGATGGCCAGGGCGGACCAGAGGCCGAACTGGGATTGGCTCATGTGGAGCATGTAGCCGATGACAGGGAAAAGAAAAAGGGCGATGGAGTTGAGAATGAATACGGCACCGAGGGAGACAGCCATTTCTTCTTCGTTGGCGTTGGCGATGGGGCCGACGGCGGCGATGGCGCTGCCACCGCAGATAGCGGTGCCGGCGCTAATCAGGAATGCTGGCTTTTGGGCGACTTGAAGAAGATACCCTAGGCCAAGGCCCAGAAGCATGGCGAGAGTGATGCTGCCGGCCGTGTAGAAGAAGCCGGAGCGGCCAGCGTGGGCCACTTCCTGAAGATTCATGCCGAAGCCGAGAGCAACGACCGAAGCCTGGAGAAGGAATTTCGAGAGGTGTTTGCTTTCGAGATGGAACGGGTGAGCGAAAGCGAAGCCGTAAATGAGGCCGCCGAGGAGCGCCAAGGGCGGGGAGACCAGGCCGCTGGCCGCGAGGATGAGCCCGACGAAGAAGAGGTTCTTGCTCACCCGAAAAGTGTGCGCTGGGAGCGGGGACGGCGTCCAAGCAGCAATTCTAATTAGCGATTAGGCAGGCTTATCACCTAGAAGGGGCTGGGGCATTCTTTCAGATTAGACCAGAGAGCAAAAACAATTCCTCAGGGGCTGAAGCCACCGTTCCTTCACGTCTTTATGTCGCAGCCAAAGTTTCGCCCCCCGCGCCTTATTTGTTGAGACTGCTTCTTGCGCGCTGAGCACTTCGATACGGGTGGGCGAAGAGGCGGGCGCGTTCCAAGGCAAAAGTGCGAAGGGCATCGGCGGGGCCTTGCGGAGCCGGGCCGGTGCGGGTGATGAGCGTGAAGTGACGGGTGATGCGGAGATCTCCGACTTCGACGAGCTGCAAGGTGCCAAGTTCCAGTTCCTTGGAGATGGCCCAACGGGAGACGAAGCCAACGCCGAGGCCCGCCTCGACAGCGGACTTGATGGCCTCGGTGGAATCAAGGTCCATGACCTTTTGGAAGGATTTCAGTTTGAGGCCGGCTTTTTCCAAGGCTGTTTCAACGACACGGCGCGAGCCGGAACCTTGTTCGCGCATCAGGAGAGACATCCTCTGGAGTTGCGCACGAGAGATGCGAGCAGATTCGAAATCGCGCGGGGCAATCAGGACCAATTCGTCTTCCATGAAGGGTTCCGTGCGTAAGCCGCGTTCCCGGGCGGGGCCTTCGATGAGGCCGGCGGAGACTTTCCCTTCGAGGAGCATGTGGACAATCTCGGCAGTGTTTCCGCTTTGAATGGAAAACTGGACCTGGGGATGTTCGGAAAGGAAAGCACCCAGCAATTTGGGGAGAACGTATTGGGCGATAGTGGTGGAGACGCCGAGCGAGAGTTCACCCGAGACCGCGCCTTGCGCTGTGCAAAGCTCGTGTTCGGCTTCGGAGGCGATGGCGGCGAGCTTATTGGCGTGCTTCAGAAGAGCCTTGCCCGGCGGCGTCAGCGAGACCTTGCCGCCGCTGCGGTCGAAAAGGCGGACGCCCAGTTCGTTTTCGAGAGCCTGGATCTGGAGGGTGACGGCGGGCTGCGTGAGGAAGAGCTGGTCGGCAGCTTTGCGGAAGTTCAGATGATGGGCAACGGCGCGAAAGACTTTGAGGCGAAAGTTCTCCAACTTGGACATGGAAGGATTATCCACGGAACGCATTGTGGGAGCTAAGAATTCTGGATGCGCAGAGGGACACGGGTTGAAAGAAGGCGGCGTAAAGCCGCCCCTACACGCAGCGGTTTGCATGTGGAAACAAGGGGCGGGCCTCCCTTCCTTCCTCAGGGCTAGCAAGCAGAGGCGAGCCTTACAGTTGACTGATGCGTGCGGCGACCACTAAGATGACCGCACTTCATAGCTTTCGGGAGGTTCCCTTGCGCAAGAGCGCGATTGTTTTGGCTTTTTCCTTTTTGTTTTCCATCTCCGTTGCGGCGCAGCAGCCAGCCACCGCTCCTCTTTTTAACTTCCAAGAAGTGATGATTCCGGTGCGGGATGGCGTGCATTTGCAGACGGTGATCCTGACGCCAGTGGATGCGAAGGAGCCACTGCCAATCCTGCTGGAGCGGACGCCTTATGGAGTGCCGGATCACGCACCAGCGGAAGTGCCGGCGCGTTGGAAGGAGTTGATGGCGGATGGCTACATTTTCGTGCTTCAGAATTTGCGAGGACGGTTCAAGTCGGAAGGAGTGTTCAATCTAACCTCGCAAGTGAACCTGAAAGATCCGAAGGCGACCAGCGAGACGACGGACGCGTACGACACGATTGACTGGCTGGTGAAGAACGTCAAGGGAAACAACGGGAAAGTGGGGATTTTCGGTGTGTCGTACGACGGGCTGACAGCGGCGTTGACGCTGCTGCAGCCGCATCCCGCGCTGAAGGCCGTGAGCGAGCAAGCTTCGCCTGTGGACCAGTGGATGAACGATGACGACCACCGATATGGGGCGCTGCGAGAGAGCTACGATTTCGAGTATGCGGTGATGGAGCAGGCGAGCAAGACGGAGAACACTCTCTTCAAGTTCGAGATCTATGACACCTATGAGTGGTATCTGAATCTGGGGCCGCTTTCAAATATCAACGGCAAATACCTGCATGGATCGATTCCCTACTGGAACCTGTCGGTGGAGCATCCGGATTATGACGATTTCTGGAAGAGCGAGGCATGGGTGCGGCAATTGCACGCCTCGACGGTGCCGAACCTGAATGTGGCGGGATTCTGGGACCAGGAAGATCCGTGGGGGCCGTGGCAGATTTTCCGGCATGCCGAGGAGCACGATCCGGATCATACGAATTTCATGGTGGCGGGACCGTGGTTCCACGGGCAGTGGCAGAGGCCGGAGGCCAAGAGCATCGGGCTGATTCCCTACGGAGGACATGACACGGCGAAGGAGTTTCGCGAGAATTTGCAGGCGCCATTTTTCCGGTACTACCTGCATGGAAAAGGCGAAAAACCGCAGTGGCAGGCGACGACGTTCGAGAGCGGGTCGAATACTTGGAAGACATATGCCGTTTGGCCGCCCAAGGAAGCGGTGGCGACGAAGCTGTATCTGCATACGGATGGGACGCTGTCGTTTGCGGTGCCCGGTGAGACGAAAGGTGCAGCCGGCTATCGGGAGTATGTTTCGGATCCGGCGAATCCGGTGCCTTATCGGACTCGCCCCATTTCGCCGACGTATCCCGCGGGAGACTGGAGAACGTGGGAAGTGGCGGACCAGCGGTTTGTGGATCACCGGCCGGATGTGTTGACGTTTGTGAGCCAGCCGCTGGATCACGATTTGACAGTTACGGGGCCGCTGGCAGCGAAGCTGTTTGCATCTACTTCCGGCACGGACAGCGACTTTGTGGTGAAGCTGATTGATGTTTTTCCGCAGGACGCGCAAAAGAATGAATGGAATCCGGAGGAGGGACCGAAGCCGGGGCAGTACGCACAATCCCTGAATGGATATGAACTGCCGATTGCGATGGAGGTCCGGCGAGGTAGATATTTGAAGAGCTTTGAACATGCAACGCCACTCGAGGCCAACAAACCCATTGAGTGGGATGTGTCACTGCGCGACCATGATCACGTATTTTTGAAAGGACACCGGATTATGGTGCAGATTCAGTCCACATGGTTCCCAATCATTGACCGGAATCCGCAGAAGTTCGTGCCGAGTATTTATGAGGCCGTGGCCTCAGATTACGTGCCAGCGACGCAGCGGGTGTATTGTTCGGGGACGACGGCGTCATATATCGAGCTGCCGGTTATCAAGTGAAGATCCGGAACCCGATGGCTCAAAACGGTTCTTCGGGAATTTGAGACAAGTTACAGGGACGTAAGTCGAGTAACACGGCGTGACAGGCTTCGCCGGGAAGCTACTTTGCCTGGAGGGACTCCACGTATTGGGACAACGCGAGAATTCGCTGTTGCACCTTGACGGGATCCGTTCCGTGGACGGGCGAAGTGGCAAGCACGCTGCCCCAAACGGGCATATCACTCGAACCATGTGCGGGCGTGGGGGCTCCGAACCTCACAACAGCGGCAAAATGGTCAGCGGGAAATTTTCCGTTATTGTGCTTCGCTAGCAGAGTCAAGTCCGTGGGCGGTGCTTTAAAGACTGAAGCTGCGGGCCCGTCCCCTTTGGCTGCCTTTCCGTGACAACTGGCACAAAGTTGCAGATAGAGATCCTGGCCGGTATCCGGCACAGCACCTTTGATGGGTTCAGTTTTCACGGATTTCTTCTCTTGCTGGGATCCCGTGGCTTGCGATTGCGGGTAAACGGCGCTCGAACAAAAGAGCGCAAGGGCCACTGCAAAAAGAGCAGTGTTTTTCATATTGCACCTCCTTAGGGGATTTAGCGGCTGAGCAGACTGGAGAGAGGCCTGGTGAGCCAAAGATAGCCCTTGCCCATTTAGGCCTTTTCGTCGAGATAAATCAGTGAGACGG
>Ga0335069_10003567_pt1 | contig 23404 bp, 25 predicted proteins | sample Lox_Sample_11_FD_206714 | JGI IMG/M metagenome (GOLD analysis project Ga0335069, IMG submission 206714) | Soil microbial communities from Loxahatchee National Wildlife Refuge, Florida, United States - Lox_Sample_1.1 | ecosystem: Environmental > Terrestrial > Soil > Wetlands | place: USA... | reverse complement strand
AAACGGTTGAAGGAAGGCCAGTCGTGTCTCATGACGGGAAGCAGGTTGCTTTGATGAGCTTAGCTAGAGTGCTGGAGTTGAGGGAATCCGAGGTTGCCGTGGAAGGCGGAGTTTTTCCGGTCATCGTGGTGCGCGCCGGCGGCAAACAGGTGGCAGTGGCCGTCGATGGCCTCTTGTCGGAGAGGGAAGCGTTCGTCAAGGATCTCGGGATTTCTCTGCCCACGGGAGGCAAACTGACAGGGGGCGTCGTTACCGCGGACGGTTCCGTAGCCTTGGTGTTGAACCCAGCGGGAATTATTGAGGCGTTTCAGCAATCGAACGGAAAGCCTGACTTTGTCGTTGTCAATGAAGCCATACAAGAGCAGGTGTCCACGATCCTGGTTGTGGATGATTCGATTACGACTCGCACGCTGGAGAGGAGCATCCTGGAAGCACATGGTTATCAAGTTCGCGTCGCGGTGGATGGATTGGAAGCATTGGAGCAGCTTCGCGTCAATCCTTCCGACCTCGTGATCGCCGATGTTCAGATGCCGCGGATGGACGGCTTCACCCTCGTCGCTGAAATCAAGAAGGACCCAAGCTTGGCAAAGATCCCCGTGATTATCGTGAGTTCACTCGAGAGGCGTGAAGAACAGGAGCGTGGCCTTGCGCTGGGTGCCGACGCATACATCGTGAAACGGAAATTCGATCAGCAGGAGCTACTGGACGCAATCCGGCAGATTCTATGAGGAAAACGCGTGTACTGATTGTTGAGGATTCGCCTGTAGTTCGGGAATTCCTGCAACATATCATTAACAGCGATCCTCGATTGGAGGTGGCCGCGGCTGTCGAGAGTGCAGAGGAAGCCCTGGGCGTTTTCGAACAGTCGGCGCCGGATGTGGTCTCGATGGACATACGCTTGCCCGGGATGAACGGATTCGAGGCCACGCGACGGATCATGTCTGAGAACCCAACGCCAATTGTTGTGGTGTCAGCCAGCGTGGAATCAGACGACCTCAAGATCACAATGAACGCCTTGCAGGCTGGCGCCCTAGCCGTTGTCGAAAAGCCCGTTGGCAAAACCCATGCGGACTATGAGTTCCTCGCTCAGCGGCTCTGCACACAGCTCGCGATCATGAGCCAGGTCAAAGTCGTACGTCAGCGGCTAAATGGCAAGCGCTACTTGAACTTGTCCTCCGCTCCAAAGCAAGCGACGGGTGAAGCGGCCCTATCTCCGCAAGTCGGCGCCTATCGCATATTAGGTATTGTTGCTTCCACCGGCGGGCCTAATGCGCTTGTTCCTCTTCTGAATGGCCTTGGACCGAGTTTTCCCTTGCCAATCCTTCTAGTGCAGCATATCACCGCTTCTTTTCTGGAAGGCTTCGTTTCCTGGCTTGACGGCGTTTGTCCGTTTTCGGCAGTCATCGCAAAAGATGGCGAAACGCCCGTGCCAGGAAAGATCTACCTGGCCCCCGCCGACAGGCACTTGTGTATACAGTCAGTATGTCTGCACGTGGACGACGGAGCGCCCGTGTGCGCCCAACGGCCATCCGGAACCGTACTATTTCAATCGATGGCCCGGAGTTCCGGTTCTCGCTCGGTCGGGGTACTCCTCACCGGAATGGGAGAGGACGGAGCGGAGGGTCTGCTGGAGTTGCGCAAGGCTGGAGGCTACACCATCGGCGAAGATGAGTCGACCGCGGTGGTGTACGGAATGCCGGCTGCCGGCGCCAGGCTAGGTGCGGTCTGCGAAAGCTTGCCGCTCCCGGTCATTGCTCCTCGACTTCTGCAACTGGTAGCGGCCCAGAAGGGAGAGCATTGATGGAATCCAACCAGCGCATCATGGTGGTCGAGGATTCCGAGACTCAAGCTCTCAAGATGCGCTACGTTCTTGAGGCCGAAGGTTGGGAGGTGATCTCGGCCTCCTCAGCCGAGATGTCCCTCGATGCGCTTAATCGCACGGTTCCGGACCTCATCCTGGTTGATTACCACTTGCCAGGCATCCGCGGCGATGAGTTATGCCGACGTATTCGTATGAACGTCAACACTCGTGGCATACCGGTCCTAATGCTGACGGTTGAGGAGAATCACGGAGCGGAGCTTCACGGCCTCGAAAGCGGTGCAGACGATTATGTTTCCAAGTCCGTGGACGCGGAAATCCTGCTTGCGCGCATCCGCGCGCTCTTACGAAAATCGCCCTCGCAAACGTCTGTGCTGAGCCCAGCCGATTCTAGTTTTCGGCGAAGCCGGCTCTTGGCGATTGATGACAGCCCAACCTACTTGCAGTATCTTGCCGAGGAACTGGGAGATGAAGGGTACCAGGTCGAGCAAGTTGCGAGTGGCAGGGCCGGCCTTGACAGATTAGCCACCGAGGCCTTCGACTGTGCGCTTGTGGACCTGGAAATGCCTGATCTGAGCGGCATCGACGTTTGCCGGCGGATCGTTGAGTTGCGACACAAAACGGACAACTTCATTGCAGTCCTTATGCTCACGGCCCGCGAGACCAAGGAAGACATGACTCGCGGATTGGAAGCCGGGGCGGACGATTTCGTAGGCAAATCGAGCGACCTTGCTGTTTTGAAGGCCCGCATTCGGGCCTTGTTGCGTCGCAAGTCTTTTCAGGAAGAAAACCGGAAAATCGTCGAGGAGCTCAAGAACAAGGAGCTTGAGACTGTACGAGCCCGAACCGAAAAGGAGGCTGCCGAGGCGCGGGCAGCCCTTGCAGAAGAGCTGGCGGAAACCAACCGCAAGCTGAAGGAGACCCAGACACATCTGATCCATTCCGAGAAAATGGCGTCCCTCGGACAGTTGGTGGCTGGCATTGCTCACGAAATCAATAATCCGCTCGCCTTCGTTTTGAACAATCTGTTCACTGTGGAGAGCAGCTTCAATCAAGTGGTCAATCAGATTGAGTCTCACTTGTCCACAGTATCCATGACGAAGGTCGAGAAGATTCGGACTCGCCTAGGAGGAATGCGACAGGGCCTGGAGCGCGTCAAGGAACTTGTTCTTAAACTGCGGACGTTTTCGCGCTTGGATGAAGGGGAGTTTAAGACAGTCGATATACATGAAAGCATCGACTCGGTATTGCTTTTTCTTCAGCACCAGATCAAGGGCCGGATTGAGATCGAAAAACATTATGGAGCGGTAAGCAAACTCGCATGCTACGCAGGTGGGGTCAATCAAGTCCTGATGAATTTGCTTGCCAATGCGCTGTATGCCATTGAAGGGCGTGGCAGGATTGTGATCACCACCTCGCAAGCGGAGGATATATTTTCCATCTCAGTTCGCGACACTGGAAAGGGCATCCCGGAAGCAATTCGCCATCGTATTTTCGAACCCTTCTTTACGACGAAGCCGTTGGGTCAAGGAACCGGTCTGGGACTAGCGATTTCGTACGGCATTGTCCAGGCACACCGCGGCACAATTGAGGTGTGCAGCGAAGAAAATGTGGGAACGGAGTTCATCATTAGGCTACCGATGGCTCTCGAAGAGGCAGCTGCGTTGTGACCGAGACAATTCGACGCGCTCCGTTCTGTAGTCCGTGGTGCCCAATGTGATTCGGCTGACGTCGTTACATCGATCCCGCGGCAGAGGAGACCAGCGGCTATGCTAGCCGGGATGTGCTCATCCAAATGGAAGCGAATTGGTACCCGTCAGGACGGACTCTCCACATTTTCCTGGCGCCGCTTAGCCTTGACCAGCGACGGGTTTTTTCGGGGGCCTGCTCAACGAGCGCACGCTCCGCCCGCATCTCTTCCCGGATCTCTTCCATGTGGTCGAAGTAGTAAGCCAACGCAGCGTGAACATCGGCCAGCGTGAGTGAGGGACTTGGGAGACAATTTGATCCGGAGTCATCCCTTGGTGTTTATGCCACTCCACAACATCGAGCACGCGTACACGGTGGCCCGCGATGCAAGCCCCGCCTCCGCGAGCGCCTGGCGTCTTCGTAATCCGGTCTTTCGCCGAGGCCGCCATGAATAAAGTATAAGGCCAGCCTAGAACGCCGCGGCAGTACAATCGCTCAGATCCGCTGGAACCCCGCGGGGCCATGTGACGTTTTGCATGTATCGGAAAGTCGATGTTGTCTCCGTCTCGTAACTGGGTACTCGTCCAAGATACTTCACGCGCCCTTTTTAAGAGACCGTTCGGTACGATGTCCAGGTTGTCATTACCAAAACTTCGCCCGGCCACCCAAACCCCGTTTCGACCAACTGATGCTCGGCGAGGCCAGCGTGTGTGTTAACTGGCTCTCGTCATGTCAGGAAGACTGACAGGAATCGAAGATGATACTCTGCCGGACGGTTCATTGCCCAAGGCCCAGCCATGGCTGAGACAGTTTCGGTACCCATAGGCACTGTACGAACTTTTGTACGAACTTTTATGCGAAGCCATGCGAAACGGCGAGCGGCTCCACGACTGCGACACTTCTATTTTCAGCAACTTGCGTTTTTCACTTCGCACAACTTCGCCCTAAAATTCGGCTGTTAACCGAAGGGTTGTAGGTTCGAGTCCTACCTGAGGAGCCAATTCCTTTCCCTCCATTGATTTGCGTGCCCGTTCGTTGACGGCATCCTCCTCCGCGTCCGCGTAGTCTTTCGTAGAACTTCACGTCTCCGTTCGTCTCTCCGTTTGAGCCCACCGCAGTTGGACCTCCGAGTCCTGTCCGGTTCCACGCCCTCCACGCGCCCGTTCTCTGCGTCTCTGGTTCCCTCTACCGGAGTTTGTTTACGCCCGCGCGAAATCGCCGACCCCGAGTGAGACATCTTCCACGCTCCCTGCGTATATAGTGAACGGACGCGGAAACGGACCGCGTCGATAATCCCACCAGACGGCGCTCGACCGCGAAGCGGACATCGTCGTGGGTGGCCTCTAAGGAGACCGCTCATGAAAGAACGCGATGCTGATCGCGCCGAAGCCATATGCCAGATCGCCGCAATCCTTGCTGCCGCCTACGTGCGCCTGCGCTTCCCTGAAACTCTCCAGAAGGAAGTTGACTGTGCCGAGACTTCCCGCCCTCATGTGACTGGTGGTTAACGCTATGAGAACAGAGACCAACAGATCAACGGCCCTGCGGGAAGAGATTGAGGCCTTGCGCCACATGACCGTCGGGCAGCTCAAGGACAAGTACCGAGACGTCTTCGGTGAATCGAGCCGGTCGAATCACAAACAGTTCCTCTTCCGGCGCATTGCCTGGCGCATGCAGGCGAATGCCTACGGCGGCCTTTCGGAACGCGCGCGCCGACGCGCGCTTGAGATCGCCAACGACGCCGACCTCAGAATCCGGGCTCCCAAGAACTTCTTGAAGGAGGACCTGGACGAAACGCGCACCATCGAAGCGCGCGTCGCGCCGACCGAGGACCCGCGGCTCCCGATGCCCGGCACCGAACTGTTGCGACGCTACCGGGGAAAAGATGTCGTCGTGCGCGTTCGGGAGGACGGCTTCGAGTACAGTGGCCAGATCCACCGTTCCCTGAGTTCCGCCGTTCGGCAAGCTACCGGCACGCCGTGGAACGGCTTCGCGTTTTTCGGCCTGGGCGGTAAGCCGGGGAGGAAGCATGGTAGCCACCAGTAACGTTGCGCCCGCTACCAAGCCCGTCCGATGCGCGATATACACAAGGAAGTCAACGGACGAAGGACTCAACCGGGACTTCAACTCGCTCGATGCACAGCGGGAAGCGGCCGAGTCGTACATCCTCAGCCAGCGACACGCGGGTTGGACGCTGGTCCCCAACGAGTATAGCGACGGCGGATACACCGGCGCGAATATTGAACGACCCGGCGTGCGCCAATTGCTGGCCGACATCGAAGCCGGCAAGGTCGACTGCGTGGTCGTGTACAAGGTTGATCGCCTCAGCCGTTCGCTGATCGACTTCGCCAGAATGATGGGCTTGTTCGAGAAGCACGGCGTGTGTTTCGTTTCCGTCACGCAGCAGTTCAATACCAACACGCCTCTCGGGCGCCTGACGCTGAACATCTTGCTTTCTTTCGCGCAGTTTGAGCGCGAGATCATCTCCGACCGCACGCGCGACAAGCAAGTCGCCGCGCGCAAGAAGGGCAAGTGGACCGGTGGGCACATCCTCCTGGGCTACGACCTCGACTCGCGCGCGGGAAAGTTGACCATCAATTCCGAGGAGGCCGACCGCATCCGCGAGATGTTCCGCCTCTACCTGGGAGGAACGCCGGTCTCCGAAATTGTCCAGCGGTTCGACAAGCTCGGGTGGCGCAACAAGCAATGGACCACACAGGACGGCAAGCTCTACGGCGGCAGCCTACTGCGTCGCTGCCACATCTACAAGCTGCTCGGTAACATCCTCTACACCGGGCAGGTGAAGGTTGGCGACGAAACCTTCCCTGGCGAGCACGAGGCAATCATTGATCAACAGACCTTCGATCTGGCCCAGAAGCGGCTTGAACAGAACGCTTGGACGCCGGGCAACTCGCATCGCGTGAAATTTGAGGCTTTGCTGCGAGGGCTTATCTACTGCTCCTGCTGCGGCTCCGGCATGTACTCGACGTACTCGGCCAACAAGGAACGCCGCTACCGCTACTACGTCTGCTACCGCTCGCAGCAGAAACTCGAAGGCTACTGCACGTCGCGCGCGGTGTCCGCGCCATCGGTTGAGGAGGCCGTCGTCGAGAGCATCCGGCGCGTCGGCGTGCACCCGGACGTGCTCACGGAGACCGCGCGCCTGGCGCGGCAGCAGCTCGCGGAGATTATTACTGGCCTTCGCGAGGAACTGAACACGACGAACGGTCGCGTCAAGAATCTGAAGTCGCAGATCGCACGGATTCGAAACCCGGAGGCTGCCCGGTTGGCAGAGATCCGGGAGCAACTCGCAGAAGGCGAAACGCGCGCAGAGGAGCTTCGCAAGCAGATTCTACGGCGTGAGAAGCAGCGAATCGACGAGAAGGAGTTGCGCCGCACGATGGAGTCCTTCGAGGACGTGTGGAAGGCCATGAACCTTGATGAGCAGCGGAACCTCCTGCGCCAACTGGTGGAGAAGGTCGGCTACGACGGCCGCACTGGCAAGGTCACGGTGAGTTTCAAATCCGCCGGCGTGAAGGAACTGGTTCAGAAGGAGGCAGTCCGATGAAGACAAACGACGAGATGCTCCAGATCGAAATCACCATTGCCCCGGCGAAGGGCCGCAAGGGCGGCCAGCATCGCAGCCCGGCTGTGCCCAGGGTGCCGGACCCACCGCGCATCCCTAGGATCACGCGGTTGATGGCTCTCGCAATCAAATTCCAGGACATGGTTGACCGTGGCGAGGTCCGGGACTACGCCGACCTTGCACGTCTCGGCTACGTCTCTCGTGCGCGGATCACCCAGATAATGAACCTGCTTAATTTGGCGCCGGATATCCAAATGGAGATTCTGGAACTGAACGGGATCGCAACGTGCTCTACGATGCGCGAAACCCTGCTCAGGCCGCTAGCGGGGCTTGTTCATTGGGGCGATCAACGTCAGCACTGGCGTTCGGAGTGGCGTGTGGGCTAATTGCGATAAGCTTGATTTCTCAAGAAGGATAGATGGATCGCTTCACCCCAGAAGAACGCAGCGAGATCATGAGGCGAGTACGCGCAGCCGACACCGGTCCCGAGCTGCTAGTGCGAAGGCTCGTCTATTCAATGGGATTTCGGTACCGTCTTCACTGCTCCGACCTCCCTGGCCGGCCGGACCTGGTTTTTCGCAAATTGAAGAGGGTGATCTTTGTTCATGGCTGCTTCTGGCATCAGCACACCGGATGCGTTCGATCGGCGTTGCCAAAATCGCGCGCTTCGTATTGGAGGGAGAAGCTGCTGAACAACGTTAGGCGAGATGCAAAGGCGATACGGCAATTGCGACACGATGGGTGGAAGGTGCTCGTTCTGTGGGAGTGTCAGCTCGCTGCCGACCGGACGCTGGAGCGCGTCGTTTCGCGGTTTCTCAAAGCGCAGTCCTGACACTCGAATCAGCCTTTCTCCGGAGTACTGCGAAAAGGTATTGAAAAGTGCGCACTTTTGCGGTATCCTACAGAGGCGAAGAATAAGCGAAATGGCCAAATCCAACATTGGCAAGATCACGGTTCTCCTGCCGAATGAGGAGTTTAGGCGATTCGCCGACTACTGTCGGGAGCATGGTTTCAAGAAGAGCACTCTCATCGCGAAGCTCGTCCGCGACTTCCTAAATGCCGAAAAGGAAAGAGAGAAGGAAAAGCTCGGTTCATCCGAGCAAACCGCGAGGAAAGTCTAATGCCTACCGGAGAACAACCATCATGCGCGGCTCGAAAGGTCGCTGGGCGAATAGCAGCCGGTCAGCCCGAGAAGCTGCTCCGAGACTTGACAGCATCCGTGATTGCAAAGGGACGTAAGCTGAGCGGTGGTGGCAAGCGACTGGACCCACGGATGGCGGCACGCGTCTGCGGAATCGAACTCGCTCTGAATCTTGATCGCTACTGGAACCTCTCAGAAGGCCGCTCGAACGGCCCCGTCAAGGTCATCGACATGTTCAGCGGATGCGGTGGGATGTCAACGGGGTTCCGTGCCGTGAACGGCCTGCTTCCTGTGTTTGACCTTGTCCACGCTGTCGATATTGACCACGTCGCGAATCGGTCCTATGAGCGTAATCTGGCGCTCAGACCGGCAGAATCGGACGTGGCAGAAATCGCGCGGCGCCAGACGGCATTCGCCAAACTGCAGCAAATAGCAGAGCCGCGGAGAGGGCTGCCCTTCGTTCTGATCGGCTGCGCCCCATGTCAGGGATTCTCATCACACCGCAATAGCGCAGGGGAATCCGATCAGCGGAATTCATTGTTCCTCGACTTTGCGAGGATCGCGGCGCGGCTCGGTCCTGAGGCTGTGGTCGTAGAAAATGTGCCGGAGCTATTGACGCACAAGTATTGGCCATTCGTCTTGGAGGCGCGCGCCATCTTAAAAAGGGCCGGCTATCACGTCCACATCGGCGTCCACAACATGGCTGCGTTCGGGGTACCGCAGGAGAGGTTCCGAGCCGTGCTTCTGGCCATGCGGCAACCGTTCAGGGCTCCAAGCGGATTCCTAGGTCGTCCAAAGTACCGAACCGTCCGGGACGCGATCGGGGATCTTCCTAGGATCAAGGCCGGCGAGCGATTCGCCAAAGATGAGATGCACTATACCGCCGGTCACCAGGAATCCACATTGGCGACAATACGCGCTGTGCCGAAAGACGGTGGTAGCCGTCCTGCGGATGTCGGCCCGGCGTGCCTACGACGTGTCGCGGAACGCCAAGGGAAAGCCGCCTACGAGGACGTGTACGGCCGATTGTCGTGGGACAAACCGGCGATCACGATCACGGCCTATTCACGCAACCCGGCGAGCGGGCGGTTTGTGCATCCGGAACAGGATAGGGGGCTTTCAGTCCGAGAGGCGGCCGTGCTTCAAGGGTTTCCAAGAAGCTATTGGTTCCATGGCTCGTTAGATGAGCGCTTCAGGCAGGTTGGTAATGCCGTGCCGCCTACCTTCGCCGCTCATCTTGCGATGCACATCCTAGGAGAGCTTCTAGGTGTGGAACTGCCGGAATCCGAAGTGGATCACGGCGTGGAACGCCCGTTGGGACATTCTTTTTCGCGGATGATCCCTTCTCTGAAGGCCCGCGATTGGCGGACGGGGCCTTCGGGTGATTTGAGTTGCGGGCAGGAACGGCTGTGGTAGAGAGAGCGCTGCACCTCTGATGAGCCGGAAAGTGCATAATTGTAGATCAACGCAACGGATTCGAGCATGACGAACACGATGTTCACCGCCGTAGATCTGTTTTGCGGCACCGGCGGGCTGTCCCTGGGTTTACAGACCTCGGGCTTCAACGTGTTGGGCGCCCTCGACAATTGGAAGCTCGCATGCCAGTGCTACGGCCTGAACTTCGATCATCCCGCGCTGCACCATGACATCAGAAAGCTCTCGGCACAGGAGTTCTTGTCGCTGACCGGCAATTCTGATATGAAGGTCGACCTGGTCGCCGGCGGGCCGCCCTGTCAAGGGTTCTCCGTACAGCGAATTGGAGAAGACGCAGACGATCGCAATGACCTGGTTTTGGAGTTCGCGAGATACGTCAACGAGCTTCAGCCGACTGTCTTCCTGATGGAAAACGTCCTGGGCCTGCTTGGAAAGCGGGGGGGCGCAACCGCCCACAGATTCGAACAGGCGCTCTATCCCCAATACCAAGTGCGATCGATTCGTGTTAACGCCGCCGATTACGGCGTTCCGCAACTCCGAAAGCGCGTTCTCTATTACGGATGGAGGCGCGACGTCCCAGTCCCGTTCGTTTTTCCGCGCCCAACTCATGACAGCGATTCTTATGTTACGGTGTGGAAGGCGATCGGCGACCTCCCGGAGCCACCGGAGGACTATTCTCCGCAACCGTCTGATCCGCTGCACAAAAGGCATCGACTTTCTCCCACCAATATTGAACGCCTCAAGCTCATCCCCCCTGGCAAGGGCTTTGAGAGTCTGCCCGTTGAGATGAGAGTTGACTGCCACAAGGACGGGCCCGACCGCATTGGTCACAGATACGTCTATGGCCGCCTTGATGCCAATCAGCCAGCCGGAACCATAACAGCCCGGTTTGACAGCTTCACGCGGGGGAAGTTCGCGCATCCTTTTTCACACAGGAACATCACGCTTCGCGAAGGCGCGCGTCTCCAGACGTTCCCCGACACATTTCGCTTCAGCGGCAGCCAAGAGGAGATGGCGGCGTTGATCGGGAATGCCGTTCCGCCGCGGCTCGCTCAAGTCATCGGCAAAGCGTTGTTCAGCTATCTCTCGTTCTTACGTTCCGAACCAGCCGGGGCTGACCAAGACGTTTGCACCACAGGCGTCGATCAGCTTCCGCTATTCTCGCGGCCGACAGCTTAATCATTATGTCAAGAGAACCGAGAACCGAGTGGGGTGGCTCTCTCCATACGACATTCCGATTGTTGCCTAAGCCGCTTGGGCACCTGCAACCTTTCTTGGAAAGCGATGGCCTGACGCAGGAGGACGTTCTGCAGAAGCTCCCCTATGACCGCAGTCGGTCGCGTGGCACAGCCGGCGCCGTCCCCGATGCGAAACGATATCGGGACTACCGGCAAATCTATGAGACCGCCGGCTTGGTGTACGAGGATGGCGGGGCACTTCACGTAACGGAACTCGGGCGGGCGACCCTGAGATGGCTTCCCCTGCTGTCCGAGAAGAATGTAACGTTGCTTGGTCGGCATGCTGCGTACGCGCTCGCGGCCTGTCAGTTGCGGAATCCGATAGGGGTCCAACCGTATGACGCCGCCGTGCGCGTGTTTCCGTTTTCTTACATCTGGCGCGCCATGTTCGCCCTGGATGGTCGAATAAGCTCAGACGAACTCAACCGGGCGATGTTCAAGGTCACCAATGAGGACCAACTGTACCAAGCTATCGAGGCAATTCGAGAATCGCGCCTCAAGAACGATCTTGATCTCATGGGTGAAGAAACCATAACCGGCGACAAGAAGAATGATCGCGTTATTCCTTGGATCTCTATTGCTTCTTTCGGCTGGACCCTCATCGCAGAAAAGCGGGCAGGCGAAGTAGAGGGCTATTACACGATCAGGCCGCGCACTAGAGGAATACTTCAGGAGGCCGCGGCTATCCGGCACCGGCACCGTGACTTCGGCACCGAGAAGCGCGCATATGTCGAGTTCATTGCAGAGGCGGCGTGTCTGCCGAAGGACGTCAGATGACTAACTACGGCAGTGCCACGGAAGCGAAGATCCAAGAGGTCGTTCAATCGTGCGAAAGATCGGGAACTCGATCCATCATCGCTCTGGCGGGGGTCCCAGGGACAGGGAAGTCGTTCATGGCGTCCATCGCAGCGCAACGTTTCGCCGGCGAGCCGCTTCTGGTCAGGGAAGTCCAGTTTCACCAAGCCTTCTCGTATGAAGAGTTTATAGAAGGCATGCGGATCGACAGCAGTGGAGCCGTGAATGTATTGCCAGGAATCTTTCTTGAGTGGAATGACCAAGCCCGCGAAGATCCCGACCATCGCTACGTTCTACTAATTGAGGAGCTCACACGCGCCAATTTGTCCGCGGTCCTGGGTGAGCTGATGACGTATATAGAGCATAGGGACCGGCCCTTCCTAACGGTGTATAGCCGGCGGCCGGTAGAGGTGGCAAAGAACCTCACAATCATAGCTACCTACAATCCTACTGACCGGTCTGCCATAGAAATCGACAGTGCGCTCTTGCGACGGCTCAGAGTGATCGACTTTCCGCCATCCATAGAGCAGCTAACTGAAATGTTGAAGCCTGCCGCGCTTCCAGCAAAGGTCGTCGTGCAACTCCAGCGAGTGTTCACAGCATGTAAGGAACAGTTCGCCGCCGACTATGACCATCTGATGCCGTTCGGGCACGGTATATTCGCCGATGTTACATCCGAAGTTCCAGACCTGCATCGCTTGTGGGTCGAGAGGATTCGTCACATCATCCGGCGACCGCTCATTGATCCTCACCCTTTCGCCGACCTGATCGAGCAGGAGTATCCATGGCATCAGTCCCCGGAATTCATTCTCAGCTGAGCCATTTCATCGTCTCGGTCCCTGAGCGGGGCACTGTTGATTTGTCTGCTTCGATCTGGTCAAAGATCCGATCGGAGGCCGGCCTATGGGCGCTCGTGGATCGGAATATTCTCGTCGTATCCCAGTTGTCCGGAGGTAGAGCGCGCCTTCAAGGATCCTGCTACGTGGGTCGCGTCAGGCTCGACCGATTCGTCCTCGACCTCTCAGAGAAGGTCCCCGGTGCAGTTGCCGCTCTGCTGCAATCCGCAACTTCCGATTCGTTCAGGATCGAACACATGCCTTCCTCAGCGTCGGATCTGGGCGATTTGATTTCTTTGCTCATTCGGCAATTTCTGAGGATTACACGGGCGTATGTCTCGGCGGGGCGAGAGTTCGAGTACCGAGCGGTGCCCAGCGCAAGTTCGATGGTTTCCGGCAGACTGAACACGACGCGAACTTTGAAGTTGAGAGCTCGGGGTCTTCGGCATCTGCTCGCGTTTGAGCGCTCCACGATCCGAAAGGACACCATAAAGAATAGGATGTTGGCTGCCGCGCTCCGGGAGATCGGAAAGCTGGCACGGCTTGTTTCGATACCAGGCGAGGATCTCGCAGTCGCACGCGGGCTATCTATGATGTTCTCGGACTGCCAGGACGCCGAGCTCCTTTTCGGCAGCAGGGAACGGCTGGTCAAGAATGCAGTCCAACTGGCTTCAGCGGCGCAGTCAGCGAAGGATCGCGATCTCCTATACCTTGCGTCGGTCGTGTTGGCGCACGAGAGCTTCGAGCATGGAGCCAAAGGTGTAGACACCGTACCGCGAGCGTGGTTCTTGAATTTAGAAAATCTGTTCCAGATCGCAGTTCAACGAAGGCTTCAGGAGCAGTACTCCGGACAAGTTAAACCCGCGACTCAGCTCGGCAAGAATGCCCCACTCTTTCCGGCGCAACCGAACTCCTACCGGGCAAATCCAGATTTGGTTTTTCTTCGGAGCGGAGTCGTCGACGCTATTGGAGACGTAAAGTACAAGACCTGGTCAACGACTCCCTCACCATCGGACCTTTATCAGCTGCTTGCGCATGCTTCCGCACTGGGCGCGCGCTGCGCTTTTTTGATTTTTCCTGGAAACCAGTATGAGGAACGCGATCTCGGCGCGTCCGCGACGGGTTGTCGGACTTGGCTATTCGCGGTCGATGTCCGAAATCTCTCGGAGCACCTTCCGCAACTGTTAGCGCGCCTCGAAGTTGGGACCGTAGCATGACGGGGTATCCCCGACCGAAGTATGCCTGGCAACCGCCCCGTTCGACGCACATCTCATTCGAAACGGCGCGCGTCGATAGAACATTCCTTCGTAGACTTGTTGCGGAAAACTGATAGAATATGATGCAGTATCGGTCGATGCCGCTCAGATTGGCTCTCCGATCACCGGGTCACTCCGAAAGAATCAGCGCGTAGGATAGAGGGCTTGGCGCTATGGCTAAGCACCGGAAATTTAACGCCGACCGCTTCCTGGACAAGTTCCAGGGCCAGGAAGTGTTGCTGCGAAATTACGCACAGCTCTGGAAGAACGGGCTGGACTTGGACATTCCTTCGCTCGATGTTGAAGGGTTAAAGGCTTTTCTGGCCGACGGCGAGGGCGTCGACAAGGATGCCTTCATGGAGGGTCTCTTCCGGGTATTCGATCTTTGTACCGAACACGGGCACGAAGCGCTCAAATCGGCGTGCCGGGATCTCAATTACGATCCAGATCCCAACGACAAGATGACGGTCGAGCACCTCGGGTTGGCTGTTCGTACCGCACGCGAAGATGTTTTCAATTTCGCCTACGACCGTTGCACGCTCCAGCAAGCAGAACGATTCTCGATTTACCAGGGAAAGAAGGGGCAGGCGATCACGGATCTTGCAGCGGCGACGGAGCACCTGCGTCAGAAACTTGCCGACCAGTTCAAGGGCGACAAGAATAGCGATCGCGTGCTCGTGAGGCCGTATCAGGAGGACGGATACGTCAACTTCATCGTCTACCACGAGAAACGGATGCAGGCGGTGCTCACGTTCAAGGGCTCGCAAAAGCACAGCCATGTCTCGCCGACAGTTCTGCGGCCAGCTCAGCAGGACTTCATTAGCTACAACACCAAAACCGGCCAGGCAGAGATTGAGGCCCGGTTTGAGGTTGAAGAGGCGGCGCTGAGGAAAAATTTCGCGGGGTGCTGCCTCGGAGACGAGAACTTGTTCGAACGGCCTGAAGCCGCGCGCCGCCTGGACCTCGCTGTGATCGGGGCGTCGGATTTCGCACCGGAGACCGATGCGGGCGACACGGCGGCGCTGGTAGAACTGTATTTCACCATCAAGCAGAAACACGGGCCGTCGTTCCTGGTGAAGTCAAAGGATGTCCTTGAAACTCTCCAGTTGAACAACCTGCGCCGGAAACTGTCGGGCGGGGCGATTAAGCGGGCCGTCTTCAAGTTCACGTTCCCTGACGACGGTCGCGGAAAACGGATCGAACTCAGCGGCACCAACAAGATTTCGTTCAAAAGGGTCAAGCACGCTGACGACGTGTTCCGATACCTGAGGAAATGGAAGATCCTCCGTGGCTGAGAGCCTCCTCCAAGCCGTCCTCGATCTGCTCGACCAAGTGGACTGCCCGGTCGTCTCGCACGCGTTCGCCAGCGCCTACGGACCGGAGGCGCTTGACGAGCTTGTTTCTGAGTCGATCTTGCACGAGACTGCGATCGCGAGCGAAATCCCTCGGCCGGAGCGGTTCGGTCCCGGCCCAGACTTGGTTGTCCGCGAAACAGCGCGTGGGCTTTTCGGTGTCGCCGGCGAGGATGACTATTTCGATCCCGTTCCTTTGACCGAATTGGACGTGCGCCAATACGAAGTGATGGCGGTCGGAGTGGCTGCGAAGGTTCGCAAGGAAAATGGAATCGCGGGAAGTGGATTCCGAGACGACAATGGCCTCATCTCACTTGGGCAGAAATCGGTGGATGAGGCGGGAATCGCTGATGTCTACTTTTCACTTCCGAATCACACCGAGGATGCTGTGATTGCACGTTGCAGGCGACTTGCAGGTCTCGATCCGCAACGAAGAATCGTACTGCTGACGCCGGCTGCTCTGTGTTTGTCCACCGAAGCTGCGCAAATTCTGGCATCAAGCAAGCTAACAACTCTTGCCCTTACGCCCTCTGCGGCGGAAGGGCGACTCGCATTAGACTGGCACGCCGCACTGGGTATAAAGAGACGCAGGCCGATCGTCATGCCCGACGCCGCAGGCCGCAGGCCCAGAGGCTTCCCCGCGAATGCGGACGAGCATTACAGGATTGCCGAAGTCATATCCGAGATCGGTTCGGATTGGTCCTCCCGGCTGGTCGAAGTGTGCCGGCGACTTCAGAACGCCGGTGCCGTATTCCCGGAATCCCTGCGAAGCCAGGAATGCGTGGATACCTGGGACGAGATCGCGGAAGACATCCTTGGCTCCGGGAACTCGTCTCGTCGGGAGCGCGTGGCGAAGTACATCAAATATCGAATTAACTGGGTGCGCCGAAACCAACCAGCCCAGAATAGTCTCGCGAAAGTCTCGCCGTAGCACTTGGCGTGCGCACCCGGAGAACCATTCCTCACGAATCAAGTTTTTTGTCCCGTCCTTCAGTCACTTACATCCCCCTCGGATTCTTGCCCTCCGAAACACTTTCGCCACACTTTGTAACGGCGAAATACTAAGACTTCGAGGCGTTGCCCAGGCGACGAGTTGGAGTCGCAAGGAACGACAATGACCACTTGACGCTCCATCCCGCCCGCAGAACCGGCAACCTCGCCGAATTTCGGGAGGTGATCGTGCCAAGCACTCACACAAAGTCGGCGCTCTCCGGCGCACGACGGCGGCTGCTTGAAACCATGCAGCGGCTCAACTTCGGCCGGATCGAGAACTTGGCGGTTCACGCAGGTGAACCCGCCTTCGATCCCGCGCCGAAAATTGTCCAAGACATCAAGATCGGCGGTGAGAACGGGCCGCGACCCGAATTGGCTCGCGATGATTTCGCTCTAAAGAGCCAGGTCGCCGAACTATTCGATCATTTGAACCGCGTCGGCGATGGTACGGTTGCGGTGATCGAAGTGAAGCACGGTCTCCCGTTCCGGCTCGTGATCGAGCAGTCGGCGTAGGGACGATAGTTTTAGCACCAGGCAAAGACTGGCCGCAAAGCGGAGGTCTTGTGGGTGACGCCAGAGACGGCGAGCCTCCACGATCTCCGCTGTTTCGTTGCCGGGCGCCACCTTCAGGGTTCTCCTCCTCGGCCAAGGAGGAAGAATGAAGAGAGTTGCCTTCGGGCGCACGCATGAGAGTTCACAAGAATTATTGCAGCGATTCGAGGATGCCTATCCCCTGATTCGCCGCGCGGCTGGTGTGAGATCGGCTGCCGCAGTGAAACTGGCGGCTGTAACGCCAGACCGTGAGGACCTGGAGCAGGAGGCGTTTGCGGCAGTCTGGCAGGCGCTGCAGCACTACGACCCGTCGCGGGCATCGTTGCGAACGTTCGTTGAGAGGGTTGTCGCGAATCGTATCGCCTCGCTCATGCGGGCACCACACTGGAAATTCAAGATTGAGCGCCTGGAGGCGCACCATCTGGTGGGCCTCGATGGAATTCCCGCCGCGGAATTTCGGATGGACTTCGAAACAATCGCGGCGTCCCTGCCTGAAGCGGATCGTCGCCTTGCCGCATTTCTCACCGATCATTCGCCGACCGAAGCGAGCCGAGACCTTCGCATGCCGAGGTCTACGGTCTATGAACGAATACGCCGAATTCGGACGGCGTTCGAGGGTGCTGGGTTCAAGCCGGCTGCGGGTCGCGGCCGATGAAGGACGCGCCGCGGTTCCCGGACGAACTGACTGCCAGGAATCAGTGGTGTGTCTGGCGAGTCGAACCGGACAGAAATGGTCGCCTGACAAAGGTGCCGTACAGGCCCGACGGACGAAAGGCCGCCAGCAACGATCCGAGAACCTGGACTGCATTTTCGGTCGTTTGCGCCGCGGTGGATCAGCAGCCCGAACGTTGCGGCGGCGTCGGCTACTTCTTCGCAGCTGACGATCCCTTCTGCGGTGTGGACCTGGACGTAAGTGTGGACGCCGACGGCAATCCGCAACCATGGGCCCGAGACATCATCGATCGCTTCGAGGACACTTACCGCGCAGTTTCGGTTTCCGGCAATGGCTTACACATCCTCTGTCGCGCCGTCTTACCTGGGAAAGGCCGGAATTTCAACGTCCCCGGTGGCCCGACCGATCCCTTCGGCAAACGCGCGCAGATCGGGCTCTTTGATCGACTCCGATTCTTTGCGCTGACAGGCCGAACCTACCAACAGTCGCCGTTACTACTCAAAGAGCATCAAGAGACAATCGACTGGCTGCTCGGTTTGATGCGGCGCGAGAGCTGGATGAAAGCCTCGAAGCCACCGGTGTCCGGTGGCGAGGCGCCGACCGACTCTGAGATCATCGAGCACGCCCGCCGGGCAAAAAATGGCGCGAAGTTCGCATCACTCTGGGCCGGTAATTGGGAAGGCATCTACTCATCTCAATCGGAGGCCGACTTGGCGCTGTGCTGCATGCTGGCCTTCTGGTCTGGTCCCGACTCATCTCGGATCGATGCCCTTTTCCGCCAGAGCGGCCTCGCCCGCGACAAATGGTTGGAGCGCGAAGACTACCGAGAGCGCACGATCCAGGCTGCCATTGAGCAAACAAAGGAATTCTACAAGCCGACCAAGGGAAAATCGTCACCGGCTGGCACAAATTTTCCGCATGACCATCCAGATGCGGACACACTACCCGGAATCTGGGTGGGAGCCAGGCAACTTCCAGCGATTACAGCTGAAGCTCTTGCCGCACTCCAGCAGGGTAATGCTCCACCAGAACTCTTTGTCCGCAGTGGGCGCATGGTGGCCGTGATCCGCGATGAACGCGACCGCCACGTAATCGCGGACGTCTCAGAGGCCGCCCTCCGCGGCCGCATGGCCCGAAGCGGCTTTTACTACAAGCTGAGCAAGGACGGGGATCGCATCGAATGCGCGCCGCCGCTGGATGTCGTTCGAGATATCCTCGCGCTTCCGCCGGCTGAATGGAAGTTCCCACCGATCGAAGCACTGATCGAGACCCCGTTTCTACGCCTTGATGGGACAATCTGCACGCGCCCTGGATATGACGAGTCCACGTACCTTTTTTATGCGCCTGCGCTTGGCCTCCGCCTCCCGGAGATCCCCGAAACACCCATGGTCGATGATGTCGATGTGATGCTGGATCTCATCGATTCAGCTATCAGTGACTTCCCATTCGCGGACGCCGCAAGTAAAGCGAATGCCATCGCCTCTATGCTCACTCCATTGGTACGTCCAGCTATCGACAGCCCTACGCCGCTCGCTCTCTACGACGCGCCTCAGGCAGGCACCGGGAAGACGCTGTTGGCTGAGGTTGTCGCCATTATCGCCACTGGCCGGGCGGCCGAGACGTTTTCAGCGCCGACTGACCCCGAAGAGTGGCGCAAGAAGATCACCACTGCGCTGGCTTCGGGCACCGGAGTAGTAGTTATCGACAACGTCAATTACAGGCTCGATTCCGACGCGTTGTGTAGCGCGATCACCGCAACCACAATCTCGGACCGGATCTTCCGTACGTTCGAGCGGATCGTCCTCCCCGTGAAGTGCGCGTGGATCGCCACCGGGAACAACGTGCAGCTCGGCGGTGACCTGCCGCGGCGCTGTTACTGGATACGCTTGGATGCGAAACAATCGAAGCCATTCCATCGAACGGGCTTCAAGCATGAGAATCTCCGGGCCTGGGTAACAGAGCATCGTGGCGACTTGATCGTCGCCCTCCTGATCTTGGCGCGGTACTGGTTTCATCAGGGGCGGCCCAAGCCGAAGAGGGTACGGCCGCTGGGCAGTTTCGAATCCTGGTGCAACGTGGTCGGCGGCATCCTCGAACTGGCCGGCGTCGAGGGTTTCCTCGGCAATGCGGAGACGATGTTCGAGCAGTCAGATTCGGACGCCGCGCAGTGGGAGGCCTTTCTCCTAACGCTTGCGGACATTTTCGGCGGCGAGCCGTTTCGCGTTACGGAAATTGTCGAGAGGATGGAGGCGAGGGCTCTAGCGATACCGAACGCGGGCGAGTCCAAGCGTTTGCGCGAGGCCCTGCCGGACTTTCTTGCAGACGCGGCGGACCGGACTGGGGGGTTCTTCCAGCGTCGCCTCGGAAAGTGCTTCGCTGAGCGACTCGGCCGGCGTTTCGGCGAAAGCCAAGTATTCGTTGAGCGGGCGGATGAAGACCGCAAATCCAAAGTACAGAGGTGGAGAGTGGTCAGACCTTGACCTGTGTCACCGACGCCCTGCGCTGAGAAAGTTCCGCGCGGGTCGCCTCGAAAAGACTGTCCGCCCAAACTTTAAGCTCTTGTCGAATGGGCGACAGGTCGGCATAATCGGTTACGCCGAGAGCCTCGGCCGCCGTGCGGAGGTTGCCCGTGGAACCTGGTTTCATTCCAATGCTTGTTACGACTTCAATGGTGCGCCTCTCGTTCTTGCGCAGCAAATGAGATTGCACGTTCCAGATCGTGATCAGGCGCCCGCTCTTGGGTTCTTCTGTTGTGGGCCAGTCTTCCTGGTGTTTCCAGTAGTTTGCAACGGCGTTGATGACTTCGACCACCGATTGCGCAGAGCCTGCAGGAAGCGCACGGCCCCTCGCGAGAACTTCGTACGCTTTCGGCAGAGTTGCAAAGCTGAGTCCTGCTCCGAACTCATCCTTCACGATGGCCGAAGCCCATGCCAACCGGCCTCGGAAACGGGTGATAAACGTTTGCGCCGCCACGAATGCCAGGCCGAGCAGTTCTTCGATGTGATCGCATTCATCATCAACAATCGCGTCGAGATATTCATGATTGCCGCTGGCCTTCGCCCTGTCGATGCGCCTGGAAGAGGCGCCGATCTGCCGTTCGATTGCCGCGTGGAGCCGTTCTATTGCGTCGGTTTCAACGGTGAGATGGACCAGCCTCAGCAGGGCGTCAAACCGATAGGACTGCGAGTGAGGCATGTTCCTTCTCATCAATCGCTTCTGCATAAGTGTACTTCAAAGCGACAAGAATCGACGCCGTTCTGAGGCCGCCGCACCGATCGCGATAGCGGGCGGGCGGGGTTACTGACCCCGCCGGCAAAGCCTAACCCCGCCTCTAACCCCGCCGCCTCAACTATCCACAGCGGAACAGTTTACGCTTGTCTGGCGGGGTTAGCGGGGTTAGAACCACATCGTTCGCGCGCGCGCGCATACATACGTACGGGTACGCGCGAGCGCTGTGGCGTCAAAGCCAAACTAACCCCGCCAACCCCGCTAACCCCGCCAGCCATCGCCGCGCCCGGACAGATTCGGAATGAGGCGCGTATATAGTGAACGAGACCGAGCGACGGGACGCTCGCAAAACTCTTTCCCTTCCGTGCCGCGCCTGAAGTGTGCCCAGATGAAACCCGCCGAACAAATCCCCTACTACGCTCCCGATGGAACCTCGCTGGGCTTTCGTTCGATCGAGGCTGCGAAACGGCTCATCGCCGGCGGCTTCGTAAAGCCGTCCTATGGTCGAAAGGGACATCTCAAGGCGATTTGGCTGCGTAAGGAGGACGGCAGCAATCCGGTGGAAACGCGCGCACCAGGCGGCACGCGATACAGCTTTCTGGAAAACCTGGAATATGGCCGGTGCTGGAAACTGCGCCGCCTCGACCACAAGGACGAGGATGGTGTCGCTTTCTCCACGCGCGGTCTATTCGTGCAGGTGCTGGTGGATTGTTTGATCGCATGAAGCATCCGCAGCGCAAGGTGGGCGGGCGGTATGTGGCTTGGCTTCGCGGCGCGTTCGTTCGCCGTGGCGATCGGCAGCCGCCCGTTAAAGCCATAGGTACTTCCCGGCGCGCGGCGGCGGCGCGTTGAAGAGTAGCGCAAGTTCGCTAGCGTCAGCCGAAAAAAGAGGTGGTCGGTGGTCACCTGGTCGGCGCGCCCGTGGGCGGCCGCCCGCCAGCCTGGTAGGACAGGCCAACCCGCCGCCACCCGGCGCAACGTGGGCCAACTGTGCGCGAAGGGGCGGCCAATGACGCCCAAGGCGAAGTAGTTCAACCGTGACTCCCGTGCTCCAAGAACCGGTCTCCATCACGCCCGCGCTCGCCCGGCGCATCGAGATCTGGCCCGTTGACCGCCTGGTGCCATACGCTCGGAATGCGCGCACCCACTCGGACGCCCAGATTGCGCAGATCGCGGCCTCTATCGCGGAGTTCGGCTTCAACGCGCCAATCCTGGTGGACAGCAACGCCGGGATCGTCGCCGGCCATGGTCGTCTGCTGGCGGCGCGGAAGTTGGGTCTGCCGGAAGTGCCGGTCGTCGTGCTGGACCACCTAACCGAGACTCAGCGGCGCGCGTACATCATCGCCGACAACAAGCTCTCGGAGAACGCTGGGTGGGACGAGAAGATCCTGGCCGCGGAACTCACGGATCTGGAGCACGAGGGCCTGGACCTCCGGCTCGTTGGATTCTCCGACGAGGAGTTGGAAGCGCTGCTGGCGAATGACTGCGACGGTTCTGAACCGGAAGACGAAGAACCGATTCCGGAACCGCCCAGCCAACCGATCACCCAGCCTGGTGACGTGTGGTTGATCGGAAGACATCGATTGGTTTGCGGCGACTGCCGTGATCTCGATGTGATCGAGAAACTGCTCGATGGGAAGCGCGCGAACGTGGTGGTTACTTCGCCGCCCTACGCCACGCAGCGCGAGTACGATTCGACGAGCGGCTTCAAGCCAATACCTCCGGAAGAATACTGCGATTGGTTTCGCGATGTCGCTGCCAACATCCAGGCGATTCTGGCGCCCGACGGCTCGTACTTCCTGAACATCAAAGCCCACGCGGACGAAGGCGAGCGCAATCTCTACGTGATGGATCTCGTGTTGGCGCACAAGCGGCAGTGGGGCTGGCGCTTCGTCGATGAGTTTTGCTGGCGCAAGACCGACAACGGTGTGCCAGGCGGCTGGGGCAATCGATTTAAGAACGCGTGGGAGCCGGTCTTCCACTTCTGTCGCCAGCCTGAAATCAAATTCCGCCCAAAGACGGTCGGTCACGTCTCCGAGGATTGCTTTGATTACTCGCCCAACAATCCGAAATCGACTTCCGGCAGCGGGCTATTGGGCACGGGAGCACGCGGGAGTGCAGCCGCGAAGCCGGGCGCGGCGGATGGCGATGGCCGTTTCCGTGGCGTCGCGCGGCCGAGCAACGTCATCGAGGCGCGGACGGAATCCAACCAGGGATCGCACTCCGCTCCTTTTCCGCGCGGCCTCGCTGAGTTCTTCGTCAAGGCGTTCACGGATGCCGGCGACCTGGTGTTCGATCCGTTCCTGGGAAGCGGAACGACGATCGCCGCGGCGGACGTGCTGGGTCGGATCGGATTGGGTTGCGAAATCAGTCCGTCCTATTGCGACGTGATCCTGCGGCGCATTTCAAATCTGACCGGCGAGATTCCGATTCTGCTCGGGACCGGTCAAGCAATCAACGAAGTCGCCGCCGCGCGCGATGTCCCGCTGGAGCAGGTCGACAATCCCCGTGCGCGGGACGCCCGGCGCATTCAGCACAACGGACCGGCACCGTTTTACGGGAGCCGCCGGAAGGTTTCCTGAGCTAATGAAGACCGAACTCCAGGTCCAGCAGTGGGCAGTTGAGAAACTGATCCCCTACGCGCGCAACGCCCGCACCCACTCCGACGAGCAGGTGGCGCAGGTTGCGGCGAGCATCGTCGAGTTCGGCTGGACGAATCCGATTCTGGTCGGTGCAGATGGTGTGATCATCGCCGGCCACGCGCGGTTGGCGGCTGCCAGGAAGCTGAAGCTGACCGAGGTTCCGGTCATCG
>Ga0335069_10003566_pt1 | contig 23415 bp, 12 predicted proteins | sample Lox_Sample_11_FD_206714 | JGI IMG/M metagenome (GOLD analysis project Ga0335069, IMG submission 206714) | Soil microbial communities from Loxahatchee National Wildlife Refuge, Florida, United States - Lox_Sample_1.1 | ecosystem: Environmental > Terrestrial > Soil > Wetlands | place: USA... | reverse complement strand
GGTGCTCCAAGACAACGGCCGGGCGCTGACCTCCTACTACGACACGCTGCTGGACAACGCGTTCGGCAACTTCCGCACGCTGCTCGAAGCCGTCACGCTGGCCCCGGCCATGGGCCTCTACCTGGACATGCAGGGCAACGCCAAGGGCAGCTTGATCACCGGGGCGCACGCGGACGAGAACTTCGCGCGCGAGGTCCAGCAGTTGTTCTCGGTCGGCCTCAACCACCTTTGGCCGGACGGCTCGCTGGTAATGGACTCGACGGGAAACCTCGTCCCGACCTACGACCAGAACGTCATCATGGGCTTCGCCGCGGTCTTCACCGGCTGGAACTATTACCAGCCCAACCAGGCCAATGGCCGCCTGCCCACCAAGTTCAACCCCAGCCCGAACTACACCAACCCGATGGTGCTCGTGCCCACCTACCACGATCTGAATACGAAGCTGCTCCTGGACAACGTGGTCCTGCCGCAGGCCTGGGGCAGCCAGGCCGACCCGTCCAGCACCAACTTTGACGCCTACTGTTCTCAGGACCTGGAGCTGGCGCTCAATTCGATCTTCAATCATCAGAACGTTGGGCCGTTTATCTGCCGCCAGCTCATCCAGCGGCTGGTCACCAGCAATCCCAGCCCTGGCTACCTCTACCGCGTCGTGCAGGCCTTCAACAACAACGGCGCCGGCGTTCGCGGCGACCTCCAGGCCGTCATCAAAGCCATTCTCCTGGACTACGAAGCGCGCAGCCCGGCGGCGCCCACCCTCACCAGCTACGGCAAACAGCGCGAGCCTCTCCTGCGCGTCACCGCCGCCGCGCGCGCCTTCCCCGCCCCGGCCCCGCTCGCCGGCACCTACAGCGAGACCTCGAACCAGGTGATCACGGTCACCACGCCCGCCCCGCATCGGCTCGCCACGTCCGGTGACACAGTCTTCCTCTCGTTCACGGACACCTCGGGAAAGGCCGCGCCGCAGGCCAAAGGCTACGGCGTGACAACCACGTCGCCGACCACCTTTACCTGCACCGCGCCCAACCTGTTGAATGGGACCTATACCGAGGTGCCGAATGCCACGATTTCCAATGCGCTGACCGCCAGCTTCGTGACCACGAACGTCATCTTTGTGACCATCAGCGGCCACGGGGCCATCGTGGGCCAGCCCGTTTACCTGCAGTTCGTGACCGGCGCCGCTGCCAGTGACGTCTATCAAGTGGTCTCCAGCACCAATGCCAACACCTTCGCCGTGCTCACCGCCGACACCGCGGCGCGCAGCGGCGCCTGCGTCATGCCCAAGCTCACGGGCGGCGGCTTTGTCGTTTCCAGCAAAACGAACCTCACCTACAGCACCTCGATGCCGCACGGGCTCAATCCCGGCGACACTGTCTATATTAACTTCAGCGCGGCGGGCAGCCCGGCCGACGGCCAATACCAGGTGCTCAGCGTGCCGGACGCCACGCACTTCACGACCGTCGTGCCCTCCGTGAGCAACCAGACCCAGAGAAACGCCATCGTCTTCCCGCTGGTCGCTCCTCCCCTGCCCCGCTCGGGCAATGTCACGGTCCAATGGGGTACCTGGGTTCTCAATGCCACCGACACCGGGAGCACCTACAGCCTGCAACAGACGCCGTTGAACTCGCCCACCGTCTTTAACTTCTTCTTCCCCAGCTACAAGTTCCCCGGACCGCTCGCCGCCGCCGGCCTTACCACGCCCGAGTTCCAGTTGACGTCGGACACCACGGCGTCCTGGCAGATGAATTTCCTGGAGGGCGGCGTGCTTGGCAACAGCAACAACACCAATGGCCTCAGCAGCTTCAGCGCCGGGGGCGGCGCGATTGTCATAGACCTGGGTCCGTGGATGACCCCCGCCAACACGTCCAACGCGGGCATTTCGGCGCTGGTGGATTCGCTGAACTCCCTGCTGTGTGGCGGCCAGCTCAGCGGCTCCGCCAAAGCGCAAATTGTCAGCTACGTCGCCAACACCACCAACTTCCCCTACACCACGCCGACCCAGACCCAGATGCGCGACCGTGTCCGGGCCGTCGTCCACCTCATCATCAATTCCCCCAACTACACGATTCAGAAATAGGCTTATGGACAAGACTGCTGCCTCGAGCCTTAGCCGCCGCGAGTTCATCCGCCAGGCCGCCTGCGCCGCCGTCGGCACCGCCGCGATGACGTGCGCGATTCGCGACCTGCGCTTCATGAATGCCGCCGTCGCGCAGTCGAACATCACGGATTACAAGGCGCTGGTTTGCATCTTCCTGGCCGGCGGCAACGACTCCAACAACCTCGTCGTGCCGACCATCACCTCCGAGTACAACAGCTATGCCGCCGTGCGCACGCCGGTGCTCGCGCTGCCGCAAAGTTCGCTGCTTCCCATTACTCCCTCCAACTTCGACGGGCATGACTACGGCCTGCACCCCTGCTGCCCACAGCTCCAGAACCTGTTCGGCCAGGGACGCCTGGCGATCCTCTTCAACACGGGCACACTGGTTTATCCGATGACCCGGGCGCAATACCAGTCCGGCTCCGTCGCCCGGCCGCCGCAGCTCTTCTCCCACGCCGACCAGGTGACCCAGTGGCAAACCTCGGTGCCCGACCAGCCGGCCCTCACCGGGTGGGGCGGACGCTGCGCCGACCTCCTGAATTCGGTCGAACCCGCCGCGCCGATTTCCCTGTCCGTCACGCTGGCCGGCGCGAACACCTTCGAGGTTGGCAACATGGTATCGCAGTATTCGGTGTCCACCGGCGGCGCGGTGAGCCTGCAAGGGGTCAGCGGCGCGCGCCTGCAAGCGCTGACCAACATCCTGGGGCTGCCGTATCCGAACCTCCAGGCCTCCGCGTACGCAGGCGTTGCCCAGCATGCCATCCACACGGGCGCGCTCCTCAACTCGGCCATACTCAATACCGTCGACCCGTCCGGCACCAAGCAATTCTGGACCACTCCCTTCCCGGGCTCCGGCTCGTTCCAGGTGGTCACGCCCACCAGCGGCGCCAAGTTCAACTCGTCCCTGGGGCCGCAGCTCAAGATGATCGCCCGCCTCATCGAAGCCGGGAGCCGGGCGGCCTCCGGCGGCGGCTTCGGGATGCTGCGCCAGATCTTCTTCTGCCAGGTCGGCGGCTACGACCTGCACAGCGGCCAAACCGATCAGCCCACCGGTGGCTCCGTCCTCAACGGCGCCCATGCCAACCTGCTCGCCGAGCTGAGCCAATGCCTGATCGCCTTCCAGAGCGCCATGGACCAAATCGGCACCCTGCACGGCGACCCTAACTTCGCCCAGCGCGTCACGGCCTTCACGTGCAGCGACTTCGGGCGCACCTTCCCCGCCAACGGCCAGGGCACCGATCATGGCTGGGGAAGCCATCACCTGATCCTGGGCGGCGCGGTGCGCGGCAACAAAACGTACGGGACCTTCCCCACCCTGACGGTTGGCGGCCCGGACGACACCAGCACCGGGCGCTGGATTCCGACCACCGCCTGCGACCAATACTTCGCCACCCTGGCCACCTGGTTTGGCGTGGACAGCAGCAAGCTGACCACCGTTTTCCCCAACCTCGGGCGCTTCGCGGCTCCGAACCTGGGCTTCATTTAGGGTGCCATGGGGACGTTGACGCGCCGGCTGGTCCTTCTGCTTCTCCTGTGCACCCTTGGCGGCGCGCTCTGGTATCTGGCAACCCACTCCAGCAGCAGCCTCCGGCCCGGGCCGCCGCCGGTGGAGCCTATCGGCACTCCGCCAGCCACTCCGCCCCCTACCCCGTTACCGGACCTGGCTGCGGGGCCAACGCCCGCCCCCGCCACAGGCCAAACGACAGCCTCCCCCGGCTCCGAAACTCCCGTCGCCAGCCCACCGCCGCCCGAGTCCCCGTTCCAGCTCGGCTCGGCCGACACTTCCCCTGCCATGGACCCGGCAACGGTGCTGGGCAACATGCGCAACGCCGTGAACCACTACGGCTCGATGTTCGGCGGCAACCCAGTAGGCACAAACCCTGAGATCACTCGCGCCCTCAATGGCGAAAACCCCAGGCAGGCGAAGTTCATTAGCGAAGACCTGGGCCTGCGAATCAACGGACGCGGAGAGTTGGTTGATTACTGGGGCACTCCCTTCTTTTTCCATCAGCTCTCAGGCACGGAAATGGAGATTCGTTCCGCCGGACCCGACAAGAAGCTCTGGACCGCCGACGACCTGGTTATTAAGTAGCGGCACTTCGCCACCCCGCTCCAGGCGGAGAGCTTCTTTGGGGTTTCCAGCAGGCAGGAGCGTGGCGGCTGAATTCCGAAGCCCGAAATCCGAAGCTCGAAAGAAGGCCGAAATCCGAAACCCGAAGCCGCCCGGCCACGGTGCAGGTGCTTGAGCGGTACGGCGAGTGCCCTTAGCCTAGAGGCGCCAGAACCCGGCACTTTCAACCACTCCGCTCCCCCAAGAGCGAAAGGGTGAGGTCCTTCGGGCTTCGGGCTTCGGCCTCCTTTCGGCCTTCGGATTTCGGCCTTCGGGCTTGGCTGCCGGGTTCCCCTACAAACGGCAAGGAGGCGGTGGAACAGCACTAAGCCCTTGAGCCAACCTCGCTTACAAGGCTACCCCTCAGCTCTCGCCACGGCCTGCCAGGCGCCGCCGGGCCATCGCCGCTGCCGGCCAGGTCCTCTCCTTCCCAAGTTCCTCCAAATGAGCAGCTTGCGAATTCCATCCCCGCGGCACCGCGCCCGATCCCATCCAAAGCCTCTCCCTATGCACACCGGTACCTCACCGTCGTACCTCTGCAAACCTTGCAGAGGTACGACGGTGAGGTACCGGTGTGCATAGGGATGGGCTAGGGCGTAGTCCCGGTATCCGCCGCCGAAACCGCACGGGCGCATCGGATACCTGTTTAGCCTGCATGCCGCCTCGGTGAGGCACCCCTGCCTGGGCGCGGAGTGCGGGCTACGAGCAGCCCAGGCTCTCGCCGCAGTTCAGGCACTTGTAGCACGCGCCGTTGCGGACGGTGACGCTGCCGCAGTTGGGGCAGGTCGGAGCGTCCTGCTGGAAATGGGCCACCGACTCGTTGAGAGTCTTCATGGCGCTGGCAGCGGCTGCGGACACGGGCGGCGGCTGGGTCTTGCCGTTCCCGTTATGGTCGGATTTGAGGCCCAGCAGATCGGTGTCCTCGGACAACGGCAGATCCGGCACGGGCCGGTTGACCTTCTTCTGCACAGCTTCCTGCAAGCCGGGCATCGCCAGGTCGGGCTGGCTTAGGTTGGGAGCATTGGCCTCCCGGAAGCCGGGGATGAACTGCACCGCCATCCAGCGGAATACGTAATCGGTTATGGACGCGGCGCTGCGGATATCCGGGTTCTTGGTGAAGCCGGAGGGCTCGAATCGCACATGCGCGAACTTGCGGACCAGCGCCTCCAGAGGCACGCCGTACTGCAGCGCCATGCTGGTCAGCGTGCCGATGCCATCCATCAGGCCGCCGATGGTCGAGCCTTCCTTGGCCATGGTAATGAACAGCTCGCCCGGCTGGCCCTTCTCGAACAGGCCCACGGTCAGGTAACCTTCGTGCCCGGCAATGTCGAACTTGTGGGTGATGGCGGTGCGCGTGTCGGACAGGCGGCGGCGCAAGGGCTTGCCGGCCTGGGCGGTCAGCGCCGCGACCTCGGACTCCAGTTGCCTGATCCGGGCTTCCAGGCCGGCCCGGTCGGCGCCGGGCGCTTTTTCGCCGCCTTCGTTGGTGCGCTTGGTGTTCAGCGGCTGGGAGCGCTTCGAGCCGTCGCGGTAGATGGCGACGCACTTCAGGCCCATCTTCCAGGCCTGCACGTAGGCATCGCGGATATCATCGGCGCTGCTGGCGTTGGGCATGTTGACCGTCTTGGAAATGGCGCCGCTGATGAACGGCTGCGCGGCAGCCATCATCCTGAGGTGAGCGAGGTAGTGAATGCTGCGCTCGCCGCGGAATGGCTTGAAGGCGCAGTCAAAGACCGGCAGGTGCTCCGGTTTGAGCCCGCTGGAGACCTTCGCGCCGCCCTCCTCCACGTCCTCGATCGTGTCGAAGCGCTCGATGTGCGCCACGATGTGTTCGATCTCCGGCGCGCTGTAGCCCAGGCGACGGAGGCCCTCCGGCACCGTGCGGTTCACGATCTTGAGCATGCCGCCGCCCGCCAGCAGCTTATATTTCACCAGCGCGATATCCGGCTCGATGCCCGTGGTGTCGCAGTCCATGAGGAAGGCAATCGTGCCGGTGGGGGCGAGCACGGTGACCTGCGCGTTGCGGTAGCCGCTGGAACGGCCACGCTCCAGGGCGCTGTCCCAGCACTTGCGCGCCTCGACTTTCAGGTAATTGAACTCGTCGCTGGGCTGAATCGCTTCCACCGCCTCGCGATGCTGCTGGATGACGCCGAGCATGGACTCGACGTTGTCCTGGCTCAGCGGCTTGCTGACGTGAGCGCAATGGGCGTCGTAATAGCCCTTGAACGCGCCCATGGACCCGGCGATTTCCGCCGACTGCTCGTAGGCGTGGCCGGTCATGATCGCGGTGATGGCGCCCGCCAGCGCGCGGCCCGCGTCGGAATCGTAGGGCAGCCCGTAGCTCATGATGAGCGAGCCCAGGTTGGCGTAGCCCAGGCCCAGCGTGCGGAAGATGTGCGAGTTCTCGGCAATCTCCTTGGTGGGATAGCTGGCGTTGTCCACCAGGATCTCCTGCGCCGTGATGAAGACGCGCACCGCGGCCTTGAAGCGCTCGACGTCGAAGGTCCCGTCCTCGCGCTTGAACTTCATCAGGTTCAGCGAGGCCAGGTTGCAAGCGGTGTTGTTGATGAAGACGTATTCCGAGCAGGGATTGGTCGAGTGGATCGGCTCGGTGCCCTTGCAGGTGTGCCAGTGCTGGATGGCCCCGTCGTACTGCAGCCCGGGGTCTCCGCATGTCCAGGTGCCCTCGGCGACTTTGTGCAGCAGGGTGGCGGCATCTTTCTTTTGCAGCGGTTGGCCGGTCGTGATCGCGCGCGTCCACCATTCCTTGCCTTGCACAGCCGCCTCCATGAACGCATCGCTCACGCGCACCGACAGGTTCTCGTTCTGGTACATGACGCTGCCGTACGCGTCGCCGTTATATGAGCCGTCGTAGCCCTGCTCGATCAGCGCCCAGGCCTTCTTCTCCTCCTTCATCTTGGCTTCGATGAACTCCTCGATGTCCCCGTGCCAGTCCCGCAGGGTGTTCATCTTGGCCGCGCGGCGGGTTTTGCCGCCGGACTTCACCACGTTCGCTACCTGGTCATAGACCTTCAGGAAAGAGAGCGGCCCGCTCGGGCGTCCGCCGCCGCTGAGCTTCTCCCTGGCGGAGCGCAGGGGCGAGAGGTCCGTGCCGGTGCCGGAGCCGAACTTGAACAGCATGGCCTCGCTGTGCGCGAGGTGCATGATGGACTCCATGTTATCCTCAACCGCTTGGATGAAGCAGGCGCTGCACTGGGGATATTCGTATTGCGTCTTGGCCCGCTCGGCCTGGCCGTGCTTGCGGTGATAATACCAGTTGCCGCGGCTGGACACGTTTCCGACGCCGTATTGGTGGTAAAGCCCCACGTTGAACCAGACCGGCGAATTGAAGGCGCCGTACTGGTTGAGGCAGAGCCAGGTAAGTTCATCGCAGAACACCTCGCCCGCTTCCTTGCTGAAATAGCCGTCCTTGACGCCCCAGTCGCCAATGGTGCGGCAGATCCGCTGAACGAGCTGCCGCACGGAGGTCTCGCGCTCGGGCGTGCCCTGCTCGCCGTAGAAGTACTTGGAGACGACCACTTTGGTCGCCAGCACCGACCACGCCTTGGGCACTTCCACATTTTCCTGGCGGAAGATCACCTTGCCCGCATCGTCGGTGATCTCTGCCGTCCGGCGTTCCCATTCCGCCTGGTCGTACGGCGAGGTCTTCGGGTCACTGAAGATGCGTTCGATGCTCAGCGCCTTTTTCCCGGAGCCGGCATCACTCTTGGAAGTGCGCCCTGCGCCAGCGGCCGAGGCCCGGCGCCGGGCTTGGGGAGGTGTGGAAGTCGAAACTGCTTCACTGACATCTATCATGGTATTGCCTTTTCGCTGGGGAGCTGCCGCCCGTTTAGGTCAACGCGGTCTCAACGTTTATGCGGCAGTCCTGCTTCAAATTCACCTATCTATTAAGCATTTGGGCCTCTCCTCGAGGCCCTCTTAAAACCCCATTAGTAGGGGAACGTCTCCACCTTACCTACCACATATAGGGGGCTCAAGAAGTATTTTGCTAAATCTTCACGCTAACGTTATTCCCGGGCGAAGTGCGTGCGGCTGGGGGCTGAAAGTCCTTGACCGCGCCAGCGGAGCGGCGGTCCATCGGTGCCAGTATTTGCGCTCCGCGTGCGGCGCGCGCCGGTCCTCGGGCGCAGCAACATCCGATGCTGCCAACGGCGCCCGGGTAATCGTGCGTTGCTGCCCCCCCGAGGCCGGGCGCGCGCCGGAGGCCATTGGGAGCGCCCCATTTCGATTGCAGTCGGGCGGTGCTGTGGTTAACTGCCCGGTGCAAAATCTATGGGCAAAGAATTCAGTATTGCGCCGCGCGCCGTGCCGCGGGTCGAAACCAAGTATCGCCGCATCGTCACCCCGCTCCCGCATCCGGACTCCCTTCCCACGCTGGAGAAGCTGCGCAAATTCGAGCCCCAGTCCATGCGCGGCCAGCCGCCGCTGGTTTGGGACCGCGCAGAGGACATTTTCGTTTATGACAAATACGGCAACCGCTGGCTGGACTGGAGCAGCGGCGTGGTGGTCACCAACGCCGGACACGGCGCGCCCGAGATCCGCAAAGCGATCATTGAGCAGGTGAACAGCGGGCTGCTGCATAACTATGTCTTTCCCAGCGAGGAACGCGCGGCGCTGGTCGAGCAGCTCGTACAGCTCGCGCCTAAGGGCCTGGACAAGGCTTTCCTGCTGACCACCGGCTCCGAGGCGACCGAGTGCGCCATCAAGCTCGCCCGCGCCCAGGGCATTCGCAAAGGCGGCACGAAGAAGATTGGCATCATCGGCGCCGAGCGCGGCTTTCACGGCCGCACCCTCGGCGCGCAACAGGCGGGCGGCATCCCGGGGCAGAAGGGCTGGATCGTGAACGAGGACCCGGCCATTGTCCAGGTTGCCTTCCCCGACGGCTACTGGACCGAGGACACCGGGTTCGAGGCGTTCCTGGCCGCCCTCGAGCGCAAGGGCATGAGGCCGGAGCACGTGGCGGGTGTGATCTTCGAGAGCTTTCAAGGCGTGGGGCCCGACTTCGCCCCGGTCGAATACATCCGCCATTTGGCGCAGTGGTGCAAAGCCAACCAGGTGGTGCTTATCTTTGACGAGGTGCAGGCCGGCTTTGGCCGCAGCGGCAGGTTCTGGGCCTTCGAGCACTACGGCGTCGTGCCGGACGTGATCTGCTGCGGCAAAGGCATCAGCAGCTCGTTGCCGCTCTCGGCGGTGCTTGGCCGCGCCGAGATCATGGACCAGTTCCCCCCGGGCTCAATGACCAGCACCCACACCGGCAACCCGGTTTGCTGCGCCGCCGCCCTGGCCAGCATCAGGAAGATCGTGTCCGAGAACCTGACCGCCAACGCGGCGCGCATGGGCGCCATCCTGGAACCCGGCCTGAAGCACATTCAGGCCCGGCACCCGGAGGTCATCGGCCACTACAGTTGCCGGGGACTGGTCGGCGGGCTGCAGATGACCAAGCCAGGAAAGAAGGAGCCCAACCACGACTTGGCGCATGACGTCGTCGAGCGGTGCTTCCACAAGGGCCTGCTGTTTTTCTCGCCGGTAGGCGCCTGGGGCCAAACGGTGAAAATCGCGCCCCCCCTGACCATCGGCGAGGAGGCCTTGCGGGAAGGCCTGGCGGTCCTCGGCGAAGCCGTGGACGAAGCAGTAGCCGCCCTCGTGCCTGCTCAAGGCGCTGCCCGCCCTGAGCGGGCCGCGAACGGCGTCCTTGGCTAAAAGGGCCACGGTCGCCTCCCATTCCGCACTGCGGACTCCGCATTCCGTGCGGGCTTGCCCCTGCTCCGTCTAGGAGGACAAGCAGTTGGCCTGCAAATTGCGTGTGACGAACGGCTGTCGCTTTTGTCAGCAAAAGAGTATGGCGTTAACCAAAGCAAAGACCGTAGTCGTCATCGGTGCCGGCATCTTTGTCCTGCTCGCCCTGGGAGCCGCGTTCATCCTGTGGCAGGCCGCTGGGGCGAGACTCCAGGCACAGCCGGGCCGGCCGGCAAACCCAAAAGAGAAGGTCTGGGCCAAGGAAAGGAAGGTGGAAGCCGACAGGATCAAGCGCCTTGCCAAGGTGAACCAGACGACCAATGCGACCACGATTGACCTCGGGGCCTTCATCAACGCCCAACTAACGGATGCCCCGCTCTGCTGGAAGGGAAACGACGCCAACAACCTTTCTGAGCTTCCGAAAGGCACGCACGTCTTTGCCGGCGTGCCCTTCGATGTCTCCGGCTCGGTGCAGCTCATGGGCGGCTGGCTGAAGCATTACAACAAGCAGTACCCCGCCAGCGCCGACGGCATACCCGTTGACCGGACCTGCGCCCGCTTCCACCTGCTGCATGGCGAGAGCTTCATCACCCCGACCAACTGGGGCACGACCGTGGCGAAGATGGTCGTTCACTATGATAATGGCACTTCGAACGAGATGAGCATGGTGGCCGGGGAGAACGCCTTTGACTGGTGGTATCCGCTGTTCAAGACGGGCGTGCCGGAGAAGTTCCTCCATCTCGAACCTGGCACCGAACGCGCCTGGACGGGCAGCAACCCATACCTGAGAAAGTGGCAGCCCGAGCTATCAGTGATCCTCTACCGGACGACATTCGACAACCCCCATCCGGAACTCAAGGTTTCCAGCGTGGACTACGTCTCGATGCAAACCATGACCTGCCCGTTCCTGGTTGGGCTGACAGTGGACTGAACACTCCCAGCCCCTGAGGGTGGTTGCGGCGATGTGGCCTGGTGGATCATGTGCTTAGCCCGGAGCGCGGACATTCCTGTCCGCAGCCACGCCGGTAATTCCACTTGCCTGGGCCCGCAACTCGGCCCACCGTCCCCTGAAAACAGATCGAGGACGAGAATGCGCGCGCTGCTTTCACCCCTGGTTGCCTGCGTGGTAGTCGTCACCGGCCTGGCTTGCGTCGGCGTGGCAGCCGAGGTGCCGGTCACGGTCAGGCTGGATGTCCAGCACCCCGGCGCGGCGATTGCGCCGGATTTCTCCGGACTGAGCTTTGAAGTCGCCCTGGTGTCGCCCGGCCCGGACGGTGTGCATTATTTCCGCCCGGACAACGCGCGGCTGCTGGCCCTGTTCCACACGCTGGGCATCACGCATCTGCGCATTGGAGGCAACACGTCTGATCGCGATGCGAAGCGCCTCCCCAGCGAGGCGGACCTCGACTCGCTCTTCGCCTTCGCCCAAGCCGCCGGCGTCAAGGTCATCTACTGCCTGCGCCTTCACAATGGTGATGCGCAGGAGGCCGCCCGGACCGCGAAGCACATCATGGATCACTACGCGGCGCAGGTGGACTGCTTTTCCATCGGCCAGGAGCCGAGCGCCTACCCGGTCGGGAAAGTCGAGACGCGTGCGCCCGGCGAACGGATGGGCGCGGCAGTGGAGAAATTCCGCTACGAAGACTACCGCGACGAGTGGAAGCGCTTTGCCAACGAAATCATTGGGGCCGTGCCGGACGTGAGGCTGTGCGGGCCAAGCGTGCACAACAACGGCACCTGGGCGCGGCGTTTCATGACCGATTTCGCGCGCTCCAACCATGTCACACTGATTACCGAGCACCTCTATCCCGGCGGCGCGGGCGGCAAGGTGCCCTCGCCCGAGATCGGACGCGCCCGGATGCTATCCAACGACTTCGTCCACGCGTATCAGAAGCTCTACGACAGCTTCGTGCCCATGGCAGAGTCCAACGCCCTGCCCTACCGGTTGGAGGAAGTAAATAACTACTTCAACGGTGGCGCCACCAATGTCAGCAACACGTTCGCCTCGGCCTTGTGGGGACTGGACTTCATGCACTGGTGGGCGGCGCACGGCGCGGCGGGCGTGGATTTTCATACCGGCGACCGCGTTGCCGCCGGCAGCCAGATGAGGCCCTCGCGCTACACCGCCTTCTTCACGGGCACCAACGGCTTCGTGGTGCGCCCGCTGGGTTATGGGATCAAGGCCTTTGCTCTGGGCAGTCGAGGCCATTCGCTGCCGCTGAACGTTTCAGCTCACCCGGGATTGAACCTCTCCGCCTACGCCGTGCTGGCGCCCGACCGCACGGTCTTCGTGACCCTGATCAACAAGCAACACGGGCCGGGAGAGGCCGCCGCGAGCGTGAGGCTCGATGCCGGCGCCGACTGCGCGCGCGGGGAGGTGATCTTCCTGGCGGCGCCGGACGGCGATATAGCTGCCCAGACCGGCGTCACCCTGGGAGGCGCGGACATCAAAGCGGACGGCACCTGGAGCGGCACGTGGACGGCGCTGGATCCATCGTCCGCCGGCCTGTTCACGCTCCGCCTGCCACCCGCCACGGCGGCGATCGTGCGCTTGACCGGGCCCTGATGGGAATGGCGCTTAGATAAGGCTCAACCAAGCCCTGCTTTTACGACCATTCGTAACCTGGGGAGGGGCGGCTGCCCACCGGAGGCAGCCGTCGAAATCCGACCTTTCGGCACCCGATCAGCACCAGATTAGCCCGATTTCCATCAACCGGAAGGCTCTTGGGCTCAGGCGTTTGCCCCCGGCCCGGACCGTTGCCACACCGTCATAACGCCGTATAATCCCCGTATACACACCGTATATTCAAATTGAATATACGGTGTGTATACGGGGATTATACGGTGTGGTGACGGGGAGGTGAGGGTGTAGAGGCGAGGGATGCACAGATGCCGTGGGGACTGGCAGTTGCGGAATCCGCAAGTGCCTATCTCCGTGCGATTTACGCCTTATCTAAGCGCCATTCGGCCCTGATGGCCGTTTGATGCCTTGCGCGGCAACGGGAATTCGTTCATCTCCCCGGATACTTCGTGCGCACGGCGTAAAGAGAGGTCCGGGCACAAATGAAAAGCGTCTGGCGGTCTGCGCCCCCGAACATCAACTGCACTGGGCGCTCGGGAATAAGGATGGTATCCAGGAGCTTGCCCCTGGGGTCGTAAGCATAGATCTGCCCGGCGGCGAGATAGACGTTGCGATGCGAATCCGCCGTCACGCCTTCGCCGCCTTGCTCCGCGAAAAGACGGAAGTGGTCCAGGCTGCCGTCTGGCTTCACGTCTGCCACCCACGTCCGCAATGCGGCTTCGTCGCCCACATAGAAGGGTTCACCCGGCACAGCCCGCCCCAAGCCAAAGGATCGGATTTGGGGGCTGGACTTAACTCCCCAACTGGTTGCCCCGCGCAGAAAATCCTCCCCGGCAGGCACAATGGCAGTCCCGTCGGGTGAAACGAAATGAGCGACAGGGTTCGATAGAGAGCTGCGGTTCAGCCGCCAATCGCTCACCGGCAGATACAGGCTCTTTCCGCTTCGCTCGCACACCGCCTCCGGCTTCAGCCGCACAACGCTGTTGCTCGGGCTCAAGGCATACACGGCCCCGTCCTCGGCGCCGGAAATCACTATGAGGTTGCCCGATTGATCTACCGCGAGATTGATGGGCTCGGGCGGAACATCCCTCAACGCGCTGAGTGTCCGCGCAGCGGCGTCCCAGTGGTAGATCCGTTGCTCATGCGCGTCCACGAAATAGAAGTCGCCCTTAGGGCCGGCGGCGCCCCCGGAGACATTCAGAAAGCCGCCGGCAAGCTTCTCCACCTTCGCGCCGCGCGCCAGCACCGGCGAACGCCCCGCGGGCCTGGGGCGCGGCGCCCGACCCGACACGTCCAACCAGGCGAACTCTCGCTGGCGCACCTCAACCTCATGGCTCTGGTCGTAAAGCGAGCAATCGAAACTCACCTTGCTGTTGCTGTCGCAATGCATGTTGCGGAAACGGATGTCCTGCGAGCGGGACACCTTAACCGCCCAGGCAAAGGGCTGGAACGAACTGATGACGCGGTAGGCGTGGAAATTGGCGAAGGTGATATCGCGCGAGGAATCAATTTCAACCGGCAGCGCAAAGCCGCTTTCGCCACGCTCCTCCTCTGTCTGCAAGGCGTAGAAGCGCCAGTGGGCCGCGTTGCGCAGTTGGACCTCGTGGTGAACATGGTGCTCGCTCGACACCTGGTAAACGCGGCCTTCGGTGTCCGTGTCGGACACGAGCATGCCCGCCTGGGCGTAGGTCGAGGGCGTCCAAATGTCGAGGAAGGTGCCGCCACCGCCATCGGTGACCCAGAGGCTGGGGTATTGACTGTCCCAGTGACGGGTTGGGTCGGGGTCCGCGGTGTGGGTGTCGTTATACGGCCTGGCGCGGGAACCATCGGGCAGGGGCGTGCCGTGGCCGCCAAGGAAGCGGACATCGTTCATCAGGGAGTTGGCGCCTGCCTTCCAAAGGGCGGCGACGGCGCGGCGATTGTTGCCACTGGTGTAGAGCCCGATTCCAAAGACGATGTTGCTGCCGCCCCTGGGCGCTTCGATCAGGGCTTTGGGGCCGCCGGTCCCCTCGTACGCGGGCGTGCCATCGGGCAGGATGATCTGCGTGGCCCCGGGGTGCAGGCCGATCAGCGCCGTATCCGGCCTCAGCGTCAGCGTGTCCCGCACGACGTAAAAGCCCGAGGGCAGGTAAATGGCGCGGTGGGCGAGGATTGCCTTCTGCAACACCTCTGTGTCATCCGTGGTGCCGTCGCCCTTGGCGCCTAAGTCGCGCGCGTTCACCCATGTATCGCACGCGGGCAGCCGAGCCAAATCGGAAGCCACGGGCGGCGGCATCGTGCCGAGCGCCGTAGCATCAAGGAGGGTCCTGGTCTCGGGCACGGCCCCGCTGTCCGCATAGTGCCAGCCGTGAGAGAATATCTTCACGGCATACGTGCGCGCCGGTGCTTTGTAACGCTTGCCGCTGTCGCGCAATGCGGCGAAGACCGGCACGTCCCGGCACGTGACCCCTTCCATATTGATCTCCTGCCGAGAGCTGTTCTCGACGCCGAAGACAAACGCCGGGCCAGAGATGTCCGCCAGGCGGGCGTCTTTGACCCAAAGCTCATCCACCCACTCGGGCTCGATCTCGACAGCCGTGGGCACGTGCCGAAACTGCGGACGAATCAGCGTCAGCCCGGCTTCGTGCTCCAGGATGGCGCTCTCACGCTGGCCTTCGAACGAACAGTCAATGAGCGTGAACTGCCAGCCGGGTGAGGGCTTCGAAGTCCAAACGGCATGGGTGCCGCCGAAGAACCGGACGTCCTCGACCACGTTGCCGCCCTCGTGAATACCGGCCAAGGCAGGCCCGAGGCGAAAATCCATGTGGGCGAGAAAGCAATGCTGGGCGTAACGGGCGCGCACGGCGACCGCTCCCGGGTTGCCTTCCCCGACCTCGACATCCACGTTGGCCAGGGCCGAGTAGAACGTGCCGGGCGTGGCATCCGGGACAGGCCCATTGGCGGGCTGCGGGTTGCCCCAGCGGCCCCGGCCGTAACCGGGACGGCCCCCGGCGAAGAAGATCATGACCTTCTCGTGCGCCGCATCCCCAAAACCAGGCGTGCGGGCCGGTAGCACGAACACCGGCCGCTCCGCGCCGTAGCCGATCACCCGTATGCCTGGCCAGATATAGACAGTGCTGCTGAGCCGATACCTGCCCGGCGCGACAAAGACCACCCCTTGCCGGGCGGTCTCATGGACACGATTTACCCCTTGTTGCAGGACGGCTGTATCGTCATCGCCGCTGGAGGGGGTGATATAGACCGCCTTTGGGTCCTCCAGCCGCTGCGTGTAAAATGAGACGGCCTCAGCCGGTCTCGCTGTCAAACCCCACACGATTGGGAGCAAGAGCTTTAGTCCGTTCTGCATGTGCGTAGTAAGTTCGAGCGCCATCGCCGGCAGTATAGCGAGCGAGAACGTCAATGAGAACTCAAGATGAGAGAAGGGCCCGCGGGGGGGCGCATCTTGCGACCGTCCTGGGCTGGGTAGGGACGCCTCGCCGAGACATCCGTTTCTGGCGCACCCGGACGCCTCGGCAAGGCGTCCCTACCGCGACCGGTTCATGCGCCACTAGCGCGGAGCGTAGCGGATAAGCAGGCTCTGATGCCGGGCCGGGATTCGACATTCCAGAGCGGCTAGTTCACGTCCGCGCAGCGTTCTGACGACGTCGCGTTGTTGCTCGTCAATGAAATGCACGACGTAGCGCTGATCGGGCTTGATTCCCTGCAAGCTGACCTGCAGAGCGGAGTATGGACTTTCCTGGTGGCGGAAGGCCAGGACCATGCCTTCGTTCAGGTCAGCCCGGTGCAGTTGCCAGGCCATCCAGCCGTCGGGCGCCATGGTCCAGGGCGTTAACGGGTAGTAGTCGCCAGTCCAGTATTTGCGATTGGCCTTCATCTCAGCGATGCAGGTGCGGGCGCGCTGCAGGGGGAAGTCGGGAGCCAGGATATTCCATTCGGCGCAGAAACCCGCCGTGGCGGAACTGCGGCATTCGTAGGCGCCTACCTCCCAGCCAATGGTGGCGTGGAGCGGCAGGAACAGGTTCAGGCCGTAGGTCTGGGACTGGTCCCAGTCGGACCGCCCCGGGGCGACGGCGGCATCGCTACGGGTCTGGACGACCGAGCGGGTGATCATCTCCAGGTCAATGCGCCGTCCGCCGGAGGCGCAGTTATCGAGGCCCATCTGCGGGAAGCGGGCCCGGAGTTCGTCCCACATCGCATACAAGCCCTCCACGTAGCGGATCTCGGTTATGCCCTGCCGCTCCGGCGGGTCGTTCTGCCGCCAGAAAGGGAGCGGATCCATGTTGAAGTCATTGCGGTAGGTGTGAATGTGGAACTCGGTGATTTGGCGGGCCAGCAGGTCAGTCAGCCACCGCCGCGCGGCGGGGTCACCGAGGTTGAAAAGGCCGCCGGCGCCCGGCGCTTTGTGCCCGGGCAGCACGAACTCCGGATGCTCCCGGGCAATCTCCGTGTCCTGGCAAACCCGCTCGGGCTCATACCACACCAGGAACTTCAGTCCCAGCTTCTGGCAGGCCTCGCCGACGGGTTTGAGGCCGTGAGGGAACTCCACCGGCCGGGGTATCCAATTGCCCGTGCCGTTGGGGAAGCCGCCCACGAACCACCCCGCGTCCATCCACAGCGTATCGCAGCCGAGATCGCGGTTGATCCTGGCGGCGGCAAGCTGGCCGGCCTCCGTGCCCCAGCCTGGCGGGCCTTCGTTGAAACTCTGGGCGGCAAACGCGAACGGCATCGCCTGGCCGCCGATCTTCGGCAGGTAATGCGCCAGCAGCAAGCGGCGGAAGAGATTATGCGCCTCGGTCCGATCGCCCGACCACGGCAGCAACAGGATGCGCGGGCTGCGGATGGATTCGCCCGGATGCAGCAACAAGTGCGTTAGCTCCATGCCGGCCTGCAGCCGGGTGGCGCCGGCTGAATCCCGCTTCACCGACGCCGCCCACTGGCCGGTCCAGCCAATCGCGGTAAAGAGCCCGCGGGCATCCTGCTGCACGTCGAACATCGGGAAGGTGCCGCTGGAGGGGCGCCCGCCAGCCGGGGCCAGCGTGACGGCCTGTCCCGGCGCGACGCCGCGCTCGACCGGCACGAAGCTGCGCTCGCTCGCGTCATCGCCGTTGATTTGATCCAGCACCAGCTTGTGCGCCGGGGCGGTGCGCAGGGTCACGTCCAGCGCCTGGATGTTCTCCAGGATGGGCGTGTCCGTGGTCCCGGCATTTCGGAAGCTCAGAAACCATTCCACTGCCGCAAAGTCCTTGAAGGCTGTCGCGTGGGCGGTCACCGACAGCCCCGTTTGCGAGTCCGTCCACTGCGTCTCATAGGCCGCCCGGTCGCTCAAGTCGTGGCTGGAGGCGGCGCGGGTCCACGAAGACAGGAGTGTCTCGGACGACTCGCCGTGATACATAAAGGAGAAGGGCGGCCGAACCGCGGGCCAGAACTCGCCGTCAGGCTGCAAAGGCAGTTCGTCGAGCCAGACCGGGGAGCCATCCTGCATGACCAATTGCGCCGCGGCCCAATCTGCGTGGTCGCACGTTGGGCCATCGGGTGTTGTATCCACCTTCAGCACGAGTTGGGTGGCCTCGGGCGGGATCGGCACCTTGACAGCCAATGGCTGATCCGCGCCGCGAAGAGTGCGCGAGTGGAAGACGCTCTTGCCGCCTATCTCCACCAGGAACTGGACGGACCCCGAGGCGCCGCGAGTGGCGTAGTTGTTGTCCACACCGACCATGGCCTGGAACGCCCTGGCGGTGCCCGCGGGGAAGTGGACCACAATCTCACTGTTGGCGTGGGTGCCCAGGCCGCGTTCAAAGTGCGCCTGAGCGATTCGCAGGGGCTTGGTCCCAACTACGGATTGGTTGATGCCCAACTGGCCGAAGTCCTGCTGGCGAAGTTCCAGCGTGGCTGCGCTCTGGACCGGAGGCGGAGGTGCTCCGGCAAACACCGCGGCCGTCCATCCCCGCACGTCCGGCCCATAGGCATGGACAGGGACCGGGAAGCCGCCCATCTGGGCAGCCACGCAGAGCAGGATGGCTAGAGAGCGCATGCTCAGGGATGCTGCATGAATCACCCGCAAGGCGTCAATGAAGCCGGACCCCGGGTGCAGCTCAGATGCTGCTTCGCTTGAAATAAGTTGTTCTGACCCATACCCACGGTTTGACCCATACCCACGGCTCCCTGGTTTAGGCATCGTCAATAAGGAAACTCCTCGGGGACAGGCCAATTGCGGATTGCAGGTGGCGGGAATAGACTGAAGACGATGGTTTGTGGCTTCGGTTTGAGACGGGATTTGTGGGCAACTCGGTAAGAGGACCGCATCGAGTCAAGCGGCGCAAGCGGCACCAGATGGCGGCACCTGCGGTTGCGCACGCGGCGTCAGATGCGGCGGTGCGTACGCGGCGGCGTAGCATCGCCGAAAGGATGACGGACAGCGAACAGAAGTTTCGTGCTGTATTCGACCAAGCCACGATCGGCATCGCGCTGGGCACGTTGGAAGGGCGGTGCCTTCGGGCCAACCGGGCTGCCTGCGAGTTTATCGGTGCTACGGAGCGGGAGGTGTGCCGCCTTCGGATCCAGGACATCGTTCACCCAGAAGATCTCGACTTGACCGCAAGGCTGTTCCAGCGATTGGTTGCCGGTGAGATCCCTTCTTATACGGTCGAGCGGCGTTATGTTCGACGCGATGGCAGGATCGTCTGGGGTCGGGCCAGCGTGTCACTCGTGCGGGATGAAAAGGGGAGGCCGAACTACCTGGTGGGGGTCATGGTGGATGTGACGCGCGAAAAGACGGTGGAGAAGCAGCAGGAGGCGTTTTCGCAATTGGGCCACCGCCTGAGCGTAGCCATTTCCACTGACCAGGCGGCCCATATCATTCTCGAGATCGCGTCCGATCTCTTCGGATGGGATGCGGGCTTTTTCCACCTATATAGCCCAGCCACAGACAAAGTGATGCGCGTCCTGGCGGTGGATACGATCGAGGGCCGGCGAATACCCGTTCCGCCTGCGATGCGCTCATCGGAGCCCAGCCCCATGATGCGCCGAGTGATGCAGGAGGGTGGGTGTTTAATCCTCCGCGGGCTGCAAGCCGCGCCGGCCCCGAAGCTGTTGCCCTTTGGAGATAAGCAGCATCTCTCAGCCTCACTCATGTTTGTGCCCGTGCACTCGGCCGGCGGCGTCGTGGGCATTGTCTCGATTCAGAGCTACAGGTCAGGCGCCTATTCCTCCGGCGACCTGACGCTGCTGCAGGCGCTGGCTGACTTATGTGGCAACGCCCTGGCACGGATCAAGGCGACCGAGGCGCTGCGCGAGGCGGAGGCCAACTACCGCGGGATCTTCGAGAATGCAACCGAGGGGATTTTTCAAACGACGCCCGACGGCCGGTACCTGAGCGCCAACCCCGCGTTGGCACGCATGTTTGGATATGATTCGCCCCGGGAGATGATGGCCAGCATTTCGGACATTGGTCGCCAGACCTATGTGATTCCGAAGCAGCGGCAGGAACTGAAGCGGCTGCTGGCGAAGCACCATTCGGTCCAGCGATTTGAGGCCAAACGTTACCGCAAAGACGGCACCGTCTTCTGGATCAGCATTGACGGACACGAGGTGCGCGATGCCAGCGGCAACTTGCTGTACTATGAAGGGACGAACCAGGATATCACGGAAATCGTGCAGGCGCGCGAAGCGCTCGCCCGCAGCCACGAGGAATTGGAATGCATCGTCCAGGAACGAACGGCGCAGTTGGAGCGGGTGAATGAAAGTTTGCGCAACGAGATGGCCGAGCGCCAAAGCCTCGAACGGCAGGTGCTGGAAAGCGTCGAGCACGAGCAGGAGCGCATCGGACAGGATCTGCACGACGGCGTATGCCAGCTTATGACCGGCATCAAGTTCAAGGTCGCCTCGCTCCGGGCCCAGATGCAGGATCAGGGCCTGCCCGGGGCCGACCAAACCGCTGCCATTGAGGAACTGGCGAACGAGGCGATGCGCCAGGGCTACGGCCTTGCGCGCGGCCTTAATCCCGTGAAGCTGTCCGGCCATGGCCTGGCGCTGGCCTTAAAGGAGCTTGCGGCCAGCGTCGCCACCGCGTTCAACGTGAGTTGCCTGTGCCAATCCCGCCGGCCCGTGAACATCGCCGACTCCACGGTGACCAACCATCTCTATCGCATCGCGCAGGAAGCCACCCACAACGCCGTCAAGCACGGTAAGGCGCGGCATGTCGCCCTTAGCCTCAACCAGCGCGCGGGCGAACTGATCCTCGCCATCCGCGACGATGGCATCGGGATCCCGCCCAATGCCGACCGCAAAGGCGGCATGGGCCTTCAAAACATGAAGGCGCGCGCTCGCATGATTGGCGCCTCCCTGCAAATCCGGGCCAGAAAGTCCGGCGGCGCCGAGGTCACTTGCTCGCTCAAGAACCCCGAACCCTGACTCCCCCCAAGTGCCGTATGCCGGATCCAAGAGCCCAACCGCTGGCAAAGGGAAAGCACCGGATCCTGCTGGTCGAAGACCACCCCGTCACCCGCGAGGGATTGGCGCAATTGCTCAGCCAGCAGACCGGCCTCGAGGTGTGCGGCCAGGCCGGCACGCCGCAAGAAGCTCTGCGGGCCGCACAGTTCTTGAGGCCGGACCTGGTGGTCCTGGACATTTCCCTGGGCGCAGCCAACGGGCTGGAACTCATCAAGGATTTCGCCATCCATCACGCCGCTCTGCCGATCCTCGTCCTCTCGGCCCATGACGAACTGCTCTACGCCGAACGCGTCTTGCGCGCCGGAGCCAAAGGCTACGTGATGAAACACGAACCCACCCAAAAGGTGCTGGCCGCTGTGCGCGAGGTGCTTGGCGGCGGCGTTTACTTGAGCGACCAAATGCGGAACCGCCTCCTGCACCAGGTCGCCGGCAGCCTCGCCGTGCCGCCGAAATCCGAACTCGCCCAGCTCAGCGACCGGGAGCTGGAAGTCTTCGAACTGATCGGCCGCGGCTCCTCCACCGCCAGGATCGCCGCCGCCTTGCATGTCAGCGTCAGCACGGTCGAAACCCACCGCGCGCATATTAAGGAGAAGCTCGAGCTCGAAAGCGGCACCGAACTCATCCGGCGCGCCGTGGCCTGGGTCCAATCCGCGGCTTCCTGAACCGCGCCTTCCTGCTGCCTTTATCTCCCCTTCCATATCGCGGAATCCGCGATACCCAAATCGCGGCAGCCACGATTCTCAAAGCCGAATCCTCCGTTTAGGCTCGGGCATGATTCACAGTTTGACGTCCGGGTCGTCGGACGGCTCTAAAAGGATGCGAGACCTGAACCATAGGCCGCCGGCGAAGATCATTGAAGAAGTGGCCTCGGTGCGCCGGGCCGGTGCGGAGCACGGATACCTCCTGCACGTCGTGGGGATTCGCGATGACTCGCTGCCGTCCGACTGGACTGCTCGTGTGTCCGAGCGGGCAGTCCACCTCCTAGGCCCCCATCACGTCCGCAGCGACCACTGGACCATCGGCGCCCTCCGCGATTCCCTCGCGTTTCAGCGCGCAACCGAGGCCGCCACCGAAGCCGACATCCTCGTCCTGGCTGTGCGCGCAACTGGGGAACTGCCGCTGACACTGACTCGGTGGATTGATCTGTGGCTGCCGTACCGTCGCGAACGGCCCGGCGCCCTGGTCACTGTCCTCGGCGGGCCGCCGCCGCCCAATGCCTACCCGTGCCGCATCCGCAGCTATCTCCAAGACGTCGCCCGGATCGCCCGCATGGATTTCCTGGCGCACCAGCGAACCCTGCCCGCCGAAGGCCTCAGCCTTCGGGACCACGCCGTCCCGGCAAGCACCCAGGCTCACCAGGCATGGCTCCCTCACCACGCCTACCGGGCCCCCGACCGCTAATCCCTCCCTGGAGCGGCTTCAACCGAAGCCAATGCAATCGGGGACAGCAGGTACTATCGACTGATAGCCAATTAGGTCTCAACACCGCACCGGCGTTGGCCTAACGTGGCCATTGTAAATGGTGAGGACCGGCACGAATGGCGCTCACATAAGCCGCAGAGCGCCTCCTCCTCGCTCTCGCCCTCGTCCTCGAAAAGCAGGCCAAGATCGAGGACGAGGAGGAGGTGCTCTGCGGCTTATGTAAGCGCCATTCAAGACCCCGGCCTGCCTGCCGTCGGTGCGCATCTCATCACTGCCGCCGAGTAGTAGCGTAAGCCTCTGGCTTGCGCCCGTCCCGGCAAGCTTCCAGCTTACCGCGTGCGCGCCGGCGCGGCGCCGACCTGGAACGCACCTGATTACTGCGGCCACGCTCGGCGCGCTCGTCTGGCTATCGCTGATCGTGCCGCCTGGCCGGGAGGCCTGGGGTCAAGGCACCGTAATCTTCGCGAACTTATGCCCCGGGGGCACCACACATATTTGGGGACCGTCCACCACTAGTCAGTGGGGCACCACAACGCTCTATGGGAGTAACACGACGTGGGTGCTTGAACAGGAGGAGGACTATTCACTCACCTCCTCAATTATGGGCTTGAACCCCGGAACCACTTACCATTTCCGTGGCGCAGCCGAAACCGACCCAGGAACGGGCTACGGAAGTGACCAGAGCTTTACTACGCTGCCGGTTTGAAGCGTCGTGACCATCAATACCGGCAGCGGCTACTGGGACGCCGCCAGCTCCATCATCAGCTATAGCGCGAGTGGCGGCTCCACGGGCACCGTGTACCATTTCATCCTCCTCCAGTCGGCGGACGCCGCCACGCCGTTGAGCGGCTGGACGCGCGTCGCCACCAATATCGGCACGGGCGGCGGTTTCCCCATCCCGCCGGTCGGGACAGCCGCCGCGCGGTACTACCGCGTTGAGAGCGAATAGCGTGCACTCAGCTCGGGCAAGTTCCGGGCATTACTCGGCTGCGCGTCCCCTTG
>Ga0335069_10003565_pt1 | contig 23417 bp, 12 predicted proteins | sample Lox_Sample_11_FD_206714 | JGI IMG/M metagenome (GOLD analysis project Ga0335069, IMG submission 206714) | Soil microbial communities from Loxahatchee National Wildlife Refuge, Florida, United States - Lox_Sample_1.1 | ecosystem: Environmental > Terrestrial > Soil > Wetlands | place: USA... | reverse complement strand
TGCTTGCCGATGGTGCGGTAAGCTTTCTTCACGGCGGTTCTCCTTTTCGAAGGTTTGGCAACCCGATTCTTTCAGAACCGGGTCGAACCGCCGCTCAACTTTCAACTACAGCCGGGACACCCTCAGAGGCGATGAGCATCAGAGCCCCCAGAATTCCGCTGAGGGCGCTCAGAATGCAGAACGACCGCTTCGTATTCACACTGGAAGTCACATTTCCTTCCTTTCATCTTCAACAATCTCCACCTCAGACCGATGCCCCAGCCACTCACAGTGCAGTTCCTGCGGAATGGCAATGCCCTCATTGCCTTGGATCGCGGCGCGAAACCGAGCGGCTCACTCACGCGCAAATCTTGCTCGAAAGGCAGGTGGCGATACCTGACAGTTCCTAATTCGCATTCAGTTCGGCTATACGCGCTCCTTGTTCCGGTGTGCCGGGTCGATCTGCGTTCCGGCTCATTCACCTTGCTCTTGCCGCCATCACCGAACGTCATCTTGTCGACAGGTTCTGACCCTTTCCGGCTAGCTGGCCCACAGCGCCGCCCTTCTTATTGCGGCCGCCTACCGCTTCCGCAGGCTATATTCGCTATTGAAAACCCATAGCCTGAAACTTCGGTGGCCGCCGCGCCAGCGGCTTACTTCAAACCTCCTTATCGAAATTGCCCCGGCACCAGACCTGGACAAGCCGCGGCCTCCCCGTGCCGGGCACTTCCGATAAGGATCTGGCGTTACACGGCAACTTGCCGATGACACTGATCGATCTGAATGGGTCAATGAGCGCGTTGGTCTGTTAACTGGCCAATCGGTGCCCATTTTCCTTTGTGTTTGTGTGGGACCTTCGAATGCGATCCCCGCGCTCTTCATGCGCGGCGATCCCGCGTATCCCGATCTCAATTGCAGCATCAGGCTGGCAATGTCTCGGAGCGTCCCTCCCGTGGATCCGATGCATCCACGGTATATCGTGGACTCTAGTGCCGTCTCGGTCTGCAGGGACTCCGACGGAACTCAGCAGGACCACGCTCGGAAGGCGAAATGTAAACCAACTGCTCAAACTGGATAAAGAAACGCCGGGCTGAAGAATAATACATGGTGCGTTTCACCCGCGCCAATCCAGCATTTCACCATAACCTGGCTGTAAAGCTTTTTGGCCGGTTATCGGCCTGTTGGCGTCCGTTGAGAATTACTTCCGGTTTCCCGTTGATCCTAGGCTTATCCAGCCCGTTCCATCGGCAGAACGGCTCTGTTATGCCGCCACAGGCTCCCGCACGGCGGTCCGAGTAACTGAGATTACACTGATGTCGTCCTCCTGGCCGAAGCTCTGCGCGGCATTGGCAATCTCCGCGGCAGTCTTCGCGGTGCGCAGCAGCTCATTCACCCGCTCGAAGCCGAGCAGCTTGCCACTCGCATCCATCGCTTCGGCGATGCCGTCGGACATCAGGGTGAGCCGGTCGCCCAGCTGCAACTGAAAATGCATGACGGAAGATTCAGCGCCTTCGAACATGCCCAAGGGCAGCGCGCCTTCCATGGGCATCTCTTCGCCATTGAGATGCGGAGCCATGTGTCCGGCATTGGCCAGCGTCGCGCGCCCATCGGCATCAATGTGCAACGCCAGGCAGGTGGCCTGCGCATTGCCTCGGCCCATCAGCCGTTGATTCAGCGTGCTGAGCATGGAGGTTGGGTCGGTTCCGCGTTGCTCCTCTGTTCGAATCGCCCCTACCAGCAGGGCCACCAGCATGCCGCTGCGGCTCCTCATCGCAATGGGCACGCAATTCGAGCGGTCATCCTCATGTGATTGATGTGGCGCTCGCCGTTTGGCGGCAACGCCTATATGGCGTTATCGCAGGCCATCCTGCTGGGGACCGCCGGGGTGGTGCTGGTACTGACGTGCGCCAACGTAGCCACGCTTCTCCTGGTGCGGTTTGTGGCGCGGCGGCGGGAGATTGCCATCCGCCAGTCGCTGGGCGCGGGCCGCATGCAGCTGGTGCGGCAGATGGTACTTGAGGGAGTGCTTCTCTCCTTGTGTGCGGGAGCAGTGGCGTTGCTGCTGACGGTGTGGACGGCGAAGTCGTTCGCGGCGTTTCTTCCGCCGATGTCGAACCCCACGGCCCTGAACGGGATGATGGACGAGACGGTGGTCATCGGAATCGCAGGGCTGGCGGTCCTGGCCAGCATGCTTTGTGGTGCGCTTCCGGCGTGGCGGTCCTCCCGGGTGCCTGCGGCCGAGGTGATGAAAGAGGAGTCGACCAGTGTTTCGGGGGGTGCGCACAATCGCCGCCTCCTGAACGGTCTGGTGGTGGCGCAGATCGCGCTTTCGCTGGCGTTGCTGGTGTGCTCGGGCCTGTTCTTTCAGACCCTGCGCTACACCACCATCGCCGACCCGGGTTTTGAGCAGGATCATATTCTGACCGTGTCCGTGGGACTGACTCTGGTCGGCTACCCGGAGGAGCAACAGCAGGTAATCCGTCACAAGATCCTCGATCAAGTGTCAAGGCTGCGGGGAGTCACGGTTGCGTCGCTTACGGACTGGGTTCCGATGAGCTTTCAGCGGAAAACGGGAGACGCCTATCCGGACGGGTACGTGCCCCGCCCGCACGAATCTCTCGAGGTGCGAAGAGCCGATGTCACGCAGCATTACTTCGATACCCTGGGCATTCCCATCATCGAAGGACGCCAATTTACACAGGACGACAACGAAAACGCGCCACGCGTGATGATCGTCGACCAGACAACAGCGAACCGGTACTGGCCGGGACAAGACCCGGTAGGAAAAAAGCTCAGGATATGGGGTGGCCTTTTTACGGTTATCGGTGTGGCAAAGAATTCCAAGCATGCGTTCGTCAACGAGCGGCCCGAGCCGATGGTCTACCAGAATTTCTTTCAGAATCCGGACCCCGAGCTGATCGTGCAGGTGAGGACGTGCGGCAATCCCGTGAATCTGATTCCAGCAGTGGAGGGGGCCATACGCTCCATCGACGGGCAGCTCCCGATCTTCGATGTGCGTACGATGCGCGAGGACACCGCGGCGGCCAACACGTTCGCAATCATTCAAAGCACTTTCGCAGGCATGTTCGCGGTGATCGCCCTGGTCCTGGCGGCAACCGGGATCTATGGCGTGGTGGCCTATCGCACGCAACTTCGGACACACGAGATCGGAGTGCGCATCGCTCTCGGAGCATCGCGCGCCAACGTGTTGCGGCTGGTGCTGGTGCAGGGGTTGGGGCTGACGCTGACCGGGGTTGTGCTGGGACTCGGGCTTTCGTTCGGACTGACGCGTTTCATCGCCGGCCTGCTTTATGGAATCAGCGCCAACGATCCAGCGACGGTCATCGCGGTGGTGCTGGTGCTTGGGGCGATGTCGCTGCTGGCGTGCTACCTTCCGGCCCATCGAGCGATGCGCGCCAACCCGGTGAGCGCGATACGCGAACTGTAAAGCCTGGCGCGCGCAGCCGGTTGGGGGTGGAGTGTCTGAACCTCCGACCCTTTCTGGACAAGAGGACTTCAAGAGCCGGGCATTCCGTCATTCAGTTTTGGTGGATGCACGTCATCGAGCGATATCCACACCCAATGTCACGGAATGTTCACTCGATCCTTACAAGCCCGTCACGGGCTGCCTGTTAATTATGGAGCGTTCCGCGAATCGCTGCCAGCGCGAAGGTCTCGGCAAAGCACCACAGGTTCGAGGTTCACGAATTGGCTCGCGCAGTTGTGCAGGAACCCTGCGGTTTCAAGACATAGAGCTTCCCCAAGTCTCGCGGCTGTTTTCATTCAGCACCCCAAGCAAGTAGACCCCACGCACGCCGTGCTCCATTTTCAACGAGGTCGCCCGACCCGCACGGGCCGGGCCGACGAGAACCCACGAGGAGAACGAGTCATGTCCCCCAATTCGTTTCGCAAAAATCCGCGCGCGCACCGCACGCTTGTGTCCGTCTGCCTGATGGCAACGGCGCTGGGCGTTGCGGCGATGGCCCAGTCCGTGCCGTATCCTACTTACCAGGTCGGTCCGCAGCCGGACGGCTCATGGGTGGTGAGTAACGGCACGATCATCACCCCGGCCGGCAAGCAGGTCGACCTCGGCATTCGCGTCCGCGCCAAGGCTGTGGCGGTGAACCCCACCGGCAATCACACTGCGGCAGTCCTTACGATGGGAACGCGTGTATCCAATGGCAATGGAGCCGTCGAGGTGTTCAACACCCAGACGGGCGCCGTGCTGCAGAGCTACAGCTTCGGCGGAACCGACTCCCACGGAAGCAACCTTGGCATCGCCTACACTGCGGACGGCAGGCACCTGCTGTTCAGCCAGGACAACAGCTACGTTGCCATCGCCAACGTCTCCGCGGCGGGATTGCTCTCTGACTATGCCCAGGTCAGCGTACCGATCGACGCCACCCTCGTCACCGTCCCCAGTTTCGGCAGCGTGGATCTTCTGACCACCGTCAAGTGCTTCCCCAACAGCCCTCCGGGAACGACGGGGAGCTCGCCTGTTCCCTGCGGCATTCCGATCTCGCAAGGCACATCCTATCCCACCGGCATCGCGGTCTCGCACGATGGCAAGACGGCGTACGTGGTGCTGGACACCAATAACACACTGGCGAAGATCGACCTGAGCCAGTCGACGCCGGTGGAAGTCACCGACATCCGGGTGGGCAACGTTCCGCACAGCGTGGTGATCTCGCCGGATGGGAGGACCGCGTATGTCTCCAACGAGGCAGGCCGGATTGCCACCAGGAAGGATTTCCAGGAATACTCGAACGGCACGCCGGTGGTTGCGCGTTATCCGGAGGGATCGACGGCCACGGGCACGGTTTCGGTGGTCGATCTGGCTTCGTTCAAGGTGACCCGCAGCATAACCACTGGCCTGCACCCGACGGGCATGGCGTTCTACGGGAAGAGCCTGCTGGTCGCCAATGCCTACAGCGACAGCATCTCGGTGATCGACACGAACGAGAACGAAGTGGAGCGGACGATCAACCTTGGGCTTCCGATTTCCGTGCCGGGAGAAGACGAGGCCGCGTATGGAGCAGGGCCGAACTCGATCGCCGTGGATGCTAAAAACCACATCGCCTACGTTGCGCTATACAACGCCAACGCGGTGGCGGTTGTGGATCTGCGCGAAGGCGGGTCGGACGCGATTCTGGGCATGATCCCTGTGGGTTATGCGCCGAGCTCGGTGGCTCTGGACGCGGTCGACAATGCGCTGATCGTGGCCAACGACAAGGGCGTGGGCACCACCGATACGCCTCCGCATGATTCGTTCGAGACCGATTACGGCGTAAGCTCGCACAACACCCACCAGGACCTGGGCACGGTGAGCATCGTTCCGGTGCCCAATAGGGCAACCCTCCACGAAATGACGAAGCAGGTGTTTCAGAACAACCATTGGGATCTGAAGCACAACATCGAGACCGCTTCAGGCGGATCGCCGAGGGCCAAGCCGCGGGCCATCCCCAACAAGATCGGTGATCCGTCGAAGATCAAGCACGTGTTCCTGATCATCCGCGAAAACCGCACCTACGATCAGGTCCTGGGCGACGTAGCCGGCGGCAACGGCGACGCCTCCCTGGCGGTGTTTGGGGCCAACGTCACTCCCAACGCACACGCCATCGTGGAGCGGTTCCCGCTGCTGGACAACTTCTACGATCCGAGCCGGCAGTCGGCCGACGGCCACAACTGGATCGTGCAGGCGATGGCGCCCTACTCCGACGACATCCAGGCGCCCGACTGGAAGCGCGATTATCCTTCCAACGGCGGCGATGCCATTGCCTACCAGAAGAAGGGAAACCTGTACGATCTGGCGGTGAAGGCGGGCATCAAGATCAAGAACTACGGTGAGTACATCGAGTGGAACTCCTTCAAGACTCCCGCCGGTAATACCACCGAGCCAAGCTGGGCCGATTTCTACAACGATACGCTGGCGTATGAGTCCGGGGCGGAAAAGCAGCTTTACTATGTCAACACCGTCGCTTCGTACTCTCCGCTGCCGAATGTGATGAACACAACGATCCAGAACTATCCGCAGTTCGATCTGGGCATTCCCGATCAGTTTCGGGTCGACGTCTGGGCGCAGGACTTCGAAAAGGACGTGAAGGCCGGCACGGTGCCGCAGTTGAGCATCATGTGGATCAGCTCCGACCACACCGGCGGTCCGCCAACCGCGGTGGCCATGCAGGCCGATAACGATCTGGCGTTCGGGCGCTTTGTGGACATCATCAGCCACAGCCCGGTGTGGAAGGACTCGGCGATCTTCGTCGAGGAAGACGACGCACAGAACGGCGTGGATCACGTCGACGGCCATCGCAGCCCCGGCTACGTCATCAGCCCGTATGTCCGGCAGGGTGGAGTGGTCGATTCCCACTACTACTCGCAGGTGAACGTCACGCGGACCATCGAGCAGATTCTCGGTCTGACGCCCATGAACCAAAACGACCTGGTGGCTTCGCCGATGGGAATGCTGTTCATCAACGACCCGCCCGAAGAAAACTTCAAACCATGGACGCACGTTCCCAACCTGATTCCGCTCGATCAGGGCGTTACGGGGCAAACTCATGTTGCCGAGAACATGAGCGGCCCCGCCAAGGTGTTGCGGGCGGGCTGGATGAAGAAGAAAGCGCAGATCTTCGCCGGCAAATATCACAGGCCGGACTCGGAAGACCCGGACACCGTCAACCATCTGGACTGGTACGAAGCCACTGGATTTACGCGGCCCTACCCCGGCGAAAACAAAGTTCGCCCGGCAAGCGACTTCAACCGCCGCGCGCCGGTGAAAGCCGACCTGGACGACTAACATCAATCCGCTGCAGGCAAGGAGAACCCTCTCCCGGCGGGAGAGGGTTCTTCAGCCTGCGAACTCGAGCCGACGAGAGTTACCGTCATAAAGCGAGGATGAGCATGGCCGGCTTCATTCGTATTATCCCTGCAAGAAACGGAACGCTGATGGTCGCACTGCTGCTTGGGATGGCCTGTGCGTGGTCGAGCGCACAGACCGGTCTCGAAAGCGGGCTGGTACGCGGAGTGGTGGCCGACTCGACGGGGGCCGTGATTCCAGACGCCACGATCAGGCTGGTTTCTCATGCGACAGGAACGTCCACGACGCGCAGGTCCAACTCCGCAGGAATGTTCGTCTTCCCTGCTCAACCGGTGGGCAGCTATACCCTGGATGCAAAAGCAGCGGGATTCCGCACCCAAATTGTCGACCCGTTGGATGTTGAGGTGGGTCAGACCAATTCGGTGAATCTGCGCCTTGAGCCGGGCGCGCAGAGCGAATCGATTACCGTCAATGGCGAGTCTCCCCTGCTTCGGCCGGAGGAGTCCGTCCTCAGTTCAATCGTGAACCGCGAAATCCTGGAGGACGTGCCGCTGAGCGGGCGGCGCTTCCTCGATTTCTCTCTTCTCGTCCCCAATGCTTCCCCCGACGGGCAACAGGGGCTGGTGAGTTTTGCCGGCGAACAAGGAGGGCAGGATACCGGTTACGCCAATGCCAACGGCACAAACTCCTTCACGGTGGATAGCGCAAGTGCGACCAGCAATTACTTCGGATCGGCCCGGGGAGGCGAACGCGTTCCCTACATTTTCGGCGAAAACGCCATCGAGGAGTTTCAGATCGCAGTTTCCCCGTATCGCGCGGAATATGGTGGAGCCGGGACGGGGTTTGTGAACGTGGTCACCCGGTCGGGCAGCGATACCCTGCATGGCGGAGCTTTCTATTACAACCGCAATTCCGGAACCGGCGCGAACGATGCCATAGACAAGGCCGCGGGGATCGCGCGTCCGGTCGATATCCTGCAGCAATTCGGCGCGGGCGTGGGCGGACCGGTGGTGCGCCATCATGCCTGGTTGTTCGGGGATTACGAGCAGCAGAGGCAGAAGGATCCCATCTCGGTGGTCAATCCGGCGTTTGCGGATGTTGACCAGACTGATTTCCACGTGCCCGATAGCGTCCAGCTTCCGGATCCCGATGCGGAGTTTCCGGTTCCGGCAGGCATCAGTTCGCCGGACGCCGCGAATCCCGTGTATCTGCAGCAGGTATCGAATGCATTACATGCCATCCAGTCCGGGCTGGGAGTGCAGCAACGTTACAGAAATGACTGGTCGCTCTTCAGCCGGTTCGATTACCACGATGTCAGGGACGACCGCTTCTTCCTCAGTCTGAACTGGAACCGGTTCGATTCTCCGAGCGGCATGATCACCTCCGCGAATACGCCGCTGTTTGGGAAGAGCACCTTGGCAAACAGCTTTGTTCGCGACCATCATGCCAGCTTCGGCTGGAGCCGCGCGTTCGGCAGCAGCGTGCTGAACGAGTTGCATTCCAGCTTTTCACAGGACGACCAGCATTCCACTCCCACTGGTCTCGTCGACCCAGCCCTGCCGAGTGTGGTACTCAGCCCCGAGGGCGGCGAGGACGGGGGCGGCAGCAATCTCGAGCTAGGAAATGCGGGCTTCGCCGGCGGAAGCACCCGTGAAGCCTTCTGGCAAGTCTCCGACCACCTGACGTTCCTCCATGGAAGGAACACGCTCAAAGCGGGGACGGAGTTTTCCCAGGTCCATGTGACCGACCTCGCGTTCGGCGGCTTCGATCCCGATGCCCAGGCGCAGAACGGCACTTTTCGCGGCACGTACAGTTTCTCCAGCCTGTCCAACTTCGCCCTGGGAATCTACGACAATTTTTTCCAGAGCGCGGGCCAGCCGAAGTTCTCGTTCAACGTGCCCTACCTGGGTTTCTATCTCCAGGACACCTATCGCATCCATCCGCGCCTCACCGTGGATTTCGGAGTGCGCGAAGATTTTCAGATCTACCCCCAGCCCCAGGCGAACCCGGCTTTCCCTCTGACCGGCCAGTTCGCGAACCAGTATTCCCGCGTGGTCCCCCGCCTGGGCTTTGCCTGGCAGGGGTCAGACAAAACCGTGGTGAGGGGCGGCTTCGGAATGTTCTACGAGAATCTCAACGGACTCAACTATCGCAATGCGGTGGTGTCGAACGGCGTGCTATCGCAGCAGGCTTCGGTGTCGCTGGGCTACGACCCGACGCTTTCGCCCGACCGGCAGATCGCCGTCTTCCCCCACCAGATCGCGGACCTGTCGCAATTCTCGGCGTCCGACATATCCCTGGTCGATGCACATTTCCGCTTCCCCTCTATCCTGGAGGCCAGCCTGCAGGTCGAGCGCGAGATTCTGCCCGAGACCGTCATCACCGCTGGAACCACCTGGACGCATGGAGTTCACCTTCTTTCTTCGAGCGCCTACGATCTGAATCTTCAACCGCCAAGCGGTACGACCACATACACTCTGTGCCCGGCGGGATCAACCAACGTGAGCCAGTGCGGGGGCGGCCGCTCCGTGCAGCTTCCCAACCTGGATTCCGGATTACTCACCGACGGGCGCCTGACTCCGAACCTGGGGCAGATCAATGCGCTGATCACGCCGGGGCAGAATCATTACAATTCCTTCTTCGTACAGGCGCAGCGGCGGTTTCATCGCGGCGTGTCATTCCTGGGCGCGTACACGCTGGCCAAGAATATCGCCTCCCACGGCGTGGACTTCAACAATCAACTCGACCTGGCAAACACCCGCGGACCCTATCTGCTGGACCAGCGCCATCGGCTTTCGATCGCGGGCGTGCTTGAGCCGCGCTTCGATGCCCGCGTCAAATCGGGTATTGGCCGCGCGGCATTGTCCGACTGGAAGATCAGCACGTTAATGCAATTCGCGTCCGGGCGTCCTTATGCCGCCCTGATGGATACATCCTGCGCGGCTGACGACATCACCAGCGGGTGCCCGGATGACTCCCCGCAAAATGCGGTCAACAATACCGCGGCTCTGCAGGCCACGGCCAATTCGGCCCTGGGCATCAATGGCGGAAGCCCCAGTCCCTTCGCCGGTCTGAACTCCTTTTACGGACCGTGGACGGAGCAAATCGACATGGGGCTGGCCCGTGCGTTCATTGTCTCCGAGCGACACTCGATCACCGTTGAAGCGCAGGCCTTCAATCTGCTGAATCATGCCAACTACTACGTCCAGAACGGCAACGGAGTCAGCCAGATTCAATACGAACCCTTCGGTTCAACCTGTGGCGACGGCCAGAGCCAGAATCAGCAATGCTACCTTGTGCCGCAGCAGCAGTTCGGAACCCTGCTCGTGATCAATGCGCTGAACGGTCCGCGCGTCCTGGAGTTCGCGCTCAAATGGAACTTTTAGGTTCTCATTGTTGATTGGTGATGGAAATTCCAGCGACCGCAGACTCAGCGAGCACGCAAGGCATGTGAAGATCCGCAACCGGCAATCGATGCCGGAGCTGCCGCCGCTCCGTACCCCGCGTGCAGATTTTGCACATTTTCCGATGGAATCCGCTGATTGTCCTTGACGAATTCATCGATCTGTAACGGTGCATTCTTCAATTCGTATTCGGCGGCCTCCATTCTGAACTCAGATATCCATTTACAACTCGGGTTTGGAGGCACGCATGCAACACGTCGTAAGTCGTCGTGTTCACCCCGTTGTGCTTTGTGTCCTGCTTGTCGTCACAATACCGCAGGCATTTGCACAGGTTGCCAAAGGGACTATTACGGGTGATGTGAAGGACAACCAGGGCGCCGCTCTGCAAGGCGCAACCATCGCGCTGAAGCCGCAGGTCAGGCCGATCGTGTCCGACGGGCAAGGCGCATTCACCATTACCGATATGGATCCGGGAGAATACTCGGTCACCATATCTTACGTGGGGTTCTCGCCTTACATGGGCACGGTTACGGTGGTTGGGGGCCAAACCGCCGGCATTCACGCGGTTCTCGCGGTCGCTTCGCGGAATGACGAAGTGGTGGTGACCGCCGACCGGCCGCGCGGCGAAGCGGAGGCCATCAATCGAACGCTTGCCGCCGAGAATATCCTGCAGGTGCTGCCTGCGGAAGTCATAGTTTCACTGCCGAACGCCAATATCGCGGATGCGCTGGGGCGCATGGCATCGGTGACGATTGAACGCGATGAAGGCGAGGGCAAGTATGTGCAGATCCGCGGCACCGAGCCGCGCCTGAGCAACACCATGGTCGACGGCGTCACGGTGCCCTCGCCGGAATCGGGCGTGCGCCAGATCAAGCTGGATACCATCGCATCGGACCTTGTCGATTCGGTCGAGATCAATAAGACGCTCCAGGCCAACATCGATGCGGACGGCATCGGCGGGTCGGTCAACCTGGTTACCAAGACCGCCGGCGACTCGCCGACCGCGGTGCTCTACGGGATCGGCGGATATACGCCCATTATCAATGGCCGCTCCGTCAGCCAGTTCGGCGGCACGCTGGGGCACCGCTTCCTCGGCGAAAAGAAACTGGGGGTGCTCCTCGGCGGCACTTACGACTACAACGGCCGCGGCATCAACGATATCGAGCCCAGTCCCACCACCAGCAGTCTCACACCGCATTACGACAGCATGGACCTGCGCGACTATGTTTACTACCGCACGCGCTGGGGTATGTCGGGCAGCGCCGATTACAAGCTCGGGGAAGGATCGGATATCGCCCTGCGCGGCCTCTTCTCCACATTCCGCAACTGGGGCAATAAGTGGGTATACACGCTGAATGATGGCGACGTACCCCAGTACAGCCAGGACTGGCGCCGTCCTAACATGGCAGTGCTGAGCATATCCCTGCAGGGCAAGCACAATTTCAACGCCAACACCATCCTCTGGAATGCCGCCGTCGGGCGCTCGCGTTCGCTCAGCGGCAGCGGCAGCGCCAAATACTCCTGGGCGGGCGATTCCGAGATCGATTGCTACAACGACCAGAGCCTGGCGGCGAGCGTCTATCGCCCCGGATGGAGCACCGGCTGTTTCGGCTCGGGGGCTGATAATGCCGTCGATCGCGCCAACTACAAGCTGAAATCCTGGGCGCCGCCGACCTTCGGCCAGAGTGTACAACTGAATCTTCAGGGCTCCGGATCGTATGCGCGCCTCTATCACATCGGCTCCCACTTCGGCACGTTCGAATTCGGCGCCAAGGTCCGTAATGCTCACAAGTTTGACGACACTTACGACGAATCATTCAAACCCAACAGCAAGATGCTGGTAGCCGATCATCCCGAGTGGAACAGCAACTTCACCGACGCCGACTATTACGACAAGACCTACCACATCGGCCCGGTCACCGATTATTCCAAGGTCCGCGCCTACGTGGAAGCCAACCCTACGCTCTTCACCATGTCCGGCGGACCGGGCGTGAATGAAAACAATTACGACCTGATCGAGCGAGTGACCGCGGAATACCTGATGAACAGCATCGACCTGTCCAGCCGGGTACGCTTCTACGTCGGAGTGCGATTTGAGGCCACCCACGTAGACACGACCAGCTTCGATTCCAACAAGGGAACCCTGACATTCAAGGCAGGCGGCGACTACCTGGACACGCTGCCCAGCGCCTCAGTGCGATTTGCCGTCGACAAGGACTCTGACCTGCGCCTCGTCTACGGCCGGGGCCTGGCGCGTCCGGATCCGCAGGATATCTCCGCTGCTGTCGGCCAGCCTGACATCACGACCACCCCGGCCACGGTGAGCATTGGCAATCCCAAGCTGAAGGCCGAGTACGGTAACAACTACGACGTTCTGTATGAGCGTTTCCTCAGCCACATCGGACTGATCCAGGCGGGCTACTTCTACAAGGATCTTTCCAATCCCATCGTCACGCTGCAGACCCTCACCAACAACTATCCCTACAACCCGGGGGCCCCCACACTCGTCTCCCAGCCCACCAACGCCGGCAGCGCGCATGTGCAGGGGATCGAGATGGCCTTCCAGCAACGGCTCTCGTATCTGCCGGGCGTGCTGCGAGGAGCAGGTATCTCGGCCAACTATTCCTACACTTCCTCGCAGGCCCATGAAGTCGATCCGCTGCGCACCGACTCCCCGGCGCTTCTGCGCCAGGCGCCGAACAGCTGGAACATCAGCCCCACCTTCGACACCACGCATTTCTCCATGCGCGTGGGCATGACGTTCGACGACAAAATGATCTACGCATACCAGTACGAAGACCTGGCCTATGCCACCGATGACAACGGCAACCCGATCGTGGTCAACGGCGTGCAACAGACCGTTCCCAATCCCCAGGTGGGCGGCACGGCCGGGCCTGCCGGTGATAACTACCTTTACTCTCACTTCCAGTTCGACACGCAGGCCAGTTACCGCCTGCCCTGGGGCTTCGAAGTCTACGGCTACGGACTGAACCTGAACAACGAGGTTTTCGGATTTTACAACGGGAGTGCTCAGTACGTTGTGCAGCGCGAGTATTACCATCCGACTTATGCGGGCGGGGTACGCTGGAACCTGCATCACGAATAGCGGTCAAACCCTCACCACCATGGGCCGGCGCTCACGAACCCTCGACGCGCCGGCCATCCTTCTTCTGCTCCTGGCCGGCGTTGCCCGCAGTTTGCATGCGCGTGAGACAGCCCTGCCAGATCCTGGGAACAGGCAACTGGGAAACGAAAACTAAGGAGCCACATGAGGCCAACAAGTGTTTTGATCGCAGCGATGCTGGGCACGGCCCTTTGCGCGGCCGCAGCCGATTTCAAGGTGCAGGCGCGCTACCCCATTTCCGGAACGGAAGGGTGGGACTACATTACGGTCGACAGCGCTGCGCGGCGCGTGTACGTGTCTCATGGTGTTCGCGTGAATGTGCTGGATGCGGATACGGGTGCCGCTGTAGGCACCATCGAGGACACTCCCGGAGTGCATGGAATCGCAATCGCACCTGCGCAGAAGCACGGATTTACCAGCAATGGCAAGGAAGACAAGGTCACGATGTTCGACCTGGGCACGCTCGCGGTGATCCGCAAGATCGATGTGGGCAAAGGGCCGGACGGCATCTACTTCGATCCTGCCTCGGGACGCGTGTTTACCAACAACCATCACTCGCACGACATCACGGCGATCGACGCGGCCAGCGGCAACGTTGTGGGCACGGTGGCGGTGGAGGGCGACGGCGAGGGCGCCGCCCACGGCAAGGATGGGCTGATCTACGTGGCCCTCGAGGACAAGAGCGAGATTGCCGTGTTCGATCCCCGGACGCTCGAAGTCAAGCGCCGCATGCCGCTGGATGGAGTGACGGCGCCCACCGGGCTGGCCATGGACGCGAAGACCAATCGCCTGTTTGTGGGCGGGCATAACAAGACGATGGTGGTGATGGATGCGGAGACAGGCAGGAAGATCGCCAGTTTTCCCACTGGATCCGGAACCGATGCCGCCGGCTTCGATGAAGAGACAAAGCGCATCTACTTCTCCAACGGCGAAGGCAACCTCACCGTCATTCAGCAGAAATCCGCCGATGAGTATGTGCCCCTGGAGCCGGTAGCCACGCAGGCCAGCGCGAAGACCATGGCCCTGGACAAGAAGACCGGGAAGATCTACCTGTCGGCCGCGACCGTTATCAGCACTCCGGCGGCGGATCCAACGCAGAAGCCGAAGCGCACCATTACCGAGGGCTCATTCTGTGTTCTGGTCGTGGGCCGGTGATCGCCGATAATCAGTTGAAGGGGCTTGAAAGAGGACCGGAAATCATTGCCGCGCATGGCTGATGTTCGCCGGTCCTTTTATCGCACCACGCTGGAGATTGCAGTTGAGGAATCGCATCGCACCAAGAACGTCGCTCGTTTTGTCGGGTTCGGCTGTTCTGCTTTTGGCGATTGCAGCCGCCCAGGAGTCTGCACGTCCCACTCAACCGCTGGGGCCGGTCGGCGAGCAGGAATCCAAGCCTGCCATGGCCGCTGTCCCGGTCGCCAGCGTCATCGATCCCGGCGTGATTCCCAGCCGGCAGAACATAACGCCGGCGGGCCTCCAGAGCGTGTTCGAGAGCAGGGTGTACGGCGTGGCGTTCGACGAGAAGGGCGAATCCATCTACGCCGCAACTCCCGGCCAGAAGGGCTCGTTCGTTTACCAGATCGATTTGAAGACCAACCAGATGATGAAGGTGGTGAGCGCCTCGGCAATGCCGGGCATGCAGGGGCTCGCCTACGATCCGGTTAGTCACACCGCATTGATGAGTGCCATGGAGGGCGGCGGAAAGAAGAAGGATTCCGTGGGGCAACTGGTGGCCATTGGCGAGCAAAGCAGTGTGCTGGCGGGTGGGCTGGGTTCTCACCAAGCGGGTGGAATCGCGGTCGGCCGGGCGCGAAACTCGCACGGCCAGCGGCTGGCGGTGATGGCCTTGACGTTTGACGATGAAGCCGCGGTGATCGACCTGGACAGCAAGGCGGTTGTTCAGCGCGTGAAGACCGGGATCGCTCCATTCGGAGCGGTGATCAGTGGCGACAGTTCCGCGGCATATGTAAGCAACTGGGGAGGGCGTGTTCCGAGGCCGGGAGAGCGGAGCGCCGCGACCGGATCGGAAACCGGAGCGGACCAAGTGCTGGTGGACGAGCGCGGGGTGGCGTCGAGCGGAACCGTGGCCCGCATCGATCTTGTGTCCGGCCAAGTGACCGCGTCCATCGAAGTGGGACTGCATCCTTCGGGACTGGCCTGGGACGAGAAACATCAGCGGCTTTACGTGGCCAACAGCAACTCCGATTGTATCTCCGTGGTCGACACGGAGAAGAACCGGTTGCTGGAAACGATTGCCATTCAGCCATTCGCGAGGAAGGTGGCCGACATCGCGCCGGAATCGGTGGCCCTCTCGCCCGACGGCAAGACGCTGTACGCCACATTGGCCGGGATCAACGCAGTGGCGGTGATCGAGGTCGGCGCGGCGCCGGCTCATCTTGCGGGTCTTATTCCCACCGGCTGGTACCCGAACCACGTTGCTGTCAGTCCCGATGGAAAGTTGCTTGGAGTATCCACCCTTCTCGGCGTGGGATCAGGCTGGAACAGCCCGGGACTGCTGGCCCGGGAGCGGCGCGAAGGCATGAAACCCGAACTCAACATTCACCGCCGCTACGTGCACGCCGACCGCGGAACGGTTCAGATCATTCCTGTTCCGGATGGGGACGAGATGGCGCGGTATTCGGCCGCAGTGGCGGAGAACAATCGCATGCGGCTCAAGGGTGATTTGCAGGCCGCGAGTGAATTGCAGGCCATGGCCGATCCCAAAGCACGGCCGCGGCCTGTTCCTGCCCGCGCGGGCGAGCCCTCGACCATCGATCACGTGGTGTACATCATCAAGGAGAACCGGAGCTACGATCAGTATTTCGGCTCGCTCGGAAAGGGCAACGGGGACCCCAGCCTGAACGTGTACGACGATAACGTGATTCCCAACCAGCGCAAGCTGGCGCGGGAGTTCGTGCTGCTGGATAACTTCTACGCCAATGGAGGAAACAGCGCGGACGGGCACCAGTGGCTAACCCAGGCGGCCGAAACTGACTATACGTATTGGCCTGGATACAACGGCCGCAGCTATCCGAAGAACGGAGACGATCCCCTGGCCTTCGCAGGTTCCGGATTTCTGTGGGATCACCTTGCCGCGCACCATAAGACCTTCGCCGATTTCGGCGAATACGTGGGTCAAATGGCGGGCAAGAATGAGAATGTACGGATCGATTTCCTGAATCAATATAAGAACGGGGACCAGTTCATCGGCTCATTCTCCACCAAGGCCCCCATCGCGCGATTGAACCAGTACCTGGTGGCGGATTATCCGGCCTACGGGCTCAGAGTCCCCGACGTAGTCCGCGCCCGGATCTTCATTCGGCATCTCAAGCAGTGGGAGAATGAAGGGAGGATGCCGAATCTGGTCATGATCCAGTTGCCTTCAGATCACACGGCCGGCACCACGCCCGGATTCTCGACGCCCAAGGCGTGCATGGCCGACAACGATCTGGCGCTGGGCCAGGTCGTCGAGGCGATTTCCAATTCGCAATTCTGGAAGTCCACGCTGATTTTCATCGTCGAAGACGATGCACAGGACGGGCTGGATCACGTGGATGGCCACAGGACCGTGGCGCTGGCGGTGAGCCCGTACATTCGGCGGGGAAGCATCGATTCCACGTTCTATTCCCAGGTGAGCATGGTGAAGACGATCGAGTTGATCATGGGCCTGCCGCCGATGTCGATTTTCGATCTGATCGCCAACGACATGCGCGCCAGCTTTCAGGCCACCGCCGACCTCACCCCTTACCAGGCCGTGGAACCCGCTCAGTCTATCTACGAACGGAACCCTGAGCTTAACTCCCTCCAGGGGCAGGACAGGCAGGATGCCCTCGCTTCCAGCAAGATGGATTGGCACGAACCCGACGACGTTCCCACCGAGCAGCTCAATGCGATTCTCTGGCGCAATTCGAAAAACTCCACCTACCCTGCGCGCAAGCGGGGCGTCTCAGTATTCCGGCCCGAATCGCTGCGGCTGCGTTGATTCCGGCAGGCGCTTTCAGGAATGTCCGTGGTGCCAGCTTTCGTTTTACTCTTATGTTTTTCCCAAAGCTTCGAACTGCGTGAGGCGGGTTCGTTCAGTTTTGAAGAGATCTTGGTTTGTATGCAGAACGAAGTTCTCCTGGGCAGTCTGGGTTCCGACCTGCCCCGAAATGCGCATAATCCGGGCACTCACCACTCATATGTCCACACATACGTTGTGAACGTGGTGGGCTGCGGGTGCCGTGTAGTGCCGAACACCTCGTCGCCGCTTTTCTCGCCGCAGCGGCAAGACAGTCGGATCCCATGGGAGAAGACGATCGGGTCGAGATCGTGAAACCGGTAGGCGGAGAACGAATGGTCTTCTTCGTTCTTGTGCGTCAAGCCCGCTTGATCAAGGTGATAAAGCCCGCGATTGAAGTAGTAGGTTCCCAGGAAATAGTCCTCGAGGCCTGAGGAGAGGAATTGCGGCGTCGGATCTTTGCCGAAATAGGCCCGTATCTGGCCTTCCATGAATTCAAAGTTCGTGCTTTTTGCGGCCATGGTCACCATGAACACCATGCCGCCGCCGGCAACATCGCACAGCACCAGCTCGTCAAGGGGCTGCACCTGATGATCTTCTTTTTTGTGCAGTCTTAGCCGCGCGCGGGCCGGCATCTGTATACCGGAGATCGCCAGGGAGAGATTCTCAATTCCCCTGACGATCCACCAGAAGACGGTATCGCGAGGGACTCCAGCCGGGAGTTCAGCCGTGACGCGAATACTCTTCAAATAGGGAATCCGGTAGTTCATGAATACGCCGCTGGGCGAGCCCGTGATCCCGTTAAATTTGGTTCCCCAAGGTGCGAAGGAATCCTCAAAGCCCACTCCCACTCCCAAACCCAGTTCCATATCAACGGAGGGAGCCGCTTCGCCATCGACATAAATCCGCACGCGCAGTTTGGAGAAGTGGGGGAATGAGCCCCCGAACCAAATGTGATCGAGGTAGCCGAATCCAGATCTCTCTGCAAGCACGGCCTCCGGCTGCTCGAGGAAGGGCTTCTTCTGCTTCCCAACCTGGGTAAAGGTCGAAGCCGCTGCAATCGCCGGTTCCTTTATCGACGGCTCTGCAACCGACTCTGATGGGCAAAGAGCTGCAGAGGCCAGCGACAATCCTGCGAAGGAGAGAGAGAATTTGCGTCGATCCATGAATTGGCTCCAGTTTGTCTCGGCATTCAAATGCATTCAGCTTATTCAATGCAGCCAGCAGGGCGCCCCTTAGCCAGTTATCAGGATGAGCCGAGTATGCGGCTCATCCTCATCGCGAGCGGGTTCACTGGCGCGGAGACCGGGATCTCCCGCTGTTCGATCGGGAAGCATGGAACAAAACCAACATGGGGGTTGATCAACGGGGAGTACCGGCGCGGAATCGCGGAGGGACGAATTCGAGATCGCTGGCTTCGCGGACGGCGAGCGCGATCTGCATTTCGAGGATTTCCAGCGGGATTGGATTCTGATAGTCAACGAGCGATGATCGCAAAGCGTCGAGCGGCGCCTTGCCTTCCGTGCGGACGATGCGGTAGACCTTGACCGCGAGAGCTTCGGCGGCTCCGGGCGTAAGCAGCAACGGCATGCTCTCCCGGACCGCATCGAATTCGGCATCCCCAATTGGAATATTGCGGCGAAGACAGAGCGTGCGCAGGAGGTCGAAGCTCTCGCGCGCATCGGTCGTGGGGAAGAGCGGGATTTTGACGTCGACCCGCCCGGGACGCTTCAAATCCACCTCAATCAGATCGGGCCGGCTGGAGGCGAGAACCCAGATGAGCTTGCCGCGGCTTGAGGAACTGCCCATCTCTTCGGCGAGCATGGAGTAGACTCTGCCGGAGAGGCCGGCGTCATTTCCGCCGGAATCGCGCCGCCCGATAGCCTGGTCGGCCTCGTCGATGAAGACATAGCAGCGGCCCAGCGCCTGCAGCAGGCGAAAAATCTTTTCGAGGTTGCCTTCGGTGGAGCCGACCCATTTGTCGCGGAAGTTCTTCAGCTTGACGACCGGCACGCCCGCTTCGCCCGCGAGGCACTCGACCATAAACGTCTTTCCGGTTCCCACAGGGCCGCAGAGAAGATAGCCCTTGGGAATGGCCTGTACGTCGTTATTGCGCCAGAGGGCGATGTCCTGACGCAGCCAGGTCTTTACTTTTTCCTGTCCGGAGATGTCGGCGAGCGTGCGAGTGGTCTGCACAAACTCGATGAGGCCGTTGCAATCGGCTTCGACGAGTTGCTTTTTCAGTTTGACGAGGTCTTCGGGGGTGATTTTCTGGCCGGTGTGCTCCTTGGTTTTGAGCATGGTTTCCACGGCGTTCAGTGACGATCCGACGAGCTGGATTGCGATGCCGCCGAGGTTGTCTTTGTAACCCTCGAGCGCATGGACGTAGGCCGGGCTGAGGATTTCGAGAGCGGATTCGAGTTCCGCCGGCGCAGGCAGCGGAACCTTGCTGCGCGCGGTCCGGGGATTGTTGACGATCAGTGTGTGAAAGTCGTTGATGTTCTCGACGATGAGGAAGGTTGCGAGCGCGTGAGCGGCAAGCAGCGAATCGCTGGCCCAATCGCGAATGAGGCTGGCGAGCGCATTCAAATCGTAGTCGAGGCCGCCCTGCACCATGGGCGCAGTCAAGTCCGCATTGCGCAGGATGCAGGCCACCTGTAGGTCGGCACGGCTGATGCGCGACAAGTTCGCGACGTAGCGGAAATAATGGGTGAGGGTTTCGATGGCCGCTCGCGGCGCCCGGGGCAGCTCCGGCGACTGCTTCAGAGCCGGCCATTTGGAGAAGGTTTCGCCACCCTTCTCAACGCGGATGCCATTGCCGAGATCGTAGCTGAGGACGACATCGAAGCGCGGAAGCAATACCTGCAAGAGAAAGTCGTTGAGCGTGCCCAGGCGCGGACCGGCGGGGGAAGGAATCAGCAACTGGTCGTACACGTTGCCGTAGATGATGAACTGGCTGGCCGCATTGCTCTCGTAAAGTTGGATGGTTTCGCGCGCCCACTCGGAGAGGACGGGGGCCGGTTTGGCCGCGGCCACGGGGGCGCCAGGCGGCGCGCTCACGACGATGCCTCCTGCTTCTGTTTGGCGGGGGTGTACTTGCTGTCGAGTTTCGTAATTGTCGGCTCGTCGTCGCCGAAGATGCCCGCCCCCAGCAGGTCGCTGGCTAACTCGATGTCGCTGGAAATGGTCTGCGGTTTTCCTTGCATTGTGGTGTTCTCAAGGATCAGGTCGACCTGCGCTTCGATGCGAAGGCAGTCGCTATCGATCTCCTGCAGGGTCTCCTTGCGGCGCTGGATGTTCGCAAGCCGCTTCTGGAGTATGGCCAGGGTTGCGGATTTCGACTCGCGCAACGACTCAGGCTGCGACTGATCGCGCAGGTCCGATTCCAGGCTGCTGATCTTGGCATGGAGGCTCTGCTCGGTGTCTTCACTGGCGGCCGTCAGGAGGTGGTGGCGCGCGACCAGGAGTTTCAAGTAGTTCCACTCCAGGCGGTTGAGAGCCTCACCATTTGAGTCGATGATGTAGTCGAGAGCCTGCTGGCTGCGATGGACCTCGAGGATCCGGGAGCACTTTTCGTCGAGGCTGGAAAGCTTGCGGCGCTGTTCCGGTTCGAGAAGCTGGAGAAGTTGCCGGCGGCGGCTGTCGTCGTCATCCCTGGCAACCTGCAATTGCTGGCCCTGGACGTACCTCTGGAAGCGGGGATTGAATGCGAGCGCACTCACGAAAGCTGCTTCCGTGGCCAGGCCGACCAGCCACAGTGCCGGTTCAGCGAAACCTAGAATGGCAAATGCCGCGGTGGCGAGAACGTTGACGGGCACGCGACCCAGGCTGGGCACATCGACGCCAACCAGAAAGGCCGATTTGATGTAACGCCACATGCGACGACGGTGATCCCTTCCCAGACATTATTGCTTCTCAACCGCCGGTCCCATTGATTTGACTGGAGGCTGGGCGGCCGCTTCATTGGGCGCGCCGGCAGCGGGTTCCAGCACAATTCCTTCCTTGGCGGCAAAATCCGCAAGAGCCTGTTCCGCGAGCGCCTTCTGCTCCGACTCCTTCACCAGCACTCCGGACATATCCATGGAGTCGCGGGCGACACGCGCGCGCCCGGCCGCCTTTTGCCGCTCTTCCTCGACAATGTTGCTGAGGCGGTCCAGGGTCTCTCCCGAGCCGCCGATCTGGGTGATCATGCCGCTGGCCATCTCGGTCAGCTCCGCCATGGCCCGCTTCATCTTCATATCGCTGATGCCGGCTTTGAGCGACTCGATCTTGGAACGCGCCGCGTTGATGGCCACGTCGCGCGCCTTGATCAGGTCCTTGTAGGTTTTTTCGGCCTGTTCGAGCTGTCCCCGATTCTCTTCGAGCTCGCGTTCCACCGTTTGCAGCCGGACGGCAAGCTGACCCGCTGTGTCGCGGTTCCCGGCGCGCAGGTGGGCGGTGACCTTGGCGCGCAGATCGCGCTGCTCGTTTTCCTGCCGCCGCACCTGGGCGATGAGGCCTTCGCAGAGTCCGGCGTGCGTCGCGAGTCCCTGGTTGTACTGGCCAATCTGCTTGCGCAGATTTTCCTGCTCCACTTCGAGCAGGGCTTCGGGATTCTGGCGCTCCAGCCCGGAGATAAACAAACTGAAGAAACCGCGGATCAGGTTGGATAGTCGCTTGAACATGGTTCAATCGCCTCCCGGCGCAGGAATTATCGGTTGCCTTGCGTGCGCTGCCAACTCGCAAGCAGGTTGTTGACGACTTCGGCGCTGGGCGGATCGCAGATCTTCTGCAAGTCAACCTGCACGCCGTAGCTCGCATATTTTACAAACGGGCTCTCGGGAAACTTGATGGAAACGTTGGTATTGGCGGGGCGAAATCCGTGCACCAGCGCCTGTTTCTGAATGGGCTCCGAAAGCAAAAACTGCAGGAACTTGTCAGCCGCCTTACGCTGGTCGGGCGAGCTCCACGGCGCGTCAATGATGTAGTAGGGGTTCTCGTTCCACGCGTTGTATTCGGGATAGATCACGCGAATCTTCCCCCAGCGGCCTTCGGCATTTCCGAGATAATCGATGGCCACGCTTTCATACACCAGCATTGCATCATAAGACGACGGGCCTTTGAGCACCATTTCACGCATCATGTTACCGGTGCTGTTGCTGAACCCGCTGGCGCCGCGCTCCAGTTCCTCGAGCCACTGCTGGAACTTGGGATCGACGACGTCGCCGACGCCGAGCCCCTTGGTCTTCTTGTGGTAGTCGTAAGCGGCCAGCACGATCGTCATCAGCCCGGAGTTCGACTGGTTGGGATGGGTGTGCCCGAACTTGAAGAGGCCCCACTGAGGCTGGTTGGCAATGGCCGCCCATCCGGACTTCTCCTGGAGGGCGTCATGCACGGTGGACAAATTCATCTCGTGGTACTTCTTCGCGAACACCTGGTAGCGCTCGTCCCAGGCCACAAACACCATGGGGGTCAGGGCCAGCGGTTCCTCGCGAAGGATGGGGTTTCCGTTGTACTTGATCTGCCATTCCTGGACGAAGATGTCCTTGTAGGCGGCGCTGGCGGGCGACCAGACGTTGATGCGCTGGTCTCCGCCGATCACCGCGTGGGCGCCTTCCAATGAGCCCATCGGGATCAGATTTACGGTGATGCGCTTGCCATCGGAAGTCTTCTGCCATTCGCCGACGGCCCATTCCAGCCAGCGCTGCTTCTCGGTGCCATAGGCGATGCCGATGGTGACCTGCGGGCCGCCGCCCAGGATGTTGGCGGAGCCGGGAATCGCCTCCTTGAGCGATTTCTTCCCGGTGAAGAGGTAATACGCCCCGAAGATGCAGGCGCAGATGAAGAGGAAAATCGCAATCTTCCCCAGAGCCGTAAGGCGCGGACTGTCAGGAGTCGGATTCATTGTGCCCATGGTTCGATGGTTACCTGGATTCTAGAAGAAGGTTGAGATGTCCTTGAAAACTCCGACGATATTTTGCGGAGTTCCCTCATAGGTGTTGGCCTGCGTCGCGTCGGCGATGTCCTTCAGGATGTCCTTTCGGGCATCGCTGCCGTACGCGATGGTGAAAACGTGGATGGTGTGGGTCTCTCCATCGAACCTGATGCGCC
>Ga0335069_10003564_pt1 | contig 23419 bp, 17 predicted proteins | sample Lox_Sample_11_FD_206714 | JGI IMG/M metagenome (GOLD analysis project Ga0335069, IMG submission 206714) | Soil microbial communities from Loxahatchee National Wildlife Refuge, Florida, United States - Lox_Sample_1.1 | ecosystem: Environmental > Terrestrial > Soil > Wetlands | place: USA... | reverse complement strand
GTGGTGGTCTGAGCGCTGATCTCCTTAGTTGCGGGCGCCACGTCGGCGGAGGCCGCTGCCCGAGGTGAATCCTGCACGGCGGGCGCTGCACTTGAACTAGAATGCGGATCGGGCGCAGCGGTTCCCGTGACCAGTACCTTCTCCGCTGTCTTCAACGCTGAAGTGTCATTGCTATCCGCCAGGGCCGCAGCACGCTGCGCCTTCACTTCGCTCTCTAACTGCGTGATGCGATCCTGCATCGCCTTCAATTGCTGTTCGACCGTCGGCTGCAGTTCCTTCTTTGTGCTGGCTGATGCTTCAGCTGTCGTCTTAGCATCCGAAGTGGCAGACGGATCGACCTGAGCAACCTGCGCCTGTGCCTGTGGGCTTGCCTGCGACCAGCCCGTCGATGTCGCGCAAGATGCAAGCATCGAACCAACCAGATATAGGAATGACTTCGAGAGCATCTTTCGCCTTTCTGTTCCTCTGTAGGACATGAGCAACACCACTGGTAAACCTCCTTTGAACAATTCTCGTTCCGGACGGTTGCACTGCAACCGTAACCAGCCGAATTACAATCCGCTGACTTGAATGCCTGAGATAGATTGCTCCCACCGCGGGCTTCTGATCGGGTGACAGAATGCGTCAGTCTCTTCGAATCACCTGATCAAAACGTCTGGTATGTTTGTGCGTTTTTACCCTGATCGGCCCCAGTCAAATCGACGCGAGCTTGCACACGGAAGCTGGAAGGCTCTGACCATGGCTCTACGCCCCTTGCAGCACATCTCCGCAAGATTTGCGAATTTGTGCAAAGTCGCACCGATGAGATGAAGAATGAGACAGCAGGCATAAAGAAAGCATGAACGCGGTTTTCTTGGGTTCAGCGAGCGCGAATTTTTACGCGTTCGCTGGATACCGCTTCAAATATCCCGCGAGTGTTATGACCCGGATACAGCTCTTGTGCAACAAGGTCTGTATCTTCAGACGATCTTTATGATTCCTTCATGCATTTATCAGCTAGCCGCGTCCAAGTTGTACTCGGAGGCACGAATCCAATGAAACGGATTGCGATCGCAATCTGCGGCCTGATCCTTGCATGCACCGCGACTAATCTCCGCGCCTCGGAGAAACCGGATACTGATCAGCCTCAGTACTCGCGAGCCCAGATCAAGAAGATGGTCCGCGAAGCACACACATCAGAACAATACGCCGTCCTCGCGGACTATTACGCGACACGCCAGCGCATGTTCAAGCGGAAAGCCGCGGAAGAAATGCAACTATGGGCGGCGCGCAATGCAATGGTCAACCCGGTTTATGAGAGGTGGCCTCGCCCTGTAGACTCGGCTCGGAATCTGCACGATTACTACGAAAGCGAGGCGAACAGAGCCGCCTTTCTCCAGGCGAAATTCAGCCATTTGGCGGATGAGGCAGCCGAAAGATAGAGAGCACAAGAACATTGGCGTCTTGTCCATGCCGCCTCTTGACCGAGCGCGGCTGCAAAGCGGACACGAGGGTGGCCGCGCTCTTCCAGCAACGACCAAACGATTCTAGGTCCCTCCTTTGGGAGCGGACGTGGCTTGCGTTTTTGCGTTCGGGGCCGGCGCCATCGCGCAACCGGATTTGCGGCTGTCCGGCTGCCTTGTTCAATCATCCAGTTGAAAGAGGTCGAGATGTATGACACGCCTCCAGTTGCGAACGGCCGGTCTGAACCCTTCAGCCAGATCAAAGATTCTGCGGTTATACGCGGAGACACGTCTTCAAGAGTTAGGCCCGGTCCAGGGATGGAAATTTCCTGCGGAATGCGGCCCACTGATAAGAAAATAGAGAAAGAAGGGCAAGCCTGAGAGATTAGGCAACCTCTGATTTTGAGAAGGCTTGCCCTTGAATTCAACAGAAGAAAGAGCCAGGTGGCCACTCCGGAACGAGGCTTCGAATCCCTCCGCCCCGGCCAGCGGTTTATTGGTTGATGATGCCCCGGGAGAGCGCATACCGGGTGAGTTCGGCGGTGGTGCGAACCCCCAGCTCATCCATAAGGCTGTTGCGGTGGAACTCTACCGTCTTCGGAGAAATATTCAACAGCGCGGAGATCTCCTTGGTCGACTTGCCCTCCGCCACCAGTTGCAGAACCTCGCGCTGACGGGGAGTCAACTCCGCACCAAACATCTCTGCGGGATTGATTCGGGCGTCGGTACCCGGAAAGTCCTCTGACCCCTTCGTCGCCAGCGGAGTGACATAGAAGCGATCCCGCAGCGCCAGGTGGATGGCGCGCACCAGTTCGTCGGCCGCGGATTGCTTGGCCACATAGCCCTTCGCTCCCGCATTGAATGCCGAATGGAGATACGCGGGATCGAGCTGCTGCGTAATGAACACAATCTTGACGTTGGGCAGCATCTTGCTGAGGCGCCGCGCGGCTTCAATGCCATTCATCTCGGGCATGCCCACATCGAGCACAACGACGTCGGGACGCAGGCGCTCCGCCTCCGCCAGCAGCGCTCGCCCGTTTGTGGCCGTGCCCACGATTTCGAACTCATTGGCAAGAAGGCGCGTGAGTCCTTCCAGCATCAGAGCGTGATCGTCGGCAAGCAGGATGCGCTTCAGCATGGTGCTCCCGTGCAATATTCGCAACGACGGTCGTTCCGAATAGGTGAAAGCATACACCCATCTTGAAAGCTTCGTTCCGCCTGAATCCTCCCGCACGGTTGCGCTGTGGAAGCTGTCTGGATTCGGCCACCAATTCGCATCTCCAGACGATCGGCGCTCCATCATCCTGCGGCCGCGGCGCGCGCTTTGCGACGCTGGCGCCACGTCAGCACCGGGCGCGCCAGCAGCAGCACCGCAACCGCAACCGTGAGCGGAAGGGGCAGCAGAACTCCCGTTTTCACCTGCCACCAGAAGTGGATCACTCCGCAGATCGCCGCTCCATAAATCAATTTGTGCAGCCGGTTCCAGCGCTTGCCGCCCAGCTTGCGGATCGCCCCGTTCGTCGAGGTCAGCGCCAGGGGAATGAGCAGCACGTACCCAGCCATCCCCATGGTGATAAAGCGCCGCTTGGCGATGTCGTCGATCATCGCCTGCACGCTGAACCCCGCATAGAGCGCGACATACGCGAGCATGTGCACCGTCGCGTAAAAGAACGCAAACAGCCCCAGAAGCCGGCGGAACTTGATCAGCCAGCTTAGGCGTGGCGACAACCGGCGCAGGGGAGTAATCGCCAGCGTGATGGCAAGCAACATCAGAGTCGTATAGCCCGTCGTGAGCGCGATGTGTGCGGTCGGGTCAGCGCCCAGCGTGTTGTTCACGGCCTCAAATGCAAGCACCGCAAACGGCCACAGGCACGCCATCCACGTGAGCGTCTTCAGCAGAATAAGAACGGGCTTCTTCATCAATGCGCGCTCGCCGTCTTTCGTCGCCGATCCGCCGGCGTCTTCCCCGAACTCCCGGCCGGCCGTCGCGGCCGCTGCTTCTCTGAAATGGACTTGATGATCAGCCGGTGCGCTCCCTCCTTTGGAAACGGGACCTTTGCGCGCGCGGCAGCCTCCTCCATCAAACTGCGAATCGAGGGATGATCGAGCGCGTCTGCCGAAGGCAGCACGACGTGCTTCGCAACCTTTCCGCTCCCCTTCAGAATCCGGTCCGGATCAGGCAACCCCGCTCCTTGCAGGAAAAACTGGCTCACCCAGCACGGATACAGCGCAATTGAAAAGACCGCTTCGGAAGCCCTTTCCGTCGGGCCATACCCGATTGCCAGCGCGTTGTAATTGTCATACACCAGTTCCAGCGCCGTCGGATATTTGGCGCGCATGCGTGCGCGCACCTCCCTCGCAAGGCTCCCAACCTCGGGTGTGTACCTGGATAGGAACGACGCAAGCTGCCGTTCTGCGTCCTTGTCGATGGCCATACACTCCTCCCCATTTGCCCAACTCGGAGTGCGCAGTTCGCGCCACAAAGCCAACTAGTAGAACTTGCGCAGATCCATCCCGTTGTACAACGAAGACACCTGCTCTCCATATCCGTTGAACATCAGGGTAGTGCGACGCTGCGCATAGAACGGCAGCCCGATCCGCCGCTCCGTCTTCTGGCTCCAGCGCGGGTGGTCCACCTCGGGATTCACGTTGGAATAGAAGCCGTATTCGCGCGCACTCTGGTCGTTCCACGTGGTCGGCGGCTGCTTCTCCAGAAAGCGCACCGCCACGATGGACTTGGCCGACTTGAATCCGTACTTCCACGGCACCACGATGCGCACCGGCGCGCCGTTCTGATTGGGCAGCACCTCTCCATAGAGCCCGAAGGTCAGCAGCGTGAGCGGATGCATGGCTTCGTCCATGCGCAGACCTTCCGAGTACGGCCAGAAAATCGTCGACTCCGAAGTCCACTTCTCCACGTGCTTGTCGTAGTACGAGAGGAACTGCACGTATCTGGCGCTGCTCAGCGGCTCGCATTCCTTGATGAGCTCCGACAGCGAGTAGCCGACCCACGGAATCACCATGCTCCACGCCTCCACACAGCGATGGCGATAGACGCGGTCTTCCAGAGACCGCATCTTCAGGAGCGTATCGATATCGAAGGTCTTCGGCTTCTTCACCAATCCTTCCACGCGCACCGTCCAGGGGCGAGTCGACAGGACTCCGGCGTTCCTGGCCGGCTGGTCTTTCTCCACCCCAAACTCGTAATAGTTGTTGTAGTGCGTGAGGTCCTGAAGGCTGGTCAGTTGCTCGCCCGTGGTCGATAGCGGGCTCTTCACAGTCTGCAGTTTTGTGTCTGCCAGGGCGGCGATGCGCGGCGAGATCAGTTCTCCGATGCGATCCACGCCGAGTGCCGCCGAGCCGGCCGCCAGTCCTCCCGCCACGGCTCCACGCAAAAACCGCCGCCGGTTCATGTACTGGTCTTTGGGCGTAATGGCAGAAGAGGGAATGTGCGATGGTTTACCGATGAGCATGATCCGACCTCGAGGGGAATTTCAGTTCCTATTAGACTCCTTCGCACCGGCCGGCGCTTCAGATTAAAGCCGGCCGGACAAAAATCCGTCCAACTACTCAATCAACCTCGTCTTCGCCGTGCGTTGTGAACGCTGAAACCTGAGCCAACTTCCCCGAAAATGGCCATTCTCCCAGGCTTCGCGCCCTGATGAGATAGATAGCCGTTCCCGAGACGCCGATTCCAGCAGCCACTGCCAGTCCACTCAAAGCATGTTCGCGATTCACCACGATGAAGAGGAACCCGGCCATCGCCGCCAGCGGTGGCAGCGGATACAGCGGAATTCGGAACGGCCGCGCCAGGTTCGGCCGCTGCACCCGCAGCAGCATCACCCCGATCTGCTGCAGGAGGAACTGAAGCAGGATCCGCGTGATCACCAGCATCGTGATCACCTGCTGCAGCGACAGGAAGCAGAAGCATGCCGCCACCAGGCCCAGCGCCACCAGCGAGCGGTGCGGGATGTGGTGTCTGGGATGCACCGCCGCCAGAAACCGGAAGTAGTCCCCATCTCGCGCTGCCGCATAGGGGACGCGCGAGTACCCCAGCAAAAGCGAGAACACAGACGCGAACGCGGTCCAGATAATCAGCGCGGCCACCGCGTAGCCCACCCACTTCCCGAACGCCGAACGCGCAATGTCCGCCACCAGTTGCACCCGCAGCGCCGCGCTTTCGCCCGCATGCAGGGCAATCCCGCGCAAGGAGGGCAGCGCCGCCAGGTTCATCACCACGTACAACGCCGAGACAAACAACACCGACAGAAGAATCGCGCGCGGAATCGTCTTCTCCGGCCGCTTCACCTCCGCGCCCAGGAAGCAGATGTTGTAATAGCCCCAATAGTCGTAGGTGGTAATCAGCGTGGCCTGCGCCAGTCCCGCCACTGCGAGCGCCGCCGAGTGCGCCGGCGCACCCGGCATGTGCCATCCGCCTGTGGCTGCCGCTCGTGCAAATCCTGAAACGATGACTCCGGCCATCGCCGCCATCACGCCCGCAAACAGAATCCAGGCCAGCCGCGTTACCGCGCTCAGGTTGCGATAGAGCAGCACCAGCACCAGCAGGCACGCGCCCGCCGCCGCGAAGTTGGCATAATGCAGCGCTGGCAATGCCGCAATTGGCGCGCCCTCAAGTCCCGGCCAGAACCATGCCAGAAAACCTGACAGCCCAATGCACCCCGACGCAATCGACAGCGGAGCCGAGAAACTCAGTTGCCATACATAAAGAAAGCCGAGCCAGTTCCCCGCGCGCTCCGGTCCGTAGATTTCGCGCAGGAAAGCGTACGATCCGCCCGCCCGTGGAAACGCCGCGCCCAGTTCCGCCCACACCAGGCCATCGGCCACCGCAATCGCCGCACCCAGCAGCCACGCCCATACCGAAAGATGAAACCCAGCCGCCGCAATCACCAGCGGAAGCGTGATGAACGGACCCACCCCGATCATCTCCAGCATGTTGAACAGCACCGCCGAGCGCAGACCGATCCTGCGCTCCAGGTGCGGGCTGCTGGTCGGGCTGGAGGAGGATGTCAGCATGGGTAGGGATTCCTTGGTCACTCTGGCGGATTGTACACTGACGGGAAGTATGTTCATGGGCGAGAAAGTACCGCGTGCAGCCGTTCCGGCAATCTGTTCTGGTCTATTCACAGGCATTCTTGTTGGTGTTCTTCCTCCCGTCTGCTTGCAGGCACAGGCGCCGGACCCTTCCGCGGCTTCGTTCGCTGAAGCAAGTTCGATTGCGCTTCCACTCGCTGAGGATCGCGGCCAGAACGCCCTCGAGCAGTCGCTGCGGCGTCTCAAGACCACGGCACGGGTGATGATGATCGTCGCGCACCCTGACGACGAAGACGGCCCGCTGCTCACCTGGCTAAGCCGCGGTCAGGGCGCACGCGCCACGCTCTTCACGCTTACGCGCGGCGAAGGCGGCCAGAACGTGATGTCCGCGGATGTCTACGATGCGTTGGGCATCATCCGCACCAATGAGTTGCTCAGGGCTGATGAATTCTACGGCGCGAAACAGCTCTGGGGCACCGAAGCCGACTTCGGTTTTTCCAAGACGCAGCAGGAGTCCTTCGCCCGCTGGGGACACGACCGCGTCCTCTACGACGCCGTTCTTGCCGTCCGCCGCGAGCGCCCCCAGGTCATCGTCGCCACCTTCGTCGGAGCCGTAAGCGACGGTCACGGTCAGCACCAGGTCTCTGGCGAGATCGCCCAGGAGGTCTTCAAAGCAGCCGGCGATCCAAAGGTCTTTCCCGAGCAGCTCAAGGACGGCCTGGAACCCTGGCAACCGCTTTCCGTCTACGGCATGGTCCCCTTCGCTCCCATCAACGACAAGGGGATGATGTTCGACTACGCCACCGGCAAGTGGGCTCCCGCCCAATTTCGGAACTACGTGACCGGCGAGATCATCAAGGGCGCGCTCTCCACCGATGCCACCATGCCGGTGGGCAATCGCGATCCCCTTCTCGGCCGCAGCTACGCCCAGATCGCACGCGAAGGCTGGGGCGAGCAGAAATCGCAGAACGGCGGCGCCAACCCGACTCTCAGCGGCCCCTCCACCGCCAACTATCATCTCTGGTCCGTTGCGCCCGCCGCGCAGGCAGCGTCCAAAACCGGCGCTGAAACCGGCGACCTCTTCCACAACGCAAAGGTCAACATCGACACCAGCTTCTCCGGCCTGGCGCGAATGCCCTCTCAGCCCGTTCCGCAGAACGTCTCCGCGAAGCTTCGCGACATCGATCAGGCTCTCGTCCAGTTCGAAGCGAAGTGTCCTTGCAACCCGGGTCCCTCGACGGCTCACGATCTGGCCGCAATTTATCGCCAGGTGCTGGACCTCAGGCAATCAGTGGCCGGAAGCAGTATGGACCGGGCAACCATCCATGGTCTGCTGTTCGAACTCGACTCCAAGATCGCCGACTTTCAGAGTGCCTTGAAAGAACTCCTCGGGCTGGAAATGGTCGCCTTCCGCACCGCCGAGTCAAAAGTCCAGAGTGGTGGATTCCGCGGCAACTCCGCGGACGAAACCCCGCAGAGCGTCGCGCCCGGCGAAGAGTTCAACGTACGCATCCATACATCGGCAGGCTCGGCCGAGGTCCATCTTGCCAGAACGTGGTTCGAGGACGAGACCAGCGAATCATGGCAGAAGGGGGACCCGATCAGCACCGCGGGCACGCCGCCATTCGCCGACACCATCTTCAAATTGAAGGTCCCCGAAAATGCCCCTCCAACCAGGCCATTCTTCACCCGGCCCACCATCGAGCAGCCCTATTACGACATCTCCAACCCCGGCTGGCGCGTGCGCTCGTTTGCTCCATGGCCACTCACCGCCTGGGCTGAATTCACCTTTGACGGGCTGCCGGTGCGCGTGGGCGAAGCGGTGCAGACGCTGCAGCGCGTCAGCGGCCCCGGCGGCTTCTACGAGCCTCTCGTCGTTACGCCCGCGGTGGGCGTAAGCGTCTCTCCTGAAGCCCGTATTCTGCCCCTCGATGGAAGCGCTCTGCCGGTCAAGGTCACGGTGCATACGCAGGGAGCAGCCGAGGGCGCCGTCACCCTCAAGCTGCCCGAGGGCTGGCGCTCCGATCCCGCCGAGGCGCACTTCCGCCGCACTTCCGCAGGCGATACCGAGCCCTTGATATTCTCCGTGACCCCCGCCGTCGGCACGGCCGGCCCGGGTCATGATCACGATCGCGCGTATGACCTCCAGGCCATCGTCCATTCCGGCGGCAAGGAGTACCGCAGCGGGTGGCGCAGCCTCGGTTACCAGGGACTCCGGCCTTACAACATGTATCTCGATGGGGTCCTCAAAACCCGCAGAGTAGAAGTGAAGCTGGCGCCGGGTCTGCGCGTGGGCTATGTCATGGGCCCCGGCGATCTTGTCCCCGAGGCAGTTGAAGCCATGGGCATCGCGCCCCATCTGCTCTCCGCGGAGGAACTCGCCTCCGCCGATCTCTCCGCGTGGAACGTCATCCTCATCGGTATCCGCGCCTACTCGACGCGTCCCGAGCTCGCCTCTGCTCAGGCACGTCTCGATGACTTCGTCCGCAACGGCGGCACGCTCATCGTCCAGTATCAGAGCGCCACCTTCCCTGCCCCGCTGCCGCTCTCGCTCGGCCGCATCGCCGAGCGCGTGGTCGACGAAGACGCACCGGTCAAACTCCTGAGCGCATCCAATCCGCTTCTCACGTTTCCCAACGCCATCACCTCCGCCGATTTCAATGGCTGGGTGGAAGAGCGCGGTCACTCGTTTCTCAGCACGTGGGATCCCGGCTACACACCCCTCACCGAAACCGCCGATGAAGGCCAGGACCCCCAGCGTGGAGGCTTGCTCGTCGCCCATGTGGGCAAAGGCAGCTATATTTATGTCGCCTTCGCACTCTACCGGCAGCTGCCCGAACTCGTTCCAGGAGCCTATCGCATTCTGGCAAACCTGATGAGCGCCGGAGCCGCAGAAGCCAGCCCAAGGGGATCAAAATGATAGCTGGCCACCCCACTTCTGGCAAACCCACTGGTTCCATCTGTTAACAATCCGTTAAATCACGACACATGCGACCACACACTGCAGTTAACTCCTTATTTTCCATCACGCTGCATCGTGTTAAAAACTTGCGAATTTGTTAGAATTTAATCTGTATTTGCGAAAATTAGTTTTGGAGCAGGCCTAGGATTCTCAACAAGCCCATTTCTGGATAGAGGGCTCCAGGCCTATCGTTTTCTGGCTCGGATCCGTGTTTGCGAAGTTCGGACGAACACTACCCCCAGGGCGCCCGCCTATGGCCGGGCGCATTCAACCCAAAAAATATGACGGAGAAGAGAGGCCAAATGAACTCACGTCTGAAGATGGCTGCTGCATTTGCATTGGCAGCCTGTTTAGCCGGCACGTATTCACACGCCAGCGATGCCACCCCCCCCGCGAAGAAGCATGTTCGCAAAAAGGCCGCCCCCAAGGGGCCCACGGTTGAGGACCAGATCCAGTCTCTGCGCCAGGATATGCAGAGCCAGATCAACGCGCTGAAGTCCGACCTGGCGGCCAAGGACGCGCAACTGCACCAGGCGCAGCAGCAGGCCGCCGACGCGCAGGCCGCCGCCGCCAAGGCGCAGCAGGCTGCAGACCAGCAGGAGCAGGCTGTCACGCAGAATGCTGCGGCGGTCGGCACGCTGCAATCCACGGTCACCGATCTCAAGGCCAATGCGAGTTCGCTGGCGGTCACGGTTTCCGACGAAAACGCCAAAATCAAGCATCAGATCACGAATCCCGATGCCATCTACTTCAAGGGCATGACGCTCTCGCCGACAGGAAGCTTCATCGCGGCCGAAACGGTGTGGCGCCAGGGCGCGGTCGGTGGCGACATCAACACCCCGTTCACCGCCGTTCCGCTGCAGTATTCGAATAATGCGCAGATGAGCGAGTTCCAGGGGACGGGCCGGCAGTCGCGTCTGGCCTTGAAAATATCAGGCAAGACAGACCGCATGACCATGACCGGCTACTACGAAATGGACTGGCTGGGAACGGGCATCACTTCGAACAACAACCAGTCGAGCAGCTACGTGATGCGTGTGCGTCAGTTGTGGGGGGACGTCAAGATGAACACCGGCGGCTGGGACTTCTCCGTAGGCCAGGGCTGGTCGCTGGCAACGGAAACCACTCAGGGAGAGACCCGCGGAACCGAAATTCTGCCGCCCACTATCGATCCTCAATACACCACCGGCTTTGTGTGGACCCGCCAGTACAGTGCCCGTGCGGTTAAGTCCTTCTCCAACAAATACTTCTTGGGCGCGGCGGTAGAAAACGCCCAGGTTCTGAATCCCGGCGGCGCCAACCTTCCCACCAACCTGCTGATCGGCTCCGCCGGGACCGGCGGCGGTCTCTACAACCCCACTGCAAACTACTCCTTCAACCAGATGCCGGACTTCGTCGCCAAGGTCGTGGCTGAGCCGGGCTGGGGTCACTGGGAGCTCTTCGGCATCGGCCGCGCCTTCCGCGATCGCATCTACCCGACCACCGGAGCGCCGTATAACGACACCCAGTGGGGCGGCGGCGTCGGCGGCGGCTTCCGCGGACCGCTACTCAACAAGAAGCTGACCATTGGACTGAAGGGCCTGTGGGGCCAGGGCGTCGGCCGTTACGGCTCCTCCACCATCTCCGACATCACCCTGCGCCCGAACGCCACCATTTCGCCGCTGCACGGCTTCTCTGCGCTGAGCACCGTGGAAATCAACCCCAACCCCCGCCTGATGATCTACATGAACTACGGTGGCGACTACATCGGTCGTGACTACGTGGTGAGCAACGGTAAAGAGGTGGGTTATGGCGGCCCCTCTACCGACATGTCAGGATGCAACGTCGAGGTTCCGGCCACCGGCTCCTTCAGCCCCAGCACTCCCGCGCACTGCAGCGGCAACAACAAGGACGTGCAAGAGGTTACCGCCGGTTACTGGTTCTACATCTACAAGGGAGCCCATGGCAATCTCCGCCAGAGCATCCAGTGGGCCCGCTTTCAGCGCGACCTCTGGTCCGGCGATGGCGGCACCACCAACCCCGGCGGAGGCGCCAACGGCGCTGACAACATGTTCTGGACCGCGCTCCGCTACTACATCCCGTAACCTGCGGATCCTCCTCAGACCCGAAGGGCAGCCTGAATCTCAGGCTGCCCTTCTTCCTTTTCCTTCTCTTTCGTGCGCCGCAATGGTTCAGGCATCATGGATGCCGCGGTTCCCCCGTGGAGAAAAACGCAACTCCTTCAAAGCTCTCCCCTGACGCCAGCGCGTCGCGCAACCGTTCCGGATTTGCGCCGTTCTTCGCGACCGCCGCCCGCAGCAACCGCAGCCCCGCAGCCGGTGCAGTCTGCGCCGGCACGCGGAAGATCCACGGCACATTCGTCGACGTCAGCGCCCGGTCGTCGCTCAACGCAATCACCGGCACGAATGCCTTCAGCGCCAGTTGCTCGGCCAGATGCGCCGCATCCCGGTCCAATGCCACAATCGCCAGCGCATGATCGTCCATCAGCGCATGCACCAGTTGCGTCGAAGCCGTTCCCCAATTCTGCTGGCTTTCCACCGGCAACACGGTCCAGCCCGATCCTCCCAGCGCAGATTTCATGTCCACTGACTGGGCCACATCATCGGCATGCGCTCCGAACAGAACGATATGCACATCTCCGGCCGGCACATCCGCCCGCCGCGGCCCCCCATACGTCACGCCGTCCTCTCCGACGCGCGCGTAGGGCTGCGGCGGCAACGCAGCGCCGTCCCCGGCCGCGACCGGCTTTTCAGGCGCGGCCTCCTTCTCCATCGAGGCCTGCCGGTACGTGATTGTCCCGCTGTGAACTGTCCCCAGGTACATCGGCGAAACATTCTTCTGGTTGGGATCGAAGACCATGTGCCCGGTTACGCCGTCGTACTGCTCGAGATCGGCAAGCGCATCGTGTATGCGGGCGCGATTCAGGCCCGCCTTGCAGATCGAGTCCAGCAGCGCATTCATCGCGTCGTACGCCAGCGACGCAAACTGCTCTGGCTTCTCGTGGAAGCGCGCCTCGAATCTCTCGTTGAACGCACTCCATCGCGGATCGTTGCGCGTGGGATCGTACGGAAACACTGCTTCAAATCCTTCCGCCGCGTCGCCCGCCTGGGCCAGCAGTTCCGGCCCCAGGGTGCGATAGGCCCCGAACACACGCTGCTTCATCCCCAGGGCGCGCATCTGCTTCAGGATGTTCGCCGCCGGAATCTGGTCCGCCCACAGCACGATTGCATCTGCCCGTGACGACTGAATCACCTTCAGCTCGCGCGTGTAATCCGTATCCCCGGGAAGAAACTTCTGTTCGATCACGATCGGGTGCCCAAGCCGCCGCGCCGCATCGCGCAGCTTCATGACCCCAAAGCGTCCATAACGATTGTTCACGCGCAGAATCGCCACGCGCTTCATGCCCAGTTCGGTGAAGATCCGCCGCGCCAGCGTCAGGCACTGCACGCGATCATCCTGCAGATCGGTGAAGTACCACGGAATGTATGTCTCCGGAATTGTCGGATCCGTTGACGCCGAGTTGACCACCGGGATCTCCGCGCGCAGCGCCACGCGGATGGCGATGTGCGTCGACTCCGAACTGATCGAACCGAAGATCGCCCAGTCCTGGTCGTCATACACCATCTTCACCGTCTCGTTCGATGCCGAGCCCCAGATCGCCGGGTCCGTTGGCCGGTCTTCGCCGTAGACGGCCTTCGCCTGCCAGTTGTCGTAGTCGTTGTGCAGCATCAGCCGGAATGGCTTGCCCCCATACCCGCCGCGCGCATTCCATTCCTCCACTGCCAATTGCGCCCCGTGCAACATGCGCAGTCCGAAGACCTGCTCCGGGTTGTGCTCGATCGGACCGAAGAACCCGATGCGCACCTCGCTCAGATCCTTCGGCTCCGGCAGATCCCGCCCCGCCCCGGAATAGATATTCGGATGGATGTAGTTGAGATCGTACGGCGCCGCAAACTTCGCATAGGGGCTCAGGTCCGCGGGCTCGCCGGCGTATGGTTGCACCACGCGATCCCGCGGAGGTCCCGGAGGATGCGCTCCGCACTCGCACACGTGACCGTCCTGAGCCAGCGCGCCCGCAGCATAACACGCGCACGCCGCAGCCAGCATCCATGCCCTGTGGTTCACGTCCTTACTCCTTGCCGCCAGCCGTCCTGTCGGTCCGAAACATCGCAATGGCTTCGATCTCCACCAGGAGTTCAGGCCGGCAGAGGTGCGCCTGGATGCCCGTCGATGCCGGCAGCGGGTCGAGCCCCTGCTCCTCAAAAAACTTCGACCGCTCTTCGTTGAACGCTTCGTAGTCGCGATCGATGTCGCGCAGATAGCACGTCGTCCGTACGATGTCCTGCCATGTGCATCCTTCGCTCTCCAGCAGTCCCGTGATGTTCTCGTAGGTGCGCCGCAGCTGCGCGCGGAAATCCCCGATGTGCACGCTGTTCCCGTGCTCGTCAATGGACGCTGTGCCCGAGATGAGCAGAATGATCACTCCGTTCAGATCGATCCGCATGCCGCGCGAAAACGAGCTTGGCTTGGCATACGCGTAGGCCTCGTTCAGTACGCCGTGGTTGGTGATGGCGCGCTTCTTGATCGGCGCGTGTGCGATGGTCTCCAGAACTTCAGCAAAAGTGCTCATGATTTCTCCTTATGGATGTTGGCGAATACCGTGGCTCAATCCCTTGGCCGTAGCAACCCAGATGTCCTCTCCCTGCACATCGAGGCCTAAAACGTAGTTGTGCGCGGGCGCGGTCGTCACCGCGACCGGCGTCGTATTTCCCTGCGCGTCGCGCACCGTCATCTCGGGCTTGCCGTCCTTCAGCGATGGCCGGTACACGGCCCAGTTCGCCCCATCGTAGTAGGCGAGCCCCTTGTCCGTGCCGAACCACGCGCGGTTCGCGTCCAGGCCCTTGATGAAGTTCGTAAAGTTCGAAGGCAGTCCGCTGTCTTTGGTCAGAAAGTTGTGCCAGTAACGCCCGTCATACCGGCTGTCGCCAAAGTAAGTTGCTGCCCACACAATGTTGTCCACGTAGCTGACGGACGTGACAATCTCGTGGATCAGCCCCTGGTCCTTGAACAGCACCATCTCCGTCTCGCCGTCCGGGTCGTCATACTTGTCCCAGCGCCCCGTGTTCTGGTCGTACTCCAGCAGGCCGCTCCCCCACACCGCAAAGTACACCTTCGTGGGCGTGGCGCTCACCGCGTAGACCCATATCTCGTTCATGGGCGTGTTGCGCTCGTTGTAGAGCGACCACTGTCCGGTCTTCAGATCCAGCCGGCACGCGCCGGCAGCTGTCGCCACCCACACGTTCTCGCCTTCCACTGACACCCCGTAGACCACGTCGTTGCTGAGCCCCGAGTTCAACTGCGTGTAGCTGTCGATGCGCCCGCCCGAGATACGGCTCAAGCCGCCCATGGTCCCCGCCCACACATCGCCCGTGCGCTTGTCCAGCGCCAGCGACAGCACCGCCCGGTGGGCCAGGCCGTCCGCCGTGTTGTACGTCTTCCAGGCCCCGTTCTCATACACTCCAAGGCCGTTCTCCGTGCCCGCCCAGATGCGATCCCCATCCACCAGCACTGAAAACACGTGATTGTCCGGCAGACCGTTGGCGGTGGTGAAGTTCTCAAAGCGGAAATAGGGCACTGCATCGACGGCGCGCACCTGGGCTGACTGCGGCGCGCTCTTGGCCGCATGAGCGGAACCCAGTCCCTTGGCGGGCGACCCGGCATGCGTCAGCGATGCAGCAGCCACGAAACAAGCAATTGCGCAAAGCTTTTTCATCGCGTCCTCAAATACTCAATCAGGTCGTTCAGTTCGTCTTTAGTCAGGTCGTTGGTCCGTCCGTGCTTGTCCGTCGGATTGAAGACGGTCCAAATCTCTTCCAGCGTCTTCGCCGATCCGTCATGCAGATACGGCGCGGTCAGCGCTATGTTCATCAACTGGGGCGTATCCAGCAGGCCCGAGTTGTCGGTCGCCTTTCCTGTTCCCACGTCAAACGGCTTCTGGCTCGTCCCCTTCTTTCCGCTGTGACAATACGAACAGCGGTTCGCTTCCGCGATTGGCTTTCCAAACTTATCCACGGAGCGCTCGAACAGCGCCTTGCCCCGCTCCTGCGCCGCCGTCAACTCTCCATCCGGCCGCCGCCACCGGTTCGGCCGCTGCGGAATGCTCCGGATATACAACACCAGGTCCGCCAGCGTCAGGTTGTCGTAGTTCTCTGATCGCCAGAAATACATCTCCGTCCTCGGACCACACTCAGTCGGCAGGTTTGGATTTCCGCCGTTCCACTTGTACGGCTCCGTTCCGCGCAAGTCCTCGATCAAGCGGTTATCCACGACGTCGCGCCCGAAGCCATCCGGCTCCAGATCCCACGCCAGGCCATCGAAGGTCGAGTCGATATGGCAGTTCGCGCAGCCGATCTGCCCCTGAAATGAGTAAGCCGCCGAGTAGAAGGTCTGTTCGCCGTGGCGCTGAGCCGTGACCACATCCGGTCCATCCAGGCGCACCGTCGCCACAACTCGATTTGCACGCGTGTCGATCACGCTGATGGTATCGTCGAGCCGGTTCGCCACCAGCAATCTGCTTCCATCCCGCGTCATCGTCACTCCGCGAGGATCCCGCCCCACCGCAATCCGCGTGATCACGTAATTCGCGCTCCCACTCAGGTCGCGCGCGCTCGACCCCGGATGGCTGCGCACAAACACGAGCAGCCGCGGGACGTCGATGACGGTGACGATCTCCGATCCTTCGCAGGTCACATAGATACGCGACTTGTCCGGCGACACCGCCACCCCAAAGGGCCGCGAGGCATATCGCTCCAGTTCATCCAGCGGCACTTCCGCGGGCTGCCCCACATCCGCGCCGAACACCGTGAGCGTATCCGCAAACGCTCCGCTGTGCTCCACGTGCGCCAGGGGAACCAGGTTCTTGGGATGCAGTTGCGCCATGACTCCCAGCCGCCCATCCCGCGAAAAGGCGATGTGAAACCCGTGGGCAACAGCCTTGAGCGCAATGCGTTGATCCACCACGGCCCGCTCCGCATCGATCACCGTGATCTCCGACCGCGGAATGCCCCGGTCGCCGCCCATCGTGTCTTCCCGGTTCAGATTCGGATACACGTGCGTCACGTACATCCGCGATCCATCCGGGGATGCCGTAATGGCGCTCGCGCCGCGCCCCGCCAGAAGGCGCTTCACCTCCGCGCCCGTCCCGGCATCGAGCACCGCCACATCGTTCGAAATGCGGTTCGCGACGAATAGATACTTCCCGGCTCGATCCTCCACCACGCTCGACGGCTCCGCCCCCACCGGCCACGTCGCCACCACTTTCAGCGCCCCCGTGTCGATCACGGAAATCGTGTCGTCCCACGAGTTGGCCACCAGCAGCCGCCTGCCATCCGGCGAAAGCGAAAACCCGCGCGGCACATGGCCCACTGCAATCTTCCTGATCGTCTTGTATGTGGCACCGCTCAGGATGCGAACTTCGTCGCTTCCCTGGCACAGCACATACAGACGCGCCCCGTCGGGCGAAAACAGCATCTCCACCGGCGAAGCATAGGTGAGCATCTCGCCCGACCTCGGATTCTGCGTCGCCGCATGCACGCGCCTGCCGCAACAGAACGCCACCCCCAACACCGCCAGCATCAGCCCTAACAGGCATGCGGCAATGATTGCGGAGATCGATAACCCAGGACGAATCCGCCTGCTCACCGGGGCTCCTCAATCGTGAGCACGCGATCCGTGCCCGGCTTTTCCACCGTCTGCTCGGCGCCGCTCGGCCAGTGCACCACAATCTTGTCCACCGTCGCCGCCGCGCCCAGCCCGTAGTGCAGTCGCGCGTCGTTCTGCGAGAGGTAGCCGCTCCCCGCCACGCGCTCCGCCAGCCACTTCTTGCCTCCCGCGAACACCTCCACCTTCGCGCCGATGCCGTCGCGATTGCTCTTGGTTCCCTTGAGCTTCACCGCGATCCAGTGCCCGGTGTTCGTCGACACATTGTGCACCAGCGTTCCCTTCGCACCGAGGTTCACCACAAACGCATCCACCTTGCCGTCATTGTCGTAGTCCGCAAAGCAGGCTCCGCGCGCCGTGGTGCGCACGCTCAGTACCGGCCCCGCATCCCTCGACACATCGTCAAAGTGCGCATTGCCCAGGCCGCGAAACAGCGTGTGCTCCTGCGGAATCAAATGAATCAGACCCCCGTGAAAAATCAGGATGTCGAGCAGCCCGTCATTATCGAAGTCGTAAACGCCTGTTCCCCAGCTCACGTATTGTGCGTTCGTCTGCGACACGCCGTTCGAAGCGCCCTCGTCCTCGAAGCCCTGCTTCCCTGCGTTGCGCAGATAGCGGTTGTAATGCCCATCGGTCACCCACAGATCAAGTACGCCTCGCTGCTCGAAGTCCCCAAACACCGGCCCCATCGACGAAGTCGATTCGCCGTTCTGCCCGAACGCCGTTCCCGTATCGCTCGCGACCTCCTCGAACGTCCCGTCGTGCTTGTTGTGAAAAAGAAAATTCTCCGTGCGGTCGTTGGCCACGTAGATGTCATCCCAGCCATCGCCGTCATAGTCCGCCGCGGTCACGCCCATCGTGCGTCCTGCTAACGCGCTGATACCCGACTTCTCGCTCACATCCGTGAACGTTCCATTGCAGTTGTTGTGGAACAGCTTGTTGGTATCACCCTCGTAATCCAGCGGCCCCGGATAGTTATCCGCCGCGTAATACGCGCGATACTTCGGATCGAACTTCACATACCGGCCAACAAACAGATCGACACATCCGTCCTTGTCATAATCCACCCACGTCGACGCAATCGCCCATCCGTCCACCTTGATGCCGGCCTTCTCCGTGACATCGGTGAAATGGCCGTTGCCGTCGTTGCGATAGAGAATCGCCCTTCCGTATCCCGTCACCAGCAGGTCCACAAACCCGTCGTTGTCGTAATCCGCGGCGGCCACGGCTATCGAATACATGTCCGGATTCAGCCCCGCCTTCTCCGTCACATCGGTAAAAGTGCCATCACCGTTATTGCGATAAAGATGGTTGTGCGGCAGCGGATTCGGCTTCTCCTTCAGTGGGTACGGGTGCATCGAGTCATCGAGCGGCCGGCCATTCACCACGTACAGGTCGGGCAAACCATCGTTGTTATAGTCGAACCACACGCAGCCCGCGCCTGTGCCCTCCAGCAATGACCCAAGCTGCCGCGATCCGAAACTGTGCGTAAAGTCGATGCCGGCCTTCTCCGTCGCATCCTCAAAGCGGATCGCTCCCTTCGGCGCCGCATCAGCCTTTCCCTCGGCAGCCGTCCTCGCCTGCGCCAGGACGAACTGCGGACCCGCGAGACAAATCACCGCAAGTGCTACTGCAAGCTTCATCTCAGCGGCTCCCCGCAACCGGCTGCTTTGCTGCCCCGGTCAGATCGACAGGCGTGGTCGTGTGCAGCAGCACCTGCGGCACGCGATTCTCCGCCGCCCGCTCCGGCCCCGTGTGGCAGCCCACGCATATCCGCTGCTCCCCCTTGCGCATCCAGAACCAGCCATGCTCTTCCCGCAATACCGCCCCCTCTTTATCCAGCAGCGCGAACCGGATCGGCCTGTCCGCCGGCGCCTTCACAAAAAACGAGCCATCCGGTTCCACCGGCGCTCTGCCCATCGCGATCGCATGTCCATTCGCATCCAGAGTCTCCAGCCGCACCGCCGCGGGAGTTGCTTTCAGGTCGCCTTCCCGCGATTCGCGCGCGTCCAGAGCCAGCAGGTTCGCAGAATCCCAGTCATGCAACGCGGACGGATGCCGCTTCGGCCGCGCGCGCTCCTTCACCAGCACTGCGTCCACCACATTCACGTCCGGCTGCGCAAACCACGCCTGCAGCGCCGCGGCGCCCGGCTTCCAAAGCTTCAGTGCGTCATGCGCCTCTTCGCCGCTGCGCGCGCTAACGAGCCATGCGCCGGATGGCGTCTCGACGACTCCGCCTGCGTACGCGGCGCGCGGAGCAGCCACGCTCGCCTCCGTCGCCAACGGCGATGTGAATCGCGCCAGCGCATCTTCATGTGTGAACACAACGTCGCCTGATTGCAGTTGCCGGCCGCCCCAGCGCGCCGCTCCGTGATCGCAGCGATAAGACTCCACGCCGGAACCATCGGAGTAGACGAGGTACATCTCCGGAGTCTTGCCCGACCCCAGCGGGAATGTGGATTCGAATAGGATGCGCCCGTCCGCCAGCACATATAGCGGCAATGCGCTCGCAGGCACGTAGCTCAGCGGCAGCGCGTCCGAGCCATCCAGTTGCGCAGCCTCCAGCTGAAATCCATGCGCCGTGCGTCGCGCATACACCAGCCGCTCTCCTGGCAGATATAAAGGCCGCACCACATCCGCTTCCCCGCCGATCACCGCTCGCACGGGACCGCCTTCGAGCGTCATCTCCCAGATGCCCCACGGATCGCCGGCATTCTTCTTGCCCGCAAACAAAACCCTCTTGCCGTCGAAGGAAACATCGGCATCCGCGCTCGCGGCAAATCCCTCCACCAGCGGCGCTGCGTGGCCATCCTTGATCAGCAGCAGGTGCGCGCCGCGGGCAAAACGCTCCTCGCCGCGCGATCCGGCCGTCGCATCGAACGACGGCGCCGCGGTCGCAATCACTTCCACATTCACTGTGTGTGTGATCGGGCCGCCAAACCCGCAAAGGAATAGCATCATGCCCAACGCCGCGGAGGCTGCCAGTATCCCGTACAACAGCCTCATCCAACGGCCTCCATGGGGCGCACGCGTTCGCCTTCGCTCGCCCGAACGCGAACCTGCCGCAGCGCAAGGTAAGGCTCGAGCGATGCCATCATGTCGTCAAACTCCGCGAAGCTCAACGTCTGCTCCGCGTCGCTCCACGCCTTGTCAGGATTGGGATGAACTTCGATCAGCAACCCGTCCGCCCCTGCCGCCACCGCAACGCGCGCCAGCGGGGGCACCAGGTCGCGCACCCCCGCCGCATGGCTCGGATCGGCAATCACGGGCAGATGCGAGACCTGCTTCAGCAGCGCAATTGCAGCCACATCGAACGTGTTGCGCATGGCAGTCTCGAACGTGCGGATGCCGCGTTCACACAGGATCACATTGGGGTTCCCGTTCTCGATCAGAATCTGTGCGGAGCGCAGAAAATCGGCGACCGTCGCCACCATGCCGCGCTTCAGCAGTACTGGCCGCCCCGACCGCGCCGCCGCTTCCAGCAGCGCATAGTTCTCCATGTTGCGCGTGCCGATCTGCAGAATATCGGCGTACTCGGCCACCATCGTTACATCGCACTCGCTCATCACTTCGGTGACGATCGCAAGTCCGCTCTCCTCGCGCGCATGCGCCAGCATCTTCAGGCCCTCGAGGCCAAGACCTTGAAATGCGTATGGAGAACTGCGCGGCTTGAATGCGCCTCCGCGAAGGATGCGTGCGCCCGCGCGGCGCACATGATTGGCGGTGGCCATCAGCTGGAACTCGGTTTCCACCGAGCACGGCCCAGCCATGGTAATGAACTCATCGCCGCCGATTTCCAGGTCCAGCACCGGCACGATCGTCTGTTCGCACCGCGCGCTTATCAGAACATCCGGGGACTCGCAAAACCGATCGTGCCAACTAACTCGCACGCCTCCCGCTCCATTCTGGGGAAGGCTCAGCCTACTCCGTTCGTCCACCCCGCGCCTCCACCCAAAGGATGAGCTGCCTGAGCCACTTGCGACCGCGGCAGCCTCTCCGGTTCTACCGGCACAATGAACACTTGTCTGTGATGGATGAACTTGACGGCGTTCGCCTCAAGAATATTCAGGAATGCGCTCGCGGTGCTCACCACCACTGCTTTTCGCAGTCCAATCCTGGGGCTTTCATGATGCGTCCGGGGGGAGCGCTGCTTCCGGGCGACGGCGCGCGCGTGCCTGATCCTTTCGCCTTGCATTTCTCGCGCGAAAGGGTGAGACGCCTTGCTAACCCCGTGCCATCGCCGGCGCGCGATATCCAAAGGCCGCGTCCACAATCGCCGCCACGCCCAGCGCAACTTCGTCCTCAAACGGCCGCGCCGCAATCTGCACCCCGATCGGCAATCCTTCCTTCGACACGCCCACCGGCACAATCGCTGCCGGCGCCGCCAGCGCATTGAACCATTGCGCGTACCGCCACGCATCGAGATGCTCGATTGCGACTCCATCGATCGTCCACAACCGCTCGCCATGCCGGAACGCGGGCACGCTCGCCGTCGGACAGAGCAGCACCGGAAACTCCCGCATCTCTTCCAGCGTCTTCCCGCGGAGCGTGTCCAGCTCAGCCCACGCGTTCAAAAGTTCGGCCGCGCTCAATGGTCCCGCCGCATCCGCAAGTCCGAGAAACTCGCGAAAGATCGGACTCAATCTCGCCTGCTTCCCGCGAATCGCCGGTTCATAAAACATGGCGCCGCACTGCACAAAGAACGTGTCCCACAACCTGCGCAGCTGCTCCAGCGTGCGCGGCCTGAACGGCTCCACACGAAAGCCCGCCTCGCGCAGCGCCTGCGCCGCAGCCTGCACCGCCGCGCGCGTCTCTGCCGTCACGGGAACCAGCCCATCGTCTTCGAAGTATCCAATGCTCTGCGAGCGCATCGCATCCAGGCTCCATGGGCGCAGCGCAACCGGTGGACTCACCGGGTCCTCTGGATCCTGCCCAGCCAGTGTCTCGAACAGCAACGTCACATCCTGGATCGTCCGCGCCATGGGCCCGATCGCGCCGAGAATCGCAAACGGTCCCACGCAGGGCGGCAGATGCCCGCGTCCCGGAATGCGCCCCGGCGTGGGCTTCAGAGAGCAAATCCCCGTGAAATGCGCCGGCACGCGCACCGAACCGCCACTGTCCGATCCCAACCCCGCCGCCGACATGCCCGCCGCAATCGCCGCCGATTCGCCGCCGCTTGATCCCCCCGGCGACCGCTCCAGGTCCCACGGATTGCGCGTCCGCCCATGCAGCAGGTTGTCCGTCTCATAAGCCATCAGGAACTCCGGGCAATTCGTGGTGCCCAGAATCAACCCTCCCGCCGCCCGCAACCGCGCCACCACCACGGCGTCCTCGCGCGGCACGTCGCCCTTGTTCAGCAGGCTCCCGATCTCGCAGCGATACCCCGCGGTCGCAATCGACGACTTCACCGTCACCGGCAATCCATGCAACGGACCGCGCAGTTCGCGCTCTTCATCCATCGCCCGCGCCTGCGCCCGCACCCGCTCCGCATCGAAGTCGACGAACGCGTTCACCTGTGGATCGAGACGTTCAATCTGCCGGATGTGTGCCTCGGCCAGCTCCGCAACACTCACCTCTCCCGCGCGCAACAGTTCCAATTGCCGCGTAGCCGGCAGCAGCACCAACTCGCTCATGGCCGCGCCGCTCCCGGGAGAGTGCTCCTGTCTTCGGCCGGAGTCGATACCAGGTCGCGATACTCAAACCGGTACGACCGCACCGGCTCGCCCGAATCAAACCGGTCGTTCCACTTCAGCTGATAACTCAGCGCGCCCGCATCGTCGGGGAACTTCTCCGTCTGTGGATACGGATACCTGCTCATCCCGTGGAATGGCAGCTGCGCCACCGTGAACGGAGACGCATCCCACCAGTCCATGTCCTTCACAAATCCGTTCGCATAGAAAAAATAATCGCGCTTCCAGCCCGCGGGCAGTGGCGGCAACCGCGTGGCATCGAACTCCGCCGCAATCTCCTCGCCGCTGCCGAAAATCACGTAGCGATCGTCGATGCCCTTCACCAGCTCCGTCACATCGCCAAAGCGCGTATAGTTCCCGCGCTGATGCTGGAACGGTCCCGTCAGGCTCACGCGATCGTAATCGTAATCGAGATCGCCCCGACTCGCTCCCTCCATCTGCTTCGGATAGCCGCGGAAGTGCAGCGTCGCTGTACTCAACGACGCCTCCGTCGTTCGCGCCTCCGCGTTCGCGCTCTGATCCACCAGCACCTGATCCCAGTAAATCTCCAGGTT
>Ga0335069_10003562_pt1 | contig 23426 bp, 15 predicted proteins | sample Lox_Sample_11_FD_206714 | JGI IMG/M metagenome (GOLD analysis project Ga0335069, IMG submission 206714) | Soil microbial communities from Loxahatchee National Wildlife Refuge, Florida, United States - Lox_Sample_1.1 | ecosystem: Environmental > Terrestrial > Soil > Wetlands | place: USA... | reverse complement strand
CCATGTCCACCCTGCAGAGCAGCGCCCCCGGGGTTTCCATGTCGGCGCGCATCACCGGCCTCTCCTGCCGGCTCACCCACGGCCCCTCCGGCGCGGCCATCGCCACCGTTCCGCCCAAAGACAACGGCGGCGACGGCTCCAGCTTCTCGCCCACCGACCTGGTGGGCGCGGCGCTCGCCTCCTGCGCGCTCTCCACCATGGCGCTGGAGGCCGGGCGCCAGGGGCTCTCCTTCGGCGACGCCCGGGCCACGGTGGTGAAGCGGATGACCCCGCCGCCCCGGCGGATCGCCGAGCTGGTGCTCTGCCTCGACATGCCCCGCGAGGTTCGGCCCGAGGATCGGGCACGGCTCGAGGAGATGGCGCGCACCTGCCCGGTGGCGCGGAGCCTGCACCCCGACGTCGCGATCCCGATGGAGTTCCGCTACCCCTAGCAGCTAGAGCACCCCGCGGCGTCCGCGCTTCCAGCGCTCATGCTCGGTGGAGAGCAGGGAGACGTGCTCCCGCTCCTCCGCGGCCAGTTCCTGGTAGAGCGCCCGCTCCGGCGAGCCGGCCGGCGCCTTGGCCATGCGTTCCTGGAAGAAGGCGGCGGCCCGCTCCTCGAAGGCAGTGGCCAGCCGGAACAGGTCGTCGGCGTCGCCGGGGCGGCTGGAGATGCCGGCGTAGACCGCAGCCCGGTCGATGGGGAAGGCGGCGCCGGGCGCGGGGACCTCGACGTGGTAGCGCCGGGAAAGCGTGGCCATGTGCTCCTTCTCCATCTCCCGGAACCGGTGGAAGAGCTCCTGCATGTCCGGCTCGCCCGCCTCGCGCGCGGCCTGGGCGTAGAAGGCCATCCCGCCCAGCTCGATCTCGAAGGCCCGGCGGATGGCCTCGAGCGAGGCGAAGCCCTCCGGCGCCGTCGCTTCCGCCAGGGAGAGCTTGCCGCCGCAGGCCGGGCACATGCCGTAGGGGAAGGCGAACCCCTCGCTCACCTTGCCGCAGGCCTGGCAGCGCCAGCGCAGCTCCTGGCCGCCACAGCAGAGGTAGTCCTCGCCCTCCTCGACCGGGCGGCGGCACCTGGGGCAGCTCCGCCCCGGCGCCTCCATGCCCACCGCGGTGGCCCCGGCATGGGCCGCCGAGGGCGCGGGCACCGTGGCCGGCGGCGCCGGCGCGACCGCCGCCTCCCTGGACCTGTTCTCGAACGCGGCCACCGCCTCGGCGGTGACCGGCCACGCCTTCCCGCCGTGGAGGTAGGTGGCGATGGAGCGCGCCGCCCGGCGGCCGGCGCCCATGGCCAGGATCACCGTGGCCCCGCCGGTCACGATGTCGCCCCCGGCGAACACGCCGGGGAGGTTGGTCGCCTGGGTGGAGGCGTCCTTGCCGTCGTCGGCGGCGATGTAGCCCCACTTGGTGAGGCCGAGCCCCGGGGTGGACTGGGTGACGATGGGGTTGGCCTTGGTGCCGAGCGCGTAGATGACGGTGTCGCACTCCAGGTCCCGCGTGCGCCCGGTGGGGATGGGCCTCCTCCGCCCCTTCTCGTCCGGCTCGCCGAGCTGCATCTCCTCGACCTTCATGCCCCGCACCCCGCCCTCGGGGTCGGTGTGGATCTCGACCGGCGCGTGCAGGAAGAAGAACTCGATCCCCTCCTCCTTGGCGTGCCGGATCTCCTCGACCCGGGCCGGGGCCTCGGCCTCGCTGCGGCGGTAGACGCAGCGGACCGTGGGGGCTCCGAGGCGCCTGGCCACCCGGAGGCAGTCCATGGCCGTGTTCCCGGCGCCGATCACCACCACGCTCTTCCCCAGCGAGATGGGGGTGTCCTGGAAGGGGAACTGGTTGCCGCCCATGAGGTTCACGCGGGTGAGGAACTCGTTGGCCGAGTAGACCTGGCCGGCGAACTCGCCGGGGATGCCCAGGAAGGCCGGCGCCCCGGCCCCCACCGCCAGGAAGACCGCGTCGAACCCCTTCTCCTTGAGGAGCTGGGGGACGGTGAAGGTCTTGCCGATCACCTTGTTGGTCTCGAAGCGCACCCCCATGTCGGCGAGCCGCTGCACCTCGCGGGAGATGATGTCGCGTGGCAGGCGGAAGGAGGGGATGCCGTACTGCAGGACGCCGCCCACCACGTGGAGCGCCTCGTAGAGGGTCACCTCGCAGCCGTAGCGGACCAGGTCGGCGGCGGCGGAGAGGCCGGCGGGGCCGGAGCCGCAGATGGCCACCTTCCCCAGCTTGCGCGCCGAGGCCGTCGGCGGCGAGGCAGGCCGCGGCCGGGCGTGGTCGCCCACGAAACGCTCGAGGCGCCCGATCCCCACCGACTCGACCTTCTTGGCGATGACGCACTGCGCCTCGCACTGCGACTCCTGCGGGCAGACCCGGCCGCAGATGGAGGGGAAGATCGACGCCTCGTTGATGACCTCCAGGGCGCCGTCCAGGTCCCGCACCAGAAGGTGCCGGATGAAGCGGGGGATGTCGATCTGCACCGGGCAGCCGGAGATGCAGGTGGGCTTCGAGCACTGGATGCAGCGCTCCGCCTCGGAGAGCGCGTCGGCCAGGGAGTAGCCGAGGTTCACCTCGTCGAAGGTGCGGGAGCGCACCCCCGCGTCCCGCTCCGGCATCCGCGTCTGGTGCGGGGAGAGGTCCTTGATCTTCTTGTAGTTGTGCTTCTTCTCCAGGAAGAGCTGCTTCTCCAGGTTGCAGACGTGGGCGAAGTCCTCTGCGGCCTCCGCCTCCTGGCTCTTGAAGCGCTTCTGCCGGGTCATGAGCTCCCGGAAGTCCACCTGGTGACCGTCGAAGTCCGGCCCGTCCACGCAGGCAAACCGGACCTCCTTGCCCACCGTCACCCGGCAGGATCCGCACATCCCGGTGCCGTCCACCATGATGGCGTTCAAGGACACCATGGTCTTGACGCCGAACGGCCGGGTGGTCTCCACGCAGGCGTTCATCATGGGGAGCGGGCCGATGGCCACCACCAGGTCGGGCCTCTCCCTCTCGCAGATCTCCTTGAGCGCCCCGGTGACGAACCCGGGCTTCCCGTAGGACCCGTCGTCGGTGCACACCACCAGCTCGTCGCAGTGGGCCCGGAAGCGATCCTCCCAGAAGATGAGGCCCTTGCTGCGAAAGCCGATGACGCCGGTGACCCGGTTCCCCGCCGCCTTGAAGGCCCGGAGCTGCGGATAGACCGGGGCCACCCCCAGCCCCCCGCCCACCAGCACCACCCGGCCCACCTTGGAGACGTGCTGCGGCTGCCCCAGCGGCCCCACGAAGTCCAGGAAGGAGTCGCCCTCCTGGAAGGCGGTCATCATCTCCCGCGACGTCTTCCCCAGCGCCTGCACCACCATGGTGACGGTCCCGCGCTCCCGGTCGTAGTCGGCCACGGTGAGGGGGATTCGCTCCGACCCTTCCCGCAGCCGTACCATCACGAAATGCCCCGGCTCGGCGGCGGCGGCCACGTCCGGCGCCAGAACCTCCCACAGGAAGGTGGTGTCGGAGAAGGCCTCGCGGCGAAGGATGCGGAACATCGCGGCACCTCGGAGCGCGCCGACAGGGGCGCCGGCGACTCGATGGGTGGTACCAGCCGCGGGTCTCGAGCGTCAAGAGCGGGGCCGCGAAGCGGCCATCAGCCCCCCTGCGCTCCGCGGGACCTGGGCCCGTGTCCGGCGGCAGCGGGGATGGGGCCGTCGTGGAGAGGGTGTCCTCGCCGGCGCCGGTAGGCCTCGCGGTAGAGGTGCTCGTAGGCGGCCGCGGGTGGACCCCAGGTGAAGTCCTGCTCCATGGCGTGACGCCGCATGGCCTGGAAGTGCCCGGGCCGGTCGTAGTAGGTGGAGAGCGCCCAGCCGATGGTGTTGGCCAGGGCGTCGGGGGTGAGGTCGCGGAAGGCGAAGCCGGTGCCGTGGCCAGCGTCCTCCCGGTAGTTCCGCACCGTGTCCGCCAGCCCGCCGGTGGAGCGCACGATGGGGAGCGCCCCGTAGCGCAGCCCGTAGAGCTGGGTCAGGCCGCAGGGCTCGAAGCGCGAGGGGACCACCACGAAATCGGAGCCGGCATAGAGCCGGTGGGCCAGGGCATTGTCGAAGTGGTGCCAGGCGCGGAAGCGATCGGGGTAGCGGTCGGCCAGGGTGGTGAAGTGGCGCTCGGCGTCGGGATCGCCCGAGCCCAGGAAGACGAACTGCATGCGCCAGGAGAGGAGCCGGTCCATGCAGTGGGCCAGCATGTCGAAGCCCTTCTGGTCCACCAGCCGTCCCACCGCGCAGAACAGGGGGATGCCGGGGTCGGGCGTGAGGTGGGCCTCGCGCTGCAGGGCCAGCTTGTCGGCCTGCTTGCCGGCCAGGTCGGCAGCCGAGAAGGCGTGGGGGATGAAGCGGTCGGCGCCGGGGTCCCACTCGTCCTCGTCGATGCCGTTCAGGATCCCGGCGAGCTCCCCCCGACGGGCGCGCAGCTCCCCGTCCAGCCCGCACCCGTACTCCGAGGTCTGGATCTCCTGGGCGTAGGTGGGGCTCACCGTGGAGAGGGCGTTGGCGTGGCGGATGGCCGCCTTCATGAGGTTGAGCGTGCCGAAGTGCTCGAACTCGGAGGAGTTGTAGTGCTCGCGCCCCAGGCCGGTGACGAAGAGCGCGTCGCCGTCGCTGACGCCCTGGTAGGCCAGGTTGTGGATGGTGAAGACGGTGGCCGAGCCGTGCAGCGGCTGGGCCCATTCCACGGTGTCCACGTAGACCGGGACCAGCGCGGTCTGCCAGTCGTTGGCGTGGATCACGTCGGGGACGAACTGGAGCCCCTTGCACAGCTCCAACGAGGCGCGCGCGAGGAAGGCGAAGCGCTCCAGGTTGTCGGAGTACCCCTCGTCGGGCGGCCCGTAGAGGAAGGGGCGGTCGAAGTAGCGGTGGTACTCCACGAAGTAGACCGGCACGTCGCTGTGCGGCAGCTGCCCCAGGCGCACGGCGGCGTGGGCGGTGCCGTACCACATGGGCACGTGCAGCACCCCCTCCAGCCGCTCCAGCGCGTTCCAGTCGATGCCGGCGTAGAGCGGCATCACCACCCGGACGTCGATGCCGCGCCGGCGCAGCGCCTTGGGCAGGGCCCCGGCCACGTCCGCCAGGCCGCCGCTCTTGGCGAACGGGGCCACCTCCGACGACACGAACAGGACTCTCATCAGGTGGCGTACAGCCGGTAGTCCACGTCGGGGAAGATGTTGTCCTTCGCCTCCAGATCGGCGACGAACGCCTCGTCCACCCGGCCGGCGCGCAGGTCCTCGTACAGCCGGTTGAAGCGGACCGTGTGCTCGTTGAAGCGCCGGTTGGCGTAGGGCACGGTGCTGCCGGTGCTCATGATGAAGGTCCAGTCCGAGGACTGCGCCAGCATCAGCTCCCGGGCGGCCTGGTTCAGGGCCCGCCGCTCCAGCCCCTCTGCCGAAGGGCTCCGCCGCGCCAGCTCCACCATCCGCTCCGCGGCCACGTGGATGTGGCGGTAGGTCCAGGCGTTGGTCTCGTTGCACCAGTAGGCGCCGTAGCCCCTCGCTCCCCAGGAGGAGAGCGCGGGGGTGACCACCTGGTTGGTGGGGTGGCGGTCGAGGTAATCGCCGGGGGTGATGGCCTCGACCGTGCTCTGGTCGAAGTGGAGCTGCCGCAGGACGTCGTTCAGGAAGACGGGTCCCTCGTACCACCAGTGGCCGAACAGCTCGGCGTCGTAGGGTGCGATCACCATGGGCGGCCGGTCCATGCCCGCCGCCAGCGCCTCCACCTGCTTCTCCCGGTTGCCCCGGAAGTGGGCGGCGTGCACCCCCACCCGCCCCCGGGCAGCGTCGGGGTCGTAGGGCCACTTGTCGTGCAGCTTGTCGTGGGTGATGGCGTGGTACTTCACCCCGGTGTACATGCGGATCCCCTCGGGGTGGACGAAGGGGCCGATGTACTCCATGGGCAGGTCGAAGCCGATGTCCCGGTAGAAGTCGCGGTAGAGCGGATCGCCAGGGTAGCCCTCCTTGGCGCTCCACACCTGCTGCGAGGTCTCGGGGTCGCGGGCGAAGGCAGCCACGCCCGTGGGGCAGTAGACCGGGGCGTAGACTCCGTACACCGGCGGCCGGTCGGCGTGGTGCAGGGCGTGCGAGTCCACCAGGAAATAGCGGATGCCCGCCTCGCGCAGGAGCTCGTCGGCTCCGGGCACGTAGGCGCACTCGCCCAGCCACATGCCACGGGGGCGCCGGCCCAGGTGGGCCTCGTAGAGGTCGGCGGCGGTGTGGACCTGGACCCTCATGGCGGCCCAGTTCCGGTCCATCATGGGGAAGAACGCATGGGTGGCGGTGGAGGTGATGACCTCCACCCGCCCGGCGTCCTGCAGCTTGCGGAACGCCTGCACCAGGTTGCCCTCGTGGCAGCGCCAGGTGTGCCGGAGCGAGTGGAACCGGTCCCAGTACATCTGCGCCAGCCGGTGGTAGTGCGGCTCGGGCCGGGTCCGCTCCAGCTCCTTGCCTGCCAGGGTGATGAGCTCGTCCAGGTGCCGGGCGTACCGCTCCTTGAGCAGGTCGTCCGTCAGCATGCTGATGAGCGGCGCCGAGAGCGAGACGGTGATCCGGTAGGGCACCCCGTCGGCGAGGAGCCCCTCGAAGACCTGCAGGAGCGGCAGGTAGGTGCCGGTGATGGCCTCGTAGAGCCACCGCTCCTCCATGACCGTCGGATCCTCCGGGTGGCGCACGAAGGGCAGGTGCGCGTGGAGGACGAGGGCGAGATACCCCTTCACCATACCGTCACCTCTTCAGCCTGGGCTCGCTGCCGCCCTTGGGTCGCCGTTCGCTCGAACCGCCCAGCCGCCGCTCGCTGGCACCGCCCATGCGTCCTTCGCTGGCGCCGCCGAGCCGCTTCTCGCTGGCCCCGCCCATGCGCCGCTCGCTGGCCCCGCCCAGCCGCCGCTCGCTGGCGCCCGCCAGCCGCTTCTCGCTTGCCCCACCCAGGCGAAACTCGCTCCCCCCCCCCATGCGCTGCTCGCTGGCCCCGCCCAGCCGCCGCTCGCTGGCCCCCTTGAGCATCCGCTCGCTGGCGCCGGCCAGGCGCACCTCGCTGGCCCCCATCCGCCACAGCTCGCTGGCCCCGCCCATGCGGATCTCGCTGCCGCCCAGCCAGCCGCTCCCGGCCACCCGCTCCGAGGCGCCACCCGGTGCGCCGCCGCGCAGCGCCGTGCGCTCCATCAGCGCGCCGCCGCGGGTCGTCCAGGAGCGGTAGATCTCCCAGCGCCCCAGCACCGCGCGCTGCGAGCGCGCCCCCAGGTTCTTGATCTCCACCTTCCACGGCCCGTAGACGACGTGGGTCACGCCTCCCACCTGGAAGGCCACGCTCCCCCCCTTCCAGCTGGCGCGGGTGGGCGGGTCCACGTGCACCGGGTAGCTGAACGGCCCGGCCTCCCAGCTCGAGAACACCGGCTCGCCCTGCCAGTCCACCCGGCCCTGCATCTCGAACCAGGACTCGCCGCTCTCGCTGTGCCACTCCACGCGCTCGAAGCCCTCGCCCAGGATCTCCCGCCAGCGCCGCTCCCCCTCGCCGCCGCCCTCGAACAGGAGCCAGAGGGGGATCTGCTCGAAGCGGACCTGCCCGTCCTGCCCGCCTGGGCCGCCACCGGGACCTCCGCCCGGACCGCCGGGAGCGGCCGGCCAGGCCTCGCCCTCGGACCGCGCCGGCGCGCCTCGCCCGGCGGGGATGGCCTCGCCGCCGGCCAGCACGGTCAGCCACTCCGGGTCGCCGCCCGGCGCCGCCTCGCTCCGCGGGAAGTCCACCCGCCCCGAGCGGGCGATGCGCACGAAGTAGCCCTCGGGCGACTTCATGCCCACCTCCACCACCGTCGATGAGGAGGGCTTGCCGACGGAGAAGAACCACTGCCGGTCCCATCGGGCCAGGCCGTGGTCGAAGTAGGAGTGGGCGTTGGTGCCGTCGAAGAGGAGGCCGCTGGTGTCGTAGACGCGGAGGTTGAGCCAGGCGGCGGCGCCGCCGGCACCCAGGCCCGCCCGCGCCCGCTCGATGGCCGGGTCGGTCACCTCCCAGTACACGTACAGAGTGTCCGGGTCCACGGCCATGGCCGTGACCCGGTCCTGCCCGTAGCTCCAGGGGATGTCCTCGCCACCCTTGCCGGTCGCCGCGGCCGGCCCCAGGTCGAGCCGTGCGGCCGCCGCCCTGGCCGGCTCCTCCAGCGGCACCGGGCTCACCGCGGCCGCGCCTTGCGGCTCGCCGGGCTCGGCGCGCGGAGCCTCGCCCCGGGCCCCCGGGTGTCCCCCTCCGCTCCCGCGCCGTGCCTCCAGCAGGAGCTCGGCCAGCTCGGCCTTGGTGGCCTTGCTGGCCACGCGGAGCTTGAGCGCCGCGGCCGCCTCGACGAGCTGCGGCCTGGTCTGCCGCAGGAGGGCTGCCAGCTCCTCGCCGAAGGGTCCCGACGGGGCCCCCGCCCGGTGCGGCTCGCCCGACGCACCCCGACGGCCGAGGTCCGCGCCGCGCGCCTCGCCCTGCTTGCTCCGCGATGGTTTTTTCATCTCTTCCCGTCCTGCGGGTGGAGCCGGTCCCCGCCGATCCGCCCGCCTGCCCGCTCTCCCTGGGTAGCACCCCCCGCCGCCCTTTTCCATTGGAAGAGCGGGTGTCCGCCCGGTGTCGATGTCGCCCCTGGGCGCGCGAACCCGAACGTGCCCTTCACTCATCGACGAGGCGGTTGAGCTCCGCCCGCGTGATGAGCCCTGCGCTCGTGCCGCGCAGGCTGCAGGTGTGGCGGGCCGCGATCTGCCCGCGCCGGACGGCCTCGACCGGATCCTTGCCCTCGAACGCCCAGGCGTCGAGGAAGCCCACGGCCAGCGCGTCCCCGGCGCCGTTGGTGTCGATCACCGGGGCCTCTCCCCGCTCCGGCGGGAAGGTGCGGTAGCCGGCCCGGGTCCCGAGGGCGCAGCCCCGCCCGCCCATGCCCGCCACCACCACCCGCTCCGGGCGCCCCTCACGCAGCGCGTCGACCAGGGGACGCGGATCGGTGTGGTTCACCGACGAGAAGAAGAGGATGTCGGCCTGGTCGATGAAGTCCTTCCGGTAGGCGTCGGGCAGGCGCACCACGTCCTGGAGGTCGCAGGCGACGACCAGCCCGAGCTCGCGCGCCACCGGCAGCAGGCGCCGGGCCCAGTGGGCGAGGTGGAAGTGAGCGAGGCGGGCCCGCGCCAGCACCGCGCGGCAGGCGTCGAGGTCGGGCGCGAGCGTCATGTGGCTTCCGCCGTCGTAGAAGTTCTTCCGGCGCCCGTCGCGGTACATGATGTTCACGCTGCGGCTCGTGCCCGCCGGGTCGACGAACAGCCCGCCGAGGTCGATGCCGTCCCGCGCCAGCTCCTCGCGAACGAGCCGGCCGCAGAAGTCGTCCCCCGCGTAGCCCACGAACGCCGTCCTGCGCCCCAGGCGCGCCCAGCCGCGGCTGGCGTAGCCGCCCGCCTGCCCCACGCAGTCGAGGTTCCGGGTGAAGTTGGCCTCGACGCTCCAGTCGATCTCGTCGGCCAGCGGGTAGACGTTGGTGTCGACGCCGACGTTGCCGACGACCACCACGTCGAGGTCTTTCTCCACGATCGGGCACCTCCGGGCGTCGCCCGATAGCGTAGCCCTCCCCGCCATCCGGGGCCTGAACGGTGGAGCGCCGGTCTCCCGCGCGTCGTATGTACCTGGGACACGGGCGGTCTGGCACCGCAGGACCAGAAGGGGCGTATCGACGTCGGGCTGCTCTCCGTCCCCGAGGCGCTGGCTTGGGCCACGCTTCCTCGGGCCAACGGGGCCGGGACGCCCCAGGGCTTCCCCCCGATGACTTCCTACACCTATACGGGACCCCTCCTGGGAGTGTCTTCGTCCCCGGCCGGGGGCGTCGATCCGGGCACTTCGACCGGGCGGGCCCGCGGCCGGGCAGGGCGCAGCCCGCTTCACGCTGAGTGATGGCCTAGCGCCGGGGGTCTCGGGTGCGGCGCTTCCACGTCCCGCGGGCAGGAGACAGCGCCTTGGTCCGGCGCGCCACGCCCGCGCCCGGTTCGGCGCCCGGCCCTGGCGGCGTCCGGCCCCGCTCCGATTCCCTCCTTGATTCGCCGATATCGCCCACGTACGTTGGGCTCCGGTGCAGATCCATCGCTGGCGCCAACCGGCCGCGCGCGCACGCCCGTGGCGGCCTGCGCGTGGGGTGGACGCGGAGGGGCACCCGGGTGGTCGGTGTTTCCCCGAGCCGCGCCTCGCGAAGCGGCCCGGTCATTCACTCACCGTGAAAGCTGGGGCTCCGGGGAGCTTCGCGGCCCCGGTTGGCGAGGTCCCCGCGGTCCCCTCGGAGCCCGGCGGCACCCGGCCATGAACCCGCGCCTCCGCCGCCACGTCCTGGCTCACCTGGGAGACGTGCAGCCGCCTCCGGAGCTGGCGCGCCTGCTCGAGGAGGTCGACAAGGCCTACCGGCGCGCCGCCCACGACCGCACCGCGCTGCGGCGGGCCCTGGACCTGCTCGCGGAGCTCATCCGGCGCGAGCGCAGCGCCCGCGAGCCCGAGGCGGCGGGCAGCTCCCTCGAGGCCGAGGCTCGCCCCGCCCCGGAGTCGCCCTTCGCCGTGCCGCGGGAGGCCCGCCCGGCCCCCGCCCCCGCCGCGCGCCCCGGCCCGGCGGCCGCGCCCGCCACGCCGCCCGGGGGTGGCCCCCTGGCCCGCTTCGCGGTCGGCCTCTTCGAGGAGGCGCCGTTCGCGGCGCTGCTCTGCGACGCGGAGCTGCAGATCCTGGCGATCAACGGGGCCGCCGAGAACCTGTTCGGGTTCCCGCCGGCCGACGCCCAGGGCAAGGAGCTTGCCACCCTGCTCTTCGCCGAGCGCGACCGGCACACGGTGCGGAGCGAGCTCAAGGCGGTGCTGGCCCAGGGGCGAGTCGAGCAGTCCCTGCGGGTGTCGGCGACGCGCTCCGGCGAGGCCCGGCTGGACGAGTGGACGGTGGTGCCGCTGGCCGAGCGCGAGGGGGTGCGGGGCGGCGCAGCGGTGCTGGTGCGCGAGCTGTTCTCGCCGCACGACCGTTACGCCTCCGCCGCCCAGGCGGCCGGCGACACCGTCTGGGACTGGGACCTGGCCACCGAGCGGCTCTGGCTCTCCAGCGCCTGGACCACCCTGGCCGGCGTGGGCGCCGAGGGGGAGACGCCGTCCGCCTGGATGGACCGGGTCCACCCCGCCGATCGCGAGCCGCTGCAGGCCGCCATCCGCGCCCACCTGGAGGGGCAGACGCAGCGCTTCGAGAACGAGCACCGGCTCCGCCACCAGGGTGGCGGCTGGCGCTACGTGCTGGCCCGGGGCCGGGCGGTGCGCGACGGCGGGGGCAAGGCGGTCCGGTTCTGCGGGACCATCATGGACATCACCGCCCGGCGGGCCGCCGCCGACCGGGTACTGCACGACGCCCTGCACGACCCGCTCACCCGCCTGCCCAACCGAAACCTCTTCCTCGACCTGGTGAAGCGCTCCTTCGCCCGGGCGCGCCGGCGCGAGGGCTACGTCTTCGCCGTGCTCTTCCTCGACCTCGACCACTTCAAGTCGGTGAACGATGGCCTGGGGCACGCAGCTGGGGACGAGTTGCTCCTGCAGATGGCCCGGCGGCTCCAGCTCTGCCTGCGCGAGGGCGACACCCTGGCGCGCCAGGGCGGCGACGAGTTCACCATGCTCCTCGACGACGTGAAGGACCCGGTCGACGCGCAGCTGGTCGCCAGCCGCATCCACGAGGCCACCGGCCAGCCCTTCGAGATCAACGGCCACGAGGTGTTCGCCACCGCCAGCATCGGCATCGCCCTCTCCGCCCCGAGCTACACTCGCCCCGAGGACCTGCTCCTCGACGCCGACACCGCCATGTACCGGGCCAAGGCGCAGGGCAGGGCCCGCTCGGTGGTCTTCGACGCCAGCATGCGGGAGCGCAGCCCCCAGCTCCTCCACCTCGAGGCCGACCTGCGCCGGGCGCTGCTCAAGGAGGAGTTCCGGGTGCAGTACCTGCCCATCTTCGACGTGGCCACCGGTAACATCCTGGGGCTGGAGGCCCTGATCCGCTGGGCCCATCCCAAGCGCGGGCTGGTCTACCCCGAGCACTTCGTCCCCTTCGCCGAGGAGACCGGGCTCATCGTCCCCATCGGCCGGTGGTTGCTCTCCCAAGCGGGGCGGGACTTCCAGGGCTGCCGGCGGCTTCCGGGCCACTCCGGGCTGCGTTTGCACGTGAACATGTCCTCCAAGCAGCTCCTCCAGACCGACCTGCTCCAGCACCTCGACTCGGTGCTGTCGCAGCACCAGCTGGTGCCGGGCGACCTGGCGGTGGAGCTGACCGAGCGGACGCTGCAGGAGGGCGAGCCCACCGTCTCCCGCGTGGCGGAGCTCCGCGAGCGCGGGGTGCGGCTCTACGTCGACGACTTCGGCTCGGGCTACTCCTCGCTCTCCTCGCTCCACCGCTTCCAGCTCGACTCGCTCAAGATCGACCAGGCGCTGTTCGTGGGCGGCTCGCCCCGGGGCGAGGCGCCCGACCTGGTGCGCACCATCGTGGCCCTGGCCCGGGAGATGGGGAAGCCGGTGGTGGCCGAGGGGGTGGAGACCGCCGAGCAGGTGGCCTTCCTGCGCGAGCTGGGCTGTTCCGCGGCGCAGGGCTTCTACTTCTCGCCCCCGCTCGACGGCGACGCGGCGCGGGCGCTCCTGGCCCGCACCCCGGTTCACTGATCGTCGCCGAGAAGCTCACCCGATCCTGGCCGGCGAGGCCGCGCGTCCTTGGGCGGCGCCGCCCCGCGCCAGATCCTCGCGGAGCACGGCCAGGAAGGCGTCGCGCACCGCGTTGCGCGCCTCGGCCACCCAGGCCGCACCCACGCGCCAGCGCGCCTCCTCCACCTCCAGCGGGAGGTGGACCACTCCCTCCACCCGGGTGGCGGTGGCGGCCCGCGGCACCACCGCCAGCCCCATCCCCGCCGCCACCAGGGCCAGCATGGTCACGAAGTCGCCCGCCTGCTGCACGACCCGCGGGCGGAAGCCGTAGCGCGCGCACACCCGGTGGACGTGAGCCTGGAAGGACGGCGATCCGGGCGGCGAGGTGGTGAGCTCGACGAAGGGCTCGTCCCGAAGCCCCTGCGGCATGCGCCGGGCGAGCTCGGCGCGCCGCGACTCGGGCACCGCCAGCACCAGCCGGTCCTCCACCACCGGCACCACCTTGAACGGCCGGTCCACCGGGAGCCGGACGAAGCCGACGTGGAGCCGGCCGTCCTCGATGGCCTCGAGCTGCAGCGGCGAGGACATGTCCTCGAGCGACACCTGAACCTCGGGATGGGTGCGGCGGAACCGCGACACCAGCCGCGGCACCAGGAATCGAGTGGTGATGCCGAACCCGAGCCGGAGCTCGCCGACCTCGCCGCGCGCCGCGCGCCGGGCCCGATCGAGCACCCGGTCCGCGTGCAGGAGCAGCTTGTCGACCTCGTCGGAGAAGAGCTTCCCGGCGCCGGTGAGCTGGGCGCCGTGCCGGCCCCGGACGAAGAGCGGCCCCCCCACCTCGTCCTCGAGCTGGCGCATCTGCTTGGTGAGCGCCGGCTGGCTGAGGTGGATGCTTCGCGCGGCACGGCCGAAGTGGCCTTGCTGGGCCAGGACCTGGAAGGAGCGGAGCAGGCGGAGTTCCATGCCTATAACCCTAGGTAATCCATCTCATTCGTTCAATCACAGAGGCTCCCCGGGGGCCGAGCCGGCTCCTGCAGGGTCGAGGAAACCTGCGACCCTGCAGGCGGTCGCGCCGATCTCCGTGGACCCGTCTGGGACGTGCTGCGTGAGTAACACGGGCGCCCCTCCCTGGTAGGCTCCGCCGCGCCCGGTCTGCGGCGCGTCGAGGCCAGGTGCCAACGACGCGGGGACATCGACTGCGCTCCGTCCGCGAGCCGAGGCCATGAATCGCTAGCCTGGAGGGAACACGATGGTTTCCACGAAGAGGACGCTCGGGCGGTGCATCGCAGCGGGTGCGCTCGCTCTCGCCATGATCGCGGGTCCGGCGGCGCGCGCCGCCGAGGCGGGCAAGCTGCTGGTCTGGATCAACGGCGACAAGGGCTTCAACGGGCTCCAGAAGGTCGGCGACCAGTTCGCCGAGAAGAGCGGCGTGCAGGTGACGGTGGAGCACCCGGAGGACGCCCCCGGCAAGTTCCAGCAGGCGGCCGCGGCCGGCAAGGGTCCTGACATCTGGTGCTGGCCGCACGACCGCATCGGCGAGTGGATCCAGGGCGGCCTCATCGTCCCGGTGACGCCCAGCAAGGCCATCAAGGACGGGATCGATCCCAAGGCCTGGCAGGCCTTCACCGTGGGCGGGAAGCTCTGGGGCTATCCGCTCTCCATCGAGGCCATCGGGCTCGTCTACAACAAGGACCTGGTCCCCGTCCCGCCCAAGTCCTTCGACGAGGTGGAGAAGCTCGACAAGGCCCTCTCCGCCAAGGGCAAGAAGGCCATCCTCTGGGACTACAACAACACCTACTTCACCTGGCCGCTCTTGGCGGCCAACGGCGGCTACGTGTTCGGCAAGAAGGCCGACGGCGACCTCGACCCCACCAAGGTCGGCGTGAACAGCCCCGGCGCCCTGCAGGGCGCGATGGAGCTGGAGAAGCTCATCAAGGACGGGGTCATGCCCAAGGGCGCGAACTACTCGGCCATGGAGGCCGGGTTCGGCAAGGGCGAGATCGCCATGATGATCAACGGCCCCTGGTCCTGGGACAACGCCAAGAAGGCCGGCATCAACTTCGGGGTGGCCACCATCCCGGCGGTGGGGAAGAAGCCGGGCCGTCCCTTCCTCGGCGTGCTCGGCTGCATGATCACCCAGCCCAGCCCGAACAAGGACATCGCCAAGGAGTTCCTGGAGAGCTACGTGCTCGCTCTCGACGGCCTGAAGACCATCAACGCCGACGTCCCGCTGGGCACGCCGGCCAACAAGGCCTTCTTCAAGGAGCTGTCGGCGGACCCGAACATCAAGGCCACCATGGCCAACGCCCAGCTGGGCGAGCCCATGCCCAACATCCCGGAGATGGGGAAGTTCTGGGCCTCGATGGCCTCGGCGCTCGAGAACATCACCAACGGCCGCCAGACCCCCAAGGAGGCCCTGGACGGGGCCGCGGCCCGCATGACGGGCCAGTAGGGTCGGGCGCGGGGCGCCGGCGCTCGGGAGGAGGCCGGCGCCCCGTCGTCTTCTTTCCGCAGCGCCGCCGAGGTGCGGCGCACGCCGGCTCCTTCGTCGCGGGACGCGCACCAGCGGCCCGCCGGGAGGCGTGATGAGGCGCAACTGGGCCGTCCTCGCCAAGGCGATCGTCACGGCGATCGTCGCCTTCGCTTGCCTGTTCGTCATCTGGTCCGTTGCCGCGGCGGGGCAGATCCTGCTCGCCCTCTGCGCGCTGGTGAGCGTGTCGCTCGGGTTCTATGTCTATCTGGCCCGGCCCGCCTACACCTGGCGCTACCTGTTCCCCGGCATCGCTGGAATGCTGGTCTTCGTCATCCTCCCGCTCGGCTACACGGTGCGGCTCGGGTTCACCAACTACAGCTCCCGCAACCTCCTCACCTTCGAGCGCGCCACGGAGTACCTGCTCGAGCAGACGGTGGCCGGGCCCGGCCAGCGGATGCAGTTCACGGTCCACTCGGTGGGCGGCAAGTACCGGCTGGTCTTCACGCCGGCGCCCTCTGAGGAGGAGGGCGAGGCGACCCCTGCAGCGGACGTTCCCGCCGCCCCTCGCTTCGTCACCCCCGAGCTGGACCTGGCGGCCGGCGCGCCCGAGTCGGTCACCGCCGCGGCGCTGCCCGCCGGCGAGACCCTACCCGCCGCGCTGCCCCTGCGCGACGTCATCAAGCTGCGGCCGACCCTGACCCGCCTGAAGGTGAAGTTCCCCGACGGGACCCAGGCCACGATGGCCTCGCTGCGGGAGTTCGCCCCCCTGCAGAACCTCTACCAGAAGGGCGGGAAGAACACGCTGGTCAACACCCAGACCCACGAGGTCCTGCAGGCCGACTTCAAGACCGGGTTCTACGAGACGCCCGCCGGCGAGCTGGTCCGCCCCGGATTCAAGGTGGACGTGGGGTTCGCCAACTACGCCCGCGCCCTCACCGACCCGGCCCTGACCGCGCCGCTCTTCCGCATCTTCGTCTGGACCGTGACCTTCGCGCTCCTCACCGTGCTCTTCACGCTGGCGGTGGGGATCACCCTGGCGGTGGTGCTGAACTGGGAGCTGTTGCCGGGCCGGACCGTCTACCGAACGCTGCTCTTCCTGCCCTACGCAGTCCCGGGCTTCATTTCCATCCTGGTGTTCCGCGGCCTCTTCAACCAGAACTTCGGCGAGCTGAACCTGATCCTCTCCCACCTCTTCGGGATCCGGCCGGCCTGGTTCTCCGACCCCTACCTGGCCAAGTGCATGATCCTCATCGTCAATACCTGGCTGGGCTACCCCTACATCATGGTGCTCTGCACCGGCCTCATCAAGGCCATCCCCGGCGACCTCTACGAGGCCTCGGCCATGGCCGGCGCCGGCCCGCTGCAGAACTTCTTCTACGTGACCGCGCCGCTCATCATCCGGCCGCTCACGCCGCTGCTCATCTCCTCCTTCGCCTTCAACTTCAACAACTTCGTCCTCATCTCGCTCCTCACCCAGGGGCGCCCCGACTTCCTCGACGCGCGCGTGCCGGCGGGCACCACCGACATCCTCGTCTCCTACACCTACCGCATCGCCTTCCAGGACTCGGGCCAGCAGTTCGGGCTGGCCGCCGCCATCTCCACGGTGATCTTCTTCATCGTGGCCGGGCTGTCGCTCATCAACCTGCGCCTCACCCGCGGTCGGGTGGAAGGCCAGCCGCGCTAGGGGGGAGATCCCATGGGCGTCGTCCAGGGCAAGGGACACAGGTGGCGGCTCTTCTCGGCCCACGTCGGGCTCCTGGCGTTGTGCGTGCTGGTCCTGTTCCCGCTCTTCATGATCGTCTCCATCTCCATCCGCCCCGGGAACTTCGCCTCCGGAGACCTCGTCCCCAGGCACGTCAGCCTGGAGCACTGGCGGCTGGCGCTCGGCTTCTCCACCATCGCGCCCGACGGCTCGGTGGTGCCGCCGCCCTTCCCGGTGCTCCGCTGGCTGTGGAACTCGACCAAGATCGCCGGCCTGTCGGCGCTGTTCTCGGTGGCCATGTCCACCACCGCCGCCTTCGCCTTTGCCCGGATGAAGTTCCGGGGCAAGAACCCCATCCTCAACTCCATGCTGCTGCTGCAGATGTTCCCGCCGGTGCTGGCCCTGGTGGGCATCTTCGCCATCTTCGACACGCTCGGGAACTACGTGCCGGCGCTGGGCGTGGAGACGCACGCCGCGGTCATCCTCGCCTACGTGGGCGGGATCGCCCTGCACATCTGGACCATCCGGAGCTACTTCTACACGGTCCCGGTGGAGATCGAGGAGTGCGCGGTCATCGACGGCGCCACGCACTTCCAGTCGTTCATCTACATCCTGCTCCCCATGGCCGTGCCCATCCTCATGGTGGTGTTCGTGCTGGCCTTCATCGGCGCCATGATCGAGTACCCCATCGCCTCCATCCTCCTCCGCCAGGTCGACCACCTCACGCTGGCCGTGGGCTCGCAGTACTTCCTCTACGAGCAGCACTACCTGTGGGGCGACTTCGCCGCGGCGGCGGTGCTCTCCGGCATCCCCATCACCGTGGTCTTCCTCCTGGCGCAGCGCTGGATCGTCTCCGGCCTCACCGCCGGCGGCGTGAAGGGCTAGGGCCCCGCTCGACGCCCCGCGCCACGCCCGGGAAGGCCGCGGCGTCGCGCCCGGGGCGCGCCCGGGCGGGGTGCGGTATGATGCCCTCTTTCGCTCCACCAGCGTCCGGCGCCCCGCGGCCCCGGAGCAGGAGGTCGTGGATCATGTCCGAGGACGCCCGCCTGGGCGGCAAGATCGCCACCGTGCGCGACTCGCTGGGCATCTCGGTGGAGGAACTGGCCGAGCGGAGCGGCTGCGACCTGGCGCTCATCCGGCGGATCGAGGCGGGCGAGCTCTCCCCCTCGCTGGCCCCGCTCATCAAGATCGCCCGGGCCCTGGGCGTGCGGCTGGGGACCCTGCTCGACGACGCCGTGGGGCTCGGGCCGGTGGTGACCCGCCGCGACCAGGCCGAGGGCGTGGCCCGGCTGCGCAGCCTGGAGACCGGTTCCGAGACGGGCACGCTCGACTTCTTCTCCCTGGCCCCGGGCAAGTCGGCACGCCACATGGAGCCCTTCCTGGTCACCGTCCACCCCGGCCCGGGCGCGCCCTCCACCCACGAGGGGGAGGAGCTGCTCTACGTGCTGGAGGGGCGGATCGAGGTGGCCTACGGCAAGGACGTCCACGCCCTGGGGCCGGGGGACAGCATCTACTACGACTCGATCGTCCCGCACCGGGTGAGCGCCGCGGGCGGCTCCGAGGCCCGGCTCCTGGCCGTGGTCTACGCCCCCGCCTAGCCGGAGCGCGAACGTGAGCCTGAGCGATCTCACCCTGGGTGCGCTGCTCGAGCAGCAGGCCGCGGCCGAGCCTGGCCGCGACGCGGTGGTCTACCCCGACCGGGGCCTGCGCTGGACCTACCTCGAGTTCAACGAGCGCGTGGATCGGCTGGCCCGGGGGCTGCTGGCCATCGGCGTGGGCAAGGGCGACCACGTGGGCATCTGGGCGCGCAACGTTCCCGACTGGCTCACCTTCATGTTCGCCACCGCCAAGATCGGGGCAGTGCTGGTGACGGTGAACACCGCCTACAAGGGGCACGAGCTGGCCTACGTGGTGGAGCAGTCGGACATGAAGTGCCTGGTGCTGATCGACGGCTTCAAGGGCGTCGACTACCTGGCCATCGTCCGCGAGCTCGTCCCGGAGGCCGCCCGCTGCGAGCGGGGCCGCCTCAAGAGCGCCCGCTTCCCCCGGCTCAAGTCGATCGTCTACCTGGGGCCGGAGAAGCACCGCGGCATGTACAGCGTCCCCGAGCTCCTGCTCCTGGGCGCCCACCGGCCCGGCGAGGAGCTGCGCGCCGCCCTCGCGGCCACCCGCTGCGACGACGTGATCAACATGCAGTACACCTCGGGGACCACCGGATTCCCCAAGGGCGTGATGCTCACCCACCGCAACATCCTCAACAACGGCTTCTCCATCGGCGAGCGGCAGCGGCTCGCCCCGGAGGACCGGGTGTGCCTGCCGGTCCCGCTCTTCCACTGCTTCGGGTGCGTGCTGGGGGTCATGGCCGCGGTCAGCCACCGCTCCACCATGGTCATGCTGGAGGCCTTCGACCCGCTCCTCACCCTGGCGGCAGTGCAGAAGGAGCGCGCCACCGCGGTCTACGGCGTGCCCACCATGTTCATCGCCGAGCTGGCCCACCCCATGTTCCCCATGTTCGACCTGGGATCCTTGCGCACCGGGATCATGGCCGGCTCGCCCTGCCCCATCGAGACCATGCGGCAGGTGATGACCCGCATGCACTGCGGGGAGATCACCATCGCCTACGGCCTGACCGAGGCCTCCCCGGTCATCACCCAGACCTCCACCGAGGACCCGGCCGAGCTGCGGGCCACCACCGTGGGCCGGGTCCTGCCCGACGTCGAGGTCCGCATCGTCGACCCCCGGACCGGGCAGGAGTGCGCCACCGGGGAGCCGGGCGAGCTGTGCTGCCGCGGCTACAACGTGATGGCCGGGTACTACCGCAACCCCGAGGCCACTGCCGAGGCGGTGGACGCCGACGGCTGGCTCCACTCCGGCGACCTGGCCACCGTGGATCAGGCCGGCTACTACCGGATCACCGGCCGCATCAAGGACATGATCATCCGCGGGGGCGAGAACGTCTACCCGCGCGAGGTCGAGGAGCTCCTGCACACCATGCCCGGCGTGCTCGACGCCCAGGTGGTGGGCGTCCCCGACGCCCGCTACGGCGAGGTGGTGGGGGCCTTCATCCGCAGGGCACAGGGGGCGGAGCTGGGCGAAGCCGACGTCAGGGACTACTGCCGCGCCCGGGCCGCCCGCTACAAGTGCCCGACCCATGTCTTCTTCGTCGACGCCTACCCGGTCACCGCCAGCGGCAAGGTGCAGAAGTACCGGCTCAGGGAGATGGCCCGGGAGAAGCTGGGCATCACCCTGGGCGTCTTCGCCGGCGAGGCGGCGGCGGCCTCCCCGCCCGCGGGCGCCGCGACCCCGGCGGCGCTGGCGCGCCGGGAGATGTACGAGATCCGCTGGCACGGGCGAGGGGGCCAGGGCGCGGTCACCGCGGCCAAGATCCTGGCCGACGCCGCCTTCCGCACCGGGTTCGCCGGGGTCTCCTCGGCGCCCTCGTTCGGCTCGGAGCGCCGCGGCGCCCCGGTGACCGCCTCGACCCGGCTGGCCGCGGCTCCGGTCCGGCTCCACTCCCAGGTGACGGAGCCGCACATCGTGGTGGTGCTCGACGACACGCTGCTCTCCGGCGGCGCCCCCACCGCCGGCCTGGCGCCAGGGGGGCTGCTCATCGTCAACACCGCCCGACCGGCCGAGGCGCTGGGGGTGAGGGTCGCCGGAGTGCGGGTCGTGACCGCCGACGTCTCGGCCGCGGCCCGGGAGGTGGGGCTCACCGTGGGTGGCCAGCCCATGGTCAGCACAGCCATCCTGGGGGCCTTCGCCGCCGCCACCGACCTCATCACCATGGACAGCCTGCGGGCGGCCATCGGCGCGGCCTTCTCGCCGGCCGCGGCCAAGAAGAACTACGACGCCGCGGCCCTGGCGCGCCAGGGTACCCGGGCCTAGCGAAGAGGATCCATGGGCACCAAGGACTGCGGACACGAGATCTCGATGTCGACGCCCAGCGCCGGCGAGGCCGGGGCCACCGGCGACTGGCGCACCGCGCGGCCGGAGCTCGTGGCGGGGAAGTGCCTGGCGGTCCGCCAGGACGACCTGGCCTGCCAGCTGTGCTGGGTCTACTGCCCCGACCTTTGCCTGGCGCAGGGCGTCCCGCCCACCGTGGACCTGCGCTACTGCAAGGGCTGCGGGATCTGCGCCGAGGTCTGCCCGGTGGACGCCATCGCCATGAAGCCGGAGGACGGGCCCGAGGGAGGGAAGCCGTGAGCGATGCCATCACGGCGGTCATGACCGGCAACGAGGCCGCCGCCACCGCGGCCCGGCTGGCGCGGGTGCAGGTGGTGGCCGCCTACCCCATCACCCCGCAGTCGCCGGTGGTGGAGACCCTGTGCCGCTGGGTGGAGGAGGGCGAGCTGGAGGCCGAGTTCGTGCGGGTGGAGAGCGAGCACAGCGCCCTCACCGTCTGCATCGCGGCCGCCTCGATCGGCGCCCGGACCTTCACCGCCACCAGCGCCAACGGCCTGGCCTACATGAACGAGCAGATCTGGTGGGCGGCCGGCGCCAGGCTCCCCCTGGTGCTGTGCTGCGCCAACCGCGCCATGGCCGCCCCCTGGAACGTGCTCAACGACCAGCAGGACTCCATGTCGGTTCGCGACGCCGGCTGGGTCCAGCTCTACTGCCGCGACAACCAGGAGATCCTGGACACCACCCTCCAGGCCTACCGCCTGGCCGAGTCGCTGCAGGTCCCGGTGATGGTCTGCTACGACGGGTTCCTGCTCTCGCACACGGTGGCTCCGGTGGCGATCCCCTCCGAGGCCGCAGTCGACGAGTTCCTGCCCAGGGGCAAGGCGCTGCCCGTCCTCGACCTCTCCGACCCCCGCAACGTCGGCCCGGTCACGCTGGCCGACCCCCGCCCCGACTCCCGCGGCGTGCTCTGCCATGGGTACATGGAGTTCCGGGCCCTGCACCATCGGGCGCTGGGCGCGGCGCTCCAGGCCATCCCCGAGGTGGACCGGGCCTTCGCCGGCACCTTCGGCCGGAGCTGGGGCGGGCTCACCTTTGGCCACCTGCTCGAGGACGCGGAGGTGGCGCTGGTGGCGGCGGGCAGCCTGGCCGCGGAGCTCTCGGTGGTGGCCGAGGCCCTGCGGGGCGAGGGGATCCGGGCCGGCGTCCTGGGAATCCGGGCCTACCGCCCCTTCCCGCGCGAGGCGGTGCGGGCCGCCCTGGCCGGCAAGCGGCTCTGCCAGGTCTTCGACAAGGCGGTGAGCTACGGGCACGAGGGGCCCATCTGCTCCGACCTGCGCGGCGCGCTGGCCGGCGTCGCCGGAGCCCCGCCCGTCTTCGGGGCCATCGTCGGCCTGGGCGGCCGGGACGTGACCACCGCCACGCTGGCCGGCGCCGTCCGCCGCGCCGTGGCCGACCTCGTCGCCGGCGTGCGCGACCGCCCCGAGGAGTGGGTCGACCTGCGGCTGTGAGGCCTCCATGACCAAGCTCATCGACCTCCCCACCCAGGAGCACCTCCTCCCCGGCAATCGGGCCTGCGCCGGCTGCGCCCTGGGCATCGGCCTGCGCTCCATCCTCAAGGCGCTCGAAGGCAAGGTGGTCATGACCGTGCCGGCGAGCTGCCTCACCGTCTTCGGCGGCATGTACCCCACCACCTCGGTGACCGTGCCCTGGCTCAACGTCGCCTTCCCCGCCACCGCCGCCGCGGCCGCCGGGCTGGCCGCCGGGCTGCGGGCCACCGGCCGGGCCGGCGAGATGACCGTGCTGGCCATGGCCGGCGACGGCGGCACCGCCGACATCGGGCTGCAGGGGCTCTCCGGCGCCGCCGAGCGCAACGACGACTTCATCTACGTCTGCTACGACAACGAGGCGTACATGAACACCGGGACGCAGCGCTCGGGCTCCACCCCGGCCCGCGCCCGCACCACCACCACCACCCTGGGCAAGCGGGAGAACCCCAAGGACGTCCCCCGCATCATGGAGGCCCACGGCGTGCCCTACGTGGCCTCCACCTCGGCGGTCTACCCCGACGACGTCTACGACAAGCTGGTGAAGGCCCGGGGCATGACCGGCCTGCGCTATGTGCACATGAGCACTCCCTGCCCGTCGGGCTGGGCCTTCGACCCCAAGGACTCGGTGCGGCTGGGCCAGGCGGCGGTGGACGCGGGGCTGGTGGTGCTCTACGAGATCGAGCGCGGCGCCTTCCGCCTCACCGGGCGTTCCAGGGTGCTGGCCCGCCGGGGGGCGCTCAAGCCGGTGAAGGAGTACCTGCAGGCGCAGGGACGCTTCCAGGGGCTCTCGCCCGAGGAGGTGGCCGAGGTCCAGGGCTGGGTCGACCGGCGCTGGGCGGAGTACCTCCGCCGCGACGCCGAGGGGCCGAGCGCCTGAGGGCTGCGGAGCCGGGTCAGGGAGGGGGCGGCCCGGCACGGCGCTGCCCGCCGGAGGGCGTCGGCGGCCAGGCGCGTGACCACCGAGACCGGCCAGGCCTCCGGGTCGCGGACGGCCGCGCGGTCGGCCTGCTGCCAGCGGACTCTCAGGCGCGAGATCCTCGGCGTCCCCGACGCCGCCGAGCCCGCGGTTGGACACGCCGAAGAGGCGCGGCCGTGGCCCCGGACGCCTCCCGCGCCATGCGCGTCTTGGAGGACTATGTCCGCTCCACCGGCCCCGACCCGGCGCTGCTCGAGGAGGG